>Ga0335081_10019458_pt1 | contig 10979 bp, 9 predicted proteins | sample Lox_Sample_35_FD_206713 | JGI IMG/M metagenome (GOLD analysis project Ga0335081, IMG submission 206713) | Soil microbial communities from Loxahatchee National Wildlife Refuge, Florida, United States - Lox_Sample_3.5 | ecosystem: Environmental > Terrestrial > Soil > Wetlands | place: USA: Florida...
GTATTGGCCGCGAAGGGCACGGGAGCCAAGGAGACGTTGAAGCTGACCGGAGCCAAATCTCTCGATGGCAAGGTAATTCTGGATGCCACCAATCCGATCGCCGATGCGCCACCGGAAAATGGCGTGCTCAAATACTTCACCTCGCTTGATCAGTCGCTGATGGAGCAGTTGCAGGCGGCCTATCCGAAGGCGCGCTTTGTGAAAGCCTTCAGCTGCATCGGCAGCGCCTTCATGGTGAATCCTGACTTCGGTGGACTGAAACCCACGATGTTCATCTGCGGCAACGATCCGGCCGCAAGAAAAGAAGCCGGAAAGATTCTCACGCAATTCGGTTTTGAGGTGGAAGACTTGGGCGATGCGGAAGCGGCCCGAGCGATCGAGCCGCTGGCGATGCTTTGGTGCATTCCGGGGTTGCTGCGAAATGAATGGTCGCACGCCTTTAAGCTCTTAAAGGCCTAACGGCCGTTCCCTGGCAGAACAGAAATAAACAAAGGGGCCGCTGGCGCGGCCCCTCTGGCGTACGGTGTGCGATTGAGATGATCAGCGGCGTTTGTGGAAGGAGGTCGAGCTGGTATTCGTGACCGTTGTCGCAGCCGCAGGTTGTTTGAAGAGCACCTGGTTGTTCAGAAAGGCGATGAGGTCCTGCTGGTTGGCTGTTGAGAGTCCGAGGAAGGCCTGCTTGGCCGTCTCCCCTTCACCGCCGTGGTCGATGATTGCTTCGGTCAGGGTCGTCGCCCGGCCGTCGTGCATGTAGGGCGCCGTGGAGCCGACGCCCCACAGATTGCGCGTGAGAAACACCGAGGCGCCCGTGCCGATCTCATCGATCGATTCGGCCAGTCCCGGCCCCATGTCATGCCGCTTCAGATCGCCGAAGAGGCGCACGACCCCATGGCCGGACCGGTCCTTTTCCAACGACCCCAGGTGGATCACCTTGCCGGAGACGTTGATCCGGTTGTCGGGTTGATCGTTGGTCAGATCGAACAGGATCGGCAGTTTCACGTTCACGCCGCGGGAGACCGGATCCTGCCCCCCGGGAAAGCGGGCGTCACGGTAGTTGGGATTCCGGCTCGGCTCGCTGAAGGTGGGGTCGTTGATCACCAGTTGCTTGACGTGGCAGGTACCGCAGCCCGTCTTGTCGAAGACCGCTTCTCCGGCCTGGATGGCGGACGCCTCGGCCGAGCTGAGCGGCGGGATCAAGTTCAGCCTGGATAATTCCAGCTTGGTGACCGGCCGGGGCTGGGCGGCGTTGTAGACGGTCATCGCTGTGATGTCGCCGACGGTCAATTCGTCCGGCACGCCGTCGAAATCGCCATCCAGTCCGTCGCCGACCAGCTCCACCGCCTGCATGCCCAGCTCATTGTTGGCGGCGTCACGGACAAAATCGCGGATGGTGGCGAACGAGCCCTTCCACTGAAATGGTCGGACGACCAGGTCGGGATCGACGCCCTGGAGTCGAGTGGTGTCGACCGAGCCGTCGGGATGGGCGATGATGGAGCCGAAGCCGATCCCCTTGGCAGTCATTGCCTGGGTCACATTTTTCCCGCTCGACTGCGCCTGGCTCACCGCGGCGTCCCGGAGATCCTGCAGTTCCTTGTTCATCTCCTCGGCCAGACGCTGGATCGCGCCGAGGCCGAAGAGCGCCGGCGTGTTGCGGTTGATGAACATGCCAAGGTTGGCCGTGTGGCCGGGATCGCGGGTGACATTGGCGCTGGGGCCGCCGGCGCCGTCCTGGTCGGGCACGATGTGGCACTCCACGCAGGACTGGGCGTTCGGGCCGGTTGAACGGGGAGGGAAATGGTTGGCCCATTCGCCAATGCCGTTCAAATCGGCGCGGGGGGTGCGGGTGTAGCGTTGTCCCTGCCCGACGTTGGCGCCGCCTCCGTCCACGGCGTTGAAGGGGGTCTCGAACAATTCATCGCCATCATCGAAGGCGGCCTGGAAGGCTGCCATGGTCTGGCCGCCGGTGACGAGCGAGGTGAATTCGTTCTGGTCGGCGTGTTCGGCGGCGGGCCCTTGCACGGCGTCAACGGTCTGCGGTAAGGGCAGACCGATATCGACGGCCCGCGCCGTCAGGCCGGTAGCCAGCACGAAGAGCGCAGCCAGTCCGAGACGAAAGACCCATTGTTGCAATCGATCGCGCGTATGCATGCTTGTCCCCTCAGGTGAGATGTCAACGCATTTGTCGACGATAAAAAGCAAAATCGGTGCCGGAATTCCGTCGGGCGATCTACTCAATTGAAAGGCGGAATGATTTCCCGCCCGATGATCCGACGAGCCCGCGCTGTTTTCCCGACGACACGGAGACGGTTTTTCGTCGGAATGGGTAAGACGACGGCAACCTGTAAAATGCGTCATCGATGGGGAAGAGGCTGCGCGCGCGGTAATTCTTGCCAACCCTCCGGAAATTCAGTAGAATGGCAATACAGTTCGCAGACGCGTTCGAACTGGAGCGCTCATGGCTCAATTTCCCATCTATCGTCCACGCCGCATGCGACGGAGCGACGCGCTGCGCCGAATGGTGCGCGAAACCCGCCTGTCGGCCGACGAGTTGATCGCGCCGCTCTTCGTTGTACACGGCAAGAGCGTCAGGAACGACATCGCCTCGATGCCGGGCGTGGCCCAGCTCTCGGTCGATTTGCTGATCAAGGAAGTCCAGGAGCTGGCCAACGTCGGCGTGCCGGCCGTGCTCCTGTTCGGCATTCCGGCCCGGAAAGATGCACGGGGCTCGGAGGCCTATGCGGCCGACGGCATCGTCCAGCAGGCGGTGCGTGCGATCAAGGATCAAAGGCCCGAGCTGGTGGTAATCACCGACGTCTGCCTCTGCGAGTTTACGAGTCACGGCCATTGCGGACTGGTCGAGCGGGGCGAAGTGCTGAACGATCCCAGCCTGGAATTGTTGGCCCAATCCGCGTTATCGCATGCGCAGGCGGGCGCCGACATGGTCGCGCCCTCCGATATGATGGACGGGCGGGTGGGGGCGATCCGCCGCGCGCTCGATGGCGCCGGCTACGAGCAGACGCCGATACTTTCCTACGCGGCCAAATATGCGTCCAGCTTTTACGGCCCGTTTCGCGACGCCGCCCAATCGGCGCCGCAGTTCGGCGACCGGCGGGGCTATCAGATGGATCCGGCCAACGCCGATGAGGCGCTTCGCGAGGTGGAACTCGACATTGAAGAAGGCGCGGACGCCGTCATGGTTAAGCCGGCGATGCCCTATCTCGACATCATTTGGCGGGTGAAGGAGCGGTTCAACCGGCCGCTGGCGGCGTATCAGGTCAGCGGCGAGTATGCGATGCTCAAAGCGGCCGGCCGGCTCGGCTGGCTGGATGAGGAACGGGCCATGCTCGAGAGTCTGACCGGGATCAAACGGGCGGGCGCCGATTTGATCATTACGTATTTTGCCAGAGCGGCCGCCACGCTCCTGCGGCGCTCCGGATAATGACTCCGCGCGGCGCTCGAGCCCCCTTCCCTTCATGAACGCGCGTTGTCGTCCCCTCCGCGGCGGGTGAGACGGCATGGAGCTAGTCCAGGGCTTGCCGGATCTTGGGGGGGAGACGCGTCCCGTCGTGATCGCCATGGGGAATTTCGATGGGGTGCATTTGGGTCATCAGGCGATCATCAACCGCGCAGTGGAGCGGGCGGGCGTGCGGGGCGGGTTGAGCCTGGCGCTGACCTTCGAGCCTCATCCGGTTCGCGTGCTCCGGCCCGGGACGCCGTTGGCGCTGCTCACGCCCTTTCCGCTGAAGGTCCGGCTGCTCGAGCAATCGGGCGTGGAGCAGGTGGTCTGCGCGAAGTTCACGCGGGAGTTCGCCGAGCAGAGTCCGGCCGATTTCGTCCAGAAGGTGCTGGTCGACCGGCTGCGTGTGGCGGAGGTCTGCGTCGGGGAAAATTTCAGCTTCGGCAAAAATCGAGAGGGGCGACCCGCGCATCTGAAGAGCCTGGGAGAGGCGATGGGGTTTGCGGTTTCCGTCCTTCCGCCGGTTGTGCTGGACGGCCGGGTGGTGAGCTCGTCTTCGATCCGCCGGATGATCGAGCAGGGCGACGTGGCCGGAGCGGCCCGGTTGCTGGGCCGGCCCTATGTGATGCTGGGGGAAGTCATCACCGGGCGCGGGCGGGGGGAGCAGTTGGGCTTTCCAACCGCCAATCTCAGACCCGCCGACCAGTTGCTGCCGGCTGACGGCGTCTATGCAGGCTGGGTCACGTTGTCGGCCGATCGGGGGAGCCGGCGGAGGGTGGGAAGCGACCGATCGGCCGCCGACACCGTGTACGAGGGGGCGATCAACGTGGGAATCCGTCCGACGTTTCATGAGACGGAGCGGGTGATGGAGGTGCATCTGCTGGACTATCCAGGATCGGGCGCGCTCTACGGCCAGGCGCTGGAGGTGGCCTTCGTCGCCCGGATTCGAGAGGAGAGGGCGTTCGGCTCGGCCGCCGAGCTGAAGGCGCAGATTGCGAAGGATGTCGAAGCCGTCCACTCCGAGCTGGCCGCGAGGGGGAGGGCCAGACGGGGCGGGCGGCGGGCGGGACTCTGATGCGACGGGAGGATTTTTTTTCATGAGTCGGAATGAGCCGGTGTTGGCAGCGGTCGGGTCCACGCTGAGCGAATTGGGCCTCTGCCCCGCCGGGGCGACGCCGATCCAGACGGTCCTGGTCGCCGTTTCGGGTGGCCCTGATTCTATCTGCCTGGTCGACGCCCTGTCGCGCCTGGTCGGCTGGCGGCCAGACGATCAACGGGCGGGGGGACGGGCGATGATCAAGCAATCCGGCAAACGATCGGGCCGGTTTGCCGGCCAGCTGCACCTGGCCCATCTGCACCATGGCCTGCGCGGGGCCGCGGCCGACGAAGACGCCGAGTTCGTCCAGGCGCAGGCGCGGGATTACGGCTGGCCGGCGACGATCGGACGGATCAACGCCAAACGCGAGGCGGTCCGGTTGAACCTGTCGCTGCAGGCGGCCGCGCGGGAGTGCCGCTATCGGTTTCTGAAAGAGACGGCCGAACGGGTTGGCGCGGCATGGATCGCCGTGGCCCATACGGCCAATGACCAGGCGGAAACGCTGCTCCTGAGGCTGCTGAGGGGCAGCGGGCCGGACGGGCTGGCCGGCATGCCGCTGGTCCGGGAGGGGCGAATCGTGCGGCCGCTGCTGCGGGTGACGCGCGAGGCGGTGATCGATTATCTGACCAGGCACGAGCTTCCCTTCCGGCAGGACCGGTCGAACGAGGACCGCCATTACACGAGGAACCGGGTCCGGGCCGAGTTGTTGCCGCTCCTGGCCCGTGACTATAACCCGGCGATCGTCAGCCGCCTGGCGGCCACCGCCCGCCTTATGGCGGAGGAGCGACAACTGGTGGAGGAGTTGCTGGCGGGGAACTGGCGGGAGGGGCTGCTGGCCGCCGAACCGGGACGGTTAATTTTCGACCGTGGCGTCATCGGCCGCCTCCCGGCCGCCGTGCAACGCTGGTGGCTGCGCCGCGCGCTGCGGGTGCTGGCCGGTGGCCCGGCCGGCACCACGAAGGCCTGTGACGAAGTGCTGCGAGGCCTGGATCGGCCGGCGCCGCGCACGGTGACGCTCCGCGGCGGCGTGACGGTGAAGATGACGGAGACGATGATTGATGTGAAGCGGGTGAACCGGCCGTCCGTCCGGACGGCGCGGGTGGGGGGGAAATAACGAATGGAACAACGGATTTTTGGGAAGCCATTAATCAATCCTGTCGATCTGCAGCGGCGGATTCGAAAACTGGGCCACCAGATCTCCAACGATTACGTGGGAAAGGATCTGGTCCTAGTCGGTCTACTCAAGGGGGCTTTTGCCTTTTACGCCGATCTGGCCCGGGCCATTTCGATCCCCTTGACGGTCGACTTTCTGGTGGTGACCAGCGGCGGGTCGAGCGCGGAGGGCAAGAAGCGGATCAAGATGATCTCCGACCTGACGGTCGACATTGTCGGACGACACGTGCTGCTGGTGGAGGATATCGTCGATTCGGGACTGACGGTCACCTCGCTGATGAAACGGCTGATGGGGCGCAAACCCGCCTCGCTGAAAATCTGCGCCATGCTGGACAAGCCCTCACGCCGGAAGGTGGACGTGACGCTCGATTACGTGGGATTTACCATCCCGAGCAAGTACGTCGTCGGCTTCGGCCTCGACTATCAGAACAGCTACCGGAATCTGCCGTATCTGGCGGTGCTGGATCAATTGCAGGCCGAGTGAATCGCTCGCGCGTCGGAGGCCCCCGCTCTGTGGCGCACCGACGGGGGGGTGTGATATAGTATCACTACGCGCCGCCAGAGAGCGGCGCGGGGGAGATTTTTCTTCTGAAATTGAGGCTGTGATGCGATGAATCCCAAGATGAAAAACCTGGCCCTCTGGGTGGTCGGCCTGATCTTCATGGTGGTGTTGTTCAACCTCTTCAACCTGCCGACGCACCAGACCGAAAACGAGCTCGTGTTCAGCGATTTCATGAACCGTCTTGAGCACGGCGACGTCAAGGAAGTCACGATCAAGGAGCACCGGATCCAGGGCGTCATGCGGGACGGCCAGCACTTCTCCACCTACGCGGCCGATTATCCGAATCTGGTGCAAATCATGCGGGATCACAATACGTCGATTGTGGTGAAACCGCCGGATGAGAGTCCGTGGTACATCACGCTTCTCGTCAGCTGGGCGCCGTTCCTGCTCTTTTTGGGGTTGTGGATCTTCTTCATGCGCCAGATGCAGGTGGGCGGCAATCGCGCGCTCTCGTTCGGCAAGAGCCGGGCCCGGCTGCTCTCGGAGGACCGGAAAAAGATCACCTTCGCCGATGTCGCGGGCGTGGAGGAGGCCAAGCAGGAGGTCTCCGAGATCATCGATTTTCTGAAAGACCCCCCGAAATTCCAGAAGTTGGGAGGCCGCATCCCCAAGGGGGTGTTGATCGTCGGCCCCCCGGGCACGGGCAAGACGCTTCTGGCCAAGGCGATCGCCGGCGAGGCGGGCGTCCCCTTCTTCAGCATCAGCGGCTCCGATTTCGTGGAAATGTTCGTGGGCGTCGGCGCCAGCCGCGTGCGCGATCTGTTCGAACAGGGGAAGAAGCACGCTCCCTGCATCATCTTCATCGATGAGATCGATGCCGTCGGCCGCCTGCGCGGCGCGGGGCTGGGCGGCGGCCATGACGAACGGGAACAGACGCTCAACCAGTTGCTGGTCGAGATGGATGGCTTCGACACGACCGAGGGGGTCATTCTGATTGCGGCGACCAACCGTCCCGACGTCATCGACCCGGCGCTGCTGCGGCCGGGCCGGTTCGACCGGCAGGTGGTGGTCAACCGGCCCGATCTGAAGGGGCGGGTGGAAATTCTCAAGGTGCATACGAAAAAGGTGCCCATCGCGGGCGACGTCTCGCTGGACGTGATCGCGCGGGGCACGCCGGGATTTGCAGGGGCGGATCTGGAAAATCTTGTCAATGAAGCGGCGCTGCTGGCCGCCCGCCACGGCAAAAAGTCGGTCGAGATGAAGGACTTCGAATCGGCGAAGGACAAGGTCCTGATGGGGGCGGAGCGCCGGAGCGTGATCATCAGCGAACACGAGCGGCGCACCACGGCGTTTCACGAGGCCGGCCACGCGCTCGTGGCCAAGATGCTGCCGGGGACCGATCCGGTTCACAAGGTGACGATCATCCCGCGCGGCCGCGCGTTGGGACTGACGATGCAACTGCCGGTCGACGACCGTTACACCTACCCGAAGGACTTCCTCTACAACAACATCGCCATCCTGATGGGAGGGCGGGTCGCTGAGGAGCTGGTGCTCAACTTCATGACGACGGGTGCGGGCAACGACATTGAAAAAGCCACCGACCTGGCTCGCAAGATGGTCTGCGAATGGGGGATGAGCGAAAAGCTCGGCCCGCTGACCTTCGGCAAGAAGGAGCAGGAGATCTTCCTGGGGCGGGAGATTTCGCAGCACCGCGACTACAGCGAGCACACGGCGATCGAAATCGACAACGAGGTCAAGCGGCTGGTGATGGAAAATTACGAGCGGGCCAAGACGATCATCCAGACCAATATGAAAGCCCTCAAAGCCATCGCCGAAGCGCTGCTGGAGCGCGAATCGCTCGAAGGGCCCGAGATCGAGCAGATCATCCAGCAGTCGGCGGCCGCCCCGTCCCCGTCATAAGATAGGATTCAGGACTAAGAGGCAAGGCGGATTATAGGGTCAGTAAGGTTTTCCCCTTAATCCTTACACCGCTTTTTCATCACTCATCCTTACCCCCTTACTCATGTATCGGCTGCAGTGGGGCTCATGGCGGCTCGATCTTACCGCGCGCACCCATCTCATGGGCGTGCTGAATGTCACGCCCGATTCCTTCTCCGATGGCGGCCGTTATCTGCGCCCGGCTCGCGCGCTGGCGCACGCGGAAGCGATGGCGGAGGCGGGGGCCGACCTGATCGACGTCGGCGGGGAATCGACGCGGCCAGGGGCGCGTCCCGTGCCGCTTGACGAGGAGCTGAGGCGCGTGATCCCGGTCATCGAGAAGGTGGCGGCGCGCTGCCGGCTGCCCATTTCGATTGACACGTCGAAGGCGGAGGTCGCCCGACGGGCGTTGGAGGCCGGCGCGGCGATGATCAACGACGTGACCGCGCTCCGGGGTGATCCGGCGATGGCAGGAGTGGCGGCCGCAGCGGGCGTGCCCGTCGTCCTGATGCACATGCGTGGCACGCCCGCGACGATGCAGCGCCGCCCCCGCTATCGCGCGCTGATGGACGAGCTCCTGCGCTTCTTTCGCGGGCGGATCGCCGCGGCCGTGGCCGCCGGCATCGACCGTCGGCGCCTGCTCATCGATCCCGGTCTTGGTTTTGGCAAAACGCTCGCCCACAACTTGGAAATTCTGCGGCGGCTGGAGCGGCTCGCGCGCCTGAACCTACCGATACTGGTCGGTCCCTCGCGGAAGTCATTCGTGGGTGCGCTGACCGGCCAGGCGGCAGGCCGGCGGGTGGAAGGAACGGCGGCGGCGGTGACAGCGGCGGTGCTGCACGGCGCGCACCTGGTGCGCGTCCACGACGTCGCCGAAATGGCGCGGGTGGTGCGCGTGGCCGATGCGATCAGGCGGGGCGAGGGGTAGGGGCGGGTTTCAACCCCGCCCGTATCTTACAGCAGCGTTCCCCAAGAGACGGGGACGCGCTGGCGCTGTCCGGCTTTGCTGTAATAGAGCTCGCCGTGTTGCGCGCCGAATTCGTACAAATCCCGCGTCAACCGCACATCGGTCAGGCAGTAGTCGCTCAACCGCTCGAATTCTCCCGCCCGGTAATATTTGATGGCGTCCAGACCGTGACCGGACTTTTTGGCGCCGAGCGTGGCGTCGGCCAAACTGTCCAGGCTCACGCGGTGGCCGAGGGCGTTCGTGACCTCCTCCAGCAGGTCGAGCGTCGGCAACCGTTCAAATGGGAGCGGCAGGTAGGGCGAGAGCACGGGGTAGTCGAACCGCCTGAGGTTGAAGCCGATGATCAATGACGCGCGGCCCAGGACTAGCTCCAGGTCCTTCAGGTCCGACTCCCGATAGATTTGAAACCGATCGGCGGCATAGGAATAGAGACCGAGCACCGACACTTTCAACGCCTCGAGACGGTCCCGACCGCCCACTTCCTCGAACGTATGCTGTGTTTCCAGGTCGATGACCAGCCGGTCGCCGTCGTGGGTCGTCATCGCAGGGGGAAGAGGCGGCGTGGTGTTGACGCGGGCCCGGCCGGCTTCACCGGGATGGGGCGGGCGGGTCAGCGACAACGGGTTCCTTGTGGTCGTCGCGGATGAGCGATTTGAGCTCCGCCATGAACGCGTGCAGGTCCTTGAAATCCCGGTAGACCGAGGCGAACCGCACATAGGCGACCTGGTCGAGCCGGTAGAGCTCCTCCATCACCTCCTGGCCGATCCGCTGGCTGGGAATCTCCGACTCGCCCAGCTCCTGGATCTTCCTGGTGATCCGCTCGACGATCTCCTGCAGCGTCTCGATGCTGACCGGCCGCTTTTCGCAGGCCTTTTGCAGACCGGCCAGAATCTTGTTGCGGTTGAACGTTTCCCGCCGGCCGTCCTTCTTGATGACCAGGGGCAGGGACTGTTCGCTCCGCTCGTAGGTCGTGAAGCGGCGCTTGCACTCCAGGCACTCGCGCCGGCGTCGGATCGATTCGCCGTCGTTGCTCAACCGCGAATCGATGACCTTGTTGTCCAGTTTCTCGCAGAAGGGACAGCGCATGGGGTGTATCCGATCGCCTACACTCGTTCATCCGCCGAAGGCGGGCAGGGGCAGACGCTTCTCCCCAACGGGCACCCCCCCTCGCCCGGACATGGTTGACCCATCACCACCATTCGCATCAATAGAACGGGAACTTCGCGCAGAGCGCCGCGACCCGTCGGCGGACGGCGGCGACCGATTGTTCGGCCCCCCGGCCGGCGATGATCGTGTCGATCAGTTCGGCGATCAGGGTCATTTGGGCCGGCTTCATGCCGCGGGTGGTGACGATGGGCGTGCCGAGCCGCATGCCACTGGTGACCGCCGGGGGCTGATCGTCGAAGGGGACCGCATTCTTGTTCACGACGATGCCGGCCTGATCGAGCCAGCTTTCAGCCTCCTTGCCGGTGACCCCCTTGGAATGCAGGTCCACGAGCATCAGGTGGGTGTCCGTGCCGCCTGAAATGATGTGGTAGCCGCGGGCGATGAGCGCGGCGGCCAGCGCCTGGGCATTCTCAACGATCCGGCGCTGATAGGTCTGAAATGATTTGCTGGCCGCTTCTCTGAGCGCGACGGCCTTGGCCGCGACGATGTGCATCAACGGCCCGCCCTGGATGCCGGGGAAGAGGCTTTTGTCGATCGCGCGCGCATAAGTCTGCCGACAGAGCACCATGCCGCCGCGGGGGCCCCGCAACGTTTTGTGCGTGGTCGTGGTGACGACGTCCGCGTAGGGCACCGGGCTCGGATGCACGCCGGCCGCCACCAAGCCGGCGATGTGCGCCAT
>Ga0335081_10019461_pt1 | contig 10978 bp, 11 predicted proteins | sample Lox_Sample_35_FD_206713 | JGI IMG/M metagenome (GOLD analysis project Ga0335081, IMG submission 206713) | Soil microbial communities from Loxahatchee National Wildlife Refuge, Florida, United States - Lox_Sample_3.5 | ecosystem: Environmental > Terrestrial > Soil > Wetlands | place: USA...
GACCGTCGGCATGGTCGCGAGCGCGATCCTGCTGTTCGTCATCGGCTATGTGATTTTCCAGCGCCAAGAAGTGCGCGCGTAAAGAGGGGGCGGCCCTGCGGCCGCCCGCCTCAGGTCGTTTCGAGGCGTCGTCGCTCGGTATCAGACCGGAACGATGGCTACGATCGTCATATCGCGCGGATCGACGATGACGAGCTCATCCTCGAAGATGAAATAGCGCAAGCCGCGCCAGCGCGGCTCGATCTGGACCAGCGTTTCCGGGACCGGAACAATCTGGATGCTGCCGCGCGGAATCACCGTTCCGACGTTCACGCCAAAAGTTACGCTGCCGACTCTCGGGGCGCCGTGCGCATTGATGACGGTGTCGCGGATCCGCGTGCGCTGCTCGTCGTTGAGCGCCACGCCGCCCGCACCACCCTGCGGCCCGCGCGCGCCCTGTTGCTCCGATCGGGCCGCATTCGGACCACCCTGCCGGCCTTGTTCGGCGGTCGTCGGCGCGCCCTGTTTGTTCCGTTCACCCTCGGCGGCCCGGCCTTCATTATTCATCCTCTCCCGATCGGCCTTGCTCTCGCCGGACTTCTCTCGGCCTCCTTCGCCGCGCTTGATCTCCTGCGCGTGCCGGTTCGACGATTTCGCGTCCTCGGCAGATTGATTCATCCGCTCCGAACTTTTGCCGGTCTTGGACTCGGCCTTGGACGAGCTCTCGTTCTCGCCCATTTTGCCTTTCTGCGTGCCCGGCGACTGGGTGTTTGCACGGCCTTGCGTCTCGCCCATTTTCCCGGACTGGGTGCCCTGTCCCATCTTGCCGGCGCCGCCCTTCTCCGTCTTGGTTGACGGAGCCGACGCCTTGGGCTGCATGGCGCCCTTTTGGTCCTTGGCCGAATCCTGCGCCGCAGCAAAGCCAGCCCCCGCGACCAGCGCGAGCGCGGCGATGCCGGCCAGGAAGGTTGTTCGTTGATTCCTCATTCAGGTATCTCCTCAATTTTTTCGGCACCCGTGCATGTACCGCTTCACTGCGAACGCGGACTGGAGGCGAAAGTTTCGGTTCCATGTGATAATTTGCCCTGCGCTGAAAGGTGGTGGGGGAATTCGTGACAATCATTGCCTCGACGGTGGACGCCGCGTCGCCCGAGTTCCAAGCCAATCAGGCGGCGATGCGCGCGCTGATCGCTGAGCTTGCGGACCATAGGGCCAAAGCCGCCGAAGGCGGCCCGCCGCACGCGCGCGAACGCCACCTCGCGCGCGGCAAATTACTGCCGCGCGAGCGGGTGATGACGCTCATCGACCCGGGCGCGCCGTTCCTCGAATTATCGCCGCTCGCGGCCAACGGCATGTACGAGGAGCCGATTTACGGCGCCGGCATCATCACCGGCATCGGCCGCGTTGCCGGGCGCGAATGCGTGATCGTGTGCAACGATTCCACCATCAAAGGCGGCACCTATTATCCGATGACGGTGAAGAAGCATGTTCGCGCCCAGGAGATCGCGCGCGAGAACCGGCTCCCCTGCATCTACCTCGTCGATTCCGGCGGCGCCAATCTGCCGCACTGGACCGAGGTCTTTCCCGATCGCGAGCATTTCGGGCGCATCTTCTACAATCAGGCGACGCTCTCGGCTCAGGGCATCGCCCAGATCGCGGTGGTCATGGGCTCCTGCACCGCGGGCGGCGCCTATGTGCCCGCGATGTCGGACGAGACCATTATCGTCCGCAACCAGGGAACCATCTTCCTCGGCGGCCCGCCGCTGGTGAAGGCGGCGACCGGCGAGGTGGTGTCGGCCGAGGAGCTCGGCGGCGCCGACGTGCACGCCAGAAGATCCGGCGTCGCCGACTATTACGCCGAGAATGATCGCCATGCGCTCGTGCTCTGCCGGCAAATCGTCGCCGGCCTGAATACGGTCAAATCGATCGATATCGCGCTGGCCAACCCGGCCGAGCCGAAATATGACGCGAGCGAGCTCGACGGCATCGTGCCGACCGACCTGAAAAAGCAGTACGACGTCCGCGAGGTGATCGCACGTCTCGTCGACGGCTCGCAGTTCGACGAGTTCAAGGCGCTCTACGGCACCACCCTGGTCGCGGGCTTCGCCCATATTCACGGCATCCCGGTCGGCATCATCGGCAACAACGGGATCCTGTTCTCGGAAAGTGCGCTCAAAGCCGCGCATTTCATCGAGCTCTGCTGTCAGCGCCGCGTCCCGCTTCTGTTCCTGCAAAACATCGTCGGCTTCATGGTCGGCCGCGATTATGAGGCCGGCGGCATCGCCAAGGACGGCGCCAAGATGGTGACCGCGGTCGCCTGCGCGCAGGTGCCGAAGATCACGCTGATCATCGGCGGCTCCTACGGCGCCGGCAATTACGGCATGTGCGGCCGCGCCTACGGGCCGCGTTTCCTGTTCACCTGGCCGAATGCGCGCATCTCGGTGATGGGCGGCGAGCAGGCGGCGAGCGTGCTGGCGACCGTTCGCCGCGACAACATCGAGGCGGCCGGCAAGACCTGGTCCGAGGTGGAGGAGGAGGAGTTCAAGCAGCCGATCCGCGAGCGCTACGAGGCCGAGGGCAACCCGTATTACGCCACCGCCCGGCTCTGGGACGACGGCATCATCACGCCGGCTGAGACGCGCCGTGTCCTGGCGCTGGCGTTCGCGGTGACGCTCAATGCGCCGATAGCGGAGACGAAATTCGGAGTCTTCAGGATGTGAGTCACGCCGCCCGCGGCTTTGAGGGGAGCACGCGTCATGCCCAAGACGATCGAGCACATTCATTGGCCCGACGCGCCGGATCTGTGGATGCCCTATGCGCCTGCGATCAAGGTGAAAGGCGGGACCACCATCTATCTCGCCGGCGTCACCGCCGCGCCGGTCTATCATCATCATCCGCATCGGCCAGAGGAATTCGACGGCATGCCGCGCGACATGGCGGGGCAGGCCCGCGCGGCGCTGGAAAACCTCAAGCGCGGCCTTGACGCCGTCGGCGCGACCTTCGCCGACGTGGTCACGGCCGACCGCTTCGTCACCGATCTTGGCGACCAGGACGCGCTCAACCGGGTTTGGGCCGAATATTTTTGCGACGCCAAGCCGGCTACGACGACGGTCCAGGTGGTGCGGCTCGCGACCGACCCGCGCTGCCTCGTTGAGATCAACGCGGTCGCGGTGATCGACTGAGAGGCTCGCGCGAGGCCACGGCCTTGATGTTGACGACGGCCGCGACGATCTAAGATGATGTTTTCGGCACGTTCACGGCGTCGCGGGGAGGGAGCGTCACCTTGTCGGGTAGCAAATTCGAGCGAGCCCTTATCGTCGGTGCCGGCTCGGGATTAAGCGCGTCAATCGCGCGATTATTCGCAAAATCCGGCATGAAAGTCGCGCTCGCGGCGCGACGGGCTGACGGCCTGGCGCCGCTGGCCAAGGAGACCGGCGGCAAAGCCTTTGCTTGCGATGCGACCAAGCGCGCCGAGGTGGCGAAGCTCTTCGCCGAGGTCGAGGCCGCATTCGGCTCGCCCGACGTGGTCGTCTATAACGCAGCTTTTCGCACGCGCGGGCCATTCGTCGAGCTTGATCCCGGCGATGTCGAGAAGACGCTGATGGTCAGTGCCTTCGGCGGCTTTCTGGTCGCGCAGGAGGCGGCCAAGCGCATGCTCGCGCGCGGGCAGGGGGCGATTCTCTTCACCGGCGCCTCCGCCAGCGTCAAGGGCTACGCCCAGTCGGCGCCGTTCGCCATGGGCAAGTTTGCGCTGCGCGGGCTGGCGCAGAGCATGGCGCGCGAACTTTCCCCGCGCGGCATCCACGTCGCCCACATCGTCATCGATGGCGGCATCCGCAGCGCGCAACGAACCGAGCCGCCGGATAAGCCCGACAGCATGCTCGATCCTGACGCTATTGCGCAGACCTATCTCGACCTCCTCCAGCAGCAACGCAGCGCCTGGGCCTGGGAAATCGAGCTGCGGCCGTGGGTGGAGCGATTTTAAGACTGGCCGCAAGGCCCCGCTACGATTGCGCCATGCCGAAGACGCTCACGTCGAAGATGCTCGCCAAGGCGGTTCTGTTCACGCTCGCCTTGGTCGTGGCCGCGAATGCGCAGACGCACACGACAGGCCGCAAACGCGAGCGCGCCAAGGCCGAGCCCGCGCCGCCGGCGGTTCCCGTCGATAAACGCGACAGCGTCGTCACCGCGGCCGGCCCGTTCAATGGCCGCCCCTACTGGGCGGCTCTGGCGCAATGCGGCGGCATTTATTTCCGGCTCAACGTGCTCTACACCGACGCCGCGGTGCATGCGCGCGTGGTCAAGCCTGATCCCAAGGCCAACGCCGAGTTCACCAAGAAACTCGGCGAGGCAATCAAGGTTGCGACCACCTATTTCAACGGCGCCGAACGCTTTCTGATGACCGATCGCGGCATCGAGCGCGCCGATGCGGTGTTGACCTATGACGGCCAGTCGCGCGCGGCGGGCGAGCGCCTCAAGACCATCGACGCGGCGCTTGCCGCTGCCAAGCCTTGCCCTGGGCTCTACCAGGCCTGCCAGGTTGAGCATGCCAAGCAGTGCGCCCAGCCGCTCGCACCAACAAGCTGAGCCGAAATCGGCGGACATTTCCTACCGGAACGGCCATGCTGCCCGGCAATTTGCGCGCCTTCGCCTGCGACCCTCGTCGCGATCGACGGCGCAAGCCCGCCCGCGGCAACGCGCCGCGCCGCCGATTGCGACACAAGAGTGGCATATTTCAAATCCATATCTGCCGGAGAGACGGCATTTCCAAACTGGAGGCCCAACGATGACCTACCGCGTCTATTCCGGCCCGCGCGGCTCACAGTCGATCTCGCCCTTGGAGAAGGACCGCCACCTCTATAAGGAGTTCAGCATCCTCGACGAGGCGATGAGTTGGGCGCGGCACATCAATGACAGCGGCCGCGTCGCGCTCTTGATCGAAGGCGACGACGGCACCCGGCTGACCAAGCAGCAGATCGTCACCGCGCTCAAGAGCCCCGATGCGAACGGCTCGCACGGTCACGCCGCGTAGCATTGGCCAGAGAGTTTGATCGGCCCGCGGAACGCCTCGGTCCGCGGCGCTTGCGTGCGCGTCAGGGTGTCTCAGCTTCGACGTCGTGCAGGGCTGTGAGATCCGCCAGCTGGCGAACCGGTGCAAGCTCCGGATACTCGTCGGGTAGCCGCGACCGATTGACCCACACTGCGGCAAAGCCATAGGCCACGGCGCCCATGACGTCCCAGCGGTTCGACGACACGAACGCCACGTCACGCGCGGTCACGGCCAGGCGCTCGGTGACGAGAGCGTACGCCTCCGATCGCGGCTTATAGCGGCGCACGGCCTCGACCGACAGGACGGCGTCGAGCGACTGCGCTAGTCCCGCCGCCTCGACCGCCGCGGCGAGCATGCGCGACGTGCCGTTGGACAGGATCGCGAGCCGGGCGCCGCGCGCTTTCAATCCGGCAAGCGCGGCAGGCACCTCGGGAAACGCGTCGAGCGTCAGATAGGCGTCGAGGAGCTTGGACCGCAGCGCGCGCTCGACCGAGGGCACGCGCGCGAGCGCGTAGTCGAGCGCCCGCTCGGTGAGCGTCCAGAAATCGACGTAGCGGCCGGCGAGCGTCAAGGTCCAGGTGTATTCGAGCTGCTTTGTGCGCCAGATCTCCGAGAACTGCTCCGCCTGCGGACCCGCCGCCGCCCGATACCGGGCGATGGCGGCATGGACGTTGAACAGCGTGCCATAGGCGTCGAAAACAAACGCGTTAAACATGGCCTAATCTCCTTGCCGCACAATAAGCCGACGGAAGGATCATCCCATGAGCCGGCCCATCGCCTGGTCGAAGACGGTAACGTTTTTCGAGAATGATTGGCACGACGGCAACGTGCCGATCATGGGCGCGCGCACGCACGCGGCTTGGCTTTGCACTTCGGTGTTCGACGGCGCACGTGCCTTTGACGGCGTCACGCCAGATCTTGATCTGCATTGTGCGCGCGTCAATGCGTCGGTCAAGGCAATGTGCCTCAAGCCGCTGGTGCCGCAGGAGACCTGGATCGGTCTCGTGCGTGACGCGCGCAAGCGTTTCGAGCCCAACGCCGAGCTCTACATCCGGCCGATGTATTGGGCGGAGGACGCCGCCGGCGGCGCCGTGCGTCCCGATCCCGAGACCACCCGCTGGTGCCTGACCGTCTATGTCGCGCCGCTGCCGGAGCCGACCGGCACCGCAATCACGCTGTCGCCGTTCCGGCGCCCGACGCGCGAGACCGCTCCGCTCGAAGCCAAAGCGGGGTGCCTCTATCCGCACAACGCGCGCGCGCTGATCGAAGCGCGCGCGCGCGGCTTCGACAATTGCATCATGTGCGACATGCTCGGCAACGTCGCCGAGCTCGGCACCGCGAATGTGTTCATGGCCAAGGACGGCATCGTGTTCACGCCGGCCGCCAACGGCACGTTTCTTTCCGGAATTACCCGCGCGCGCGTGATCGCGCTCCTGCGCGATGCCGGCGTGACCGTGCTGGAGACCACGCTCGGCTATTCCGAGTTTCAATCGGCCGACGAGATTTTTTCGACCGGCAACTTCACCAAAGTGTCGCCGGTCACCCGCATCGACGAGCGCAATTTGCAGCCTGGCCCGTTCTACCGCCAGGCGCGCAAGCTGTACTGGGAGTTTGCGCACGCGACGGGATAGCGCCTAGTCGTCGGCGTCCGGTCCGCGCACGGTCAAGAGCGTCGGAATCGAGCGGCCGCGGATGTCATAGACGCGCGCGTAGACGACGCCTTCGCGCATGACCTCGAACAGCACCGGCGCATCGAGCTTGGCGCAATAAAACTCGCCGAGCGTCATGGCAAAATCGGCGCCCTGCGGTTTCCAGATCGCCGAATATTGCGGGCCCAAGGCAACCGCGACGGCGGGGTGCGGTCCGCACACCGCGACGGCCCAGGTTGCCGCGCGCGGCGTCTCGCCGCGCTCCCCGACGAGCGCACGCAGCTGCCGTGAGGCCTGCGTCATCGATAGCCCCCAATAGTCGAGCATGTAGCGCGGCCGCGCCCCGGCGACTCCGCCGGCGATGTGGTTGAAGTGCGTGTACTCATAAGGATGCAGGCGCGCCATCTCCACAACCGGAGCGGCAAGCCCGGCGGTAAGCAGCACGGCGCCCGCCGCGATCACGGCACGACCGGATTGCATCAACGTCCGGGCGATCCAAGCGGCGGCAACGCCGCCGAGTGCGGCGAATGGCGGTGTCAGGAACACGAAGTGGCGAATGCCATTATACATCGCCGGCCGCGCCGCGACCGTGACCAGAACCGGAAGCAGCGCGGCCAGCACCACCGCACCGAGCGCCGCGCGGCGCCCGGCGGTCATGCCGTCGCCATTGAGCCTGCCACGCGCCGCGATCCAGATCGCGCTGAGCATTCCGCACAGCCCGAGCGCCAGCATGAGTTCGGGTAACGTCAGCGCGATCAGCGTCGGCAGATAACTGCGCGGCATGTCGATGACCGGGATCAATTGGCCGTCGAACAGCTCGCGCCAGGGCTTCTCGAAGAAATTCGAGAAATATTCGACCGCGCGAAACGGATTGCGCGGTGACAGCGCCGCCCATGGCCAGACGAGCCCCATCACCAGATAAGCCAGGATCGCGCCCGGAATGAACGGCACCAGGAAAGATCGCCATTCGCCAAGCGCCGGCTTGAACCGGATCTCGCGCGACCTGATGGCAAGGATAATGAGGACCCCGAAGAGCGCTTCCAGCACCGCGAACCCGCCCATCACCCGCGAGCCCACCGCGAGCCCGATGCCGGTGCCGCACAACGCGATCGTGGCTGGCGTCGCCCGCGGATATTCCTCCAAGGCGCGTACCAGACCGAGGAGCGCGATCACCATCGTCACCGCAAAGGGCGCATCCTTCGCGTTCATGAACATGTGCCCGTAATAGAGCGGGCAGGTGGCGAGGAGAGCGAGTGCGATCAGCCCGGCGAGCGGCCCGCCGAGGCGGCGGCCCAGGCGCCAGGTGAAGAACAGGCCGATGACGCCGACTGCGGCGCCGACGAGCCGTCGTGTTTCAAACAGGCCGAGCGGCAGAAACTTTGCGCAAAGCGCGGCGAGCAGATCGAAGCCGCCGCCATACATGTAGAGATTGACGAACGAAAGGGCACGCCGGTCGGAAAAGCCCGAGCCATAGAGCGAGAGCAGAAGATCGCCGTATTGCGAATGGGTGTAGTCGTCCCAGCCCAGGCCGTAGTCGCGAAAGGTAAGGGCGGCGACGGCCCCGACCAGCACCAACGTCCCGATCGCAGCCGCATCGAGCCAATAAGCGGGGTCGGTCGCGGCGATGAACGGCCCGGCGGGCCGCACGAGAGCGCTCAATGCCACCGGTTCGGCCTTGGAGGCGCGCTGTGCCGCAACGTTCAAAATTCGATCCTCAGTGGCGGCCCGGGGAAGGCGTCTGACACGGCTGGTCGTGACCGCCAACAGTCTTATGACGATCGGCCCAACGCGTCGCTAAAAGCGCGGAACGGGTTCAGCCCCGCCCGCGCCCGGGCATCGAAATTTGCCGAAGCCGCTCACTTCGTCGCTTGCTCGAACATCTCGGCCACATGATCCCAATTGATCAGGTGATCGACGAACGCCTTCAGGTAGTCCGGGCGCCGGTTGCGATAGTCGATGTAGTAGGAATGCTCCCAGACGTCGCAGCCGAGTATGGGCTTGCCGCCATGGACCAGCGGGTTTTCTCCGTTGAGCGTCTTCATGACGACGATCTTGCCGTCCTTGACAGCGAGCCAGCACCAGCCCGAGCCGAATTGGGTGACGCCGGCCTGGATGAAGTCTTCCTTCATCTTGGCGATCGGGCCGATGTCGCTGGTGATCTGCTTTTCAAGCTTGCCGGGCAATTTGTCGCCGCCGCCACCCTTCTTCATCCATTTCCAGAAGTGGATGTGGTTATAGTGCTGGCCGGCATTGTTGAAGAGTCCTGGGTTCTTGCCGAAAGTGCCCGTGACCACCTCCTCGACCGGCTTGTTTTCCCACTCGGTGCCTTTCGCGAGATTGTTGCCGTTGGTGACGTAGGCTTGGTGGTGTTTGTCGTGATGAAATTCGAGCGTTTCGCGCGACATGTACGGGGCGAGCGCGTCGTAGGGATAAGGCAGATCGGGCAGGGTGAATGCCATTGGCTCTACTCCTCGATTAAGAGAAATGGATCGGGCGGGCTTGCGGAGGAAACCGCGGGGCGCAGATAAGGGTTCCGCCTAGATAGGCCGATCGGTGCGGTTTGGGCAATGACCGTCACGGTTAACGCGCCGAGGGGCCCTGGCGCGACCTTGACGCTGGTCGCAATTCCTCATGCGGTGCAATCCCTTGCCGGAAATCTCTAAATCCTAACTGCGGCTCGCATCATCGCGATATGCCGCTTGCGTGTGGCGATCCGGCCGATGTCGAGAATAATACCTTGCACCGCCTGAAGATGGCGGCCAAAATACTTGGGTCCCAAATACTTGGGTGCAAGTATCTGGGTCCAAAGTATTTGGGTCCCAAGTATTTTTGGTGGCCGCCGCAGCCGGATCGGCGGCAAGGGATCGGCGTCATGTCGGCGTTTTTGTTGCTTTTAGGTGCGGTGACGACCGCCGCCGGGCTTGCGCTCGTGACATCGGGCGCGACCGGCGCGTTTGACGCTGAGATCGTGACGCCTGGCACGGTCGCGGCAGTCGGCGGACTGCTCCTGATCGGCTTGGGCCTCACCGTTCGCGCGTTGCAGCGTATCGAGCGTGCCCTCGAATCGCGGCCGATGCCGCGTCGTGTGCGCTCCGGCGAAGCGCCAGGGGCGGCGGTGGCGGAGCGGGCGGAAGAAGCGCCGCAAATCCCATTCCCGGCGAGGCCGAGGCCCAACGCCGGCTCGCGCGTCGCTGCCGCGAGCGCGACGCCGGCCGACGAAGCCGCCATCGAACGCCTGCGAGAAAAATTCCAAACCTTGGTCCGGCTTGAAAATGCGCCGGCCGTCGAAGAGGCGGACGTGTCGCTCTTGCCGCCGGCACCGGCTGCCGCGCAGGCAAATGGCGGCGCAGCGATCAACGGCGGTGCCGCCACCCACGCGACCGCGACGCAGGCAAGGATGCCGCCTCCGGCGCATGCGCGGGCGTCGGGATCGTCCGCACGACCCAAGGGCTCCATGTTCGACACGTTTTGGCCAAAGGGCCCGCGGCCGCGCAAAGATGGCGAGGAGACCGCAGCGCAAGCTTCGCCGCCGCCTGCCGAACGCCTGGAGGCAAACGAAGCCCTGGATCCCGAGCCGCGACCGCTCCTCGCCGAGGAGCCCGAGTCGCCGGCGCAGGCGGCCGTCTCGGTTATCAAATCGGGCGTCGTCGAAGGCAGGGCTTATACGCTTTACTCCGACGGGTCGATCGAAGCGCAGTTTCCGCAGGGGATGATGCGGTTTCGCTCGATCGGCGAACTCCGCAACCACATTGAGAGCAGCTCGTAGGGGCCGGCATTCGAGCCGCCTTCGTCCTCGCCCGGTCGCGTTGCCGCGAAGCTAGTCTCGCGCGAATTCTTTCCGTGAAGGTAATATGACTTGGCTATTCAGGTTTGGTGTGAACCACGCCTCGTAATTCGTTGCTTTAATTCTTGTGATGTTCCATAGTTCACGCTTGCCTCAGGTTTGGCATCGCTTCGCAGCGACAGGCGCGTCGCGGGCCGAACTGCGAGGTTCTCACGCAACCGTGGCGGTGCAGCCGCGGCGCAGACAATCTTTGAGATCAGACCCAGATGGCCGAGAATTCAGGCGACAGCAACTACATCGAGCTGACGGCGAACATCGTCTCCGCCTATGTCAGCAACAACACCGTTCCGAGCGCCGAAATACCAAACCTCATCGGTCAGGTGCACGCCGCCTTGCTGCGGGTTTCGGGCGGCCAGGCCGCGGCGCCGCCGGAACCGCTCAAGCCTGCTGTCCCGGTCAAGCGCTCGATTACCTCGGACTACATCGTCTGCCTGGAAGACGGCAAGAAATTCAAAT
>Ga0335081_10019463_pt1 | contig 10978 bp, 10 predicted proteins | sample Lox_Sample_35_FD_206713 | JGI IMG/M metagenome (GOLD analysis project Ga0335081, IMG submission 206713) | Soil microbial communities from Loxahatchee National Wildlife Refuge, Florida, United States - Lox_Sample_3.5 | ecosystem: Environmental > Terrestrial > Soil > Wetlands | place: USA...
AAGGAGCGGAAGAGCAGCGCGAAGGCGATGGTGACCAGCGCAGCGTAGTGGCCGCGCGTACGCACGACCGGGATGAGGAGCACGGTGCCGACGGCCGCCGCGGCGAGCCCGCCGCACAGCAGCACGAGCAGGTGCGGCATGCGCTCGGCGAGCACCGCCGCGGTGTAGCCGCCGACGCCGAAGAAGCTCGCGCCGGCGAAGTTCATCACGCCGGCGTAGCCGAACTGCACGTTCAACCCGAGGCACGCGGCCGTCACCAGCAGGACGCGCGTGACCAGCAAGAGCGAGAAGTCGTCCTCGCGCAACAGCAGCGCGAGCGCGATGAGGCCCGCGATCGCGAGGGGCGCGGCCAGCGTTGCGCGGCCTGCCGCCGGCCGCATGCGCGCGGCGAGGAGGCCGGCCGCCACCGCCAGCAGCAGCAGGGCACCGATGGCCGCCTGCGACTCCGCGCGGAGCAGGAGCCACGCAAAGGCCGTGGCCGCGATCGCGACGGCCGCCGCCCTCATACCCGCTCGCTGGCGCGCTCGCCGATCAGGCCGGTGGGCCGCAGCGCCATCAGCACGATGACCACGCCGAAGGCGAACACGTCCTTGTACGCGCTCGCGAACGGCAGCGCGACGGCGCCGATGGTCTGCAGCGCGGCGAAGAGGAAGCCGCCGACGATCGCGCCGTACAGGTTGCCGAGCCCGCCGAGGATCGCCGCGGCGAAGCCGATGACGCCCAGCAGGAGGCCCATGCCGAAGAAGACCTCGTTGTAGTAGAGCCCGTCGATGACGCCGGCGAACGCCGCCAGCACCGAGCCGAGCGCGAAGGTGACCAGCACGATGCGCCGGAAGTCGATGCCCATGGTGCGCGCCGTCTCCTCGTCCTGCGCCACCGCGCGGATGGCGAGCCCGAGCCGCGTGCGGGTGATGAGCAGGTGCGTCGCCGCGATCAAGAGCGCGCCGCACGCGAGCAGGATGACGTTGTCGAAGCGCAGGTGGAACGCGCCGAAGTTCCAGCCCGAGGAGGGCAGGAGCGCCGGGAAGCGCTGCGGCTGCGAGCCGCCCGGATAGAAGAGCCTGATCGACTCGCGCAGAACGGTGCCCATCATCAGGGTCACCAGCAGCACGTTGAGCTGCGGCGCGCCTTTCACCGGCAGCACGATGAACCGCGCCACCAGAAGCCCGAGCAGCGCGGTGGCGACCGCCGAGGCGATCACCACCGCGAGCAGCAGCACGCCCGGCGACGTCACGCCCAGCGCGGTCAGCGCCGTCCACGCCGCCAGCCCGGCGAACGCGCCCGCCGTGACCACGTCGCCGTGCGAGAACTGGATGACGTCGAGCACGCCGAAGAAGAGCGTGAAGCCCACCGCGACGAGCGCGTACATCATCCCCAGCATGGCGCCGTTGACGACGTACTGGCCGAAGAGGCTCACGGCTTCACGAGCTTGCGCTTCCCCGACGCGTACTCGCTGTCCTCCCAGCCCACCCACTTGCCGTCCTGCACCACGTATTTGGTGATGACCGGCACGGTGTTCTGGCCGTGATCGTCGAAGGTGATCTTGCCGACGATCGAATCGACGTCCTGGACGTGCTGCGGCGAGAGCTGCTGGATGATCTTCTTGCGATCCGGCCCGACCTTTTCGATCGAGTCGATCAGGAGCACGGCCGCCGCGTAGGCGAATGGCCCGTACGCCTCCGGCGGCTGCGCGTAGCCCTGCTTGTTGTACTGCTCGAGGAACTCCTTGCCGTGCGCGAGCTTCTCGGCCGGCGCGCCCTCGCGGAAGGCGAGCGAGCCCTCGGCGAGCGGCCCGAGCGCCTTGATGAAGTCGTCGTTGACGATGCCGCTCGTGCCGTCGAACTGCACGCCGAGGCCGAGCTTGTCCATCTGCGCGCGGATGCGGACGCCGATGGGCGTCAGGCCGCCGAAGTAGAGCGCGTCCGGCTTGAGCGCCTTGATCTGCGTCAGCTCCGCGGTGAAATCCTGCTGATCCGCGGTGACGCCGATGTCGCCGGCGATCTTGCCGCCCGCCTCGGTGAAGAACTTGGTGAAGTACTTGTCGTGGCCTTTTCCGTAGTCGGTGGTGTCGTGGATGATCGCCACGTTGCGGTAGCCGTGCTCGAACATGAACTTCGCGTTGGTCTGGTTCTGGTTGATCATCGTCCCGTTCACGCGATGCACTTCCTTGAAGTCGTTCGCGTAGGTGATGTCGGGCAGCACCGCGCCCCAGACGATGACCGGCAGGCCGAAGCGGTGGTACGTGTCGACCGCCGCCATGGCCACGACCGAGCAGTAGTTGGTGACCCCGCCGACGATGCTCTTGTCGGAGCCGGCCTTGGTGGCCATCTGCACGCCCATGTCGGGCTTGCATTCGTCGTCGAGCACCACCAGCTCGTAGGTATACTTCGCCTTCGGATCGGCGTTGCGCAGCCGCACGGCGAGGTCGGCCGAGTTGCGGCCGCCCAGGCCGATGGCCGAGTTGCCGCCGGTGAGCGGCCCGATGAAGGCGATGCGGACGGTCTCCTTGGCCGATGCTGCGAGGGACAGCGCAAGCGTCAACGCTGCTGCGATGAGTCTCATGGAGCTCTCCTCGGCAGGTGTTGGCGGCGGACCCTAGCAGATCGCCCGCCGCCAGGGGTATGCATCGGCCGTGACGATTCGCCACGATCCCTACCGGGTGTTCTTCCCGCTCGGCGTGCTGCTGGCATGGGCGGGCGTGCTGCACTGGCTATTGCTGTCGCTCGGCGTCATCGACGAGTACCGCTCGATCTTCCACGCCTTCGCGCAGATCGAAGGCTTCATGACCTGCTTCGCGGCGGGCTTTCTCATGACGCTCATCCCGCGGCGCACGCAGACCGACCCGCCGGCCGCCTGGCAACTCGCCGTGGCCATGGCGTGCCCGGTGGCCATCGTCATCGCCGCGTGGTTCGAGCTGTGGGCCGCCTCGCAGGTTCCCTGGCTCGTCCTGATGGCGGTCCTGATCCAGTTCGCGGTGAGCCGCTTCCGCAGGGCGACGCTCGCGGTCCCGAACAGCTTCGTCTGGGTGGTGCTCGCGCTGGCCATGGGCGTTTCGGGGTCGGTGCTGGCGGGCGTGGGCGCGGCCATGGGCGACGAGAGCTGGTGGCTGCACGAGGCCGGCCGCGCGCTGGTGCTGCAGGGCATGTTCACCGGGCTCGTCCTCGGCATCGGCGGCATGCTGCTGCCGGTGATCACGCGCGGCGCGCCGCCGCTCGTGGCCGTGCCGTCGCGGCGGGCCAAGCTGCTGCACCTCGCGGCCGGGCTCGCGTTCGTCGCCACGTTCTTCGTCGAAGGCCGCGCCGGCTACGGACTGCGCGCGGCGATCGTGCTCGCGGTGCTGCTGCTCTCCGCCGAAATCTGGCGCGCGCCCACCGTGCCCGGCCTGCACCGCCGGCTCATCTGGCTGTCGGCGTGGATGCTGCCGCTGGGCCCCGCCTGCGTCGCGCTGTGGCCGCAGTACGAGAAGGCCGGCCTGCACGTCATGTTCATCGGCTGCTTCGCCACCATGGCGCTCTGCATCTCGATCCACGTCGTGCTCTCGCACGGCGGGCGGCCGCAGCTTCTGCTCGAACGGCCGCGGCCGGTGGCGCTGATGGGCCTCTTGCTCGCCGCCGCGCTCGGGCTGCGCGCGCTGGTCAACCTCGACCAGCCGCACGCCTACCGCTGGCTGGGCCTCGCCGCCGCCTCGTTCCTGCTCGCGACGCTCGCCTGGGCCGGCTTCCTCATTTCCGCCTTGCGCGCATCTCCTCGAGGATCCGCTGCGGCTCCGCCACCCGTTGGATTGCCGGAAACACCAGCGCCTCCTCCGCGCTGAGGTGCTGGTCCCACAAGGCCGACAGCTGCGACATGAGCCGCGCCATCTCGGCGGCCAGGCGCGGCCGCTGCGCCGGGTCCTGCGCGACGGCGTCCCACATCGGCAGCAGGCGCGCGATCAGCTCGTCGAGCGCCACGTGCTCCCGCCGCATGACGGCCACCGCCTCCTCGACGCCCGAGAGCCGCGGAGCGATCGACCGCTCCTCGTCCTCCTGGTGCAGCGGCAGCGCGACCGAGTGGTAGCGGTGGATTCGCTTCGCCGCCTCCGCAATCTCTTCGGGCGCAGCCGGCTCTTCCGACGCAAGCCGGATCGCGAGCGCCGTGAACGAGCGGATTCGCGCGTGGCAGTCGAGCAGCAGCTCCTGCGGCCCCTCAGCGTTTTTCGGCTTTTTCCCGATCTGCAGCATTTGCGGTTGCCCCACCCTTCCAACGCAGGATTTGCGATGCCCAAGCCTGCGCGGCAAGCGAATTTTTGCGGCCTCCGGGTTGCAATGTCGCAGCCGTCATATGAGCTCAACGACCGATCTCGTCATCGGCATGGCCGGCTCGGGCGGCGACGGCATCGTCAGCGCCGGCGAGTCCCTCATCGTCGCGGCGGCCAACGAAGGCTACCACGCGATCATGACCAAGAGCTTCGGCTCGCAGATCCGCGGCGGCGAGTCTTCGTGCCGCGTGCGCCTGTCCACCAAGGAAGTGCTCAACCCGGGCGGCAAGCTCGACGTGGCGGTCGCGCTCAACTGGGAAGACTTCCTCAAGTTCGGCGCCGAGCTCCCCGTCGGCGGCGACACGGTGGTGTTCTACGACAGCGCCACCGGGGTCGATCCGGCCAACCTCCCGCTCGAAGGCGTGCAGCCGCGCGAGGCGTTCGCGGTGCCGATCGGCGACATGGCGCGCAAGGCCGCCGGCACCGACAAGGCGAAGAACACGGTGGTGCTCGGCCTGCTCTCGGGCTGGTTCGGCATCGCGCGCGACGCGCTCCTCGGCGGCATCCACAAGAAGTTCGCCAAGAAGCACCCCGAGGTGGCGGCCGCCAACGAGAAGGCGTTCGCGATGGGCGAGCAGTACGCGCAGGAGCACCCGCTGCGCGAGCCGCGAAAGATCGAGCGGCCGGCGGGCGCGGCGCAGCAGGGCCTCTTGCTCACCGACGGCAACGACATGTGCGCCGCGGCGGCCATCTTCGCCGGCTGCGACTTCTTCGGCGGCTACCCGATCACGCCTTCGACCGAGATCATGCAGTTCCTCACCCGCGAGATCTGGAAGTACGGCGGGTCGGTCATCCAGGCCGAGGACGAGATCGCCGGCATCGGCGCGGCGGTGGGCGCTTCCTACGCGGGCAGGAAGGCGATGACGGCCACCAGCGGCCCGGGCATGTCGCTGAAGACCGAGATGCTCGGCCTCGCCTCGCTCGCCGAGCTGCCGCTGGTCCTCGTCAACGTGCAGCGCGGCGGGCCTTCGACCGGCTCGCCCACCAAGCCCGAGCAGGCCGACCTGTTCCAGGCGGTCTTCTCCGCCCACGGCGACGTGCTGCGGCCGGTGCTCGCCCCCACCAACGTCGGCGACACCTTCCGCATCACGGTGGAGGCCTTCAACATCGCCGAGCGCTACCAGACGCCGGTGGTCATCCTCTCCGACCAGGAGATCGCGCAGCGCAAGGAGACGGTGGACCCCATCGACCCGGCCGGCTTCTCCATCGAGAACCGCCGCAAGCCCACCGAGGCCGAGCGCACGCAGTACAAGCGGTTCGCCTTCACCGAATCGGGCATCAGCCCCATCAGCCACCCGGGCATGCCGGGCGGCAACTACCTCGCGGCCGGCATCGAGCACAACGAGCACGGCGACCCGACCGCGAGCGGCAAGATGCACGCGAAGATGAACGAGAAGCGGTTCCACAAGTTCGAGCCGCTCAAGGCCCGCAAGGACCTCATCTCCATCGAGGGCGACCCCGCCGCGCCGCTGGCGCTCGTCTCGTGGGGCTCGACCGCCGGCGTGTGCAAGGAGGCGCTGCAGATCGCGAAGGACAAGGGCCTGCGCGTGAAGCTGCTCACGCCCTACCTGCTCTACCCGATCAACGAGCAGGTCTACCGCGAGTTCTTCGCCTCGGTGCACGCGGGCCTCGTGGTCGAGCTTTCGCACCAGGGGCAGTTCTATCGCCTGTTGCGCAGCTTCATCGACGTGCCGGGCAGCATGCGGCCGTTCGCGCGCAGCGGCGCCAACCCGTTCCAGCCGCGCGAGATCGTCGCGCACCTGCAAGAGCTCGCCGACGAGCTGCAGTCGAAGTCCACCGAACGCCTGACGCCGAGGGAATGACGTGACCCACACTCTGCAGATCAAGGACTACAAAAGCGACCTCAAGCCCATCTGGTGCCCGGGCTGCGGCGACTTCGGCGTCCTGCAGGCGCTCTACCGCGCGCTCGCCGCCATCGGCCGGGCGCCGCACGAGATCGCCTTCGTCTCCGGCATCGGCTGCTCGAGCCGCATCCCCGGCTACACCACCGCGTACGGCTTCAACACCGTGCACGGCCGCGCGCTGCCCATCGCGCAGGGCATCAAGGTGTCGCGGCCGGAATTGCTGGTGCTCGCGGCGGGCGGCGACGGCGACGGCTTCTCCATCGGCGGCGGGCATTTGCCGCACGCCATCCGGCGCAACCCGGACATCACCTACGTGGTGATGGACAACCAGATCTACGGCCTCACCAAGGGCCAGCTCTCGCCCACCTCGCCGCGCGGGCTGCAGACGGTGACCAGCGAATACGGCTCCTTGGAAGAGGCGGTGAACCCGCTCCTGTACGTGCTCGCCTACGGCTGCAACTTCGTCGCGCAGGGCACGCCGGCCGACCTGCCGGGCCTGGCGGCGCTCATCGAGGAGGCCATCCGCTTCCCCGGCTTCTCGTTCGTGAACGTGCAGTCGCCGTGCGTCACGTATGGCGAGGACGACCAGCAGATCAAGGCGCAGAAGGCGAAGATGAAGCCGCTTTCGAGCCTCGGGCACGACCCGAAGGACAAGCTGCGCGCCTTCGACCTGGCGCAGGCGTACGGCAAGGAGCTCTACACCGGAGTGTTCTACCGGAATCCCAATCCACCCCCGACCTTCGATGCGCTGGTGAAGGAGCGCCAGGAGCAGCTCTCGGCTGGCGCGCCGCCCCGCGAGCGCATCCTGGAGATGTTCCGGCAGCGCTGAAAGGAACTTGTCTCATGACTCCGCCCGTCATCGACTTCGCCCGGCTGACGCTCCGCGACGCGCTCGACGTGGCGCTGCTCATCGAGGAAGACGCCAAGGCCCGCTACGTGGACCTGATGGCCAACGCCATGCTCCACGACTCGTACGAGGCGGCCGAGTTCTTCGGCCACATGGCGGGGCACGAGGAGAAGCACGCCGAGGTGCTGGCGCGGCGGCGCACCGAGCTGTTCGGCGACCAGCCGACCACGGTGACGCCGGCGATGGTGTCGGGCATCGAGCAGTGGACGGGCGTGGCACCCGGGCCGCTCAGCGGGCGGGCCGCGCTGCAGATGGCGCTGCGCGCCGAGCGCGCGGCGTGGAAGTTCTTCAGCATGGCCATCCCGCGGCTCATCGACGAGGCGGCGGTGAAGCTGTTCGTCGAGCTGCGCGACGAGGAGATCATGCACCAGCGGATGGTGCTCGATCAGCTGGAGAAGACGCCGCCGGAGTCGAGCCTGAAGGCCGCGGTGTAAAGCCACTACAAACCGCGAAGCGCGCGAAGAAGAAAGCGCGCGAAAGAACATCTTGGGTTGTTGCAGCTTCGCGCTTCTTCGCGCCCTCGCGGTTGCCGTTGCTGTTGCTTAGTGCTGCAGCCGGAACACGCAGTTCAGGAACGTCGTCCGGCGGCGGAGCACGATGGCCCGGCAGCACCTCAGGAACGCGGCGGCGCCGAACTCGCGCACGATTAGCGCGCCGTGCCGCAGGACTTCCCGGGTGGTGATGACGCCGTTGATCGCCATGTGCTGCACCTCTCGCCGTTGCGACAATGCGTCGCGCGTGCCAGCCCAGATCCGGCTCCTGGGGGCGTTTGGGGCGGTTCGGGGTGCGCAACTTGTGCGTCTCGCGCAAGGGATGCGCGCTGCGGCGATAAGCCCCCGGAGGAAGGGTCTGGCGCAGGTCTTGCTCGATCGATGGCCAACCCATGGAGACCCTGCTCGTCCACCTCGCGCTGGTCGCTTATGCCTCCGGCACCGCAGCCTTTCTCACCTGGCTGGTCCAGCCCGACGACCGCTGGCCGCGCATCGGCCGCTGGCTCCTGCTCGCCGGCGCCGTGGTGCACTTCGCGTCGTTCGCCGCGATGCAGTCCGGCACGGTGTGGAAGGCCGGCCAACTCTTCAGCCTGCTCGCGGCGTGCACGGTCACCGGATACATCTGGCTCGACCGCAAGGGCGGAATTCCCATCGCCGGCGTATTCGTCGCGCCGCTGACGCTGGCGGTGATGGCGCCGGCGCACATCGTCGGCTCGGCCCAGCATGAGGTGGCGCCCCGGCTGTGGCATTCGGGCGCGCTAGTGTTCCACGTCGCGGTCGCCGCGCTCGGCACCGCCGCGCTGGCGCTCGCCTTCGGCGTCTCGGCGCTCTACCTCGCCAGCGAGAAGCAGGCGAAGAGCAAGCGGCCCGGCCGCATCTTCGCGCGCCTGACCTCGCTCGACTCCATCGACCGCACCGCCTGGCGGCTCGCCGTGTGGGGCTTCGTCTTCCTCTCGGCCACCATCGCCACCGGCTCGGTCGTCTCCAGCTCCGCCACCGGCTCCGCGTTTCCCTTCGCGCCCAAGCAGGCCTTTGCGGTGCTCGCATGGGCGCTGTTCGCCGCGATGATCCAGGCGCGGCTGGTCGCCGGCTGGCGCGGGCGCCGCATCGCGCTCTTGGTCGTCATCGGATTCGTACTGCTAGCCGGCGTCTACGCTGGCCTTCTCTCCGCGTCGCCTTCGCTGGTAGCGCTTGGAGCGTGGATATGACCACGATCTGCGTCGGGGTTTCGCACAAGCAGGCGCCCATCGCGGTGCGGGAGCGGCTGGCCGTTCCCGCCGACAAACTGCCCGAGAAGCTGCAGCAGCTGAAGTCGCTGCCGGGCGTGCGCGAGGCCATGGTCATCTCCACCTGCAACCGGCTGGAGATCTTCGCCACCACCGCCTCGCGCGAGATCGCCGAGGACATCGTCGAGTCGCTCGACCCGGCCGCGGGGCCGCTGGCCGCCTGCCGGTTCGACGACGACGCGCTGCACCACCTGTTCCGGGTGGCGGCGTCGCTCGATTCGATGGTGGTGGGCGAGGCGCAGATCCTCGGGCAGGTGAAAGAGGCGGCGGCGGCGGCGCAGGCCGCGGGCACGCTGGGCTCCGAGCTGCAGAAGGCGGTGGCCCGCGCCTCGACTGCAGCCAAGCGGGTGCGCACCGAGACGGAGATCGCGCGCGGCGCGGTGTCGATCTCGAGCGTCGCGGCCGAGCTGGCGAAGAAGCTCCTCGGCGAGCTGGCCGGCCGCTCGGTGCTGCTGCTGGGCGCGGGCGAGATGGCGCAGCTGGCCGCGCGCGAGCTTCGCTCGCAGGGCACCCGGGAGCTGCTGGTGGCGAACCGCAACTCGCAGCGGGCCGAAGAGCTGGCGCGCGAGGTCGACGGCGTGCCGGTGTCGCTCGGCGAGCTGCCGTCGCTCCTGGAGCGGGCCGACGTGGTCATCTGCTCCACCGGCGCCGACCACCACATCGTGACGCGCGAGCTGATGGCCAAGGCGATCAAGGCGCGGCGCTACCGCCCGCTGTTCCTCGTCGACATCTCGCTGCCGCGCAACGTCGAGCCGGCGGTGAACGAGATCGACAGCGTCTACCTCTACGACCTCGACGACCTCGAGCGCGTGGCGGCGCAGAACCGCGAGCTGCGCGCGGCGCAGGTGAGCAAGGCGGAGGAGATCGTGCTCGACGAGCTGCGCACGTTCCTCGCCAAGGCGAACGAGCGCAGGTCGGTGCCGGTGCTCGGCCTCCTGCGCCAGCAGGCCGAGGCCATCGCCCGGGCCGAGGCCGAGAAGACGCTCACGGCGCTCGCCGGGCTCGACGAGCGGCAGCAGAAGAGCGTGCGGGCCATGGCCAGCGCCATCGTCAACAAGCTGCTCCACGCGCCCACCGCGAAGCTGCGCGCAGAGGCCGGCCAGGGACCGCTCGCCGAGGCCGCCATGCAGCTGTTTGCGCTGGCCGAGGCAGCCTCGGCCGAACCCGAGCGGCCCGACACCGCGCAGGTCATCCCCATGGCGGTGGGCCGATGACCCTGCGCATCGCCACCCGCAAGAGCGCGCTCGCGCTATGGCAGTCGGAGCGCGTCGCCGCCCTGCTCTACGAGCGCGGCCACCACTGCGAATTGCTCCCCATGTCCACCGAGGGCGACCGCGTGCTCGACCGCGCCCTCAACCAGGTGGGCGGCAAGGGCCTGTTCGTCAAGGAGCTGGAGCACGCCATGGCGCAGGGCCGCGCGGATCTGGCGGTGCACAGCGCCAAGGACGTGCCGTACGTGCTGCCGAAGGGATTTTCGCTTTCGGCCATTCCGCAGCGCGAGGATCCGCGCGACGCGCTCATCGCGCCGCGGGCGCGCTTCTTCAGCCTGCTGCCGAAGGGCGCGCGGGTGGGCACCAGCTCGCTGCGACGCGCGGTGCAGCTGCAGGCGGCGCGTCCGGACCTCGTCATCGTCCCGGTGCGCGGCAACGTGCAGACGCGGCTGGGCAAGGCGTTCCACGACGGCGGGCTCGACGCGGTGGTGCTGGCGTTCGCGGGCCTGCGCCGGCTCGGGCTCGAGGACCACGTCACCGAAGTGCTGCCGATCGATCTGTCGCTGCCCGCGGCGGGCCAGGGCGCGCTCGCCATCGAGGCGATGGAAGGCTCGGCCGGATTCAAGGCGTCGGCGTTCCTCGACGACCCGTCGCTCTCGCGCTGCGTGAAGGCCGAGCGGGCGGTGCTGGAGCGGCTCGGCGGCGGCTGCACGGTGCCCATCGCCGCGCACGCGGTGGAAGACGGCGCGCGCATCTGGCTGCGCGCCGCGCTGGGCGGGCCGGAGAACGGCGGGATCACGGTGGTGCGGGCGGAAGCGCGCGGGTTCGACCCCGCCGCGCTCGGCTCGGCGGTGGCGGAAGAGCTGCTCGACAAGGGAGGCGCGCCGCTCTTGGAGGCGGCGCACCGGCAGGCCACCGGCC
>Ga0335081_10019464_pt1 | contig 10978 bp, 8 predicted proteins | sample Lox_Sample_35_FD_206713 | JGI IMG/M metagenome (GOLD analysis project Ga0335081, IMG submission 206713) | Soil microbial communities from Loxahatchee National Wildlife Refuge, Florida, United States - Lox_Sample_3.5 | ecosystem: Environmental > Terrestrial > Soil > Wetlands | place: USA: Florida...
TCGTCGAGATGAGCCGTAAGCGCGTCGATTTCCGCGCCCTGGGCAGCGACGATGTCGCCGAGGACGGCCTCGATGAGCGCCTCCTTGCTCGCGAAGTGGTTGTAGAACGAGCCGAAGCCGACGTCGGCCTCGTCCGTGATCTCCTGGATGCGCGTGCTGTCGACCCCCTGACGGGCGAACAGGGCTCTGGCGGCGTCGAGGAGCTTCGCTCGTGTTGTCTCGCGTCGCCGCGCCTGCCGATTTGGGGCGGCGGTCATGACTGGTCGCGCATGGTCCCCGCGGGCAACTCCGGGATTGCCAAGGCGCCGGCCACCGCCCGGTAGACCTTCCGGTTGAAGATCAACCCGACATGGCTGCCGGTCACCTCGACACACTCCGCGTGCGGAATCACCTGGCATTGCCAGTGAACCACTCCGTCGCCCTTGGAATAGATGCTGGTCAGCCGCACACCATCAAAGGGGAAGAGCCGCGCGTAATCACGGCTGAACCGACATCCGCAGTGAGCGGAGAGGCACGTGTCTCGCCGCGCCCGTCCACTGGCATGGACGGCGCGCCGAGCGACGCTGACGGCGAACAGGGTGGGCGCGCTGGCGCCGAACATGCCCTGGAGGTCGGCTCCCATCGAGATGGCGTGAGACACCCGATCGGGTCGGCGGGCGGCGAGCGCGCGGGCGAAGTGGCCACCGCGGCTGTGCCCGATCAGCGCGACGCGGCGCCCGTATGAGTGCCAGAGCTCCTCCGCCGTGCGCTCGACGCGGTCAAGCGCGCGATCGGAGCAGTCGGTGTTCGTGACAAAGCCGGCAAACCGGGGCCGATAGCCGAGCCGGCGCAACCACGCCGCCATGACGCCGAGGGTCTGATCACCGGCCAGAAAGCCCGGCATCAACACGACCGGCCGGCCGTCGCCGCGCGGGACGCCCACCCCGTGCCACACCGGGTCGCCGAGCAGACGCCCCAGCTCGAGGCACCATCGGGTTTCGGCCAGCGGCCGGCCCCACCACCGGTCGCGGACCGGATCGGCGCCGAAGACGAACCGTTCACGGTCCGCGTCGCCGGGGTCGCCGCCCTCGGTCGGCAGTGGCTCGGCCGAGCGGTCAGCTGGCATGTACGTAGTTGCCGGGGGCCTTGGCCCGCGCCTTGTGCCTCCGGCTCCCCAGCATCTTCGGCGCCGGGGCCAGCTCGCCGGCCCGGTCATTCAGCCAGTCGCGATAGTCCGGCCACCAGCTCCCGGGCCTGACATCGGCCGCCTGCATCCAGGTGCCGGCCTCAGTCTCGGGGTCGGCGGTGACACGGTAGGTGGCACGGCTCTCGGCGCTGGGCGGGTTGACGAGTGCCTGGATGTGTCCACTCGTCGACAGCACGAACCGCCCCGAGCCACCGAGCAGCTGGGCGCTTCGGTACGCGTTTTCCCATGGCACGATGTGATCCGTCAGCCCTGCAATCGTGTAGCTGTCCCGGGTGATCGACCCGAGATCGATCGGCGTGCCCAGCACCTCGACGTCACCCGGGTGGGTGAGGGCGTTGCCGAGACCGATGCGGACGAAATCGCGGTGCAGCCCGGCGGCCAGTCGCACTGTGTCCTGGTTCCAGTACAGGATGTCGAACGCTGGCGGATCCTTTCCGAGCAGATAGTTGTTGACGAAATAGTTCCAGATGAGGTCATTGGGTCGCAGCCACGCGAAGACACCCTCGAGCGCACGCCCGTCGACGTACCCCTTGCGCGCCGACTCGGCGACCGCCGCAGCGGCGGCCTCGCGGCTGGCGAACGCTCCGGCGGTACCCATCCGCGCCTGGTCGAGGGCGCAAACCATCAGAGTCAACGCGCCGATCTTGTCCTGCTCGCCGATCGCGGCGAGGTGGCCGAGCGCGCCGGCGGTGATGATGCCGCCCGAGCATGCCGCGTTCACGTTCACCGCGGGTTGCGCGGTGATCTCGGCCACGGCGTCTCGCGCCTCGAGCACCGCCTGCGCGTAGGTGTCAAGGTCGAAGTGGCCCTGAGCGGCATCGGGGTTCCGCCAGGAGATCGTGAATACCTGCTGCTGCTGGCCGAGCAGCCACTCGACCATGCTCCGCCCCGGCGAGATATCGAGGATGTAGAACTTGTTGATCGTCGGCGGGACGAACAAAAGCGGCACCTCATAGACCCGGTCGGTGACCGGCCGATACTGGATCAGCTCGAACACATCGGTCCTGAGCACCACCGACCCCGGCGTGACCGCAAGATTCTCCCCCACCTCGAACTTGCTCACGTCGACACTGGCCGGCAGGTGCGGTGAGTGCGTCACGTCATGTAGAAGACGACGGCTGCCCCGCGCGAGATTCGCCCCACCTTCGTCGATGCACTCCTTGAGCACCGCCGGGTTGGACCACGGGAAGTTCGTCGGCGCCAGCGCGTCGAACACGTTGCCGGCCGCAAACCGCGCCTGGCGCTCGGTCCGCCAATCGAGCTCCGCATCGGCTATCAGGCGGTCGACCGTCTCACCGGTGGCAAGGTAGGCCTGCATCAGGCGATGAAACAGCCAGTTGTCCTGCCATGCCCGATCGCCGAACCGGCGATCGCCCTTGGCCGGGCGAGCCCCGGAGCGGCCGGCCGCCACGCGCGCCAGCTCCACGCCCAGGGCGGTGGCGTCTCGAGCCGTACGGTGAGGATGGCGCGTCAGGCCCGCGACGGTGCGCGCGGCGGCTCGCGGCTTGAGGAAGCGCCCGACCCCACCGTCTTCGACCACCGCATCGGTGAGCATCACGTCGAGTCCCGATTGGGCGGCGAGCCGAAGGCCCGGCTCACGGTGCGGGTCTTGCGGCATCGGCGTTGAGCTGGCGGCCATGCTGGTCACGCTCCCGCTGGCGAATCGCCGGCGTCGACCAGCCGGCCGCGGACGGTGAGCTCGCTGGGGGTGCGGATCATGCCGAGGGCGCCGTGGCTCATGCCGAGCTCGAACTGATCGGCGGACGCGGTGGCGTCGACTTCGAGCTCTCCGTCAACCCGTCGCAGCCTAGCGTCCACGTCAAGCGGGACACTCGTTCCCGCCGCGTAGAGCCGGCCGCTGACCGTCAGCCGCTCGCCGTCGAGCGTGGCGCTGTCGGAGACGAAGCGGACCTGTGGATGATTTTCGACGTCAAAGAAGTCGCTCGAGCGCAGGTGCTTGTCGCGCATGTTGTTGTTCGTGTTGAGACTCGCTGCCTCGATTGTTAGTTCGATCGCCGGCTCCTGTCGCAGATCGAGCGTGCCGTCGTAGCGTTCGAAGCGACCTTTCACGGTCAGCGTTCCCCAGAACGTGGGAGTGCGGAACTCGACCTGCGACCGCGTAGGGTCGATTCGCCAGTGCGTCTTGTCGATGCTTGGTAGACCGGTTGGCTGGGGGGTGGTGGTGCTCATTGGTGTCTCCTTAAAGTAGTCAGCTTCCATGTCCAGGCGTATTGCGAAAGCGCGTCGCGGACCATGTCGTCGTGATCCGAGCGCGGGACGTGGATCTCGAGCGAGCCGTCGACCAGGACGGCCTGCACCTGGTCGCTCAGGCCGGTCTCGGCGACGGCGGCACGTGCGGTCTGCTCCGCCGCCCGGCGGCGCAGCTCCGGCTTGTATGGCTTGCCCACCGCGGTGAGTGGGATCTCGTCGATGATCTCGACGTGCTTGGGCGACGCGGCGCGCTCGGGCGCGTGATCGGCGGCCCAAGCTTCGAGCTCGTCGGGCGTGACTCGACTCCCGGCGATCAGCGTGACGAACGCCACCGGCACCTCGCCCGCGTGAGGATCGGGACGGCCCACGGCGGCCACCGCGGTGACCTCGGGGTGCTCCATGAGCGCGTCCTCGATGGTGGCCGGATCAATGTTGTGGCCGCCGCGGATGATCAGGTCCTTGGCGCGGCCGGCGAGCCGGATGAACCCGTCCGCGTCGACCGAGGCGAGGTCGCCGGTATCCAGCCAGCCGTCCTTGAGTTTCCCGTCGCCACGCAGCTCCGTTCGGGAGCCGGTCCGGACGAGGTAGCCGGCGAAGATGTTGGGACCACGTAGCACGAGCGTCCCGATTTCGCCCTCGGGCAGGAACGTCCACTCGCCAGTGGCTTCGTCAACCGCCACGGCGCATGCTTCCTGGTACGGGAGGCGCTGCCCGACGGTTCCGGGGCGACCGGCTCCGGGCCAGCTGAGGGCGCTCGCGCAGGTGCCCTCGGTGAGCCCGTAGCCTTCGCACAGCGCCACGCCGGTACGGGCCTCGAAACCCGCCGCGACCGCGGGCGGGAGCGGCGCCGCGCCAACGATCGGCATTTTCAGGCTCGAGATATCGGCATCGACCGGAACCTGGGCGAGGACGGCGTAGATCGTCGGCACGCCCGACATCGCCGAGATCCGATAGTGCTCCACGATCTTCCAGAAGTTCTGAAATAGCGGCACGTCCCGGTAGCCGAGCGGGCCGGCCCACACGACGTGCTGCCCTTTCAGCAGTGGCCCCAGCACGGTCACGACCAGCGCGTTGGTGTGGAACAGCGGCAGCGCCGCGAAGATGACGCTGTCCTGGTCGAGGGCGTTGCTTGCCCGCGTCATCCACGCGTTGGACACCTCATTCTCATGCGTGCGCGCGGCCAGCTTCGGTGTGCCCGTCGTGCCGCCGGTGTGCAGGTAGCTCGCGACATCGCGCGCGGCGGGCGGCGGCGCCGGGAGGGCCGCATCATCAGCGCGGACCATCTCGTCGGCGAGGTATGCGACCACCGTGTCGCCGAGCGGCTCGAGCGGGGGTGCTTGCGCCGGCGCGGCCGTGGGACGCAGCGCCAGCAGCGCTCGGGCGCCCGTCTGGGCTGCGATCGCCCGCGCGCGAGCCCACACCTCCGGGTCGAGTTCAGGTCCCGAGGCGACGATCACCTGCGCGCCCGAGCGCCGCACCAGCTCGGTAGCGTGCTCCGCCGTTAGGCCGGGGTTTATCGGGGCGTAGATCCCGACCGCCTCGGCGGCCAGCAGCAACGGCAGCATCTCGGCGCAGTTGACTGAGATCACGGCCACCGCGTCACCACGGCTCACTCCCAGCTCAGCCAGCACAGCTGCCCCTCGGTGCACGTCCCCCGCCAGCTCCGTGAATGTCCGTACGAACGGCGTGTGAAATGACTCGGCGTCGGGAAGTACGGACACGGCTGGGCGGTCGGGCCACAGCTCGGCTGCCCTCCGCACGAGCTCGTACGTGCTGGCGGGCAGGCCGCGTTCGCTCAGCGGGACGCGCTCGACCGCCGCGAGGTCAGATGGCTCCTGAAAGGAAGGCCACAGCAGCTCGTTCTTTGTCGTCAACGCGCCCATGCCACTTCGACCTCCGTCTCTGGGGCGAGGTACGACTCGGGCTCCTCGACCACGGTGTTGCGCAGCTCGCCAATCCCGTCGATTTCGACGCGTACGACGTCGCCGACCTTGAGCAGCCCCTGCGGGAATGGCTGGCGCACGGCGCCGATCCCGGCCGGCGTGCCGGTGGCGATGACGTCGCCTGGCTCGAGTGTGAACGCCGCGGACAGGTGCGCGATCTGCTGGAAGCAGTTGTAGATCATGTCGCGCGTGTTTCCGTCCTGGCGCAGCTCGCCGTTGAGGTACGTGCGGATCGGGAGATCGTGCGGATCGCCGAGCTCGTCGGGGGTGACCAGCCAAGGTCCGAGCGGCCCGTGGGTGTCGAACGACTTGCCCATCGTCATCGTCGGAGTGCGTATCTGCCAGTCGCGGACCGACACGTCGTTGGCGATCGTGTAGCCGGCGATCACCTCGTGCGCGCGGTCGACCGGAACGTGTCGGCAGCGGGCGCCGATCACGACCGCGAGCTCACCCTCGTAGTCGAGCAGGCTCGATACCCGGGGCATGTGGACGTCGTCGTGTGGCCCGATGACGCAGGTGACTTGCTTGTTGAAGAACACCGGGTACCCCGGAGCTTCCATGCCGGACTCGGCGATGTGGTCGGGATAGTTGAGCCCGATGGCCAGATATTTCCGCGGCTGAACGGGCGCCAGCAGCCGGATGTCCTCGAGCGAGTACAGCTCGACCGGGTTGTCGCGATCGAGGACGTATCCGTCTTCCACGACTCCGTGGCGGGGCCCGGCGCCAGCATCAAAGCGACAGAGTCTCATCGCGCCGCCTCCGGGATCTCGACCGGGGCCTGCTCTGGCGCATACCCACCGGTCATCGCCTTGGCGTGAATCTGCTCGAATGTCATACCGTCGGCATGGTCGGCAGCGATCCGATCGGGATCGACAAAGACGCCGATCGGGTTCGCCTTGAACTCATCCGACGTGCGCATCCATTCGGTCGACTTCTTCCAATCACCGAAGCAGTCCACCTGCAGTTCGACGTGGTTGCCGTCCGGATCGGCGTAGTAGTAGGACAGCGTCATCCCGTGGTCCAGGCAGAGCGCCGGCATGATCTCCTGCTCCTTGAGCCGCAGGTAGCTGGAGTTGAGCTCCTCGAAGCTCGCGTACTCGAACGCGGAGTGGTGCATGCCGGTACGAGTTTCCTTCTCGGGGTCGTCGACGAAGTTCGGGAACGCGAGCAGCGCGACCCGATGGTTGGCCCCGTCGTTCGACAGCCACGCGCCACCCTCGAACTGGTGGATCACCTCGGCGCCGACGAGCGTGCCGTAGAAGTCGATCATTTCCTGCAGTTGGGTTGTCTTGAGGTTGACGTGGTGGAACTTGGGATGGATCACGGAGGTGGTGTCAGTCATGGGAGAGCTCCTGCGGTGGCGGTTGTGTAGATCAGCTGAAGCTGGGTTTGAAGGTCGTCGAGAAGGTCAGGCAGCTCCCCGCGTGAGGGGCAGCTGCCGAACACGTAGAAGTCCGGTCGCACGAGCACGGCGTGCGCTTTGTGCTCGGTCAGCCACGCCGTGAGCCGGTGGTCGACATCGTGGACGCCGCTGGGGGCGGCCGGGTCAAGGGAGGCGACGCTCATGTCCAGCGCGTCGATCAGCGCACGCTGATCGCTCGACAGCGCGCCGAGCGGATCACCGGCCGCGACGATCAGCTGAAAGCCCCGGCCGATCACATCGTCGAAGAGCCCCTCCCGACCGCCGCGGCGAACCACGCCCTGGACGCTGAGGGCGCCCGCGAGCGAGTCCGAGTTGGAGTCGACTGGACGGTGCAGGAAGCCATCGCTCAGCGGCGGCAGTTCGAGCGGTGGCGGCGCCTCGACCTGGCGCAGCAGCGTGTCGCGCTCGGCGGCCGCCTGCGGGTCGAGCTGGCACAGCACCTTCCCGAGCTCAATGGCGAGGCGGATGATCGCCTCGTTCTGGGGCTGGCGCTCGAGGTCGAGCGTGTTCAGCAGTCGCGGGGACGCCAGGCCGCGCAGCACGAGATCGAGCTTCCAGGCCAGGTTGGCGGCGTCTCGCAGGCCCGAGCACAGGCCCTGACCGAGGAACGGCGGGGTCAGGTGAGCCGCATCGCCCACCAGCAGGGCGCGCCCGCTGCGCATCTGGTCGGTCAGCATCGAACGAAACTCGTAGACCGCGCTGCGCGTGAGCGGCCCGTCCTCCGGCCGGTACCAGGGCTCGAGTAGCGCCCAAACGCGTTCCGGATCTTCGAAATCGGATGCCTGCTCGTGGGGCAGGAGCATGAACTCCCACCGCCGGTGCCGGGGCCCGCTCTGCACGACGGTGGTCGGGCGTACCGGGTCGCAATGTTGGCTTGCGACCGGCAGGTGTGCGAAGGCCGCCATATCGTGCGGCTCGGCGTCCACGACAAGCCACCGCTCCTGAAAGCCGAGGTCCCGGCGCGTGATCCCGCTCGCCTCGCGCACGAACGAGTTGGCTCCGTCGGCGCCGACCACCCAGCGGGCGGTTACGGTGCGCGTGTCGCCGGTCAGAGCGAGCCTGCCGGGCTCATTTTCGGTGACCCGCCGTAGCGTGAGCATGACCCGCTCGTCGGACTGCAGGAGCCCTTCGGCCGCCCACCCGCGCTCGACCGTCACCCCGGCGGGGGTGCATGCGTGGTCGTCGATCGCCCGCTCGAGCTCCGGCTGGAAGAACATGTAGTCGGCCTCCCACCCGGACGGCGCCGGGCTGCGGGGCTCGAAGTGCAGGAGCAGCTCACCGTCGGCGCCGAACCAGCGGTAGTCGTCGACCGGAACCATCTCGTCGGCCAGCACCTCGGAGAGCCCGAGCGATTGCAGCAGCCGCATGATCTCGTGATCGAGGTGCACCGCGCGCGGGAGGCGGTAGATCTCGGCGAAGCGCTCAAACGCCGCCACCCGATGCCCGGCCCGGCCAAGCATCGCGGCGAGTGCCTGCCCGACCGGGCCGTAGCCGACGATCGCGACGTCGAATTCCGGCTCGTGGGCGTTATCGATTGTCATTCTCATCTCCAGGCCTTCGTCTCGATACTGATGAACTCATCAGATATGACTTTGTCGTCATCGCAAGTTCCCGGTGAGTCTCGGAGACGACTGGGTGAGCGGTCGTCACGCGTTTTGGGTGATCGTGCAGCGCGAGCGCCGCCATGTTCATCGCCGCCGTCATACCGGCGACCCGATCGCTGCCTCGACCGGACGAGCGAGGATCTGGCTGAGCGCAGCGGCTAGCGCACCCCCGGGGTCCTCGGACGCGCTCGCATGTCGCCAGGCGATGAACCGGTCGGGCCGCACGAGGATCGCACCGTCGGTTGCGATCTGGCGGTGACGGATCCAGGCGCAGCGCGGGTCGTAGAGGTCGCCGTCGAGGTGGCCGATCCGCAGTGCGTCGAGCGGGAGGTCCGCCTCGGCGGCGAGCTGTCTGGCCGCTTCACACCAGGCTTCTCCGTCCTCCCCGGCGATGAGCAGGAAGCGTCCCGGGGTCACGAGATCCTTGATTGCACCACGGTTACCGTGCTGGTCGTCGAGCCAGGCGTGGGGCAGGGGCGCGCCGGGACGGGTTGAGGGCTGATAGACGCGTATGTCATCGATCGGGTCTGGCGCCGGGGTGCCGTCCGGCACGACAGCTGCGGACTCGTAGCTGTAGCCGTACTCGACGTTCAGCTCGCCGAACTCCATCGATTGAGCACGCATGGCGCGGAGCACGCTCGAACGAAGCTCCGCATCCTCGGGTCGGCCGCTCCACAGCCGCCGTAGCCGCGCCATGTTTTCCTCAGAGGTGCTCTCGGGGGACAGTCCGAGCGCCGTCCCGATCCCGAAGTGGTTGATGGCGTTCTCGAGGGAGCGCTGACAGTTGCGCTGATCGACCGGCTTTCGCTCCGCCTCGTAGGTATCGAGCAGCTCCGGTGACGCGTCTCCGGCAAGCACGGAAGCGATCTTCCAGCACAGGTTTTGCGCATCATGGATCGCGCTGGTCAGGCCCAGGCCGCCGGTCGGCGGATGCCGGTGCGCGGCGTCGCCGAGCAGGAACACGCGTCCCGCGCGGAACTCCGACGCGATCACTGCCTCGACCGACCACCGGGTGATCTTGTGGATCTCCATCGGCAGATCGTCGATGCCGAGCGCCCGGCGAGCGTCGGCTTCGACCTGGGCATCGGACTGGGCGCAGTCGACCGGGTAATTGAGGTGAATGACCCACTCCTCGGAGTCAGGTCCCCAGTGGTCGGGGCCCATTGGCACCATCACCACCAGGACGCCGGCCTGGGGCGAGAAGATCCAGCGGATCAGGACGTCGGGATCCTGGGCCCAGTGCGAGAAGTCAGCCGCAACGTGCAGCGTCGCGGTCTGGGTAACCACGCCGAGGCCTTGATAGTCGACCCCGATCAGGCGCGGGATACGCCGGCCGCCGTCGGCGCCGAGCAGATACTCACAGTCCACCGCGTACTCGCGACCGGAGGCGGTCTCCCCGATCAGGGCGCGTACGCCCTCGCCGTCCTGTTCGAGATCGATGAGTTCGTGGCCGAAGCGGATCCGCCCGGGTGATAGTTCCTCCGCCCGAGCCTTCAACAGCGGCTCAAGGCGGATCTGCGGCAGGTTCAGCTGACGCCAGGGGCTCGCGGCACGCCAGAAGTCGTCCGCGCCGCCGGCGCCCCAGCACTCGAGCCGTGCTAGGCGACGCCCGTATGCGGGATCGGGCCCGATGAACCCCGCGTAGAACGCTGTGGCGGACATCTGCTCGGCCGGGGTGCTGCGCCGGGCGATCGCCTCCGCCACGCCCACGTCGTCGAGCACCTCCATCGCGCGCTGGTTCAGGACGTGTGCCTTCGGGAGATCCGACGTCGTCGCCCGGGCGCTGACCAGCAGATGCTCTACGCCCTGCTGCGCCAGGAGCATCGAAGTGGTGAGCCCGGCGCCGCCACCGCCCACGATCAGGGCCGGAACTTTCTCGTCAACAGGTGCTGCGAAGGACATGCGTCTCTCTCCTTAGCTGGAACAGAATTGGAGCACATACTACAATTATTCTATTGGAGTGTCAACTCCAATACCTGCGCTATCCTGAAGGCCATGGCTGTCGACCCAACGGTGACCCCCAACCGGCGCGGCGTGAGATCGCGCGAGCTCGTGCTCGACGCCGCCGAGCGCGTGATGGCCGAGGACGGCTTCGAGGCGGCAACCCTCGCCCGAGTGGTCGCCGAATCCGGCATCCCGATGAGCTCCGTCTACCACTACTACGGCTCCAAGGACGGCATCCTGCTCGCGGTCATGGAACGCGGCGCCGAGCGCTTCTTCGCCGACCTGCCCGACTGGGACCGCCGGATCGGACGGCCCGTCCAGCATTTGGCGAGGATCAGCTCGAGCGCCGTCCAGACGCTCGGCCACCATCCGAATTTCCTTCGCTTGCTGATCGTCTTTGCCGCTCAGCCGCCCACCGGCGCCGACGGGGAGATCCAGGCCGTCGTGGGCCGCATCCGCGCGCACGCCCTGCAGCGACTGCGCAGGCAGATCGCGATCGCCTTCGACGACGACGAGCACGGCGCGACCACCGATCAACTCGCGCGCTTCGCGCTCGCCACCCTCGACGGAGCCTTCCTTGCCTCGCAGGCCGACCCGAGCGTCACACTTGGGCGGCTTCTGGAACCCCCCCCCCCCCCCCCCCGAGCGGGGGGCCCCGCCCCCGACG
>Ga0335081_10019465_pt1 | contig 10977 bp, 8 predicted proteins | sample Lox_Sample_35_FD_206713 | JGI IMG/M metagenome (GOLD analysis project Ga0335081, IMG submission 206713) | Soil microbial communities from Loxahatchee National Wildlife Refuge, Florida, United States - Lox_Sample_3.5 | ecosystem: Environmental > Terrestrial > Soil > Wetlands | place: USA: Florida...
TCGAACCTGGGGCTCCCTTCCTGCAGAAACCCTTCGGTCCTCCGGAACTCGGCCGCAAGGTGAGAGACGTCCTTGGGACAGGCCTCCAGCCTTCTTTGCTCCGCGAAGTTTAAAGGTTCACCCGCCGCATCGCCGGTTCCGAATATCGAGCGCCGGCGGTTGCGCCCCGCGGAATCGCCTTGTTGATCCGGGCCAGATCCTGCGGACTGAGCTTCAAACTGACTGCCTGCGCGTTCTCTTGAAGATACTTCTGGCGCTTGGTACCGGGGATGGGAACGATATCGCCGCCTTGCGCCAGCAGCCATGCCAACGCCAGTTGCGACGGAGTGCAGCGCTTCTCGGCCGCCAAGTCCTCGACCCGGCGCTGCAATTCCAAGTTCTGACGAAGGTTCTCTCCCTGGAAGCGAGGGTTGTTATGACGAAAGTCGTTAGCGGGAAGCTGATCCGCATCCTTGATGGTTCCGCAGAGGAATCCGCGCCCCAGTGGGCGGTAGGCAACAAAAGTGATCCCCAGCTCGCGGCAGGTGGGCAGGACTTCGGTTTCGGGATCGCGCGACCACAGCGAGTATTCCGTCTGCAATGCCGCGATGGGATGCACGACGTGCGCGCGCCGGATGGTCGCAGGAGCCGCTTCCGAGAGCCCGAGATGCCGCACCTTGCCCTGCTCGACCATCCGCTTCATAGCCCCGACTGTCTCTTCGATAGCGACCTCGGGATCCACACGGTGCTGGTAGTACAGGTCGATCACGTCCAGGCCCAACCGCCTGAGGCTCGATTCGCACTGCTGCTGGACGTAGTCCGGCCGGCCGCAGACACCAATCCAGGCGCCCTCAGGTGAGCGCACATTGCCGAACTTGGTCGCCAGCACGACTTCCTTGCGGCGACTGCGGATGGCTCGCCCGACCAGTTGCTCATTGTGGCCCATACCGTAAACGTCGGCAGTGTCGAGAAAATTGATGCCGAGGTCGAGCGCGCGATGAATGGTCGCGGTTGATTGCTCGTCGTCGCGCGCACCATAGAACTCCGACATGCCCATGCACCCCAGCCCGATGGCCGAGACTTCGGTCTGCGAATGGCCGAGGCGCCGATATTCCATCGCGATGGTGCCGGCTTCCTTGTTCATGATTGCTCCTTGGTAAGAAAACACCTGTTGGACTATGTCGCTTGGAGGAAGCTTCCCCTGGTTGCTTTCACTGCGGCCTCATTTGCAATGTGCTTCCCTTCACTGGCTTCGGACTGGTCCGGCTCTCACCAGGTGTGACCGTAATCCAGCAGCTTGTCGGCGGCGTCCGGTCCCCAGGTCCCGGCGGCATAATTCGGGAAATCGGACGGCGGATGATTTTTCCAAGCTTCCAGAACCGGCGTCAACAGCGACCATCCCAGCTCGACGAACCGGCTGCTGGCAAAGAGTGTCGGGTCCCCTAGCATGCAGTCCAGAAGCAGCCGCTCATAGGCGTTGGCCGAAGCCATACCGAACGTGGCGGAGTATTGGAACTCCATGTTGACGTCGCGCACGTGTGTGGCCGGTCCGGGTTGCTTGGCGGAGAAGCGCAAAGTGATCCCTTCGTCGGGCTGAATGCGCATGACGATCAGGTTGGGCGCAATGGCGCGCGTGCCTTCGAACAATCGCAGAGGCGGCTGCCGGAACTGCACCGCGATCTCCGTGAGTTGCCGGGCCATGCGTTTGCCGACCCGTAAATAGAAAGGCACGCCCGCCCAGCGCCAGTTCTCGACGTGTAACTTCAGCGCAGCGAAGGTTTCGGTGGTTGACTTGGGATTCACGTCCGGCTCTTGCCGGTAGCCAACGACTTTCTCTTCGCCTATTCGTCCCGGACCGTACTGGCCGCGCACCGCGCAATAGGGCGCATCCGCGGCACACAGAGGACGAATCGCCCGCAATACCTTCACCTTCTCTGCGCGCACCGTATCCGCGTCGAAGGAGACGGGCGGCTCCATGGCGGTCATCGAGAGCAATTGCATCATGTGGTTCTGCACCATGTCGCGCAGGGCTCCGGCTTCCTCGTAATAGGAAGCGCGGTTCTCTACGCCCAGCGTCTCTGCCGCGGTGATCTGCACGTAGTCGACGTAACGCCGGTTCCAGATGGGCTCAAAAATACCGTTGGCGAAGCGGAACACCAGCAGATTTTGCACCGTCTCTTTTCCCAGGTAGTGGTCGATGCGGTAGATCTGCTCTTCGCGGAAGACCTTCTTTAATTCGGCGTTGAGCGCCTTGGCGCTCTCCAGGTCGTGCCCGAAGGGTTTCTCGATGATGACACGCGCCCATGCGCGCTCCGATCGCGCCAGTCCCGCTGACTGCAAATTTCTTACGATGGGTAAAAACGAACTGGGCGGAACGGCCAGGTAATAAATGCGATTACCGCCGGTCCCGCGCTCCTGGTCAAGTTTCTCCAGGATAGCTGCCAGCTTCTTGTATTCCTCGGGATGGTGGGGATGGGCCGCAAGGTAGTGCAGCCCCTGGGCGAACTTATTCCAGGCCGCCGTGTCTACGGGGCCGCCGAATTCTTCGGCTGCCTCCCGCATGCGTGAGCGGAATTCGTCATCGCTCATGGCGCTGCGCGAGAATCCCACCACGGAAAAATTAGGCGGGACCAGGTTTTCTTTGAAAAGCGTGTACACGGCGGGCAGCAGCTTGCGCTTGGTCAAGTCGCCGGAGGCGCCGAAGATAACCATCACACAGGGCGCCGGGGTGTGTTCCAGCCGGACTGATTCGATCAGGGGTTTCTCCAATGTAGTTGCGCTCATGCCGGTTTCTTCTCCTTTTCAGCGGCCCCTGCGAGGTCCTCTCGCGCTATGCTTCCATGAGCTGCCGCAGACCGGCGGCCGTGTCCCGCCCCAGCTGCACGCGCAGCACGCGGCGTCCACGCTGCTTCAGCGCCTGATAATCACCTTCGGCCTGCGCACGAATCAATTGTGCGAACGAGTAATTCGTCTCGGGGACGGGTAACTGCTCCGCCGGCTCGTCCACGATCTGCAGGAACACGCCCGTGTTGGGCCCGCCCTTGTGCAGTTGTCCGGTGGAGTGCAGAAAGCGCGGACCGAAGCCCACAGTGGTCGCCGCCTTGGTGAGCTCGCGCAGCTTGGTGCGGATCTGCTGCAGAGTGGACCAGGTGCCCTCGGTTGGGTTCAGATAAGCCTGCACACTGATGTAATCGCCGCGCTTCACCGACGACAACAGCTCCTTCACAGCACCCGACAGCGCGTTCTTATCCTCCGCGCGCACGAGGTCAGCGCCCGCGCTTGCCGTCTGGCTGCCGACCGCCGCCATGGCCTTCTTCGCCAACTCTTTGGCGAGTTGCACGTCGGGTTGGTTGAATGGCTGGATTCCCAGCGCCGCGCCCGCCGCCGCCACCGCGACCTCCCAGCGGAAAAATTCCTGCCCGAGATCCGTCTTCTGGCGCAGTTGGATGTAGGCAACCGGATGTCCCGCTGCCTCCAGCGCTTTCACGCCGGCGGCGAGCTGGGTGTCGGAATCCCCTTCCAGCCGCAGAACAGCAAAGAAGCGGTCGCTCCCGTAAACTTTCGCAGCGCCCAGCGGCTCGTCTGCCACGGGCACAATGCCTTCATCGTTCTTCCCGGTACTCTCCGCAATCAATTGCTCCACCCAGATGGGGAACGCTGCGAGCGAGGGCGATGCCAGAAATGTGACCTTGTCGCGGCCGGCCAGCGCCAACTCGCCCAGGGCCGCGCCCAGGCGCAGCGGTGCGCTGGAGGGCTCCGGGACGCAGAACGCGCTGCCCTCCGCCGAGGTGAGCGCGGCATCGAGCAGGCGGCGGACATCAACCCCGATGAGCGCAGCAGGCACCACTCCAAACACGGAGAGCGCGGAATAGCGTCCACCGACCTCGACGGGCGCCGAGAAGGTCTTGCGGAAATTGCGCTCATGTGCCAGTTTCTCCAGCGGCGTCCCCGGATCGGTGATGGCGACAAAGTGCGGTCCCGGCTGCTTGCCGCTCTCGCGCAGCCGCTGCCAGAAGTAATAGAAGAAGGAGTTGGTCTCGGTGGTGGTGCCCGACTTGCTGGAAACCAGGAACAGGGTCTTGCCAAGATCCACGCGCGATTCGACCGCGCGCACCGCGCTGGGATGGGTGCTGCCCAGCGCGATCAGTTCCGGCCGCCCTGGCGCATGACCGAATGTCCGCTGAAAAACTTCCGGCGCCAGGCTCGACCCGCCCATGCCCAGCAGAACAGCATGGCGAAAGCCCTCGTCACGCACGCGATCGGCGAAAGCCTCGAGCGCCGGCACCTGCACGTGCATTGTCTCAGGCAGCGTAAGCCAGCCCATGCGGTCAGTCAGCTCGGGCACAGGCTTCGCCGACCACAGCGTGTAGTCTTTTGCCCACATGCGGCGCGCAAAGCTGCCCCGCTGCCAGGCGCTGAGCCGATCCTCCACCGGCTTGTTCCACTGTCCGAGTTGCAGCGTCTGCGGATCAGCCTCGGCGGCGACAATAACGCGCCGCTTCTCCTCGAGCGACTCCAGCAGCTTGTCCATGGATTCGGAGAACGCCTTCACTCCTTCCACCTGCAAATCCTCGGTGATGGCATTCAGGTCGATGCCGAGTTTGCCCAGTTGCCCGATCGCCGCCCGCGCCTGTTCCACGCCTTCGGTCACCGTTTCTCGCACCTTGCCGTGATCGCGGAATGCATCCAGCGTTGCCGGAGGCACGGTGTTGACAGTATCCGGGCCAATCAGGGAGTCGACGTAGAGCACGTCGGAGTACGCTGGATTCTTGGTTCCGGTGCTCGCCCACAGCACGCGCTGCACCCGCGCGCCCCGCTTCGCCAGGTTTTTCCACCGATCGCTGGAAAAGATCTGGCGGAAGCGCTGATAAACCAGCTTGGAATTGGCGACTGCGATGGTGCCCCGCAGGGCCAGCGCCTCGGGCGTGCCAATCCGTTCCAGTTGCTTGTCCACGGCGGTATCGACGCGGCTCACAAAGAACGACGCCACCGAAGCCACGTGCTGCGGCTGGAAATTGCGCTCCAGCCCGCTGATATAGGCATTGGCTACGGCTTCGTAGTGCGCCATCGAGAACATGAGCGTGATGTTGACGTTGATGCCTTCTGCGATCAGGGCAAGAATCGCCGGAATTCCTTCGGCGGTACCGGGTATCTTGACCAACAAATTGGGGCGGTTCACCGCGTTCCACAACCGCCGCGCTTCGCTGATGCTGCCGGTTGTGTCCCTGGCAAGTCCCGGCGCGACCTCGATGCTTACGAATCCGTCCGCCCCGTCGGTGCGGTCGTACACCGGGCGGAGCACGTCGGCCGCGGCTTGGATGTCGGCGATCTCAATGGCGTCGAACATCGCCGCTGGCGACATTTTGGAGTCGGCCGCAAGCAACTGCCGGAGCGGCTCGTCGTAATCCGAGCTTCCGGCGATGGCTTTGTCGAAGATCGTAGGATTGCTGGTGAGCCCGCCCAGCCCTTCTTCCACCAACCGCTTCAGCTCTCCCGTAGCGATCAGGTTGCGCCGGATGTAGTCGAGCCAGATAGACTGGCCATGCGCCTTGAGCTCAAGCAGAGGATTCTTGGTACGAGCGCCCGGACGTTCCGCAAGCGTGCTCATTTCTGATACTCCTTTTGATCATCCTTTGTTGGCGGGGGTGGCCGAGTAACGTTCTTCGATGGCGCGGATTTTTCCCAACCGGCGAACGTGCCGGGGTGCGCAGCCACGATGCCATCTCCTGTTTCAGGGGGAACGCGGCATGATCCGCAGCGATGGCGATACGCACGACTTCACCTGCCGACAAGCTGCAACGCCTGTTGAACGACGTTGTCTATGTTGAGACCGAGTTTTTCCATCACGGTCTTTCCCGGCGCCGAAGCGCCGAAGCGGTCGACTCCGATCACCGCGCCCTTTTCGCCGACATACTTGTACCAGCCAAGGGTGGCGCCAGCTTCGATGGCGAGTTTGGGAACATCCTTGGGAAGCACCTGTCCTCGGTACTCGGCCGATTGCTCCTCGAACAGCTCGCAGCTTGGCATCGAGACCACGCGCGCGGCGACCTTCTGTCCCGCGAGTCTTTCGCGCGCGGCCAGCGCAAGCTGCACCTCCGAACCGGTGGCGATGAGGATGATGTCCGGACGCCGGCCGTCTCCTGCCAGAACGTAAGCTCCCCGGCCCACACCCTCGCGCAACGGATATTTATCCGGATCAAGGATGGGGAGGTTCTGTCGGGTGAACACCAGGCACACCGGCCCGCGCCGCTCGACGGCAATCCGCCAGGCGACCGTGGTTTCGTTGGCGTCGGCGGGGCGCAGCACCGTCATGTTGGGCATCGCCCGCAGGCTGGTCAGGTGCTCGACGGGCTGGTGGGTTGGTCCGTCCTCGCCGAGGCCGATGCTGTCGTGCGTGAACACGAAGATCGAATGGCTCTCCATGAGCGCGGCCAGGCGCAGCGCCGGACGCATGTAGTCGGTAAAGACGAAGAACGTTGCGCCATAGGGGATCACACCTCCGTGCATCGCCATCCCGTTCACGATTGTTCCCATGGCGTGCTCGCGCACGCCAAAATGGAGGTTGCGGCCGGCGTGATCGCCAGGACCGAAATCGCCGTCACCCGCAAGGTACGTCTTGGTAGAAGGATTCAGGTCGGCCGAGCCGCCGACCACTTCCGGCAGACGCTTGGCGATGGCGTTCAGCACTTTTCCTGAGGCCACGCGTGTCGCGAGGCCGGCCGGGTCTGGCTTGAACCAGGGCAGGTCCGCTGCCCAATCTTTGGGAAGCTCGCCCCGGACGATGCGCTCCAATTGCGCGGCATCGTCGTGATATTGCCGGCGATAATCCTCAAGCCCACTTTTCCATTGCGATTCCAGTTGCGCTCCGCGCTCCACGGCCTTTCGAAAATGGGCGCGCGCCTCCTCGGGAATGTAGAACGCCGGCTCGAGGGGCCAGCCCAGCTTCTCTTTAGTTTTGCGAGTGGCTTCGGGGCCGAGCGGCTCTCCATGGGCTTCGAAGGTATCCTGCTTGGGACTCCCGTACCCAATGTGGGTGCGCACCACCAGCAGCGAGGGCCGATCCTTCTCTGCTTGCGCCAAGCGAATAGCCGCGTCTACGGCATCCAGGTTGTTGCCATCGGGCACGCTCAGCACCTGCCAGCCGTAGCTCCTGAACCGGCCGGACACATCCTCCGTAAAGGCCACCGCGGTAGGACCTTCGAGCGAGACGTGGTTGTCGTCATACAAGACGATCAACTTCCCCAGCTTGAGCATGCCCGCCAGCGAAGCGGCCTCCGACGAGACGCCTTCCATCATGTCACCGTCGCTGGCGATCACGTACGTGTAGTGGTCCACGACGGGGAAGCGGCTTGCGAGATGCGCTTCCGCCATCGCCATGCCGACCGACATCCCAAACCCCTGTCCCAGAGGTCCGGTGGTGACTTCGACTCCGGGCGTCATGCCGGCTTCTGGGTGCCCCGGCGCCTTGCTGTCCCATTGACGAAAACGCTGGATTTCGCTGAGCGGCAAATCGTAGCCGGTGAGATGGAGCAGCGAGTAAAGCAGCATGGAACCGTGTCCGGCCGAGAGAATGAAGCGGTCGCGATTGAACCAGCGTGGATTCCGGGGATTGTGGCGCAGGTAGCGGTCCCACAGCACATAGGCCATGGCGGCCGCACCCAGAGGCAGCCCGGGATGCCCGGAGTGCGCCTGCTCGACTGCATCCACGGAAAGGAAGCGGACCGTGTTGACGCAAAGTTGGTCCAGTTCGTCCGCCGCCGCTTGTTCGCGCGAGCGTTCGGCGGGCACCAGCTCCAGGCGCGCGCTGGATTGCTCTTCAGAAACAGTAGAAGTGAGAGAGTCGGACTTGGAACTCATGCACGATCACCTGCCAGGCAGCGTTGGACTGCGGTTGCGACGGGAGTTACCGGCCGAGCGTAGACCTTCTATAGGATGCGCGGAATGGAATCTGGATACAGTGATTCGCTGCGAAGCTATGAGAGGGCTTTTAAGCCGCGGCATCCGCAGCCAGCAACTGCTCGGCCGTAACGATCCGGCCGCTTCGCCGCCGCACCTCTTCGAGGAAGGCTCTCGCCGGTTTGGCGTTCAGGTGCTGGATCGCGTCTTCCACCACGGTCAACCCATACTCGCGGTCGAGAAAGCCTCTGCCCGCTGCGCACACGCAGATCTCCGCCACCACGCCGTAGAGCACGATCTCCGGCTTGCCCAGCTGGGCCAGAAACGCCTCGGCGTTCGGATTGGTAAAGACGTCGAACTTTTGCTTTTCGATAACGATCTGAGGGTATCGCCCAGGCTCGGGAAGCTCCGCCCCAGCTCGGTTCGGGATGGTGAACTGCGGCGCGAGCGAGGTTTCCGGGATCTTCTTCTGGCCCGGAGTGCCGGCCAGGCAGTGCGGAGGATACTGACTGAACTCCTCGTCGCCGGGCTGGTGCGCATCCGCCGACGCCACCACCAGCACCCGGTGCTGCGCCGCCCACTGCGTGAGCCGGGCCAGAGTCGGAATGATCGCTTCCGCCCCAGGGACATAAAGCTTGCCTTCGGGGAGCATGAAGTCCGCCTGGGTATCCACGTCCCAGAAGATGAGACTGCGATCCATCCCTGTATTGTAGGCCCGGGCGGAGAGCTTACGACAGGTGTAGAATTTCCCGCCGCTCGTTCAGGCTTGCCTATGCCGATGAACTACTCCCAGGTCGCCATCCTTGATTCCGAGATTCCACGCGCTTCCGCGCCCATCTTGCAGCACCTGCTGGACACCTACGCCAGCGAGACCAATAAGGTCATCTCCGTGTGGAGCTGTTTCTCGGCGGCGGACATGGCGTACAAGCCGCATCCCCGCTCGCGACCGGTCGTGGAGATCTGCAAGCACCAGTTGCTCTCCGAGCGCCGCTTTTTCGGCGAGTTTCTGGGAGCGCCGGAGCCGCCTCCGGGCGATGTGCTGCCGAAAGCCGAAACGCCACAGAACTACATCAATCGCATGCGCGAGCTGGCGGTCCCGCGGCTGGCTTTCTTTGCGCGGCAGAATCAAGCATGGTGGCTGGAGGAAGTGCCGTTCTTTGACGTCGTACGCCCGCGCATCTGGATCTTCTGGCGGCGGGTGCTGCACACCTGCCATCATCGTACTCAATTGACTGTGTATTTGCGGATGCTGGAACGGCCCGTACCCTCGACCTACGGCCCCACCGCCGACGTCACCTGGACCGGCGCCGACCCCACACAGAGCGTCGAAGCCGCCGGCCGGAAATAGCGTTCAGCTGGACTTCTCGCCGTCCTGCTCAGCGAACGGCAGTCCCGGATAGGTAATCTCGGTGCCGAAGACGTGAGCGAACGCCGATAGTCTGTGGGGCTGAGTCTGCCTCAGGCTGAAGATTTCCTGCACGCGCAGGCCGCGCACCAGCAAGGCGTCGGCGATCAGCGAGCGATGACAGCGCCAGGGAACCGCCTCGGCGCACATGATCGCCAGGCGCTCGCCCCCCGCCATGTCGATAAGATTCTTCAAAGCTCTGTCGAATTCAGGGGTCTGCATGTAGTCGGCGAAGCCGCGAAAGCCCTCGTCCTGCCATCCCAGGTTGATGGAATTCTTGCGCGGGTGGCGCAATCCCCCCAGGTCGGGCATGTGGGTGTACGCAATACCAGCGGCGGCGAGCGCCACGGACAATGAATCTTTGTTGAACTGCGGATTGTGGCTGGAACCCGGCAGAGTGCGCACATCCACCAGCCGCTTCACACCATGCGCATCCAGCAGGTGGAGAAAGTCTTCGATGGTGCGCGTGGAGTGGCCGACCGTCAGCACGGCGGGGCGCATAGTCAGCAGGCGGCGACCGGAGGGGTTTTGCACAGGTACATTGTACATCGTAACCAAGTTCGCTAGGGCGGAATGTGCCCAGGCACTAGCCTTTCCGCCTGGGCCGCGGTAAGAGAAAGATGCGTGATTCACGCCCAGTTGGTCGCCAAAGCGGTGCAGTGGCTGCGCCGGTACGGCTGCGGGATCGTGCTCTCCGAGCAGGCTTGCGTCAGCGGCGAAATGCCGGACGCCATCGGCTGGAAGGGCGCGTGCCGCTCGGTCGTGGTGGAGTGCAAGCTCTCGCGCTCCGACTTCCTGGCTGATCGCGCCAAGCCGTTCCGGCAAAATCCCGAGCTCGGCTTGGGATGCGAGCGCTGGTACCTGACCCCCGCCGGCATGCTGTCCGCGGCCGACCTGCCGCCGCACTGGGGCCTTCTGGAATCGCGGGCTGCGAAGCTGCACGTTGTGGTGAAGGCCGGCCGTCGTGATCAGCGGACCTCTACCGGATTGCTCTACGAAATGAACCTGCTGCTGGCCAGCTTGCGCCGGGTGGAGGTGCGGATCGAGCCGCAGACCATCACGGAATTTTTGAAGTGGAAAAACCGCATGGCCGAATACAACGGCGGCAGCTACCCGGCCGGACTGCTGCCTCCTGAGCAGGAGCGCAATCCACATCTCCGCGCAGAAGCCGCCGAGTGAGCCGCCGGAGAGGGTTGCCTGCCTCTCCTGTTTCACAGGTGGAAGGGCGGTCTAACGTCGCAGGATACCGTGCGCTTCCCTAAGTGCGCCCCAGCCGAACTGGGGCCCTTTTTTCACATTGCACAGATTTTCGGGTATTGACCACCCCAGGGGTCGAGCGTACCTTCGCTCCACCACTTGGCGCCGCCCCGCTCACGGCGCTTCTCCGTTTCACTTTTTCTGGCCAACGAAAGGAGAGACGGGATGTTTACCCGCGTTGTCGAAGTGCAAGCCAAGGCTGGCAGAGCCAGGGACCTCTGCAACACCATTGCCGAGAAGGCGCTGCCTATCCTGCGCAACCAGCCGGGGTTTGTGGACGAACTCGTCATGGTATCCAACACGCAATCGGACCGCATCCTCGCCATCAGCCTGTGGAGGAGCCAGGAAGATGCCGAGCGCTACAACCGCGAGCAGTACCCCACGGTCAACGAGCTGATCCAGAGCCAGGTCGCTTCCGCACCCAAGGTTCAGACCTTCAC
>Ga0335081_10019466_pt1 | contig 10977 bp, 9 predicted proteins | sample Lox_Sample_35_FD_206713 | JGI IMG/M metagenome (GOLD analysis project Ga0335081, IMG submission 206713) | Soil microbial communities from Loxahatchee National Wildlife Refuge, Florida, United States - Lox_Sample_3.5 | ecosystem: Environmental > Terrestrial > Soil > Wetlands | place: USA: Florida...
GATGTTCACGACCTTCACGTCTGGAGCATCGGGTCGGAGACACACGCGCTCTCCTGCCACATCTCGATTGCCGATATTCCCCCGTCGGTCAGCGAGCGGATCCTTCGCGACGTGAAAGACCGCCTGCTGCACGATTTCCGGATCGACCACACGACCATCCAGTTCGAGCACGTCGTCTGCGAAACCGCTCACGGATGCATCATTCCCATCGTCGAGAGCGCCGCGGAACACGAGCATCACCATCATCATTAAACTTATCTAACCTTTTTGTTGGTCGTATATCTGCTTCGCCCTCTCGATCGTGTCCGCATCTTCCGCCAGCTTGTCCGGCCGCAGCCGCACAATCCGCGGAAAGCGCAACGCATATCCGCTTTCGTGCCGGTCCGACTGCATCATGTTGTTGAACGCCACTTCCAGCACGATCTTCGGCTCGACAACCAGCCGGAATCCCTGATCCTCGATCGTGTGTTCCAGAAACCACTTCGTCATCTCAGCAATCTCAGCATCGGTCAACCCGGAGTATGCCTTCCCGATATTCACCAGACGTTCGCCGTCCCACACGGCAAACGTGTAGTCGCTCAGCACTCCAATGCGTTTCCCATGCCCGTACTCAACTGCCGTGACCACGACATCCAGCGTGGCCAACTCTCGTTTCATCTTGAGCCACGATTTTCCCCGTTTGCCCGGCGTATACAACGACGTCAGATCCTTGATCATCAATCCTTCATTGCCCCGAGCCCTAGCCGCGACAAAAAGCTGTTCCAGTTCCTCCGGCGCAGACGCCCGAAACACCGGCGCCCGAATAATCCGATCCTGTCTGAATTCCGCCCCGGCCTCGAAGACGAGACTCCCCTGTGTTCCTCTCTGCTTCCTGTGGTGAGTGTTTTTCCGCGGTGCACGCAGTAGCGAATCCAAAATCCGCGCGCGTTCCCGCAGAGGACGCTCGAGCATCAACTCTCCATCGGCAAAAAGAATGTCGAACACGAGATAAGCCACCGGAACGTCCCGCAGCATCTTGTCGCTCACCTTCTTTCTTCCCAGCCGCTGCTGCAAAACGCTGAACGGCCGAGCTGATCCTAAATTCCGCGCCTTCTCCTCGCCTGCTTCCGAAACAGGCTCATCGACCACAGCTGCCGAATCTCCCAATCCCGCGGGAAAATCCCAAGCCACAATCTCCCCGTCGAGAATGACCTCCGACGGCAGTCGAGCCAGCGCGGGAGGAAGTTCCGGAAAAGATTCCGTAATCTCATCGCGCGTGCGCGAAAAAATCTTCACCTCATCTCCCGACACATGCGCCTGCGCGCGAATGCCGTCATATTTATCCTCGACTTCGGCTTCCGTGAAATAACTCAGCCCTTCCTCCGGAGATTCCACCGGACTGGCCAGCATGAATCCCAGCGGATGAAACAGGCGCATCCGCGCCTCCCCCAACTTCCCCTCGGCTGCCAGCCGCAGCGCCCCCCCAATGTCGCCAAGCAGCATGTTCGCATGCTGCACTTCCGCGAGTGTGCTGCCATACGCCTTTGCAATCGCTTCCTCCACCAGACTCTCTTTGAGTCCGATCCGCAGGTCGCCAGTCATGATCTTGATGATGTACTTGGCCTCAAGCGGCGTCGCCCGCGACAGCAGCTCACGGACTACCGCCGCCTTCTCAGTCGGGCCGCGCGTGGCCGCAATTTGCCGAAACGTCTGCTCCAACTCGAGTATCCCTACTCCTTGCCCACTTCGTGGCGGGAGAACTTCTCCCGCCACCGCTCCAAGATCTCCATGCTTCCGATAGGCCGCGGTGAGCTCTGCTTCTTCTTTGCCAGTCAGCTCGGCAACAATCCTCCACAGCCACCGCCCTCCAATCTGCAGCGTCGTCTCTTCCCACACAGGAAACGGTCTGCCGGAAAAGAACACCGCCGCAACCGCCGCTTCGTCCGCAACCCGCGATTTGAAATACTCCGCCACCAGTCCGGTCTTCACGAGCTTCTTCGTCGTCCCGGCGATTGCTTCACAAGTCTTGGCGAATTCCAGCATCGGTCCTTCCAATCTAGCCCCTGAACCCTGGCCCCTAGCCCCTTCCTGCAACAGGCGATAAACCATACACCAGCATTGACTTACCACCCAACCCACCCCTCGATCCCAAGCCCCTGTGATACCCTAGTACTTGCGTCGTGTCCCTCCGAGGAGCATCCAATATTCGTGCGTCTTAAGAACTATCTGCGATTCCTTGCGGCCATCCAGCTGCTCCCCGCGCTTGAAAGCGGAGAAGAAACCCTTGTCGGCGGCCAAGCCGTGCTCGAAGGCGTTATGATGCGCTCTCCGCACGCCTGGGCGATCGCCTGCCGTAAGCCCTCAGGCGAAGTGGTCACAATGAGCGAGCCGCTCGACCGCCCCTCCGACAAGCATAAATGGATGGCATGGCCCGTCGTCCGCGGAGTCATGACGCTTGGTTATGCGATGACGCTCGGCTACCGCGCGCTGCGTTTTTCGGCCAACGTTGCCATCGAAGAGTTAATGGAAGAGGGCGATCACGCAAAGCCAGCAGCCTCGGCCGTCCCGCCGAAGCAGAGTGACGCGGAAACTTCCCAATCCAAATCGGCTGAGAAAGCCGCCACCATCAGCAGCTGGCTCGCCGCCGTCAACATTGTCATATCGATCGCGTTCTTCATCTTCATGTATAAGTACATTCCGCTGCTGGCCGCGACGGAACTCAAGAAATACGATCCCGCGCTCGGCGGACGCATCATCTTCAACCTGATCGACGGCGTCATCCGCCTCGGCCTCTTCCTGCTCTTTATCTGGGGCGTTTCGCTCTGGAAAGATATCCGCCGCGTTTACGAATATCACGGCGCCGAGCACAAGACGGTCTTCGCATTCGAGAATGGCGATCCACTGACGACTCCGGAAGTCCAGAAGTATTCGACCTTCCATCCGCGCTGCGGCACCAGCTTCCTGATGACCGTGATGCTGATTTCGATCGCCTTCTACATGCTGATCCCGTACACGACGTTCTGGGCTCGCTTCGCCTCGCGTATTGTTCTGCTGCCCGTCATCGCTGGCGTTTCCTACGAGATCATCCGTTTCGCCGCCAAGCATCGCGGATCGCTTTTCGCCCTGATGACCGCTCCCGGCCTCTGGCTCCAGCGGATCACGACCCGCCCTCCGTCGGACGACGAAGCCCAATGCGCCATCGTCGCCCTCGAAAGTGCCATGTCTCTGGAGAAAGAACACGGCGGTGAATTAGTAATTGCCTAGGGGTTCTCCCCCCGACAAACATTCCCATCTTGGAACCACGCCGTTGGCCGATGGTCGTTCGTCGTTGGCCTTTTCCCGACACAGCCTTAGATTGGATGATCGGAGGCTGAATAATGTCATCATCTTTTAGGGATTTGCGGGTTTGGCAGGAGGCAATGCGATTTACGGTCGAAGTCTACGGCACAACGGCCAGGTTTCCGAAGCACGAACTATATGGACTAGGCCAACAGTTGCGGCGCGCAGCTGTTTCCGTTCCAAGTAATATTGCAGAGGGGAAAGGACACCGGTCCGATCGCGAATTCATAAATTTCCTCCAGCACGCTCGAGGGTCGTTGTTGGAGGCACAAACGCAGATTATGATCGCGCAGGACTTACAATACATATCAGCTCAAGAAGCAGGCCATCTCATCGCGTCATCTGACAGCCTCGGTCGAGGCTTAAATCGCCTAATAGGCTCAATGCGCGAAAGTCCTCGATCGAACGATGGGCGAAGGCCAACGACTAACGACAAGCGACTAACGACGGCGTCGGTAGAGCCAGTGACCAACGACTAACGACGATGTTCGAGAGATTAGACCAAATCGAAGCCCGCTACGAAGAGCTGACCCAGGCTCTCGCCTCGCCCGAGATCGTCAACGATTCGGCGCGATACCAGAAGACTGCCAAGGCCCACGCCGAAATCACCGATATCGTCGAGAAGTATCGCGAATACAAAGATCTCACCAAGGGAATCGTCGACAGCAAAGCCATGCTGCTCGAAGAGAAAGATCCCGAGATGCGCGCCTACGCGCAAGAAGAACTCGACAAGCTGCAATCCCGCGTCACCGGCGTCGAAGAAGAATTAAAAGTTCTCCTGCTGCCCAAAGATCCCAACGATGAGAAGAACGTCATCCTCGAGATCCGCGCCGGCACGGGCGGCGATGAAGCCACGCTCTTCGCGGCTGAAATCTTCCGCATGTACACGCGCTACGCCGAAACACGGCGCTGGAAGGTCGAGGTGCTCTCCACCTCCGAATCGTCCGTCGGAGGCTTGAAGGAAGTCATCGCCATCATCGAAGGCAACCGCGTCTACTCCCAGCTCAAGTACGAGAGCGGAGTCCATCGCGTGCAGCGCGTTCCCGCGACCGAGCAGCAAGGACGCGTTCACACTTCCGCCGTCACCGTCGCAGTCCTCCCCGAAGCCGAAGATGTCGACATAAAAATCGAACCCAAGGATCTTCGCATCGACACCTTCTGCTCGTCGGGACCCGGCGGCCAATCGGTCAACACGACGTACTCCGCCGTTCGCATTACTCACATTCCGACCAATACGGTCGTCAGCTGCCAGGACGAAAAATCGCAGATCAAGAATCGCGAGAAGGGAATGCGCGTGCTTCGCGCCCGCCTCTACGAAATTGAAATGGAGAAGCAGCAGGAAGCGCTCGCCAAAGAGCGCCGCGCGATGGTGAAGTCCGGCGACCGCAGCGAAAAGATTCGCACCTACAACTTCCCGCAGAACCGCCTGACCGACCACCGAATCGGCTTCACCATCCACCAACTCGACTCCGTGATGGACGGAAAAATCCATCCCCTCATCGAGGCCCTCATTACGCACTATCAGGCCGAAAAACTGAAGCAAGAAGCCGCCAGCGTCGTTTAGAAAAAATCGTGGAGGAACCCTGTCCGCGAAGTTGGAGACCAGATGCCAACACTCGACCTAACCCTCGCCTCCGTCCTCACCGGCCGCTACAACTCCAACTTGGCCCGTGTTCGCGAACTCGCCGCGCCGCTAACTGAACAACAGTTCTGGACCAAGCCGTACGCTTATGGCAACAGCTTCGGCCATCTGGTCCTCCATCTCACCGGAAACCTCAGCTACTACATCGGCACCCAGATCGCCAATACTGGATACATCCGCGACCGTCCCCGCGAATTCAACGATCCCAACCCTCCCATCAAAGAGGAAGCGCTGCACCGCCTCGATGACGCTGTCTCGATGGTGGTCAAGACCATCCGTGCCCAATCCGCCGACGACTGGGCCAAACCATACTCTGCTATGGGCTCCAACTGTTCCAACCGCCTCGACATGGTTCTGCAGTGCGCCGCGCATATGCAACACCACATTGGCCAGATGATTTATCTGGCGTACGAATGGCAGCGGCAGGCAAAATAATCCCAGCGCCAACCTTATTACGCCGCGCTGACACCTAAGACACCATGTCGAAAAGCTCGCGCTCTCTTCTCGCCCTCGCCGGCTTCGGACTCGTCACTGCCGGAGCCGCCTGGTACGGCTCCCGCTACAGCCGCAATGGCAGTCGCGATACGTGGTATCGCGAACTCGAAAAGCCTTCGTTCACCCCGCCCGACAAGACCTTCCCCGTAGTCTGGACAACCCTCTACGCTCTGATCGCCTGGTCCGGGTGGCGAATCTGGTCCTCCACTCCTTCCCGTCAACGCACCCACGCCCTTCGCCTCTGGCTCTCACAACTCGCGTCGAACGCACAATGGTCCAAATTGTTTTTCGGACAGCACCGGCCCACGCTCGCCCTCACCGACATTCTCGGCCTCGAGAGCACGATCCTTTCCTACATCGCTGCCGCTCACAAAGTCGACCGCAGCGCAGCCTACGCTTTCTTGCCCTACGCCGCCTGGGTCGCCTTCGCCGGCGTCCTGAATGCCGAGATCGTCCGCCTCAACCCGGAGCAAGCCTGAGCACACGATCGTGACCCGGCCCCGTAAACTTTTGATTTGGTAATTTGAAAGAATTGCTGACGTTGGGTTTTCAATGACCCGGTCACGCAATCGCCCCATGACTCAATTTCCCAAGTTCCCCGATTACAAAATTACAAAATCGCTCCCTCCGTGTTGAAATAGTTCGGTGCCCCTCAAGCAAGCCCTGGCCTCCGCCATCGAGAAGCTCACCGCCGACCACGTTCCCTCGCCGCGCATGAACGCCGAGTTGTTGCTGATGTTCGTTCTAAGCTGCGACCGCGCCTATCTCTTCGCCCATCCGGAACGCAAACTCACCGCTGATGAACAATCGCACTACGACGCTGCACTCGTCGAGCGCTCCCGCGGCGTCCCCGCCCAATACATCACGGGACATCAGGAATTCTGGGGCATCGATTTAATCGTCTCCCCCGCCGTCCTTATCCCGCGCCCGGAAACGGAACACGTAATCGAAACCGTCCTGGAACTCGAAGCGCATAGCAGGAGTCCAGAAGCCGAAAGCCACATCGCCGACGTAGGCACCGGCTCCGGATGCATCGCGCTCGCCCTCGCAAAAGAACTGCCCGAAGCCGAAATCCACGCCACCGACATATCTCCTGCCGCTCTCGAAATCGCCCGCGCCAATGCCGCCCGCCATCAACTCGAACGCCGCATTCACTTTCATCAAAGCGATCTTCTCTCGGGTCTCGATGGGCCATTCGACCTGATCGTCTCCAATCCGCCGTACGTCGGCGACGAAGAAGAAGACCAGGTCCAACTGGAAGTCCGCAAATTCGAGCCGCGCCAAGCAGTATTCGCGGGAACCACCGGCACCGAAGTGATCGCCCGCCTGATACCCCAAGCCCACGATGCCCTTCGTCGCGGTGGATGGCTCATCTTCGAAATCAGCGGCACCATCTCCGATCAAGTTCTACGGCTGCTCCAAGGCTGGGAGAACGTCAAAGTCATACCCGACCTCCAATCCATCCCACGAGTAGTTCGCGCCAGAAAGCCGTGATTGGTTATGTGGGGACAGCCGCCGTCGGCTGTCCGGCGGAGCGAAGCGCCTCTGGTGCGCGCCCTCTCTCTTCCCTCCAGGACCTATCGCCGCCAGCGATTCCACTATGCAAATTCCTGCGCACTTGACGGCAATCTTCCCCCAATGGCTTACTACTACCCCGACTAGTTTTAGGCCCTTTGCGCTCGCTCAGTCTTCAATCGTCCACGAATCTACATTTGAATTGTCCGCTAAGGAGATTCCATCGATGAAGTCCCTTACCATTGCGCGCTTGCTCTCTAGCGTCGTTGCCGCAGCTGTATTTGCATCCTCTTCGGCAGTAGCACAACTCTCCGTGGAACAGGTTACGGCCACCAACAAGCTCCTTCAGACGATCAAGGCCGGCATCAACAAGCTTCCGCCTTCGCATCAGCAGATGCTCGACGGATACGCCAATATCGGTCATCTCGCCGACGTGTGGCAAATCTACGGCATGAGACTGGCAGATCCCTCTTTCATCGCCCGCGCCAAGCTGTCGAATGCAATGGCCACTCCGAGCGCCGGTGTGATTCCGGTTTCCGATCCCTCCACCGACGTCGCCTACTCCGCCTTTGGCGGATTCACCCAGAGCGAGACTTCAACCGCCCGTTGCGGCAACAGCGTCGTCGTCGGATACAACGATTCCGGCAGCGTTTTTGAAACTCCTTACTTCTTTACCGGCTCCGGCGGAGAAAGCTTCAGCGGCGCGTCTTACTCCACCGATGGCGGCGATACCTTCACCGATGTCGGGCCGATCAATCCCGGCCCCGGTACGGGCAACTTCCTCGGCGGCGATCCCGTCGTGAATTGCACCGACTCGAATAGCTTCTATTACAGCCAAATTTTCGACTACTACGACGACAGCGGAAATCCCTGGGCGGCCATCGCCATCAACGTCTCGTCCGACGGCGGAAAAACCTGGGGCGACCCCATCGCGGCCGTGTCGAAGAGCGCTCTCGCGCACTTCCTCGACAAACCGTGGTCGACGATCGACCCTTCGAATCACGACCACATCTTCGTTTCGTACACCGACTTCGATTTCTCATTCACCAACAGCTGCGGCACGAATTACCCCAATCGCACCGCGATTGAATTCGTGCAATCGTGGGATGGCGGCAACACGTGGTCGAAGCCCATCGTCGCCTACACCGCCTGCGGCGCGGCTGGAGTTCAGGGATCGCAGATGGCCGTCAGCTCCAAGGGGACGTTCTACATCTCCTGGGTCAACCTCGGCAGCAACTTCCCGCTCGGCCCCCGCAACATTCAAATCGCAAACTCCGGATCGAAGAATGGCATGCTGACGCCGCCCGTCACCGTCGACAGTATGGTTCAGCCCGGGGGCGATTCGTATTATCTGCAGGGAGAATTCCGCGATTTCCTCGATATGTCGATGGCCATCGATCATTCCGGAAAATCGACGGACGGCGCGCTTTACATCACCTGGGCCGACGGCCGCGACAAGGAAGTTTCCGATCCGCTCGCCACACAGGGCTTCTACGCCTACGACGACGTATTCGTCCGCGCTTCATTTGATGGCGGCAATACCTGGGGATCGGCTCCCACCAAGGTCAACAGCGATACTCAGCCTCCGACGGGCACCGGACACGACCACTATCAATCCGGCATCGCCGTCGATAGCAAGGGCCACGTCGGCGTTTGCTGGTACGATCGCCGCGCCGATTCCGAGAACTTCGGCATTCGCCGTCATTGCGGAGAATCCACCAACGCCGGCGCCAGCTTCTCCGACAGCGACATCGGCATGTCGCCCTTCGCCCCCACTCACGGCGGAGACCTGTTCGTGAACTCGATCTATATGGGCGATTACGATCAGCTCACGAGCGATTTCCTGAACCAAAACTCCGGCTTCATCGGGTCATTCCAGAACCAGACCACCCGCGGAAACCCCGACGCCGTAGCTCACCAGATGAAATAGAAATTGGAAAGTTAGTTAGAAACTTAAAAGGGGCAGCCGGACAGGCTGCCCCAAATTGTTTGACCGGAGAGGAGAAACCCGGGTGCCCCATTTCTGGCCGATTTTGCCAGAAGTGGGGCTTTTCAGAAACCCGCACTCCACTTCAAGCTGGAGGGTTTTCACGAAACGAACTACCGCCGCGCGCCAGCCGGCAATATCTCCTCCACATCCACAATATCCGTCGGATACTTCCCCGTATAACAAGCCGAGCAGTACGAAATCTTCTCGCCTTCGCCGCAAGCCTTCTTCAATCCCTCGAGCGAGAGATAAGCCAGCGAATCCGCGCCAATGTAATCCCGAATCTCATCCACCGATTTGTTCGCCGCGATCAACTGCTTCTTCGAAGGCGTATCCACGCCGTAATAGCAGGGCGAAATTGTCGGCGGACACGAAATCCGCATGTGCACTTCCTTCGCGCCCGCATTCCGGATCATCCGCACAATCTTCCGGCTCGTCGTGCCACGCACAATCGAATCATCAATCAGCACCACGCGCTTTCCCTCGAGCAGCGACCGCACTGGATTCAGCTTCAGCTTCACGCCAAAGTCGCGCACGCTCTGGCTCGGTTCGATAAAAGTTCGTCCCACGTAATGATTTCGAATCAGCGCAAAACGAAACGGAATCCCGCTCTCGGCCGCATATCCCACCGCCGCCGTAACTCCCGAATCCGGCACCGGCACTACCAGATCCGCCTCGACTCCGGTTTCACGCGCCAACTGACGCCCGAGTTCCTCGCGGCTGGTCTGCACCGAGCGCCCAAACACTAGGCTGTCCGGACGCGAAAAATACACATGCTCGAAGATGCAGCTCGACTGCGGCGCCGATGTCGAATAAAACCGCGAGCTGACGCCCTCGGGTCCGACCACGATCAGCTCCCCGGGCCTCACATCGCGCACATACTCCGCGCCAATCAAATCGAACGCGCAAGTCTCCGACGCGAACACCACCGTGTCCTGCTTGTGCCCTTCGAGCGCCGGAATCTTCCCCATCGCCAGCGGACGGAATCCCCGCGGATCGCGCGCCGCAAAAATCCGGTCGTTGCTCATCATCACCAGCGAAAACGCGCCTTCCACCCGACGCAGCGCATCGGCCATCGCCTCAGGCAACGTCTGCTCTTTCGAGAGCGCAATCAGGTGAACAATGACTTCGGTATCGCTGTTCGTCTGAAAAATCGATCCCTGGCTCTCGAGCCGCGCCCGAATCTGCATGGCATTCACTAGATTCCCGTTATGCGCAACGCCAATCGATCCCTTGTTCGACTGCACCAGGATCGGCTGCGCATTCAGCAGCGCCGAATCTCCGGCTGTCGAATATCGCGTATGCCCAATCGCAATCGTTCCGCGCAATTTCGCTAATTCATCTTCCGTAAAGATATCGGCGACCGACCCCATCGCCTTGTGCGCGCGCGAAGTCATCCCGTCAGACGTGACAATCCCCGCCGACTCCTGTCCGCGATGCTGCAGCGCATGCAGTCCCAGGTACGCCAGCTTCTCCGCCTCCGGATGCGCGAAGATCGCCACCACCCCGCACTCGTCACGAAATTTGTCGGATTTCAGCATTTAGCCCCTAGTGATCTGAAAAATCCCGCCACCCCAAAAAAGACCCTGTCATCAAAAAGGCCTGTCATCCTGAGCGAAGCGAAGGACCTATGCATTTGCTTCGCCTGTCCGATTGCATCCTCAATCTTCCCAAATAGCTTCGCACCCTTCGGTTCGTACATCACCCATCTAAGCCAACGACAAACGACCAGCGACAAACGACTGCTCCTTCAATCCGCCGCCACCAGCTCCGGATCAGTCCTTAGCGCCGCCTCCAGCGCCTGTTCGTAAGCCGAACGCAACTCCGAAACCGCCGCCGAAATCACTACGTTGCTATCCATAGAGATCTCCAGCCGGTCCCCAATCGTCTCTCCGATGACGTCCGCCGCTACGTTGTTCTTTCCGGCCACTTCTTTGATTCGCGACACATTCCCGGGGTCGCAAGACACCAGAATCCGGCTCGCATCTTCCCCAAACAGCGCGTACTCGGCAAAAAGGCC
>Ga0335081_10019467_pt1 | contig 10977 bp, 8 predicted proteins | sample Lox_Sample_35_FD_206713 | JGI IMG/M metagenome (GOLD analysis project Ga0335081, IMG submission 206713) | Soil microbial communities from Loxahatchee National Wildlife Refuge, Florida, United States - Lox_Sample_3.5 | ecosystem: Environmental > Terrestrial > Soil > Wetlands | place: USA: Florida...
TCCATGGTTCCCACAAATAATAAAGGGTAATGGGTCACATCAGCGAGTTTGATTACACGCGAGGTAGTTCGCGTGTGACCCTGACCGCCAGAGTGCGAAGCATTGGGTAGCGCAAATCGGTTGTCGCACAAAGCGTCACTTTCCATTTAGTAGGATTCGACCCACCGGAACACGCGGCCCAATCCACCATCAATCTCGAAACAGTTCGGTTTCACGGTATCGGTACTTTGGCGAGTTTTGTGCAACAAACCAAAGGATGTCCTAAGAATCATAAAACACGCTTCCTAAAACCACAAATGAGTTGTTCACCAACTGACATATTGGCACTGTATCGCAGGATTAAAAATCACGACATCTGGAGGGTGCCGGTAACCCAATCACCCCAATATGTTCGAGGTACTTGGGATCCCTCATAGGTGTGGGTATCTTGCCAGCTCCTGCACTTGCTGAAAGGTTGGGATTTGAAAGAAATATCAGAACATTAAGTCTGAGGATAGTGACCACCTATCCATTACTGAGTGAAACCGAACATGCTTTGACGAGTTGGTTCCTGGTGGCGCACAGAAAGGAAGAAAAAGAAAAATGTAGGGGATCGAGGAACGCAAAACGGATCCGTGACACAGCGCGCCCGTGGCTCGCGCGGTAACAACTGCGGGTGTCACGGCGCGTCATTCCGTTGTTTTTGTTGCATTGTACTCAGTTTCGAGAAGATTCACACTTACATAATATGAATGCCTATTGAAGTCACTATCCTACTCATTCCCACCTCCTGGTCATTGAGTTTTAGTGTCTGAATGACGGTGTATAGGTCTTTGGTGGAGGCGTATAGACCCTTGGCGGTGGTGGCGGCGGTGTATAAGTCCTTGGCGGCGGCGGTGGTGGTGGCGTATACGTCTTTTGAGGAGGCGTATAAGATTTTGGAGGAGGGGTAGATACGTTTGAAGATGTGTATGTCTTTGGAGGAGGCGTAGGTGCCTTGACAGATGTATTTGTTTTTTGTGGAGAGGTAGATGCCTTCGAAGATGTGTATGTTTTTGGAGAAGGAGTAGATGCCTTGACAGGGGTATTTGTCCTTGGAGAAGAAGTAGTTGTTTTCGAAGATGCGTATGTTTTCGGGGGATTGGTCGGCGGCTTCGTAGATGTACTTGTTTTTTGCGGTGGGATAGATGTCCTCGAAGAGGTGTATGTTTTTGAAGGAGGTGTAGACGTTTTCAAAGAAGTATTTGTCCTTGACGGAGGGGTAAATGTCTTATTCACCCGAGTATCACGATGGATTTTGCTTCTTGGATCATCCCTCGAAACTTGCTTATGGGATTCCTGCCACCGATCATGAAATCCACTCCATCCATTTCTCCAATGATTCTGATAATGGTCCATTTCGCCAGGAGGGCATCTATGATGAAATAGCAGTTTATGCGAATCACCCGGCGCTTCATAATAAAACCCTCCCCCGTAAAAGTATAAGGGTATGCCGTCAATACCGAAAGGCCCATCGTAATAGATGCCGTCTCCCTCGGGAGGACCTTCAGTGCCAACAGTAAGACTTACGTCCGGATCGGTCTTCGGTGGATCAGCAGATACCTCTACTTCTTCAGGACGTAGCCGGGCCGTTCTCACTTTTTTCTTCATAGAAGGTGGAGGTGACGGCGATGCAGAGTTGACATTTAGGCTTTCGTCTGGATCACCCTTCGGCGGATCAGCAGATACCTGATCAACAGATACCTCTGGTACTTCTACTTCTTCCCGAGGTAATCGGGCCGTTCTCACGTTTTTCTTCATAGAAGGCGAAGGTAACGGCGCTACAGATTCATAAGGTTCCCATGTTTGACTCTTGGAGAGAATATTTCCGGCGCTATCGCATGTTAATGTTACGTCTAACATGCCGGAACCTCTCCGGCCTTCTTTATTGAAAGAATAATAATAAATGGTATATTCGTCTTGTTGTTCCACCCTTGCCGGAGGGCCCCATCTTTGCTCAACCCGATCTATGGTATGAGTGCATCCAAATAGACCCAACACGATAGCGAACAAAACAAATAACAAAGTCGTTTTCATTTTTGACCTCCTTGACTTACAAACTCGGGAGCAAATACCCCCATCTTTACTGTTACGTAGACCCATTCTCCCAGGACCATAAAAGAAAACCGGATTACCTGTTTAACAAAGCCACGGCAATCCGGTTCCATTGTCCTTCGGCAACCCGGCTATCCCGTTGGGACCCGTGGCTTTCCGTCCCACGATCACTCGTGGTTTGGCTTTGTCGGTAATTTTTTAAAAGAATTCTTCCAGTTGAGTTCTTAGCAATTTCAATGCCAATAGATGTTCATTGCCCAACCTATTGATTGTTAAGAGAATATTAAAAACTGGAATCAAGCGGAAAACAAAATAGATGACACTTCTTGTTACGGAGCGGTAAAAATGTCGTATTTGCGATTATAAACAGAACAGCCGCAAAAGGCATTCCTCATGTATAGAAGCGGTCAACCGTGTAAACGGGTGCAATACGGAAGAAAAGAGACAAGGGTAGGGGATAGAGGAAGGAAAGCGGATTCGTCGAACCATATCCTCTCTGTCCGGTTCGCCGAACAAATATGTCTTGACAACGCGGAGAATTATTGTTATTCGAAAATATAGCCTTAGCGGTGGGGAGCAAAACGAAAAATTTAGGGTTCAGGGCAGAAGAAGGAAGCGGAAGACTATCCATTCGAAGACACCACTTTTATGAAAGGAGGAGAGTATGAAGGAGTATAAGGTTTTTCTTAGAGAGGATGAGATTCCCAAGAAATGGTACAATATTCAAGCAGACTTGCCCACACCGCTGCAACCCCCGCTCCACCCGGGCACCAGGCAACCGATTGGCCCTCAAGATCTTGCCCCTGTTTTCCCTATGAACCTGATAGAACAGGAGGTCAACACCAAGGATCGGTGGATTGATATCCCTCAAGAGGTGATGGAGAAACTCCTTATCTGGAGGCCTACCCCTCTTCGTCGCGCTTATGCATTAGAAAAGGCCCTGGGAACACCGGCCAGGATTTATTACAAGGATGAGGGGGTGAGCCCTCCGGGAAGCCATAAGCCCAACACAGCCATCGCCCAGGCTTATTACAACAAAGTTTTTGGGATTAAACGGATTGCGACAGAGACCGGTGCAGGGCAATGGGGGAGCGCACTTAGTTTTGCCTGCTGCCTCTTTGGCCTGGAGTGCAAAGTTTATATGGTCAGAATCAGTTATGACCAAAAGCCTTATCGCCGCTTGATGATGAACACATGGGGGGCCAACTGCATCCCGAGCCCGAGCAAAGACACCCAGGCGGGGAAAAAGATTCTGGAGGCGCACCCGGATTCCCCGGGGAGCCTTGGCATTGCCATCAGCGAGGCAGTCGAAGACGCCGTTACTTCCAAAGACACCCGGTACTCCCTTGGAAGTGTCTTGAACCATGTGCTCATGCATCAGACCATTATCGGCCTCGAAGCGAAGAAACAGCTGGAGAAGTTCGGAGAGAAAAAGGTCGATATCGTCACCGCGTGCGCAGGTGGAGGAAGCAACTTCGCGGGTCTTGCCTTTCCTTTTGTCCTGGACAAAATAAACGGCGCCAAGATCACCATTATCCCTGCCGAGCCAACTTCTTGCCCCACTATGACCAGGGCACCGTTTGTCTATGACTTCGGGGATAACGCGGGAATGGCGCCCATGGTCCCCATGCACAGTCTCGGACATTCCTTTATCCCGGCGCCCATCCATGCCGGAGGGCTTCGCTACCACGGGATGGCTCCCCTCGTCAGCCAATTGATCATCGATGGGCTCCTGGAACCGCGAGCTTATAATCAATTGGAATGCTATGCAAACGCGGTTCTCTGGGCCAGAACCGAAGGTTTCATCCCAGCTCCGGAGACCAGTCACGCCATCACCGTGGCGGTGGAAGAAGCGAAAAAAGCGAAGGAAGAGGGAAAAGAGAAAGTCATCCTTCTCAACTGGAGCGGCCACGGCATCATGGATCTGGGTGGTTATGAATCTTATTTCAGCGGAAAACTCGTCGACTACCCGTTGCCAGAGGAAGAGATGAGGAAATCCCTGAAGGATATTGAAGGATGGCCAAAACCGAAGATCATGAAGATGGGAAAGGTCGTCGGATAACTGCGAAATCCTACGGGCCCTTCTGGGTCCGTAGGATTTTTTATTGAACGAGCTTGTACCAAATTCCTCAAAGTCTACCGAAGCACCCATGATTGAAGAACATGATGCCCTTATCATCCGCTGCCCTCAATTAGGCGGCGAAGTCCCATTCCGGTATTGTCGAACTGTTAACGAAGATCTTCCATGCCGAAAAATTATGGTTTGCTGGGAATTTAGAATGGAGATATCAAAATTCCTGGGCGAACATTATTCAATGGACCAAATCCAATGTGCCTTGACACCTCCGAGCAAGACGAGGCTCGATACCATTCTCGAGCTGATTGAAGAATCGAAAAAGAACAAAGAAGAAGGAGAGTAACCCGATGGTGATCTCCGATCGGTTAAGGAATATTAAACCATCTGGGGTGAGGCGAATCTTTGATCTGGCACGCCAGATGAAGGATCCCATCAATCTGAGCATTGGGGAACCCGATTTTGATATCCCGGAGCCTCTCAAAGAGGAAGGCATTGCATGGATCAAAAAAGGCTTCAACAAATATACTCCCACACAGGGTATCCCGGAGCTCAGGGAGAAGATCGCCTCCCATCTGAAAACGAAGGGAATTCATTTTGAAGAGGTCATGGTCACAGCGGGAGTAACGGGTGGCCTTCTCCTTGCGGGCCTTGCCCTCATCAACCCGGGCGACGAGGTCATCATCCCCGATCCATTTTTTGTGATGTATGAATATCAGGTTCTTCTGATGGGAGGCGTTCCTGTCTTCGTCGATACCTATCCTGATTTCCGACTGAAGGAGGAAGAATTCGTTAAGAAATTATCGAAGAAGACAAAGTTTATTATCATCAATAGTCCAAATAATCCTACGGGGGCCATCTATCCAAAGGAAGACCTGATGAGGGTGGTCAGGATGGCCCGGGAAAGAAACCTTTTAATTCTCTCCGATGACATATACGATAACTTTGTTTTCGACGCCCCTTCCTGCCCCTGTATCGGACAATTCTATGAGAACACATTAACGTTGGGTGGATTCTCAAAGGGTTGGGGAATGACCGGATGGAGACTGGGTTATGCGGCCGGGCCTAAGGAGATCCTCCAACAGATGATTACCCTCCAGCAATATACCTTCTCCAGCGTGAACTCCTTTGCTCAGAAAGCAGCGATCAAGGCATTGGACTTCAGCGTGGAAAGTTATATTGAAAGATACCAAAACAAAAGAGATTTGATCTACAACGGACTCAAAGAAAAATTTCATGTCCAAAAGCCACAAGGCGCTTTTTATATCTTCCCAGAGGTCCCGGGAGGAAACGCAGAGGCCTTTGTAGAGAAAGCCATCCAACAGAATCTCTTTATCGTTCCGGGTAGCGTCTTTTCCAAAAGAAATACCCATGTCAGGATCTCATTTGCTGCGTCGGATGAAACGCTTCAAAAAGGAATGGAGGTCCTTAATCGAATCAGTTAAGATTTAGGATATCAAGATTGATGAAGTCGTAAGAAATCGAAAAACGCTACCAATCGTCATTCCGGCGAAAGCCGGAATCCAGTATTTAAAAAGGATTGCAAATTCTCTGGACTCCGGTTTCCACCGGAGTGACGACTTTTTTATGGGATTATTGAGATTAGGATGGAGAAAAACCGTCGTGAGCCAACTTTTCTATAGTCGATGAGGGAGAGATGTCGGAGGGAGAAAAAAGGGTTTTACTTGGAAACGAAGCGATCGCCAGGGGGATTGTGGAGAGCGGATGTCAATTTTTTGCAGCCTATCCGGGAACTCCCAGCTCGGAAATCCTCCCCGCTGTGGTCCATTTCAAAAAGGAAAATAACCTGGACATCTATGTTGAGTGGTCCACCAACGAAAAGGTGGCTTTTGAAAACGCCTTGGTGGCCACCTACACGGGGAAGCGGGCGGCTGTGGCCATGAAGCAGGTGGGACTCAATGTGGCCACCGATCCGCTGATGAGCGCTGCCTACATCGGAACCATAGGCGGCTTTGTCATCATCAGTTGCGACGATCCCGGACCCTTTTCGTCCCAGACCGAGCAGGACACTCGTTTTATGGCGATGTTCGCAAAGGTCCCTGTTTTCGACCCAGCCAATCCAAAAGAAGCCCAGCAGATGTTACCCATCGCCTTTGAACTTTCCGAAAAATATCAGATTCCCGTCATCCTCCGTCCTGTGTTGAGGGTCTCCCATGCCCAGCAGACGATCACTTTTAACCCGATTCTCAAAATCGAAAGGAAAGCCGACTTTCCACACAACCCACTGCGTTGGAGTGCAACCCCCAGATATCGATTCGTCCTCCATCAAGAGCTCAACGCGAAGCTTCAAAAAATTGCAGAAGAGCTGAGTTCCATGGCCTCTCTCAATTTCGTTGAGAATGACCGGGAGAAGGCGGTTTTGGGAATCATCGCTGGTGGAATTGGTTATGCCATCGCCCGGGATGTTCTTCTGGAACTGGACCTACAGAAAGAGATCCCCATTCTCAAGATAGGAACTCCCTTCCCCTTTCCCACGGAGGTGGTAGAGGCATTCATCCAGAAATGCGCTCACGTCCTGATCCTCGAAGAAACGGAACCCGTGATTGAGCTTCAAATACGGGACAAGTCGAAAATCACCGGAAGATTGGATGGAAGAATTCCCAACGAAGGAGAAATGCTACCCGAAGTCATCACCCAGGTGATCTCTGATCTGTGTAAAAAGTTTTCCATCCCCGTTGGGGAAGCCCCTTCTTCCGCACCCCTTGAGAAGTTGGTGGCCGGGCTTGGCTTGACCATTCGTCGACCGACCCTTTGTTCAGGATGTCCCCATCGGTCTTCCTTTTATGCCCTTAAGAAAGCCTTCCCTAACGGGATTTTCCCAAGTGATATTGGATGCTATACTCTGGGAATGAACATGGAGTCAGTGGATACCTGCCACGACATGGGAGCGGCCATCACCTTTGCAAGCGGTCTCTACCAGGCTTACCATCAAGATGGCAAAGACATCCCCATCATTGCCACCATCGGAGATTCGACTTTCTATCATTCCGGCGCTCCAGGGCTCCTGAACGCTGTTTATAATGGAGCCAAATTCGTTCTCGTCATCCTCGACAATTCCATTACGGCGATGACGGGTATGCAACCTACCCCGGAATCCGGAAGGACAGCCGATGATCATCCCGGTAAATCCCTCTCCCTCGAAGAGCTGGTGAAGGGATGTGGTGTCAAATACCTCCGGGTGATCAACCCTTATGATATCAAGGGAATGATCCAGGAAACCGAAAAGGCTTACCAATATACTCTACAACGTGATGGCGGCATGGCTGTTCTCATTGCCCGCTACCCCTGCATCATCTATCAAAAAGAACAGCTCAAAGTGGATCCCGTCAGGGTGGAAATCCGCCATACGCCTCCACCAGAAAAGGGTCTTCCACAGGTAAAAAGCGGCGAGATGGACCAATCCCTTTTGCCTGTGTTTCAAGTTGAGGCCTGCTGTGAATGCGGCACTTGCATGATCCAGTGCCCTGAGGGAGCGATTTCCAAAACAGAGAGTGGCTATGTCATTGACTACAACAAATGTACAGGTTGTCGCGTTTGTGTCCAGGAGTGCCCAACCTCAGCGATCGATATGCCAGCCGTCGGCGCCTGTATTGGTTGCGGGTACTGTCTCAAACGATTCGAATGCCCCTCGTTGGTTAGAGGAGAGGATGGCAGGGTGAAGATCGATCGATTAACCTGTGTGGACTGTGGTCTCTGCGTGCAGGTTTGCGGTCAGGAAGGAATCTACCAGGTCAGTTAGAGGAATGAAGAGACGCTTGCTTTCACCGCAGAGGCGCAGAGTTCGCAGAGGAGTTTTCTTCTGATCCAATCGGGAGACGGCGATTGGATCAAAGATCTTGGGTTCAAGAATCGAATAAGCACAATTTTTTCTGACTGCGAAGACAGGAGGCCTTTTATCTGTCGGCATCTCCCGACAGATAAAAAAATTACTTCTCGGCGCTCTCTGCGTCTCTGCGGTGGATGCATTTTTTCGCAGACCGGGACTGGGAGTGAACCATGAACATCCAGATGATTATTTCGGGTGTGGGTGGACAAGGTGTTCTCCTCGTGACACGGATTTTTGCGGCCTTTGCCCTTCAGGAAGGGTATCCCCTCATAGGTTCGGAAGACCACGGGATGAGCCAGCGGGGAGGGTCGGTGATGACCCATTTGAAAATTGGAAATTTCGACAGTCCCCTTGTCAAGAAGGGGAGCGCGGACATCCTCTTATCTCTTGAGAAGAATGAGGCTTATAAGACTCTTCACTATCTCAAACCATCTTCGAATGATCGAGACGGCGGTCTCTGTTTTATCAATGCCTCAAATCCGAACTCTATGAGCCAGGAAATCATGGCATACCTGAACGAGAAAAGGATCGAGACATATGTGGTTGGAGCGGATCAATTAGCAAGGGAAATGGGATCACCGCAATCGGCGAATATTGCTCTCATCGGTTTTGCCGCGTCCCATCCCCGATTTCCTTTTCCCCATGATAAACTTAGAGAGGCTATCGAACGGGTAACCCCCCAAAAGTTTCGAGAAGTCAGTCTTAAAATATTTGAGAAAGGGTTCTCAGAAGGTCAAAAATCAATCAAACCGTAACCGCTACCATCAAATCCCGTCTGACCGGCAGTAGGTCTTTTACAGCTTCATGACAATGAGCGCATTTCATCCATTTGACAACCTTCCTCCATCATTCCGTCATCTGGGGTTAGCTTTTTCCTTTAATGCGGCTAATACCTTTTCCGGGGTGATGGGAAGATCTTTCATTCTCACCCCCACGGCATCGTAAATGGCATTGGCGATGGCGGGCGCCGTTGGGACCAATCCCGGTTCACCGATTCCCTTCGCGCCAAAGGGGCCGAAGGGATCATTCGTTTCGATCACAATCGTTTCAATATTTGGAACATCCTTGGCGGTGAGCATCTTGTAGTCGAGGAAGTTTGGATTCATCACTTTCCCATCTTTCAGGACGAGCCTTTCGGTCAAGGCATAACCTATTCCCATGGTCGCCCCGCCATAAACCTGCCCTTCCAAGAGCATGGGGTTAATGGCCCTGCCCACATCGTGTGCGGCAATGTATTTCAGGATCTTGACTTGACCGGTCTCCTTATCCACTTCGACCTCTGCGCCGTGTGTGCCATAGGCGTAGGTCACGGAAAGATTTCCTTTAAATTCTCTGTCTAAATTTTCATTGGGAGGGTCATAGAAATGCTCTGCCATCAGCATGCTTCCGCCAGCCGTGTAATGGGCAGCCCTCAGCACCTTTCCAAGGGGAGATTTCTTCTCAGGATCTTTCTTTGAGAAGACGATTCGATCCCGGATATCCAAATTCTCCGGACTTTCACCCAATGATTTGGCGGCCACATCGAGAAGTTGGTCCTTTACTTTTTTTGCTGCACCTTTTGCAGAATTTCCAGCCACAAAGGTTGTTCGACTGGCATGGGCTCCGACGTCCCAGGGGCAGATATCAGTGTCCGTATGGGTCACGACCACATCTCCCACCCTGACTCCAAGTTCCTCAGCGACGATCTGGGCGATGACGGTATCCGAGCCCTGTCCCATATCTGTGGCCCCCGTGATGACATTGACGGTTCCAAAATCATCCACCTTAATGATCGTTCCGCAACCGTCTGATTTATAGACCCGAGCGCCTCCACCGACATGGATCATCGAGGCCATTCCGATTCCTCTTCCGTCCCTTCTTCCTCGATTCTGCCGCCAATCCAACTTTTGTGCCACCGCATCAATGCACTCTCTTAGACCGCAGGTATTGATCTTGAAATTCTGCGGGGTCACTTCACCGGGTGTGTTGGCATTTCTCATTCTGAAGTCGAGGGGATCGATTCCGGCCATTTCTGCCAAGACATCAATTTGAGAATCGATGGCAAAAGTCGCTTGTGGATTTCCATAGCCTCTCATGGCTTGGGAATAGGTGTTATTGGTGTAAACACATTTAGCGATGTACCGGACATTGGGGACTTTATAGAGAGAAGAAATAGGCATCATCATGACCGACGGTGTGGTCGCCCCCCAAGAGGTATAAGCCCCGTTGTCCAGGATCATTCGGATATCCCGAAACGTAAGTGTCCCGTCCTTAGCGCAACCCTGGGCGATATCAATGATCGCAGGCTGTCTGGGTGAGGTAGCAAAAAATTCCTCTTCGCGGCTGAAGAGAATCTTAACGGGCTTCCTCGTCTTATGGGCGAGCAAGATGGCAATGTACTCGAAGGCGTAAGTATCCAGTTTGCTTCCAAATCCTCCGCCGATCATTGTTTTGATCACTCGAACCTTTTTATCCTTCAAGCCCATGGCAGCGAGGGCTTCCATATAATCTCTCTGGGCCAGGGATGGTATCTGAGTGATACTGTATATAGTGAGATTGTCTTTGAGGTCGAATTGGGCCAGACATCCGCTCGTTCCCAGACAGCAGTGGGCCACCCAGGTCGCTTTGAAACGGTCTTCAGCAACATAGGCAGAGGTTTTTCTTGCCTCATCCACATCTCCTGCAATCAGTCTCCAGGGAAGATTGAGGACATTCGTCGGTTTTTTCTCCTTTCCGCCCACATGTTCCTCATGGATCAGGGGGGCGCCTTCTTTCATGGCCTCTTCAGGGTCGAATAGGGTAGGGAGGATTTCATATTCTACCTTGATGAGATTAAGTGCTTCCTCAGCGATATCAGGGTCTGTGGCAGCCACAGCAGCAACCTCATCCCTCATGGAGCATACTTTTTTGGCCTTGAGCGGGACATTGTCTTTATAAACACCAAATTTGATGGGAGGAATATTGTAACCTGTTAAAACAGCCTTCACCCCGGGAAGTTTCTCTG
>Ga0335081_10019468_pt1 | contig 10976 bp, 9 predicted proteins | sample Lox_Sample_35_FD_206713 | JGI IMG/M metagenome (GOLD analysis project Ga0335081, IMG submission 206713) | Soil microbial communities from Loxahatchee National Wildlife Refuge, Florida, United States - Lox_Sample_3.5 | ecosystem: Environmental > Terrestrial > Soil > Wetlands | place: USA: Florida...
GGCTGCGGAAAAACTCCGGGTAAACGTCGTTTTGAAGGGGCGTAGCTTAAGCCGCGCCGCAGAAGTCCTTTATTTTTGTCATTCCGAGCGGCTTTAGCCGCGAGGAATCTTGGTTTTCGTTCCACTCGGCAGGCTTTTTCCGCAGCCTGTTCAGCCGTGCCGTACAAGTGCATTGGGAAACTTGGGCTTCAGCCCCTGCGGACGTGGTCCCAGAGGCTAAAAGCCCAATATTCGGCGCTCCTTTGCGGCATGGCTGAAGCCATGCCCTGATACGAGGCTGATTTCTGGGATGAGTACCCAGTCACCCGGCGTCCCGATGTCACGATCGCCCCATGCGCGTGCGTCCGTGGTAAAACAGAGCCACGAATGTCTGCGGAAAAGGTGCTTGAGCGCAGCGCTTTGCGCGAACGGGTGGCGGCATGGCGTCGCGCCGGGGAGCGCGTCATCCTCACCAACGGCTGTTTCGACGTGTTGCACGTCGGACATGTGCGCTATTTGCGCGGGGCTAAGGCGCTGGGCGGGCGCGTGGTAGTCGCGCTCAATGGCGACGCCTCGGTGCGCGCTCTGAAAGGCGAGGGACGCCCGCGCATGCCCGCCGCCGAGCGCGCCGAGATCGTCGCCGCCCTCGCCGACGTGGATGCGGTCGTGATCTTTCCCGAACCGGACGTGCGTGCGCTCTTGCGCGAATTGCGTCCTGACATCCACGCCAAGGGCACCGACTACACGGCCGAGACTGTCCCGGAGCGCGACGTGGTGGCGGAATACGGCGGGTGCGTGGCCATCGTCGGCGATCCCAAAGACCATTCCGCTTCTGACCTGTTGCGCAAATGGAAAAACTCCTGATCCTGCGCCTGGGCTCGATGGGTGACATCGTGCACGCCCTGCCCGGCGTGGCGGCCCTGCGGCGCGCCTTTCCCTCTGCCAGCATTGGCTGGGCGGTCGAACAGCGCTGGTCGGAGCTGCTGTGCGGTAAGGGCGCCGAGAACGCAGCATCGGGCTCGCCGGAAAAGCCTTTGGCTGACCGGCTGCACTTCATCAACACCGTGGCCTGGCGCAAGGCTCTCACATCGCGTGCAATGTGGGACGAAGCCGTGAGCGCGATGAACGCCCTGCGCGCCGCTCGCTATGATGTGGCGGTTGACTTTCAGGGCGCATGGAAGTCGGCAGGACTCGCTCTGTGGAGCGCCGCACCGGAACGCATCGGTTTCGACCGTCCTCGCGAGCGTCCGGCAGCGATGTTTTACTCGCGGCGTGTGGTTACGACTTCCGCGCATGTGGTGGATCAAAACCTGGAACTCGCCGCTGCTTTGCACGGTCAAGAGACGCCACAGCCCTGCTTTCCGCTGCCATGCAGCGCAACCAGCGGGAACTGGTGCGACGACGAACTGCGCCGGCGCGGGCTGCAGGATTTCGCGCTGCTCAGCCCGGGCGGGGGCTGGGGAGCGAAGCTGTGGCCGCCAGAGAGCTATGGCGAAGTCGCCGCAGCGCTCGCGGGCGAGGGTCTGCCGTCCATTGTGAACTTCGGTCCCGGCGAAGAAGAACTGGCTCGCGTGGTAGAGCAAAACAGCGGAGGCGCCGCCCAGCCGCTCTGTTGCTCGTTGGGAGAACTTATTGCCTTTACTCGCCGGGCGCGTCTGTTCATCGGCGGAGACAGTGGTCCGATGCACCTGGCGGCGGCGCTCGCGGTTCCCGTGGTCGCCATCTTCGGTCCTACCGATCCCGCCCGCAACGGTCCGTATGGGACGCGCAGCATCGTCCTGCGGCATGTTGCCAGCAGGACTTCCTACACCCATCACGACCAGCCAGACGACGCTTTGCGTGCTATTCCCGCGAGCGACGTGCTGGGCGCTGCTCTGCGCCTGCTCGGGGTGCATAGTGGGTAGCTGGAGCAAGATCGCGCGCCGCATTCGCGTGCCCGTGGGCTTCGTGTTCGCGGTCTTCTATCTGTGGCGCGCCCGGCCGTCCTGGACGTGCCTGGCCGCGGGCGGCGCTATCGTGGCGATTGGGGTGGCGTTGCGCGCGTATGCTTCGGGACATCTGCACAAAGCGAGTGAGCTCACCACCAGCGGACCGTACGCCTACACCCGCAATCCTCTTTATCTGGGCTCGGTGATCATCGCCGCCGGATTCGCGGTGGCGGCGCGCAGCATCTGGATCGCGCTTGCGCTGGCGGTAATCTTCCTGGCCATTTACGCGCCGGTCATCAGCTTTGAAGAACAGTTCCTGCGCTCACTGTTCCCCGGGTTCGATGAATACGCGCGGCAGGTCCCCCGACTGCTGCCGCGATTCTCGGCAGCGGGTGGCGGGCGCGGCCGATTTTCTTTCGATCTGTACCGCGAGCATCGCGAGTACAATGCAGCCCTGGGGGCGGCCGCGGTCCTGGCGGTCCTGATTTTCAAACTGGTCTGGTTGCGTAGTTGATCGTCTGATACTGGTGGGACTATTGTCGCCTACAATCCGCGGAATCCTGGTCGTGCTGCTGGTCTCCACGGTTCTGCCGGGCCAGACACCGCAAGCACCTGGCCCCGCCCCGGGGGCCGCAATCGAGTCCGAATCCCGCATCACCCCGGCTCCGCCGCCATACTCGTTCCCCAACGGGGAAACCCTCTCCTACGAGGTGGAATGGCGGCTGCTGACCGCCGGCACCGCCACGTTGCACCTAGATGCTTCGGGTGGGGAAGAGCGGGTGACCGCGACCGCCGATTCCAGCGGCGTTTTTTCCGTCCTCTATCCCGTGCACGACCGCCTTGAAGCCGTCTTTGATCCTCGCACCCTCTGTTCCGTGCGCATCACGAAGCACACGGAAGAGGGCTTTCGCCGCCTGGTCACTTCCATCCGCTTCGACTACGCCCGGCACAAGAGCGTGCTCCAGGAAAAAAACCTGAAGACCGGCCACAGCAAGCAGGATGAGAACGACATTCCCGGCTGCGTGACCGATGTGGTTTCAGGAGTTTTCTATCTGGGATCGCGGCTGCTGCAGGTTGGCCAGACCTACACGTTTCCGCTCAACAATGGCGGCAAGACCAACGACGTGCGGGCGCGCGTGGAGGGGCGTGAGGAGATCAAGACCCCGGCTGGCACCTTCCACACCCTGCGCGTGCAGCCCGAGGCCACCAGCGGGGTGGTACGCAACAAAGGCCGAATCTGGATCTGGTACTCCGATGATGCTAATCACACTCCCGTGCAGATGCGTGCGCGCCTGTTCTGGGGAACCATTACCTTCCGTCTGACGCGAATGGAAAAGAAGTGAGCTGTGAACTACATTTGCGGCTGCGCTAAGTGGTGACCTGCTCCACGGGTTGCGCCTCGACCGGCGCGGGACGCGAATAAGAACAACGCACGGTCGGCGCCTGCTCCTGAGTATCCTCGCCCTTCTTGCGGCGGCGCGGCTTCGGCTCCTCGTCTTCGCCGGTGCGTTTGTTGTTGGGGCAGACGATCACCGGGCCCGATTTCAGGTTCTTCAGCAGCAGGTAGGGACTTCCGCACTCGGGGCAGCTCTCCGCGAGCGGCTTGTACGCCGAAGTAAATTTACAATCAGGATAGTTGGAGCAGCCATAGAAGATGTTTCCCCGGCGGCGAGCCTTCTTCTCTACCAGCTCGCCATCCTTGCACTGCGGGCACTTCATCCCGATGTAATTTTGTTTGATGTACTTGCACTGGGGATATCCGGAGCACGAGATGAACTCACCGTAGCGCCCGTGGCGGAGCATCAGGTTGCGTCCGCACTTGGGGCAAATCTCGTCCAGCGGGATGTCCGGGACTTTCCGTGCCTGGTCGAGCCGCCGCGTGGTCTTGCACTCGGGATATCCGGTACAGGCCATGAACTGCCCGAAGCGCCCGCGCTTGAGCACCATCACGCGCCCGCAGTTCTCGCAGTATTCCTCTTGCGTTGTCTCCTGGGTGTCGGCCGAATCCAGGTCGGGCAGGTCGATGGGATTTTCCTTGGTGAAGGTGCAGGAGTTGGGATCGTCCTTGTCGTAGCTGCTGCAGGCGTAGAAGGAACCGTGCTTGCCCCACTTGATGACCAGCGGCGAGCCACAGCGCTCGCACACCTGGTCGGTGGGCTTCTCCATGCGCTTGATGTTTTCCATGTGCTTCTGCGCATAGCGAAGGTCCTTCTCAAACTTCTTGTAGAAATCGGCGAGCGCGTCGGTCCACTTCTCTTTGCCTTCTTCGATCTCGTCCAACTCCTCTTCCAGGCGCGCCGTGTACTGGACGTCGAAGATGTCTTTGAAGTTCTCCACCAGCAGGTCGGTGACCACGAACCCGATCTCGGTAGCTACAAACTTGCCACCCACTTTATTGACGTACTGCCGCTCCTGGATGGTGCTGAGGATGGTGGCGTAAGTGGACGGCCGCCCGATGCCGCGCTCTTCCAGTTCCTTCACCAGCGAAGCTTCGTTGTAGCGCGGCGGCGGCTCGGTGAAGTGCTGCTCCGGCTTCAGCCCCCGGAGCGCGAGACTCTGGCCCGCTTCGAGCGGCGGCAGCTTGTGTTTGAGCGCCTCGTCTTCCTCGTCGCGGCCTTCCTTCGCTTCCTCGTAGACCTTGAGGAAGCCATCGAACTTCAGCACCGAGCCGGTAACGCGGAAGAGGAACGCGTTGCTGTTCGATTTCGCATCGATGTCCACAGATGTTTGATCGAATACCGCCGGATTCATCTGCGAAGCCACGAAGCGCTGCCAGATCAGCTTGTAGAGCTTGAACTCGTCTTCTTTCAGGTACTGCTTGATGCTGTCGGGCGTGCGCGCCGCCGAGGTGGGGCGAATGGCCTCGTGCGCCGCCTGGGCTTCCTTCTTCTCTTTGTAGACGTTGGGCGATTCCGGCAGATACTCACGGCCGTACTGGCTGCCCACCAGCTCGCGCACCTCTGCGATTGCGTCATTTGATACGCGCGTGGAGTCCGTACGCATGTACGTGATGAGGCCGACCGAGCCCTCGTCCCCGAGTTCGACACCTTCGTAAAGGTGCTGGGCAAGCATCATGGTGCGCTTAACGCTGAAGCGCAGTTTGCGCGAGGAGTCCTGCTGCAGCTTGCTGGTGGTAAACGGCGGAGCCGGGCTGCGGCGGCGCTCTCGCCTCTCGACCGACCGGACGGACCAGACGGCTTTCTCCAGCGCCGTGCGGATCTTCTCCGCCTCTTCACCGTTGGGAATCTCGGTCTTCTCGTCCCCGCGGCCGATGAAGCGCGCATCGAAGGCCGGGGGCTTGGCGGCGGCGAGATGCGCGTCGATAGTCCAGTATTCCTTTTTCTCGAAGGCCTTGATCTCGCGCTCGCGGTCCACGATCAGCCGCAGCGCGACAGTTTGCACCCGGCCGGCGGACAGTCCGCGCCGCACCTTGTCCCACAGCAGCGGCGAAACCTGGTATCCCACCAGGCGATCCAGCACGCGGCGCGCCTGCTGCGCGTCTACAAGGTTTTGATCGATCTCGCGGGGGTGCTGGAAGGCCTCCTGCACCGCGCGCTTGGTGATCTCGTTGAAAGTAACCCGGTGAAAGGGGATGCCGTTGCTGCCCTTCTTTTTCTTGCGGCCGCCGCCGTTCTCAGATAATTCTTCCGCCAGATGTGCGGCGATGGCCTCGCCCTCGCGATCGGGGTCGGGCGCCAGGTACACGGCGACCGCCGTCTTCGCCAGCTTCTTCAGCTTGGCGACGACCTTCTCCTTGCCAGGAATGATCTCGTAATCAGGCTCGAACTCGTTCTTGATGTCCACGCCCAGGATGCTCTTGGGCAAGTCCTTGACGTGGCCGAGCGAGGCCTCGACCTCGTAATCGTTCCCGAGGTACTTATTGATCGTCTTCGCCTTGGCCGGCGATTCGACGATGACCAGCGATTTGGGCAAATCCCCTCTCTCCCTGTGGGATAGGAATCAAGCTAGCACGATTCCGGCTGAAAGCCCAAGTTACTCCCCGGCAGCTTGGCTTTTGGCTCTTGGCTGTTGGTTCTTGGCGTGGTACCGGGAAGCAGCTGTGTTCTCAATGCTTTGCAAAAGTTAGATCAGCATACGGCGGACCCGTGTCAGCCTGACCTGTGGCTGCTGGTAATCAGATGCAGCAACCAGGGAAAGGTCGCGAGCGAGCAGGAGATGGCAGGCAAGCTTGCTGGCCGAGCCCATGGCGATCAGGACGAAGCGCGCAAGTTCAGCATCCGACCGCCGTCCGCAACCTTCTGCCAGGTTGGCTTCGATGGATGAGCAGGAGCGCCGAATCTGGCTGGTGAGGCCATAGAGCCAAGAGCCAATAGCCAACAGCAAGGGCACTCAAAACACGCGTACGAAATTCTTTCCCGGGAGCTGCCGGACCTTGCTCGATAGTTCCAATTCGAAAAGGGCGGCAAAAATTTCTGAGGCGGATACCTGGGGCGCCAGGCGCTCGACCAGCTCGTCGATGTGGATGGACTCATCGGGCTTGATGAGGGCAAAAACTCTCTTCTCGATAGGCGAGAGTTTCTCGTCGAACAAGGAGGCGGTCTCAGCCACGGCCGCTCCGGGCTTGGCCGGCGGGACGAGTTTGAGTTTCACGTCATTGGGCAGGTCTTCCCAGACGTCTTCCCAGGTGGCCACCAGCTTGGCGCCCTGCTTGATGAGCGTATTCGGTCCCCAGGCGTTGCGGTTGGTGACGTTGCCGGGAACGGCGTAGACCTCGCGGTTTTGTTCCAGGGCGCAGCGCGCGGTGATGCGCGTGCCGCTGTATTCGCCGGCTTCCACCACCAGCACCCCCACGGACAACCCGCTGATGATGCGGTTGCGGATGGGAAAATTCTGCGGTGCGGCGAAGCTGCCGACGGGGAATTCGCTGACCAGCGCTCCGCCGGTAGCCAGAATGCTGTCGGCGATCTTCTGGTTTTCGCGCGGATAAATCACGTCGATGCCGGTGCCGAAGACGGCGATGGTCTTGCCTTTGGCCATCAACGCTCCACGATGGGCGGCGGTATCGACTCCCCGAGCCATGCCGCTGGTGATCACCAGTCCGAGGCTATTGGCAAGGTCACAAGACAAACGCTCCGCCATGCCTACACCGTAGGGTGTGGGGTGGCGCGTGCCCACCACGGCGATTCCCGGCAGGGAGAGCACATCCACGTTCCCGCGGACGTACATCGCCACCGGCGGATCATAGATCTGTCTCAGCAACGGCGGATACGCAGAATCATCGAGCGTGAGGATCTGGGCGCCTACTTCAGCGGCCTTCCTCAATTCTTCACTCGCCAGCGCGGCGGACTTGCCGGTTCCGATCGCCTGGACTGCGGCAGCGTGCAGCCCGCAGGCTTCCAGTTGGGTCAGAGAAGCGCGAAAGACTTCCTCCACCGAGCCGAAATGTTCGGCCAGTTTGCGGGCCCGCGTGGGCCCCAGGCCCGGTGTAAGCGCCAGCGCCAGCCAGTTCAGCGCAGCGGCGTCGGGTGTGGTCGCAGGATTCGCAGCCATAGGGAATCGCGACTGTACACGAAGAAGCCCTCCTGTCAATGGGACGATAGTCTCCAATGCCCTCGCCTGCCTTCTGCTAGAATCTGGTTCTGCGCATGAGGAAGCTCCGCATTGCGGCAATTTCTTTCCTGAACACCGCCCCGCTGATGTGGGATTTCGAGCACACGGAGCTGGGCCGGGAGTTCGAGATCATCTCCACCGTCCCCTCCGAATGCGCGGAAATGCTGCGCACTGGCGCCGCCGACATTGGCATCGTGCCCGTGGTCGCCTACACCTACATCCCAAGCCTGCGGGTACTCCCTAACATCGCCATCGCCGCCAAGGGATCGGTGCGCTCCATTCTGCTGATAAGCAAAGTGCCGCTGGAGGAGGTCCGCACCGTGGCCGCCGATACTTCCTCGCGAACCTCGGTGGCGCTTGCCCGCGTGCTCTTCCGCAAGTGGATGGGCGGGCCGCGACGGATGGAGGCCATGCCTCCCGATCTCGGCCAGATGCTGGAAGCCTGCGACGCCACGCTGATCATCGGCGATCCTGCGCTCACCGTGGACCGCACCCGCTACGTCTGTTACGACCTGGCGGAAGAATGGAAGCGCCTGACTGGACACCCGTTCGTCTTCGCCTTCTGGGCGGTGCGCGCCTCGGCCTTGCAAGAGACCGATCTCGACTTGGTGAAGATCTTCCAGCAGTCGCGCGATCATGGGCTGGCCAATTTGGACACGCTCGCCCGGGAATGGTCGCCCCGCGTCGGCATCAGCGAATCGGCAGTACGCACCTACCTGACCGAGAACATCGACTATTCGCTCGATGATGAAAATCTCGCTGGCCTGGAACTATTTCTGAAGTACGCGGTCGATTGCGGGGTGCTGCCTGGGCTGAAGCCGCTGGAGTTTGTGGGCGCGGCCAAGGCGATCGGGTCAGCGGGTGGTCGGGTTATCCGGTAATCGCCGTGATCGCCAAAATCCAACCACCAGTGTCATCCTGAGGGAGTGCGACCGAGCGGGGCGAGGAAGCGCGACCGAAGGACCTGCTTTTGGGACGGCTTTCAAGTTTACAGGTTTCAAAGCAGGTCCTTCGCTTGCTTTCGCTCGCCCGCTGGCGGGCTCGCTCGGCCGTCGCTCAGGATGACAAATTATCTTCGCCTATGTCGTTGCATCCAAATCCGCGGCACCGTTGGCACCTCGCCCCTCATCCAATAAAACTGCAGGCTTGGTATGTCTCTGACCCGCCAACAAGCCCTCGACCTGTTCCGCTCCGATGACCTGATCGGCATCGGAATGGCGGCGGATTCCGTACGCAAGAAGCTGCATCCCGAGGGCGTGGTCACCTACGTTATCGACCGCAACATCAACTACACCAACCTCTGCACCGAGTACTGCACCTTCTGCGCCTTCTACGCGCCGGTGAAAGGCCCGGGCCGCGCCAGGGGATACGTGCTCGACTACGAGGTCATCTACGACAAGATTCGTGAGACGGTCGAGTTAGGCGGCACGGGCGTGCTCATGCAGGGGGGACTGAACCCCGACCTGCCGCTGGACTGGTACGAGAAGCTCATGCGCGGCATCAAGCAGCGTTTCCCGCGAGTGCACCTGCACTGCTTTTCGGCCTCGGAGATCCTGTTCTTCGCCGAGCTGAGCGGGCTCTCGCTGCGCGACACCATCGCGCGCCTGCGCGACGCCGGGCTCGATTCCATTCCCGGCGGTGGCGCCGAGATCCTCGACGACGAAGTCCGCCACAAGGTCGCCCGCCTGAAGTGCCTCACCGAAGATTGGCTGCGCGTCCACCGCACCGCGCACCAGCTCGGCATGCGCACCACCGCCACCATGATGTTCGGCTGCGGCGAGAAGCTCGAGCACAGGGTCAATCATTTCCAGCATGTCTATGATCTGCAGGAAGATACCGGCGGCTTTACCGCCTTCATCCCCTGGACCTTCCAGCCCCACAACACGGCGCTGGGCGGACGCGGCTGGGACGAAACCACCTCCGTCGAATACCTGAAGACGCTGGCGATTTCCCGCCTGTTCCTCAGCAATATCGAGAACGTGCAGGCAAGCTGGGTGACGCAAGGGCTCAAAGTCCTGCAGCTCGGACTGCGCTTCGGCGGCAACGATGTAGGCTCGGTGATGCTGGAGGAGAACGTGGTGAAAGCCGCTGGCGTCTCCAACTGCACCACGGAGGAGGAGCTGCGGCATATCATCCGCGACGCCGGCTTCCGTCCGGCGCAGCGCGACACGCTTTACCGGATGTACTTCCTGAACTAGCGTCGACCAAACTGCGCCCAGAATTCAGCCGAGGTCAAAACCGGGACGATCTCGAAGTCGACGAGGTCATCCCAGCGGCTGACCCATGTGTTCAACAACTCCGGGCGTGCAGTTTCCATGATCTGGAAACACCGAGCGCCGCTCGAATCCACCCAACTGGCCTGATACGTGAGGCCTTCGGGCAACATGCGGCCGCTGCGCTGGAATCGTTCTCCGACCCTTCTGGCGTCGCCATTCTTGAACCGTTCAATGACCATAAAGAGCATGAACCGAAGTCTAGCTCAGGCCGCCGTAATTCAAACTGAGCGACTATCGTGGTCCGCCGCCGCCCGCGCCTGCATCCAAAGTTCGGGTACAATCGTTGTGGTGCAGTGCCTGCTCTTGCGGTAGCCGTACGGCCCCGAGGAGAATTTACCTGAACGTCTGCACGTGCATGTTCTTAATGGCGGCGGCGCTTTATCAGCGCGGCCTCGGCCACTATTTCCGCACCCATTTCATGGACAAGACCTTCCAGGGTCTGTACCAGGTCAACGGCTTCGACTTGGCGCTGCTGATCCCGTATTTCGTCGTCCTCATCCTGCTGGCTACCTATGGCGTGCACCGCTACGTACTGGTTTATCTGTATTACAAACATCGCAAGAACAGGGTGAGCCAGCCGCCAGGATGTTTTGAGGAATTGCCACGCGTAACCGTTCAGCTCCCCATCTTCAACGAGCAGTTCGTGGTGGACCGCCTGGTGGATGCGGTCTGCCGCCTGGACTATCCGCGCGACAAGCTCGACATTCAGTTGCTCGACGATTCCACCGACGAGACCGTCGATGTCGCGCGCTCCGTGGTCGAACGCTACGCCGCGATGGGGCACGACATCGCCTATCATCACCGCACCAACCGCGAAGGCTTCAAGGCAGGCGCGCTGCAAGATGGCATGAAGTCCGCCAAGGGGGAGTTCATCGCCATCTTCGACGCCGATTTCGTCCCGCCGGAAAATTTCCTGATGAAGTGCGTGCATTATTTCGCGGATCCCAGTATCGGGATGGTGCAGACGCGCTGGGCGCACATCAACCGCCACTACTCGTTCCTGACCGAGGTCGAGGCCATTCTGCTCGACGGCCATTTCATCCTCGAGCACGGGGCGCGCTCGCGCTCGGGCGCGTTCTTCAACTTCAACGGCACCGCCGGCATGTGGCGGCGCAGGGCCATCGAAGAGGCCGGCGGCTGGCAGCACGACACCCTCACCGAAGATACCGACCTCTCCTACCGCGCGCAGTTGAAGGGCTGGCGCTTCGTTTACCTGCCGGAC
>Ga0335081_10019470_pt1 | contig 10976 bp, 10 predicted proteins | sample Lox_Sample_35_FD_206713 | JGI IMG/M metagenome (GOLD analysis project Ga0335081, IMG submission 206713) | Soil microbial communities from Loxahatchee National Wildlife Refuge, Florida, United States - Lox_Sample_3.5 | ecosystem: Environmental > Terrestrial > Soil > Wetlands | place: USA...
CGCAGCCACTGTGGATCTACTTCCCTGCCCCGCCGGCATCCGTGACCTCGCTCAACATTGTCCTACCCGCCGGGCCGACGATTTCGGGGATGCCCGTGTCTGCCACGCCCCCCGGCGGCTGACGCCCAAGCCCCGACCTGAACCGATCGAGGCACGGACCCCAGACAGCATCGAGGCGCGGGACTCACTCACCGCGCCTCGACGAAGAAACGATATGGGTGTGATGACTACTTGGCTGTGACCGAGTTGCTCTGGCCACTGAACACGTTGTTGGCAGCGGCGCCCAGCAGGTTCGCGATGTGACCGGGGATTTGCGATTGGATCAATGCTCCGACGACCAGCGCGACCAGAAGCAGTACACCGCCGTACTCCACCATGTCCTGTCCGGTCTGCTCGCGCCGGAACCGCTCGCCTGCTTGGTGAGCGGCGCCGGCAAGCGCCTGGGCCATGCTGAAGACGGTGACGCGGGTGATGACTGCGGTGCGGAGCATGAGATCTGACATTTCCCTCTTCCTTTCGGTTTGCGTGCCCGAGTCGATGTGGAGAAGGTACGCCGGGCAGGTCGGCCGCGCGAGAGCCCGGCGGCTCATTTGAAACCCGGCAAGGGACCCAACTGCGACTGGGTCCAGGGTCCCAGGCAGACCCCCTCCCGGGTGGGCCTCGGCCTAGGCGATACAGCCCCGTCGCCCCGGCACGGATCGCCTCACCCGAGCCCGCGCGGGGCCGTGCCGAGCCACAGCGCCGTCGCCTGCGCCCGGTTGGACGCACCGAGCTTCGAGTAGATCCGGTTCACGTGGTTCTTGACCGTCTTCTCGCTCAGCACGAACTGCTCGGCGATCTGGCCATTCGTCAGCCCCTTGGCAATCAGGTTCATGATCTCTCCCTCACGCGCGGTCAAAGACGCGGGACCGGAGGCCTCATCCGGCGAGCCGGGAGCTCGGCGAAGCGCCTCGAAGACGGTGCCCACGACGGCTGGGGACAGCACCGTCTCGCCGCCGGCAAGCTGTCGAACGCGCAACGCCAGCTCGTCAGCGTCGAACTGCCCATGAACGAGGTAACCCGACGCGCCCGCGCGAATCGCGGCCACCACGCGCTCCTCGTCGTCGGTGTAAGTGAGCATCATTACCCGCGCCCGCTCCGAGAGCGGACCCGCGGCCGCGACGCCATCCATTACCGGCATCCGCACGTCGAGCAGGATCACGTCAGGGTCGGTGTCGGACGCGATGCGTATCGCCTCGCGCCCGTCGCTGGCCTCGCCGACCAGCTTGATGTCCGCCGCGTCGTCGAGTAGCGCCGCCACGCCCCGCCGAATCACCGGATTGTCGTCGACGATCAGTACGCGGATCACGAACGCCCCCGCGACAACGCATCGGTGGCTGCCGGCACTCGGCGCCGCCAGACCACGCGGCGCGCACCTTTGCCCGCGACCTCGCGGTGGTCGGCTTCCCCATCGCTGGGAGCCGGAATGCTGACGGTCACAACGGCACCGCGCTCGGATCCGTCCTGGACCGTGAGCGTCGCACCGATCAACCGTGCCCGCTCGTGCATGCCCGCGATACCGAAGTGCCCGGCCGCCTTGAGCGTCTCGAGATCGACGGGCTCGTTCAGACCGCTCCCATCGTCGGCGATGCGTATGACAAGGGCCGACCCATCGTTGTCGAGGGTCACGGTGACATGTTCGGCACCACCGTGACGGCAGGCGTTGTTCACCGCCTCGCCGAGGATTCGCAGAACCTCGTGCTTCTTCTCGGCGGGAAGGTCACTGAGATCCGGCCCGAGATCACCAATCACGCGGAGACCGATTCCGAAGCGACTGCCGAACCCCTCCGCTCTGCGGCGGAGCGCCTCGGGCAGAGGGAGAACCGCTTCGTCGCTCGGACGCAGATCGGACATGAGCGCGCGCGCCTCGATGGCGGCCTGCCGCGCGTCAGCGGCAAGCTGCCGGGCGATTGACACAGCGCCCGCGGGATCGCGTTCACAACGAGCCGGAAGCACGGAGGCGGTCATCGCCAGACCCTCGACGGTCTTCGCGAGGGAGTCGTGAAGCTCCCGCGCAACGCGCATCCGCTCTCGCTCGGCGGAAAGCGCTTCAGTACGATCGCGGAGCAGAGCCTCGGTGACGACCCCGCGGTCAATCAGTTCCCGGGCGGCAACCCCTGCTGCCACCGCGAGGGGGTACAGCAGTGGGGCGAACGCCACCGTCTGGGCGTCGTGGTGGGGATTCATCGTCGGGAATCCCTCGAGCGCGACGAACTCATACGCCGCCATCAGTACGACCGAGAACGGGATCGCGCCGCGCCGTCCACAGATCACACCGGCAAGTGCCCCGGTGCCAAGGGTGAAATAGAAGAACGCGCTGTGCGCGCCCGCAGCGGCGAGAATCAGCGTGGCGAGTGCCACTTCGAGAAAGAGGTACGCCTGGCGACGCTGAACCGAGCGGGAGATCCTCTGCCAATGACGGAGGGGGACGTAGGTGATGAGCGCCGCAGCAACGACGGCGAGACCGACAACCGGAGTCCGCTGAGATTGCGGCAGCGATACCAGGGTGATGAACAGCACCAACCCGCGGAACACGAGCAGTACCCGAATGAACCGCTCTGTCCAGGCGGCGCTGATGCTGGTGCTCGGCTGCGTCGGGTCGTTCACAGAACCTGCCCCAGGTGGATTCCGGATCCGATGATCATGCCCGCCGCGATCAGGATCATCGTCGCGGGCAACAGGACCACTGCGCCGATCAGGGAGATCCGCGGCGCAGCGCGCTGGGCACGACGCCGCGCCGTCTGGGCGGCCGCTCGTCGAGTGTCCTCCGCGATGCTCGCAAGGGCATCGGCAAGCGGTACGCCGAGCTCCTCCGCCTGAAGCTGGGCGGCAACGAAGCCGTCGAGCGTCGGGCTGTTGTTGCGGTCCCGGAGTGACTCGAACGCCTCGCGGCGCGTCGCGCCGAGATCCAGCTGACGCAGCGTCGCCAGCACCTCGTCGGCCGCGGGACCGCTCAGCGCGCTCGCCACCCGGCGAAGGGCCGCGCGGTACCCGGTCCCGGCACGGACCGTGATGGCCAGGATGTCGATGAAGTCGGGGAGGTCTCGTTCCAGCTGGGTCTGGCGTCGCCGGCCCGTCCGGGACAGCCACGCATCGAGCCCGATCCAGCCCACCAACAGGCACACCAGCGCCACGAACCAGGAACCGAGCGCCAGAAACAGGATCGCGAGTACGGCTGCGATGGCCAGCAGCGCGGCCTTCAGCTCGGCATACCGTTCCAGGCCGATGCCCGCCGGCCTTCCGGCCAGATCCAGGCGTCTGACGGCCGCCTCTCGCATCCGCGGACCCATTCGCGCGAGCAGAACCGGCCCAAGCCTCGCGCCCAGCAGTTCGATCAGCTGGCGGGTCGGGCCCAGCCGCCCGCCCCGCTCGGTGGGCTGGTCAAGGAGTTCCCGGCGCTCGATCCTGGATGGCGCGCGCATCAGGACCAGGCCGCGGATGCCGAGGGCGCAGCAGGCCGCGCCAGCCAGGCCGGTGAGTGCCGGATCGATCACACCTCGACCCTCGTGGTTCGCCTGATCGCGACCCAACCCAGGCTGTACAAGGCCGCTGCGGTTGCGAGCGCGGCTATTCCGAGCGGCTCGGTGGTCATCCGGTGAAGGGTCTGTGCGTTCAGCGCGTCGAGGAGCAGGAGGGCACCGATCCCGAGCAGCGGCACGATGTAGGACGTGTAGACCGCGCCGGCCATCAGCGTTCGGACCTCGCGCAGCGTCTCGCGGCGCGTATCGAGCGTCTCCGAAAGCTCCTGGAGCGCCTTGACCGCGTCCCCGCCCACGCGCTGCTGGATGATTAGCGTCGTCATCAAGACCGAGATCTCGCGCGACGGGAGGCGGTGCTGCAGGGAGGCCAGCGAGTCATCGAGTGAGCGTCCGAGCCCAAGCTCGTCGATCACGGTCTGCAGCTCGTCCTTCGCCGGCGGTTCGATCTCTCGCGCGCACAGCTCGATCGCGCTGGGAATCGACAGCCCGGCTGAGGCCCCGTTCGAGAGCAGACGCGCGATCTCGGGCAGCTGTCCCACAAACCCCTCCTTGCGTCGCTCGAGAGTACGGTCGAGCCAGGCGAAACACGCCCAGACAGCGAGCGGGATCGAGGCGATCGCCAGCAGCACCGGAAACAACAGGCCGACGATGACGAAAGCGGCGAACGCTGCTCCGACGACGGTCAAGAGAAACTGGGCGGCGGACCGCTCGACGCCTGCTGACTGAAGCCGCGCCGCGAGATCGGCCCCCCGTCCGGTGCGCGCCAGCCACGCGTTCAGTCGCTGGTCGAGCCGCGGCCGACGGCGCACCTCGACGCCGCCGCGCTCGATCAGGCTGCTGCGCCGGGCGGAGCTCGAGACCAGCAGCCAGAAGCCGGTCAGTCCAACGGCGGCGACGAGCACGAACAGCACCAGCGGCGCGGCAATCCCGCTGATCGCGGCCGGCGATGTCATACCGCGTCCCGGGTCGGCGCGGACTCGCTCGCCGCCTGCTTGAACGCCGGCGGAACGTCGATTCCCGCCAGCGCAAGCTGACGGGCGACGCGCTCGGGCAGGTCGAAGTGCCGCGCGTCACCGATGACCGCACGGTCGGGGCCGAACGGCTCGGCCTCGAACCGCATCGCGGTCTGGAGCCTGAACGTATCTCCTCGCTTGGACCCCACCACGGCGACCTCGGTCACGCGCCTGAGCCCATCGGCGCCGCGGTCGATCTGCACGATCACGTGGATGGCCGCGTTGATGTACTCGCGCAGGGCGGCGTGCGGGATGTGCAGGTCGCTCATCGTCGCCAGCGTCTCGAGCCGGTACAGCGCGTCGTCGGCGGTGTTGGCGTGGACGGTGACAAGCGAGCCCTCGTGGCCGGTGTTGAGAGCCTGAAGCATGTCGAGCGTCTCGACGCCCCGCACCTCGCCGACGATGATCCGATCGGGACGCATACGGAGGCTGTTGCGGACAAGGTCTCGGATCGTGACCTCGCCCCTGCCTTCGACGTTCGCCGGCCGCGCCTCGAGCGGGATCACATGCGGCTGCTGGAGCTGGAGCTCGGCGGCTTCCTCGATCGTCACGATTCGCTCCCGCTCGAGGATCGCCGCCGACAGCGCGTTGAGCAGCGTCGTCTTGCCGGCGCCGGTGCCTCCCGAGATCACGATGTTCAGCCGCGCGCGCACGAACGCGGTCAGAAGCCGGCGGGTCGGCTCGTCCAGCGTGCCCATCTCGACGAGTTGCGTGAGCGTGAACCGGCGTGGGAAGCGGCGGATCGTGATCACCGGCCCGGCCAGGGACAGCGGCGGAATGATCACGTTGACGCGTTCGCCGGTCGGCAGCCGCGCGTCGACCATCGGACTCGACTCGTCGACGCGGCGGTTGACCTGGGAAACGATTCGATCGATCGTCTGGTAGAGCTGCGTCTCGCTTGTGAAGCGGACGTCGGCGGGTTCGAGCCGGCCGTCGCGCTCGATCCAAACCTCGCCGGGTCCGTTCACCATGATCTCGGTGATCGAGGGGTCGGCGAGGAGCGGCTCGAGCACGCCGAGACCAATCGCCTCGTCGATCACGCGGCGGATCAGGGCGGTCCGTTGCGAAGTGGTCATGACCGGCCCCTCGCGAGTGACCATGCGCCCTACGATCCGTTCGAGCCGGACGCGGCGCTGCGAGTCGGTCAGCTGCGCCATCTCGGCGAGGTTTACCTCCTCGAGCAGCCGGCGGCGGTAGTAGTCGGTGCCGTTGAGCGCGGCCTTGGCGCTCTGCTCGCGTTCGTTGGCGATACGGTCGCGAAGGCTCATCAGCCGGTGGTGGGCATGGTCGCCTTTTGCGTGATCGGTGGGCCGGCAAGCCCGGGAAGGACGATCGGCATCTTCGCGGTCACGATCCACGTCGACGTCGTCTTGTCGTAGCTCACGCTTGCACCCGTCCCCAGCCCGTCGCTGGTCAGCGAGCTCAAACCCTCCTGTGTGGCGTGGGCCTCGTTCTGCTCACGGCTGAACAGGCGGGCCACACTCCGGGCGGTGTTGGAGGCCGACACGAACGTCCAGCCGGCCAGTGCGAGCTGCCAGGCGAACAGCGCCGCGATCAGGAGCCAGGCGATCGTCGCGCCGAGCTCGACGGTCGACTGGCCGGATTGCGAGCGCAAGCGGTTCATCGTCACGGGGAGAGGATGAACTGCGATGCGGTCCACAGCCCTCCCTCCTTCTGCATGATGAACAGGACGGTGAGGGTCGAGGGACCGTCGACCAGCGATGCCGTGGCGGAGACGGACCCGTTTGTCACGGGACCCAGCTCCAGCTTGACCAGACGCGCGGGCTTGTGTGTGGCGGTTGTGCGCGCGAGCGGATCCTGCCGGTCGGCGATCTGCTTGACGATCAGCGGCAGGCCGCCGGGAGGGTTGCGATGCACGCCCGCGCGATAGTCGACGTACGCGAGCACGAAGTTCGATGCGGCCGCCTGCGCCGCGGACGGCGCCCGCTGGATCTTCGGCGGCGCGTAGAGGTCCGACATGTCGGACGGCACCAGCCCGACGACCTCCCATCCGCTGCCGCGGTGGGCGAGGGCGATGGTCGCCCCGAGGTAGTGCCTCTCGTCGCGGGCGCCGAACCCGGCGCGCGCCGCGGCTCCCGACACGTCGTAAACATCCAACTGAGCGAGCGTGAGCTGCCCCGTCCGGAGCCGAGCGGGGATGATGACTCGTCCCGCGGTCTGCAGCACGCCGGCATCGGCGTCCGGCAGCCGGCTCACGGGGATTTCCCCATCGAGGTAGCGCACGTAGGCGCCGGCGAACGCCTGCGCCACAGATTGGGGCGAGGCCGAGGGCTGGCTCGAAGAGGCCCCGCCGTGGAACACGAACAGCGCGGCCACGGAGAACGCGACGGCCGCGGCGAGCAGGATGCTGAAACGCGTGCCTCGATCGCGCATCACAGCCCGGGCGGATGGGAGGTCGTGTAGGTCGAGTCGGGGAAGCCGAGTTGGCCAACCGGGTACCAAGTCGGTCCGATTCGCTGCTGGTCACCGATCGACTCGAAGTCCAGCCCCGCGATCGTCATTCGGACGTGGCTGGGGCCCGCCTGGATCGTGACGAATTGTCCGGGACCGGTGTTGGGGAACACGATGCTGCCGGAGGCTCCGCCGTTGTCGTAGCCGATGCCGTTGTGCAGCACCCACTCCACCGCGCCCGAGCAGTCGTAGCCAACCGTCGGGCCGGGGGTGCACGAGTCGAACGCCATCCCCGGGTCTCCCACCGTCGGCCAGAAGTTCGGCGGATCGTGTCCGCCGCCGTAGCAGTACGGATAGCTCACGATGTCGTTGGCGGCCTCGATCATCCGCTGGACCGCGGGCGGCACGCCTTCGGGGACCGTGGCCTGAGGCGGCCCCCCGCCGGGCGGATCGAAGATGGTCGCCGTCGTCCCCGAGACGAACCTCGGCGCCACAGCCGGCGGCGCACCGGGCCCGAACACTGACCCGCCGGCCAGGATCGTGAGGTCAGGCCGCTCGTTGGCGAGCGCGGACTCCTCGAGCACGGTGCTCGCGGTGGAGGGGATCCGCACCGCACAGCCGAAGCCCGGCACCATTAGCGGTACGCAGATCGAGACCGTGACCGATCCCTCGATGTCCTGAGGATCGCTGGTACTCGCGGGTGCGTGCGGCGTCACCTGGGCTTCGCCGAGCCAGGCGTCCGGAACGGCGGCAAGCGCCGCCGGCTGCACCGGGTCGCCGACCGCGAAAGCGCGTGCGCCCGCCCGCGCCGCGTGACCCGAGAACACGAACGTCAGTCCCACCAGCACGATCTGCCACAGGACCAGCAGCACCACCACCAGCACCGGCACGATGCCGGTCATCTCGACCGTGGCCTGGCCGCTCTCGCCCGCGAAGCGGGCCGCGATGCTCTTCGGGCGTTTGGCGCCAGCACCCTCACCGGAGACCGACGGCAGCACGGAAACCTCGCCGAGGACGGCCGCCATCGGCCGGAGCATCGCCTTGCTGGCGCCCTCGGTGCCGGGAATGCCCGTATTGACCGCTGACTCCAGGGCGAAGAAGTCGGCCGGCACGTTCGTCTGGAGGACCGGCACGGGCACGACCCGCCGGGCCAGGTCGGCTTGCACCTCGAGTTTGCGCGAGGTGCGATTGAGGAGGACCGCGACATCGGCCGGCTCGATCTTCAGCCGATCCCACAGCGAGCACAGCCGCACGACCCCTCGCAGCGACACTACGTCGGGAGTCGTCACGATCACAGCCGTGTCGGCCATCTCAACGGCGATCGCGCTCGCCTCGCTCAGGGTGGCGCCGGCATCCACGATCGTCAGGTCCTCGCGGGTGCGGATCGCGGCGAGGATGTTCCGCGCCGCCGCGGCGGTGACCCCCTCGGCCTGCTCTCCGTCCTGTGGGGCAAGTAGCACCCGCATCCCGCTGGCATGGGTGTACATCGCCTCCTGCAGGTGGCGAGTGGTGAGCTCGTCGGCCACCGTCGCCAGGTCGGCCACGCTCCGCCGGTATGGGAGATCCAGAAACGCGCGTAGATCGCCGCCCTGGAGGTCGTACTCGACCAGGGCCACGGACGCCGCGCCGAGCTCGCGCGCGGCGAGGGCAAGGTGAACCGCGACCGTCGAGGTCCCGACGCCGCCCTTTGCCCCAACCACAGTCAACACCCGCCCGACTCCGAGCAGATCTCCGCTCTCGCGTTCCGCTCGCCGCCGCAGCGCCTGTGTCCAGCCCGCCGCCGCGAGCAGGCTCGTCTCGAGCTGCTCGAGCCCGACCGGGGCCGTGAGCACGTCACGGGCGCCGGCCTGCATGCCGCTGCGTAGCACCTCGGGTGAGTCCTCGGTGACGATCAGGACGAGCCCGACATCTGGATGCGCGACGGTCAGCTCACGCGCGACCTCGATCAGCGGCGGCGCCCCGCGACGGTCGTGCACGACGATCGCATCCACGTCGGGCCGGGGAAGGGCGCCCCTCAGCTCCTGGGGGTCACGCAGCCAGGCGACGGGCTCGAGCTCCTCGCTTTCGGTCACCAGACCCGAGATGTGATCCGCGACGCGGGGGTCGTTGATCGCCAGCAGCGTGCGGATCATAGGCCGGGCTGGTAGGGGGGCGGCTGGGTCTGGGGACCGGTGGTGCCCGGCGCGACCAGGGAAAGCCAGACCTTCTGGGCAAAGCTCTCGGCAAAGGCCACCTGCTGGACCTGCAGGGGTGTCAGCGCCAGGGTCACGACGCCGCTCGAGGTGCCGGAGGTGGATTCGCCGGCGATCAGCACCTTCACCCCCGAGACGATCACGCGAGCGGAGTTCTGGCCTGCAGATCCGGACCGGCCGTTGCCGGAGAACGTCGCCACGACATCCACGAGGCTCCCGGCCTGAACCTGGTTGGCGACACCAGTCGTCTGATCGACGGGCATCGCGAACTCCTCCTGCCCCGGCTGGAGGCTTGGCTGGCTCGTCAGCATTCCCTGCTGGAGCTCGGTTCCCTGCGGGAGCGGGACCTGGCTGATCTGTCCGAGGGCCTGGCTGGAGTCGCTCAGCGCGGTGCCGGGCACCCATTTCTCGGGCAGCGCAACGAGGCCGAGGTCGGCGCTCGTCACCTGCTGGTAGGCCGGCAGCGGTCGGACCAGGGTCAGCACGTCCACTTTCGGCCCGACCTGCTTGGACACGCTCGAGACGTAATCGGCGACGAGCAGAAACACGCCGATCAGCCCTGCGGCGGCGAGTACGACCAGCAACAAGCCCTGCCGCTGACGGGGGTTCATCTGGCGCCGGCTCGTGCGCCGGCTCAACAAGCGATCAGCCATCCCTGCCTTCCCTGGTTACTGCTCGAGGACTACGAGGCGGTTTCAGGACGCAAGGTCTCCCGGGGTGCGCCCGTCGGCCCTAGAAACCTGCGGCGAGGACAAAGTTGCTGACTCCAAATGCGTTGCCGTGCGGACGTGCGAGTGAGGCATCCTCCAGGCCCCAGAAAGTACCCTGCCAGGCAAAGTGACCGAAGCAGCGGGAATCGTACCTCCGCCCGATCGATCTAGTCGCAGTAAGCGCGCCGTGAGCCCGTGGACGGCGCTCACGGCGCAACGTGGTGGCGGCCCGGCCGACCGCGGTCTGAGAACGCTTGCCGGTGACGAGCGCGGCCAAGCCATTCCGCTCCTGGTCGTGGTCATGATTGCCCTGCTCGCAGCCGGAATGCTGGTGCTCTGGCTCTCGCTCTCTACCTCGATCGCCACGAACGCCCAGACCGCCGCGGACGCGGCCGCTCTGGCAGCCGAGCAGAGCGTCGACACGCAATGGAACAGGTTGACAAACATCAACGGCGTGCTCGAGCCGCAGGACTCTTACGACCCTGGCACGGTCGAGGCTGCTGCCGAGAAGTGGGCGGGGAACCCGAACCAGGGGAAGGTGGTCTCCGTCGAGTACTGCTCTCAGGGCGGCGGGTGCTCGCCCCAGCCGGTCTACACCGGCGAACCAGACGTACTGGTCACGGTCCACTCGACCCAGACCCTGCCCAGTGGAAGCATCTCCCCCGGGGCCGGGGCCACCGCGCAGGCCCGGGCCAGCACGGATCCGTACGCTCAGGCTAGTCCCACGGTCACGCCGCTCCAAACCTCATCCACCTGTGACGCGAGCGGCGAGTCTCCCCCGATCACGTTCAGGCCCCACGGCGGCCAAGTCGGCTTCTTCGCAGCCAGCGGCACGAATTTCGACCCCGGATGCGAGCCGAGACTGGCCGCGCACCTCGACGTGCTGGGTAAGAGACTGAAGCTCCGTCTCGTCGGGAGCTGGGGAGCCGGCGCAACGGATCCCGCTCCGAACGCGAGCGGCAAAGGCTCCGCTGGGGCCGCCGGGACCGCGCTCGCCACTACGGGCGCGACCGCGACGGCCGGCATCGAGGCCGATCTCTCCACGGCGCACGGCTGCGGCGCGGCGGCGGAAGTACAGGGCCTAGCCTCCGTGACCGCGACCGAACTCGCCCGGTGGGGCCTGACGCGATT
>Ga0335081_10019471_pt1 | contig 10976 bp, 10 predicted proteins | sample Lox_Sample_35_FD_206713 | JGI IMG/M metagenome (GOLD analysis project Ga0335081, IMG submission 206713) | Soil microbial communities from Loxahatchee National Wildlife Refuge, Florida, United States - Lox_Sample_3.5 | ecosystem: Environmental > Terrestrial > Soil > Wetlands | place: USA...
CCGCTGAGAGCTGGATAAATAATGTTATTATTAATGTTATAATTATTATCCTCGAAGAAGACCGTCCCGTCCCTTCTTCTCGTATCACAGGGATTTGAACGGCTCCGAGCATAGCGATAATTCTCCTCAGCTAATCTGTCTGCGTGATCACTGCGCTTGGTAGCGGGACAACAACCACGCTCATCTGGCACTGGCTGGTTCGCGGCACTCTTCCCTTTTTGTCAATCCATTGCACGATGAGCCCGAGCACGTGGTAGCCTACGGCATAAGGATTCCAGTTGACCTCAAGGCTTCCATCTCTGGAGCTGCTCTGGACAACAGCGCCATCCAGATACCATTCGACCAGATAATCCTTGCCAAAGGTTCCTTCTGCGATCGGGGCATAATCCGTGCTGGAGATCTGGCAGACCATATCTGGCCCCTGGATCAAGCACTCCTGTGGGCTCGTCTGGATCACCATTTCTTGACCGGAAAAGCATTTTGTGTTTCTGTTATGGCATTCTCTGTTAGCATTGTCGCAGCCAGTTCCATGAGCCGTCTCCCAGCTCAGCACCAGACGCTCCACCTTCACCTCCTGGCCGCAGCTCCAGGCAAAGCTGTAAAGCGGTAGGGCGCTTATGGATTTGGGCGCAAATTGATCCATGATGCAAAGCCCCTGATCGTAGAAGGACTTGACCAGGTCTCCATTGACGTAAACGTCCGCCAGGAGTATCAGGGCGTACCTGGGATCATTGGCGTTGTTTTCTATCCTGGCCCAGATGTAGGCCGTCTCGCTGCTGCCCTGATCGCAGGAGGAGAGGGCATTTCCATCCGCGTCCCCCAGCCAGAGATCGACCACCTGGACGTCTCCTGCCTTGCATTGGAAGTTGCAGTCGGGCCAGTCGGCCGCCACAATAGCGTCGATTAATGAATAGATTATTAATATTATTATTGTAATATATAACAAATTCTGATAGGCTTCCTTTTTGTTTCCCGATTTCTTTGCAGAGGACGAATGAATGGCAGACATTGTGATTCTCTTGTACATCGCTCTGAACATCGCTCGTCTGATGCCAGCTTTACTGTGGCACCGGCCCTGCTCGCTGGGCCCATTGATACCGTGGTTAGCTATTCTTTACGAAAAAATATGTGAGCGGCCATTCAGCGTATGGCTGCCATCTTACGGTCGCTCAAGAGACCGAGATCGTATTCTGCGGAATTGGAACAACTGCCACCACCTCCGAACACGAGGTGCCCTGCTGGTATGCCCTGGGTGGATGCGAGGAGAAGAGCCCAGTCCAGACAGTGTATGAGCCGGTGCCAGAAGTGGCTGCAGAGCTCCAAGTGATGCTGCAGCTAGTCCCTGTTGCAAACTGGCCTCCCCATGATGTCGGCGCACTTCCTCCAGGAGCAATTATCCACCAACCTCTCTGCATGCCGGTGGGAGTTGTGGTGGAAACTGAATAGGTGAGAGCAGTCGAATTCGTTATGCAGATGGGGCCGGTAGATCCTGTGATAGTGCATCCCTGTGTTGAAGTGAGCGCGAAGAGCATACAGGATTCGGCAACACAACCAGTCGCATGGGCGGTGGTTACCAAAAGATCGACATAATAATATGGTGGGGGACTTGTCGATGGGACATTAATGGTTATTGATTGTGATGTTGGGTCACCGATATTGACGGACGTTCCCGTGCCGGTGGGGCTGCTTCTGGATTCGACATACCAATAATAAGTGTAAGTGACTCCAAGATTTTGCTCAGCCGATGTCGGTGAAGGACCTGTCAGGCTGATGGCATCGCCGGCTGCATAGGGACTCGGGTTTCCAGTTGGTGTGCATCCAGGGGCTGGGACGGCGATGGCACTTGCAGTCGTCATGATTGCCACAAAGCACAAAAGTGCAAGATGTGCTGGGATCAGGCTGTATGACCTCATAATACTCACCTTGCTGGTAATCAGCGGTTTAATTACTTATATCTTACTTATCCACTATATGGACTATTCATCCACAAACATCTACTGCCATTCATTATTTTGATATTTTCTTATACATCTATTTCGAATAAAAAAATTGGGTAAACTTATCTGAATTTTAATCGATGTTCCTGAGAGGTCCGCGATCGATTTTCGGTTCGTGGGTGAAGGTTACTGAATATTTTCTCACCAAAATCGATGCTGAGTAGCTCATTTAGCACAAAACACCTGTACATCATCCGAAGCTCTTTTCAGTCGCTTACGTATGCAACAGATTTTCGAAAGGATTCGATGCTCTTGAATCTTGAAATCCATTTTGCTAGCAAGTGTAGCCGCTCTCATATTACGTGAAGAGCGAATCGCATAGACCTTTCATCAAGCCAAAACCCGGCCGCGACTTGCTCCTTTTTGACGGAAATCGCACCGTAAAATTATTAAGGACAGAGCTGCAAAGCAAGAGAACATCAATAGCATATAAAAAAGGAGATCTTACATATGCCCCATGCGAGAAGAATGGCAGCCATAGTGTGTTTTCTCGGCTTTCTCCTTCTGGGATCGGTGGGAATCGCCCTTTCCCAGGAGAAGCCTGTGGTTGTAAATCTCATGATAGACGCGGATATAACTCCATCACCAACCCACGAGCAGCTGCTGACGGCGGATTTCTCTCTCAGGAACCTCACCACTCCGGCGGACTCCAGCGGCTCGAACCTCACCATCTTTGTGAGCGGGAATATAGCAGCCGAGGACAGGCTAGGGGTAACGAGCCAGGGCAATAGGCCCAATCACGAGCTGGCCATGCACGGAAATATGCTGAATGAGAAATTGTCGAGCATGCCTTATGGTGCCCAATTGGCAGCGTTGACCGGGGCCAACGGCTCGCTCAGCATCTGCTACGTCTGCGGGCAGGCTCATCGCGAGATCAAAGGTTTCATGCCGCAGACCTTCGATCAGAACAACGACACTTTAAAGGCTCTGGAGCAGCTTGGATTCGTCTACGATGCCGGGTTCCAGAGAGGACTCATCTACAGACCGGGTCACGAGAACGACACCTGGCCCTATACGATCGGGGGCTACAACCTTACTGCTGTGCCCGTGAGCACTTTCACTCTCTCGGGAGAGCGCCTGTATCTTGACGATGAATACATAAAGGACGTGAAGAAGTTCAGCAGCTCACAGTGGTATGATCTTCTTACAAAGAAGTTCGACGAGAGCGCCAAGAATGGAGATCCCATGGTCGTCGTCTTCAGCAACCTCGTCTCTGGAACAGGCGACTATCTGGATGCCTACACTAAATTCCTTAACTATGCTACCTCAAGGGGAGCCGCATTTGTGACCACGATGCAGCTCGTGGAGATGGCCGCGGTAAAAGGTGCTAAACTGCCATCCATCCAGCCTTCGAATGCGTCTAGGGTTACGTTTTGTCCATCGTGTGCCGCCGAGGCAAAAACAGAAAAACCGATCATAAACATCAGCGTGAAGAACCAGAGCTGCTCGACCTGCGGCCAGAATAAAACGAATTCCACCAAGAAAAGCTGACGCGGGTCATGCTGTCTGAAGGAAGCGAGCAATCCGCTAAAGTTCGGACCAGTGGGGGGGGCAGCCGCAGGATAGCAGTGAACGCGCAGGTGCATCTGCGCCTTTTCACTTTTGTAAAAATCAGGAGAGTTCCTATAAACCACCGCGCTCGTGCGCGGCATAATAATATATATATAAATAATAATATTACAAAACACGACTCTTTTTACTGCCTGGACGTTGCGAAATATTTGTGCAAAACAAACGAAGTCCCAGCTGTCGCAGATATCGGATTTGATAGACTGGGCACCGTTTCGCTCAATCCTCGAAGAGCTATATGACAACAGGAACGAGAAGGGGGAGTCCAAATTTCGATATCATTTGATGTTCAAGACCATGATACTCCAGCAGTGTACGGCCTGAGCGAGCTGGAAGGGAGACTGTCTATTCATTCTCAGATTCTTGTATTCACTTCCAACAACCGGGGACCCTTTCGAGGAGGGACTCATAAATGTCTACGGTCATTCTGGAGATACCGGCATACAAGGGAAAGGGACGCAAACATTACCTGTGCTTCTTCCTTATCCAATCTAAAATATGCTCAGATGTGCAAAAACTAGGAAGAAAGCAGAATCATCGAAATGGTACAGCGCGTCGGATTCGAAGGTCCAGAGGATGTGTTGAGATCGCAGGGTGCCGATGATGGAGGAAAGGTAACGCAGGCTAGATAGAGCATTTCAACATCACCATTCGTTATTCTCTGGCAAGGTTAATTAGCAGATGGATGAAAAGCACCAAGCATTACAGATGCACACATATGCATAATAATCATCTCTTGATCGGCTCAGATCCCTAGGCATCGATAGAAGTTTTCCTGGGACTGCAGCAGATTTAAATAAGACCTACATGTCAAGAGTAAAAAGGATGATGGAATACCGGCAAGGGGCAGCGCGGTATTTAGGCTCTTCATAGCCTTCGCAGACAAATCTCCTGCTTTCTTTTATTATCATCTGAATCTTGTCAAATTTTGTATCTCAAAAGGCTACAGACATTTCTTTATGAACCAGTATATAGCTCACAGATGCCATTCTGTACGGATGTGTATATTGTAAGTGTCTATTAATACTATGATTCATAATATCGAAAATTGGAGATAATATGAGACTAAGAGTGGTTAGTTCAAAGAATGAGATACCGAATCTCAATTCCAACGAGAAGCTGGTTCATCTGGCCTTCAGGGCCAGCAATGTGGATTTCCTCAGCCTGATGCAACGGTGTCCAAGGCTGAGAATGATCCAGCTGCCTCCCTCCTACCGCAAGACAATGTCCAACGCCATAGAGGTCTTCCTGGACATGCAGGGCATTGAACTTCTGGAGGGCGATGTGTGGGGCCACAGGAAGGACCTGGACGAGTACTTCACCGTGGACGATGTCACCATGGAGGAGATCCGCACCCTTGCAGCCAGCGGAGCAGCGATGGACGATGTCGCCAGCCAGGTCCAGAAGAAGGCCAGGCTCGGCCCGGATCTGATCAAGTACATTGCCAAGACCAAGATAACAGCTTGATAGGTCAGGACCCGAATCTTTCAGCGGCTAGAATCAGCAGTAACTCAATGAGATCAGGGCTAATCGGACCTCATCATTCGATGGAATGCTGAGGAAGTCAGTTTTATTTTTTTCCCAGACGTTTCATATAGCATATATCATCAGAGACTTTGAAAGGAATTAGACGGGCAAAACAATTTCATCAGCTCCTCCGCGATGACCCTGTACCCCGCCTCATTCGGATGATCGAGCCCCGGCAGGATCAGAGAGGAGAGCGGTGTTCCCTGGCGCACCCTCTCCATCCAGGCACCGTAAACGTCCAAGAACCCTACATCCATCTCTTTCGCCACACGCTCGATGCTCTGATAGTAATCCAGCACCAGCCGATCGTAGGGCGGCGTCTCCAGGGGCTGCGACGACAATAATAGCATCTCGAAGCCCGGCCCTGCCCGGATGCGTCGGATCATCTCCACGAAGTTCATCTCGAACTCCTCAAGCCCGAGGCCGAAGACGCAGTCGTTGATGCCGAAGTTGATGGTCACAAGATCCGGCTCGTAGGAGAGAACGGCCCAGTCAAGCCTTGCCAGGCCGTCCATGGTCGTGTCCCCGGAGACGCCGGAGTTGATCAGCTCTATTCTGGCATCGGGATACCTCTTTTTCAGCATCTCCTTCCAGAAGCTAGGAAAGCCCCGCCTCACAGCGTATCCGGCGGTTATGGAATCCCCGAAGGCGACAATGGTCGCATCACAGCCGTTTTGCAGGTCGGCTGCAGTCCTTTCGATAAATCTCTGGCGTTCGTCCATGCCTGAAGATTTTTGGTTTTTTAACAAACTATGGGAGGTTTCTCTTTCTTCGCCTCGGCAATGGCCGCTTTCATATCCCTAACCAACTGCTCCAGCCGCTCGATCTCGCCCCTGGCGATAAGGTCCACGCAGGCAGATCCGACTATGACTGCATCGGCTCCGGCGCGGATGACCTCAGCGGCCTGCTCGGGGGTGGAAATGCCAAAGCCCACTGCCCTCGGCACGCCCTGCGGCACGCGGGCGATGAGCTCTCTCGTATCCTGCAGGACGTCGCTTCGCGCACCGGTCACTCCGGCGCGGGCCACCAGGTAGAGGAAGCCCGATGTCTGAGCACGGATCATCTGCAGCCGGTCCGGAGGCGTGTTGGGTGCAGCTAGAAAGATCAGGTCCACGCCCTCGCTGCCGCATGCCAGCTGCAGAGGCCCCGCCTCCTCGGGCGGCAGATCGGGGACGATAATTCCCGTTATGCCGGAGCTTGCGCAGTCCTGCACGAACCTGTTTAGTCCCCGGGCGTAGATCATGTTGTAGTAGCCCATGAAGACTTTAGGGATATTCACATCCGCCTCGGCTGCTGCGTGGAAGTAGAGGTCAGTGTTCATGCCTGCTGCAATAGCCCTCTGCGCAGCGGCCTGGATGGTCGGGCCGTCGGCCACGGGATCGGAGTGGGGAAGGCCGAGCTCTACGATGTCTGCCCCGGCCTTCGCCAGCCGCCTCACAAGATCGGGCGTGGCTGCAGGTGTGGGGTCTCCCGCGCAGATGTAGACGATCAGCAGGGGCTTCTTCTGAAATGCCTCAGAGATTCTCATAGTCCATCACCGTCTGCAGGTCCTTGTCTCCGCGTCCTGAGATGTTTATGATCGCCATATCTCCCAGTTCCTCTGGGTTCTCCAGAGCATAGCCCACGGCGTGGGCCGACTCCAGGGCAGGAATTATGCCCTCCAGTCTCGAAAGCTCCCGGAAGCCTCGAAGAGCAGCTTTGTCATCAGCCATTCTGGGAATGACCCTCCCCTTCTCCGTCAGGTAGGCCAGCTCAGGGCCTACGCCGGGATAGTCCAATCCCGCAGCCAGGGAGTAGGACTCCAGGATCTGGCCGAAGGGGTCCTGCAGTATTCTGGTCAGAGCGCCATGCAGCACTCCATCCGTCCCGCAGCCTAGCGATGCTCCGTTATCGGCAGTCCTGTCCGTTCTGCCCCGGCCGCGGCCACCGGCCTCCACTGCCATGAGCCGAACGTCATCCTGCAGGAAAGGCGCGAAGATGCCCATGGCGTTGCTGCCCCCGCCCACGCAGGCGGTGATGCTCTCCGGCATGCGGCCCTCCGCATCGAGGATCTGCGCTCTCGCCTCGCGGCCGATAACGCTCTGGAAGTCCCTGACCATTGCCGGGTATGGATGAGGCCCTGCGGCCGTGCCGAAGAGGTAGTAGGTATGGTCGAAGGTTGCCGCCCAGTCCCGGAATGCCTCGTTGATGGCGTCCTTCAGCGTGCGCGAGCCGGAGCGAACAGGGATGACCTGTGCCCCCATCAGCTTCATGCGGTAGACGTTCATCTTCTGGCGCTCGATGTCCACTTCGCCCATGTAGACCTGCACCTCGAAACCAAGATTCGCGCCAACGATCGCCGTGGCCACTCCGTGTTGTCCCGCTCCCGTCTCGGCGATGAGCCTGGACTTGCCCATGCGTTTCGCCACCAGCGCCTGGCCCAGGGTGTTGTTGAGCTTGTGCGCACCGCCGTGCACCAGGTCCTCGCGCTTAAGGTAGATCTGCCGCCTGAGCTTTCGGCTCAGGTTCCGGGCATGGTATAGCGGCGTCGGCCTTCCAGCGAAGTTTTTCAGCAGACCCTCCAAATCGGCTCTGAAGTCATCCCTTTTCCTCAGCCCCTCGTAGGATTCCGCCACCTCCATGATGGGCGGCATGAGGATCTCGGGAACGAATCGCCCGCCGTATCTACCAAACTTGGTATTGCCCACATCGTAAGTCTGTTTGATCAAAGGACCACCGCCAAATGTACCATTTAGTACTATGATGTATAGAAAAGCACATCAAGGTTATACTTAAATTTTTTCTTCGCCCTCCGCGCCCCGCCCTTCTGCCTCCCCTCTTCGATCTACGCTTGCTTCCTCACCTTAACTCAGGTCCGAGGGAAGCTCGCCCGTCAGGCTCTCAATCCTCTGCTCGGCGCTTTCAAGCCGGGCGTTGCAGAGCCGCACCAGGCTCATTCCCCTCTCGAAGAGATCCAGATTCTCCTCCAGCCCCAGCTTTCCCTCCTCTAGCTCCGCCACAATCCTCTCCAGGTTGTCCAACGCCTCCTCCAGGCCCATCTCCTTTCCGCTCACCAAGTCACATCCTCGTCGTTCTCGTACTCCAGAACCCTGGCCAGAACTCTACCCTGCGCCAGCAACAGCTCAATCATCTCTCCGGGCTGCACATCCTCCGCCCTGAGGATTAAGCCGCGCTGAGACCGGGCGATGGCATAGCCCCTGCAGAGCGTGGCCATCGGGCCAACGGCTGCCAGGCGGCCCCGCGCGTATTCCAACCTTGTCCCGAGCGTTTTCAGCCTCTCCTTTTGGACCGTGACCAGGCGCTCCGCTACATAGTCCAACTGTTGCCTGGCCTCTGCAGCCAGGGAGGACATCCTGCGGGCGGATACGGACCTGGAGAGGTAGTCCAGCCTCTCACGACGTCTCTCAAGGCCAGACCACAGCGCCCGCACCATCCTGACCTCTGCCTTAATGAGCTCGTTGCGCAGCTCCTCCAGGTCCGGAACGGCCATCTCAGCCGCCGCGGTGGGCGTGGCCGCCCTCACATCAGCCACAAAATCGGCGATGGTGACGTCGGTCTCGTGCCCCACCGCGGAGATCACAGGCGCATCGCACTCGAAGATGGCGCGGGCAACAAGCTCGGAGTTGAAGCACCAGAGGTCTTCAGCCGATCCGCCCCCCCTGCAGACGATAACGATGTCCGTCCGGCCCCGCAGGGCGCGTAGTGCCAGAGCGATGCTCTCCTCCGCGCCATCCCCCTGCACCTGGGCCGGGCTGAGAAGGATTAGCGCTGGATAGGGGCCGATGATGCGCAGAACATCGCGCAGCGCCGCCCCGTCTGGCGAGGTCACAATGCCGATCCGCTCCGGGTACTTCGGCAGGGCCCTCTTGCGCTCAAGATCGAAGAGGCCCTCTGACGCAAGCCTCCTCTTCAGGGCCTCGTACTCCATCTGTCGGAAGCCGAGGCCTGCGTCCAGCCTTATCCCCCTGGCGATGAGCTGAACCCGCCCCTGAGGACGGTAAACGCCCACGTCACCAAAGACCAGGACGTTCTGGCCATCCCTCAGCTCAAAATTTGGGCTTCCCTGGCTCCTGAAGAGAACGCAAGAAAGCTGGCTGTCCCTATCCTTGAGTGTGAAATATCTGTGGCCCGACCTGTGGTTTACGACGTTGGAGATCTCTCCTCGCGCCCAGAGGTCATGCAGGCGCACATCGTCTTCCAGGCGGTCCTTTATCCTCTCATTCAGCTCTGTGACCGTGAATATCTTAGTCAAGCAGATTTCTCATGGGAAGCCAGCATATTTAATACCTCTCCGGACAGGCCGCAACTGAAATGAAGCTAGAGGGCGAACTCGTCCCTGCCGTTTTCCTTGAGCGGCGGAGCAGGTTCTCTGTGGTTGTGGCTAGGAACGGCAAGAAGTTCGAGGCGTTCCTGGCCAATTCGGGAAGGCTAAAGGAGATTCTCGTTCCCGGAAGAAAGCTGCTGCTTCGAGCTGTGTATGATCGGCCCGAAAGGAAGACCGGCTTTGACTTGTTCGGCGCAATCCTCGATGGAAGCCTCGTCACCATCGATTCCAGATTACCCAATGCCCTCGTGAAGGAGGCGATTCTTGGCAGCAGCCTTCCCGAGTTTTGTGGATACCGCCTGGTCAAGGATGAACCAGTCTTCGGCAGGGGCAGATTTGACTTCCTTCTGGAGCCCTCATGCTTTTTGGAGGTGAAGGGCTGCACCCTGGTCAGAGATGGAGTTGCTCTCTTTCCGGATGCTCCAACCCTCCGGGGCAGGCGTCATCTGGATGAGTTGGCCCGGGCGAAGCAGGAAGGGCACAGGGCCTGCGTGATCTTTGTGGTACAGAGGGATGATACCGAGGTCTTCAGGCCCAACTGGGATACGGACCCGGCCTTTGCACAGGCGCTCATCAGAGCCATGGCGGGGGGGGGCGTGGAGGCTTTCGCCTATGCATCCCGTTGTTTGGCTGGCGAGTTGAATATCACGCAAAAGCTGAACCTGCAGGCTCTCGAAGAATGAATGCCCACTTTGAAAATCCTAGAATATATCCTCAGCCTTGCACCTTCTCCGCACCCCTCCGGCCCATTAAGTACGGCCTGTTTTCCCTCAGGGCGCACTCCATCTCCGCCAGCATCGGCTCGATCTCGCCCGTCTCGCGCAACCTGCGGGCCATCAGCTCCGCCAGGCTGCCCTCATCGATTCTCCTTGCGATCAGAGGCAGATAGCGCCTCTCCTCCTCGGTGGCGCTCTTCAGGGCCTCCCAGTAAAGCTGCTCTAGCTCGGGCCTCAGGCCCTGGACACCGTGCCTCATGGCAGCCTCCATGAGTCCCCGAAGCACTCCCTCGTCCTCTTCAAGCTCCAAGTCGCTACGAAGCAGCGCCAGGAGGAAGGCGGTGATGGACATATCCGAATGCAAGCATTCCTGCTCATCTATGGCCTTCACCTCAAGGCACCTCCTCGTGAAGCGCACTATCACGCCCCTCGAGTTCACCCATTCCTTGCAGAGCAGGTCGGCCCCATGCGCCTTCAGCTCCGAGTAGATGCTGCGGTTTATGCTGACGTAGTCCTCCACGCGCTCCAGCCTCTCGGGCAGGATCTCATGGCAGATCAGCGGCATCCTTGCCTGGTTTTCGCGATAGTAGACGAGACGGTTGTCCATGTAGCCCGTTAGCAGACCCTCCACGATCGGCGAGGATGCTGAGACAGCCAATAGGTAGGGCATCAGGGCGCGTATCCTGTTGAACATCGGAGCGATATCGTCCTTGCTCTTGTAGGGTATGTTGATCTGCAGAGCCTGGATGTTCAGCCAGCCGTGCTGCTTTATATCGAAGAGCCGGTCGTAGGCATGGTAGTACTCCTGCTCGTCGTGGTCCCAGTAGGTTGTCTGGTCCAGGG
>Ga0335081_10019472_pt1 | contig 10976 bp, 1 predicted proteins | sample Lox_Sample_35_FD_206713 | JGI IMG/M metagenome (GOLD analysis project Ga0335081, IMG submission 206713) | Soil microbial communities from Loxahatchee National Wildlife Refuge, Florida, United States - Lox_Sample_3.5 | ecosystem: Environmental > Terrestrial > Soil > Wetlands | place: USA: Florida...
GATGCCAATGTCGCGACCAAGACGCTGACCATCGAGACCGGCAACACCGTCACTAATGCCGGGCTGCTGGAGGCGACGGCGGGCGGCATTCTCGACCTCAAGGACGCGCTGAGCAATGACGGCCAGGTGACGGCGGGCGGCTCTGCCAACAAGGTGATCTTCGAGGCCGCGGTCACCAACAAGGCCGACGGCTCGATGACAGTGGACAGCGGCGGCACGTTTGACGTCAAGACGAAGAGCATCAGCAACGCCAATACCGACGGGATCGAGGCTGACGGTACGTTGCAGGACGATGTCGGCGCCGGCAACACGCTGAAGCTGAGCGGGTCTGGCGAATTGCGGCTGGTGAACGGAACGATTACCGGGGTTCTTGGCACTGAAAAGCTGGAGAACGTTGGCAACAACATCACCGGCTACGGCACGATTGAGAACCTGGCGCTGCTGCAGAACGACAGTGGCGGCATCATCGACGCCAATATTACCGGCCAGACGCTGACCGTCGACACCGGCAACACGGTGAGCAATGCCGGGCTGATGGAGGCGACGGCGGCCGGCATTCTCGACCTCAAGGACGCGCTGAGCAATACCAACGATGTCACGGCGAGTGGCAGCGGCAGCAAGGTCACCTTGGAAGGCAACGTGACCAATACTGGCGGCACGCTGTTGGCGACCGCGGGCGGCGAGCTCGATGTCAAGGCCGCGATGATCACTGACAAGCTTGGCGGCGCCGAACAGATCAACACCGGCTCGGAGCTGCTCGTCGACAGCCCGCATCTGACGCTCAACGGCGACGGCACCGGCCAGGTGATCCTGGCCGGCACGGCGCAGATCGCGGGGGCGGCGGCGGCCTACGAGCTGGAGAACGTCAACAAGACAATCTCCGGGGCCGGCACGATCAGCAACCTCGCGCTGGTCAACGACAGCGCCGGGGTGATCGACGCCGATGTCAGCGGTCAGACGCTTCTGCTCAACAGCAACACCATCAGCAATGCCGGGCTGATGGAGGCCAATGGCGGCGCGCTCACCATCGACGCCACGCCGGTGACCAATACCGGCACGTTGGAAGCAACCGATGACAGCACGCTGACGCTGTCGGGCGATAGCGTCACCAATAATGGCGGCACAGTGGAAGTGGCCCCCGGCTCGCTGCTCGACTTCGAGGGCAGCGGCATCAGCGGCGGCACCATCGATGTCGACGGCACCCTGGATTCGACCGGGACGAGCTCGATCAACAGCGCCAGCATCCGCAATAGCGGCACGCTGGAAGCGACCAGCGGCACGCTGACCATCGGTGCCAGCTCGATCGACAATTCTGCTCTCATCGAGGCTAATGGCGGTGCGCTGATCATCGACGCCCCGGTGATCAATTCCGGCACGCTGGAGGCGACCAATGGCGGCACGCTGACGCTGTCGGGCGATACTGTCACTGTCACCAATACCCCTGGTTACACTCCTCAGGGTACTCCCAATCCAGCAGTATACACTTTCATCGGAACGGGCGCTGACGTGGTAGCTACGTTTGTTGGGGGGAATGCCGGTGATACTTCCATATTGGAAATGTCGGTCAACGGTGGCCCCTATAAGCTATCGACCCTCAGCAATCACAGTAGTAGCGTCGGCGCCACATATGACTTCGGATCTGTCGCTGCTGGCACTGTTGTAACCTTTGCAATTCTCAATGAAACCACCGGTATCACGCTTAGCTCCAACGCTGCGTTAAATGCCGACGGTGATCAACACGTGTGGGCCTTCAGCTACGCGCAGGGCACTCTCGGTTTCACGAACATCAATTCTGGGATCGCGCTAAACTTCAAAGATCTTTTGGCCGGACAAGGGAGCGACTGGGATTACAACGATTTTCAGGCAGTGGTCACTGGTGTTGTGGATCAAACACCACTGCCCTCATCCGCCACGGTGGAAGTGGCTGCCGGCTCACTGCTCAACCTCGAGGGCAGCAGCATCACCGCCGGCACCGTCGCGGGACATCCCAGCGCCTTTAGCGGCGGCACGGTCGATGTCTACGGCACCCTCGATTCGACCGGGACGAGCTCGATCAACGACGCCAGCATCACCATTACCGGCACGCTGGAAGCGACCAGCGGCACGCTGACCATCGATCCCAGCTCGATCGACAATTCTGGTCTACTTGAGGCCAATGGCGGCGCGCTGACCATCGACGCTACGCCGTTGATCAACACCGGCACGCTGGAGGCTAACAGCAGCACGCTCCTCGTCACTGGCAACGTCACCGGCAGTGGAGATGTTGTCATTACCGGCGGCGGGCTTGCCGATTTTGCCGGCACCTTTAATCAGAATGTCCAATTCACCGGAGCAGGTACGCTCGAACTCGCTCAGCCGTCGTATGGCGGTACAGTGACCGGTTTCGGCGCCAACGATGTGCTCGATCTCACCAACTTCGCGTACTCGGCGAGCGACACCGTGACCTGGACGCAAGGTAGCGGCAAGGGGACTTTGACGGTCCACCACGGCGGACAAACGGAAAATATTACACTCGTCGGCACCTACACCCAGGGCGAGTTCCGTCTGAAACCGGACAGCGGGACAGGCACCGAGGTGGTGTTCGGGAACGTAAGTCCAGCCGGCGTGGCCGGCAGCCCTATCAATTTGGCGCTGCCAAATTCGGCGACAGCGGGTGGCGGACCGATTGCGGTCACTATTTCCGGCATCCCGTCGGGTTGGCAACTCAACGAGGGGACAAACCTCGGCAACGGCACGTGGTCGATACAGACGGACGACCTTAGCGCGCTGACCGTCCTGGCCGCCGCCGCCTACGCCGGAGCAATGGTGCTCGGCGTGACCGAGAGCTGGACCAACGCCGACGGCAGCACGGGAACTGCAACGATTGCGGACAATGTCGAGGCTTATGCGCCGAACTCGCCAATCTTTGCCCTGCCTCACGACGACACATTGACCGGCGCGGGCGGCAACGATCTCTTCGTCTTCGCGCAGCCGATTGGCAACGACGTCATTCACAACTTCAACGCTGTTTCCGACCAAATCGATTTAGTCGGCTTTAATACTGTCGCGAGCTTCAGCGACCTTCAAATTGCCGATGACCCGAGCGGCAATGCGGTGATCGCGATTGGCTCCGGCGAGACGATCACCCTACAAGGCGTCGATGCCGCTTCGCTCACCGCGAACAATTTCGTGTTTGATCAGACACCGACGGTCGACAACAGCGGCACAATGACGATCAGTGACGGCGCCGTTCTGCCGCTCTCCGGTATCGTCGAGAATACCGGCATCATCGAACTGAATTCCACAGGAGATCTTACCGAGCTTGTCATTATCGGGGATGGCGCAACGTTCCAAGGCGGCGGCCAGATCATTTTGTCCGATAGTTCAGGAAATGAAATAGTTGGCACAAACCCCAGTGCGATCCTGACCAATGTCGATAATACCATCTCTGGAGTCGGCCAGATCGGTATCGGAGACGGCAACTTGACGCTGGTGAACGAGGCGGCTGGAACAATCGATGCCAATATCGCTGGCGGCGTCCTTACGCTCGACACCGGCAATACCATCATCAACTATGGCGTACTCGAAGCTAGCAACGGCGGCACGTTGCAAGTACAAGACACGGTAACCGGCGGCACCGCCGTGATCGCCGGCGGCACGATTGAGTTCGACTCCGCCTCAAGCATCGCCGTCACTTTCGATAATGGGTCTACCGGCACCACGTACGGGGTGCTGATCCTGATCGATCCGTCGCACTTTACCGGCGACATTTCCGGGTTTGCCGGAACGGCACCGGATTTGGCGCACTCGGATGGGATCGATGTGGCCGGAATCAATTTCAATTCCGCTCAATTCTCGGATTCCTACGACGCTTCTACCGGTATGCTGACGCTCAGCGATGGCACCGATACGGACACGCTCCAGTTCGCCGGTTTCAATAGCGATATTGACAATTTCCACTTCGCCGAGGACGCGAATGGCACAGGCACGCTTGTTACGGATCCGCCGGGATTGGAAAAGTCGGCCACGGTAGCACTCGTTTCGTCCGGCACGACAGACGGCCAGCAATCTGGTGGGCAACTCGAGCAGAATGCGTCGGTGTCGATCGGTGGGGCCGATGGCGATCATTTCGTGTTCGCTCCGGGCATCGGCGCTGAGAGCGTGACCAATTTCAACACGCAGCAGGATACGATTGAGCTCGATCACTTCACCAACGCGCAGACGGTCCAAGAATTGCAATCGCTAATCACCAACGATGCGCACGGGAACGCGATGATTGATTTGGGTCATCACGACAGTGTCACCCTAGCAGGCGTGACCACGCCAGAATTACAGCAGGTCATCCAAGCCGGGCACGTTCTTTTGCACTAAGGGGTAACCTGACCTCTGGGTGTTATCGCCAATTGCTCTTTTACTCGGATTACCGACGCTGGCGTGATTAGCCGGCGATTTCATTCCCATCGCTAAAATCGACAAGATCGGCGGCAAAATCGCTACCATCGCTCGGGACCGCAATAGAACTGCGCCCCGTTGTGCAGGCGAGCATTAATGAAGCCACTCTTAAAGAAAACGATATTCGTTGTTGGCTCGGTTGCGACAATAGCAGCCCTCGTTGAGGTAGTTTGGTTATCGCACCGCACGTCGCAACGTGAAGCCGCAATTTTTGCGTCTCTCAGCGAAACCGCTTTTGCCCAAGGCTTTTGCGATCGCGCATTACGCTTGGCTATTGCTGGGTTGCCGCCCAGCGAAGGCGCGTCTCCTCTCTCATTTCGTTCGCCAGCTTTGCAAGGTGATCTATCGCTGTTTGCGTCTGGCCGCGGTTGTTATTTTCAGTTGGCACTCGCCGGTCATACGGGCCTGGTGAATACCGCAGTATTTAGCCCGGACGGCTCTCGGCTCGTCACCGCTTCTTGGGACAACACGGCGCGCGTGTGGGATGCCGCGACAGGCGTTAGCGTAACCATTCTTTCCGGGCACCGCGGCTGGGTGAACAGCGCGGCATTCAGTCTAGACGGCAGAAAGATTGTAACAGCTTCGTGGGATAAGAGCGCGCGCGTGTGGGACGCGCAAACAGGGGCCGTCGTCGCAACACTGTCCGGCCACACGGATCGGGTGAACGGTGCCGTCTTCAGTCCCGACGGATCGCGAATCATAACCGCTTCTGATGACAATACCGCGCGGGTTTGGGATGCCACAACAGGTGCTTTGCTTATCACCCTCGCCGGGCATACCGACGCCGTGACCAGCGCGTTGTTTAGTCCTGATGGATCGCGCCTCGTGACCGCATCGTTTGACGGCACTGCGCGCGTCTGGGACGCAGAGAGCGGCGACGCCCTGGCAACGCTCTCCGGACATAAGGCTCTGGTATGGAGCGCGAGGTTTAGTCCCGATGGATCCCGCATTGTCACCGCATCGGACGACAAGACGGCCCAGATATGGGATGTGAAAACGGGAAATGTTGTCGCGACACTCACGGGGCACACCGGTCCGGTGGTGCAGGCGGTGTTCAGTCCAGACGGTTCTCGTATCCTCACTGCTTCGTTTGACAATATGGCACGCGTGTGGGACGCCGAGACTGGGCTTCTACAAAATACGCTCTCGGGACATGCCGGCTGGGTGTGGACCGCTGAGTTTAGCGTCGATGGTTCCCGCATCGTCACCGCCTCCGAGGACCAGACCGCGCACGTCTGGGACGCGACCGCGGGCACCAGTATCGCTATTCTCAAGGGCCATGCGGGGCCGGTATTTAGGGCCGCTTTTAGCGGTGATGGATCTCACGTCGTCACCGCATCTTTCGATCATACCGCGCGTCTGTGGAACATTAGGCGCGGGGACTCGCAATCCGTATTGTCCGGCCATAGCGGCCCACTGAACAGCGCTGCGTTCAGTGCAGACGGCTCCCGTCTGGTGACCGCATCCGAGGATAAGACCGCGCAGATATGGGACGCCAAAACCGGCGTATTGGTCACGACGTTGTCGGGGCATACCAAGGCCGTAAACAGTGCCGCGTTTAGCCCCGATGGTTCTCGCGTTGTGACCACGTCCGACGACGAGACTGCGCGCGTGTGGAACGTCAGAACCGGTGATGTGGTCAGGGTTTTGACATCGGACGCGGCGCGCGTCGTCGATGCCAAATTCAGTCCAGATGGTTTCTCGGTTGTCACCGCCTCATTCGATAATCGGGCGCGAGTTTGGGATGCACGAACGGGTGCTATTCTCGTCACGCTTGTCGGGCATTCCGGCTGGGTGAACAGCGCGGCCTTCAGCCCCGACGGCTCCACTATCGTTACCGCATCTTTCGATCACACGGCGCGATTGTGGAGCGCCGAGACCGGCAGGCTTTTGGCTATTTTGTCGGGGCACACCGATCGCGTGCTCACGGCAGTGTTCAGCCCGGACGGGTCGCGCATTGTGACCGCATCGGCGGATAGAACCGCGAGAATTTGGGACGTCAAAGCCGGCGCTGCTCTCGTCACGCTTTCCGGACATTCGGATTGGGTGAACAGTGCGACGTTCAGCCCAGACGGTTCTCGCATCGTAACGACGTCATTCGACAACAGTGCGCGAGTCTGGGACGCCAAGACGGGTGCCCTTGTTGCTCCGCTGCTCGGCCACCTGGATCGAGTCCTGAGTGCCGCATTCAGCCCCGATGGTTCTCGCATCATCACGGCCTCTGCGGACAGCACGGCGCGTATCTGGGACGCAACAACGGGAGCCGCGGCGGCCACGCTCTCGGGACATGCGGGTCAAGTTGTCGGTGCGGGATTCAACCCTGATGGGTTGGGCGTCGTCACCGCGTCCGTTGACGGGACCGCGCGCATCTGGCGTCTTGATCCGGTTATCCTGATCTCAGCGGAGCAACGCCAAGACTACGTCTGCCGCGAGCGCCTCGTCGGGGCGCGATCATTCACTGAGCGGGAGATACAGGATCCGATGCTGCGCGGCCGCGACGACCTCCGGCACCTCTGTGACCGGATCGGGCCTCTTAGCTTGAAGTATTACTGGCAAGCCGTAGCGCTTGCCCTTGTGAGGGTCCGAGCTTCTCTCTGGAATTGGGCGACCACTGCGCTCAATCTTGCCGGGCTGAAGGGATCGCATGCTCAGAGGTGACGATCAATATCCTTCGATATAGATGCCCGTGAAGTTACGCCGGCGGCCGCGGCCAACATCCCCGTAAATCCTTGGTTTAACTGTGGATAGGGTAGGTCCGGTAGTTCACCTTTTATTTACATTAATATTGCGTTCCGCTTTAGAATCTTCCAACCTAAAGACGTTCAGCCGCCAGGGGCGGCGGTTGGGTCTGCTGTGAACCAGGACATAAGGGGACAACGTCGGCTTACGCTGCTCTGGGTGAGGGCGGGGAATGGTTGCTGCGTTCGTTAATGAGACCATCTACGGGACCCCAGCTTCCGTAATTCATTTTGATTCGGCGGATCCTGATCATCCGATCGTCATCCCGGATGCACAGCTGCTATTCACCGCACATTTTCATCGGGCCGGACCTGACCTGGTTTTGATCGGCCAGGATGGCCGCCATCACATCATTCCTGGATATTTTTCTTCTGAGCATCGACCCGCCTTGGTCGCTCCGAACGGCGCGAGTCTGCCGGCTTACCTAGTCGATCTTCTCGCCGGCTCACCTACTCCGGGCGAATATGCCCAAGCACAGCCGACTGCTGCACCATCCGATCCCATCGGCCGGGTCGAAAAGGTCGTCGGCAATGTCACCGTCATCCGCAATGGCGTTGCGGTCGCGCTCAATGTCGGCGATGTGGTCTATAAAAGCGATGTTGTTCAAACCGCTGACCACTCATCGCTCGGCATTGCTTTCCCCGACGGCAGTGCGCTCAATCTCGTCGCGAATACACGGATGGCGTTGAACGAGTATTCGTTCGACCCGGCTTCGACGTCGAATGTTGCGTTATTCAACCTGATTGAAGGCGGTTTGTCGTTTATTGCCGGCAAGGTCGCCCATACCGGCGACATGCATATCGCCACACCGGTCGCAGTGGTGGGCATCCGCGGCACCGCCGGATGGTTGTACGAGGATCCAGTTCCAGTTGGAGTGACGGCGACCGCTGGAAACGTGACCCTGCACTTCTCTGCTGTTTACGATCAGGTCACCAATACCGAGAGCAGCTACACGCTTTATGCGGTCGATGCGAATGGCAATCTGCTCCACGATCCGACCGGCAATCTCGTCGCCCTCGCGACAGTGTCGTCAACGCAAAATGGCCAGGTGACCACGCTGAACGGCAATGGCATCGGCTCCTTGCCGATCGTGACCCAAGCGCCAGCCAATATTACGCAGCAGCAGTTTCAACAAATTGTCATGCCCCAGGTTGTCAATTTTGCGATCCAGGGCATCCAACAATTTCAGCAGCAGCATGAACAACAGCCAGGGACAAACCCAGGGACAAACCCCAACAGCGCCCCGAGCGGAGGCACCGGCAGCGGTGGCACCCCACCACCCGCCACTGGCCCGAGCGAGTTTAACAGTGAGGTTCCTCCTCTCACTCAGAATGGAAACGCCGCCGTTACCACGGCCGCTAATACCTCGGTGGCAGTCCCAGTGGCAGTTACGGTGGCAACGACGACGCAAGAGATTCCAATACCGCCACCGCCACCGCCGGCGCCGACTGTCGATACTTGGACTTCCACCGGCAATTGGACTAGCGCGCCGCAAGACTGGAGCGGAGGCGTGCCTGGGCCGCAGGTTCCGGCTGAGATTGGATCGGGCCTGTCGACGGTCGATGCCCCCGCGTTCGTCGGCGACCTGACTGTCGATTCCGGTGCCGCGATCAGTGTGGTGGCGAGTTCGCTGACAGTTTCCGGCACGGCTGAGGTTGCCGGTACGGTCATGGTCGATTCCACGATGACCGATCCAACAGTCACGTTCGACAATGCGGTGTTCGTCGATCCTGTTGGCCTTATCTCCGCGGTGGCCAATGGCACCGCAGCAACGATCGTTTTTGGCAGCGGCGTCACGCTCGACGCTGCCACCAATGGGAACCCCGGCGGCAAAGTGGAGGCGAGCGGTAGCCGTGCGTCGGTCACTTTGAACGATGGCGCGACGATAGGTGCCGGCGCCGAAATCGAGGCGACTGGCGCCGGCACGGTGTTCATCACTGGAGCTGCCGGCGTCGAGAATTCCGGCCTGGTGATTGCCGACAACGGCGGGGCCCTTACGCTGTTCAATGTTCAGGTCAGCAACAGCGCGACCGGCGTGATCAAAGCTGTTGATTTCGGTTCGCTGGTGTCACTTTCCGGTTCCGATATTGTCGGCGGCACGCTGATAACCGGCGATCCCGCATCCTCGGGCAGCGGTACGATTGCAGTGGGCGCCGGACTTGAAGCAACGTTCTTTGACGGTTCGACGAGCAACGGCCCGGTAGTGGTAAACGCCTTCGTGCAAGTGGAGGGCGGCTCAACTCTTGAACTTTTGGGTGCGATCAACGGTGACGGCACAGTCTCGGTCATGAGCGGTGCGACCCTGTCGCTTGCTAACACGACAGTTGATGGGCTGAGCGTCGACAATTTCGGCACGGTGAGCGCCAACGGCTCGACGCTGGGGACGTTCCAGGCGGGCAGCTTCGTCAACGAAAGTAGCGGTCAGGTCGTCGCGACTGGTGCTGGCTCGGAGATTACCATCAACGGCGCCGATAATTTCGGCACCGTCGAGGCGATCTCGAGCGGTATCATTTCGCTGAGCGGCAATCTGATCAATGAAAACAATGCGACCGTCCTGGCCAAAGACGGCGGCGTCGTCGACTTAACGCCTTCGGGCGGCGAAAATGACGGCGTGATTATGGCCGATGCCGGCGCTGTCAATCTTACCCTTTCCGGTGGCGGCGGTGGCAATAGCAAGGGCAATGTCGGGACGATTGAGGCACTTGATGGCGGCACGGTCACTGTCACGGGTGACCTGAACGCCAGCTTGACCAATCCCGGCGCGCTCGAAGCGGCGAGTGGCGGCACAGTTTCCGTCCAAACCGCGACTGATAATACCGGCGGCACGGTAGAGGTGGCGGGGGGATTTGTTGACTTTTTTCTTGCCGTTGCCGGCGGCAACGCGACCATCAACGGCGGCGGCAAGCTGCAATTTGGGTGGCTCTCAAACGTCACCGCAGACTTCACTGGCCCTGGCACTCTTGTGCTTGACCAGCAGGCCAGTGGTGACGCGCAAGCGTACGTCGGCACAATAGGGAATTTCGGCAGCAATGATCTTTTGAACCTGACCGGATTTCAGACTCTGCCAAGCGACACGATCACGACGTCGGCGATCTATAACCCCGATACCAATACCACCACATTGATGGCCACCGACCTCACCCGCGAGGAAAGCTCAGCGCCGATCACCTTGGCTGGAAATTACTCGAGCTCAGCCGATGTCAGCTGGTCGGCGACGAGTGATGGCAGTGGCGGGATTGCGCTAGGGATTGGGGCGGCGGGGACGCCGACCATCACCGGCACGGTGGCCGGACAGAACACGACGTTGGAAGCGGCGCTTGCGCCGTTCTCCGGGGTCGCCATCAACGACGCCAATAGCGGCGCGACCGATACGCTGACCATCACGCTCAGCGGCGCCGGCGGGACGTTGAGCGGCGGCGGCCTCATCCCCGACGGCGGCGGCGTCTACACCCTGGCGGCGGCTTCGCCCACCACCATCACCACGGAAGTGGATGCGCTGGTGTTTACGCCGACCGCCGGCGCTCCGAACAGCAGCTCGACCACGACCTTTACGCTGAGCGATTTGAGCAGCGGCTTCGCCACCCCGACGGTCAACAGCACGACCACGGTGATCGACCACGATCCGGCGGGGGCGCCGACCATCACCGGCACGGTGGCCGGACAGAACACGACGTTGGAAGCGTCGCTTGCGCCGTTCTCCGGGGTCACCATCAACGACGCCAATAGCGGCGCGACCGATACGCTGACCATCACGCTCAGCGGCGCCGGCGGGACGTTGAGCGGCGGCGGCCTCATCCCCGACGGCG
>Ga0335081_10019474_pt1 | contig 10975 bp, 11 predicted proteins | sample Lox_Sample_35_FD_206713 | JGI IMG/M metagenome (GOLD analysis project Ga0335081, IMG submission 206713) | Soil microbial communities from Loxahatchee National Wildlife Refuge, Florida, United States - Lox_Sample_3.5 | ecosystem: Environmental > Terrestrial > Soil > Wetlands | place: USA...
CCCAGCTCGGCCACGAGCTGGCGCGCTTTGCCGACGATTTCACCAATGTGAAGCTGCTCTTCGCGCCGACGGGGACCTCCGGCTTCTACTACGTCGCCTCCTGGCCGGTGGTGTCGACGGCGCAGCTTGACGCCGAACGCGAGACGCTGCGCCAGCAGGGGGTCCTCGACCGGCTCTCGACGAGCTGCGATGGCGAATTTCCCTTCGCGCTGCGCTACCGCACGCCGCAGGGCAATGACGAGGTCGTGACCTCGATGACGCCGCTCAAGACCCCTTCGGGCTGCTGGGTGGTGGTGACCTCGTCGGCCGCCGGCTCGCTGCCGGGATCCAATCTCGGGCGTCCCTACTGGGCGAGCTCGGAGGTGCGAGTCGCCGCGGCGATCTATCTCGCCATGGTGCTGCTCACCATCACGACGTTCTGGAGCGTGCGCCGCGGCTTGCGCCGCTTCGCCGAGCGTGCCCGCACGATTCGCGAGCGCCGTTCCAGCGGCGGCTCGTTCCGCGCGCAGAACGACATTCCCGAGCTCGCCGATGTCGCCGAGGAGTTCGATCACATGGTCGAAGTGCTCGACGCTTCGGCGCGGGACATCCGCCGCGCGGCGGAGGACAACGCCCACGCCTTCAAGACGCCGATCGCCGTCATCCGCCAATCGCTCGAGCCGCTGAAGCGCGCCATTGCCGTCGAGAACCAGCGCGGCCTTCGCGCCGTCGGGCTCATCGAGGCCTCGCTCGATAAGCTCGACGGCCTCGTCGCTTCCGCGCGCCGACTCGACGAGGCGACGGCCGACGTCATGGACATGCCGCGCACCGATCTCGACCTTTCGAGCATTCTCGGCCGGCTGCTGCAGGCGCATGCCGAAGCGTTGCTCGAAAGGCGCCTCAATCTCAAAGGCCATATCGCGCCGCGCGTCCTCTCGCATGCCAATGAAGAGATGGTCGAGACGGTGATCGAGAATCTGCTCGACAACGCCATCTCGTTTTCCCCCGAGGGCGAGAGCATCGGCGTCAGACTCGAAGCGCGCGACGGCTTCGCCGAGCTGCTGATCGGCGATAGCGGCCCCGGCGTCGCGGCGGAAAATCTCGATCGCATCTTCGATCGTTACTTCTCGGAGCGCTCGCCGTCGCGCAGCGAAGAGTACGACACGCATTTCGGCATTGGCCTCTGGATCGCGCGCCGCAATGTCGAGGCGCTCGGCGGCACCATCCGCGCCGAGGCGCGCCGGCCGAGCGGACTTCTCATGCGCGTCAGGCTGCCTCTCGCCGAGGTCGCCCGGCTCGGGAGCAGCCCAACCAAGCCGCGCGCCTGAGAGTTCCGCTGACACGAAAATGACCCTCACCCCTGCGGCGTCCCGTCGCTACCATTTCGCTATCCCCGAAATGCGACAGCTACAGGATCGCTTAGCGATGGATTTGGCAAAGCTCGTCACGATGCTCCAGAGCGCCAAGGAAGGCAGCGAGTACCTCGATTACTCGATCCAGCGCCTGCTCTTTGGCACCGCGAAGCCCGTGCCCCTTTACACCCGCTCGATCGATGCGGCCCTCAGCCTCTTGCCGGAGGGCTGGACCATCCATCGCCTCAGTCAGCTGAGCGATTGCCGCGGCGGCTTCGGCGGCTGGATCGGCGAGATCTACCGCGCCAGCGATGCCATGATCCCCTACCCCTCTTCGGCGCCGGCCGCTTCGGCGCCGCTCGCCCTCTGCATCGCGGCGATGCGCGTCCGCCTCGCCGACGAGCAGCACCGCGAGGAGTTGCGGCGCGAGAGCGCCAGCATCGGCGACACGCGCGGGCAGCGCAGCGGCACCTGACGCGCGACGGAGGTTGCTTACGGAAGGGCTGTGGTTAAATTGCGCGCGTGACGCGCAACACCACACCCTCCCCTACCGCCCAGCTTCCAAGCGACGACGCGGTCCGCATCATCGACCGCGAGACCCGCTACCAGGGCTTCTTCCGGCTCGACCGCTATCGCTTCCGCCATCGCCTTCATGACGGCGGCTGGAGCCCGGAGGTCTTGCGCGAAGTCACGCAGCGCCGCCGCGCCGTGGGCCTCTTGCTGTACGATCCCGTCGGCGACGCCGTCGTGCTGGTCGAGCAGTTCCGCATCGCCGCCCATGTCGCGGGCTACTCGAGCTGGCAGCTCGAAGTCGTCGCCGGCCTCGTCGACCGCGACGGCGAAAGCGATCACGAGGTCGCGCGGCGCGAAGCGCAGGAGGAAGCCGGGCTCGCCGTCGAGGGCGACTTGCTCCCGATCCACCACTTTCTGACGAGCCCCGGCGGCGGCACCGAGACGGTGGCCCTCTTCTGCGGCCGCGTCGATGCCAGCCGCGCCGGCGGCGTCCACGGCCTCGCCGAAGAGCATGAGGACATCAAGGTGGTGGTGAAGCCCTATGCCGAGGTGATGCGGATGCTCCGCACCGGCAAGATCGAGAACGCCATCACTCTGCTTGCGCTCTATTGGCTCGCCACCCACCGCCCCCGGCTCCGGCGGCTCTGGCGGTGATGTCGCGCGTCGGCAACGCACCCCTCACCCCGACCCTCTCCCGCAAGGGGAGAGGGAGCTCACCGAGCTTGCAGCAAACATCCCCTCTCCCCTCGCGGGAGAGGGAGGGGCCCGTCGCGAAGCGACGGGAGGGTGAGGGTTGATCGCTCGCGGCTGCCGCCTATAGTGAGGGCAGACGCCGGACATCAGGCCGCACCATGCAGATTCGCGACGGCTTTCTCGAGACCATCGGCAACACGCCGCTCATTCGCCTGCGCCGCGCTTCGGAGCTGACGGGCTGCGCCATTCTGGGCAAGGCGGAGTTCCTCAATCCCGGCGGCTCGGTCAAGGATCGCGCCGCCCTCGCCATCGTGCGCGACGCCGAGGCGCGCGGCTTGCTGCGGCCGGGCGGCGTCATCGTCGAAGGCACGGCGGGCAATACCGGCATCGGGCTTGCGCTTGTCGGCAACGCGCTCGGCTATCGCACGGTCATCGTCATGCCGGAGACGCAGAGCCAGGAAAAGAAGGACATGCTGCGGCTTTGCGGCGCCGATCTCCGCCTCGTCGCCGCGGTGCCCTACGCCAATCCGATGAACTATGTCCGCTACTCCGAGAGCCTCGCGCAGGAAATCGCCAAAACCGAACCCAACGGCGCGATCTGGGCCAACCAGTTCGACAACACCGCCAACCGCCACGGCCATTACGAGACCACCGGCCCCGAGATCTGGCAGCAGACCGACGGCAAGGTCGACGCGTTCGTCTCCGCGGTCGGCACCGGCGGCACGCTTGCCGGCGTCGCCATGGCGCTCAAGGAGCGCAATCCCAAGGTCAGGATCTACCTCGCCGACCCCATGGGCTCGGCAATCTACAGCTATTACGCGCGCGGCGAGCTCAAGGCCGAAGGCAATTCGATCACCGAGGGGATCGGCCAGGGCCGCATCACGCGCAATCTCGAAGGCGCGCCGATCGATGGCTGGTTCCAGGTCACCGATGAGGAGATGCTGCCGCTGCTCTTCGACCTCGTGCAGGAAGAGGGTCTGATCCTCGGCGGCTCGACCGGCATCAATATCTGCGGCGCGATCAAAGCGGCGCGCGAGCTCGGGCCCGGCCACACCATCGTCACCGTGCTCGCCGACTACGGCACGCGCTACCAATCGAAGCTCTTCAACCCCGCTTTCCTGCGCGAGCGCAAGCTGCCCGCGCCGCGCTGGCTCGAGCAATGACCGAGCTCCTGTTTCGCGACGACGCCTATCTCCGCCGTGCCGAGGCGCGCATCATCGCCGTCTCCGAGCGCGGCATCGCGCTCGACCGCACCGTGTTCTATCCTCAGGGCGGCGGCCAGCCCGGCGATAGCGGCGTGCTGCGCTTCGCCGACGGGCGGGAGGTGGCGATCGCCGATACGCGCAAGGGCGAGGCGCCGGACGAGATCCTGCACATCCCGGCGCCGGGCGCGATCCTGCCTGCGGCCGGCGATCTCGTCAGCGCCGAGATCGATTGGGCCCGGCGCTATCGCCTGATGCGCATGCATACCTGCCTCCATCTGCTGTGCTCCGCGGTGCCGAATGCCGGCGTCACCGGCGGCCAGATCGCCGACGGCAAGGGCAGGCTCGATTTCGACGTGCCGGGAGACGCGCTCGACAAGGCTGCGATCGCGCAGCATTTGAATGCGCTCATCGCCGCCGACCACGAAGCCCTGCCGCGCTGGATCAGCGACGAAGAGCTTGCGGTGCGGCCGGAGCTGGTGCGGACCATGTCGGTAAAGCCGCCGTCGGGCCAAGGCCGCGTGCGGCTTCTCGACATTGCCGGCGTCGATTTGCAGCCTTGCGGCGGCACGCATGTCCGCCGCACCGGCGAGATCGGTCCGGTCGACGTCGTGAAGATCGAGAACAAAGGCCGCCAGAACCGGCGCGTCATCCTCGCCTTCGTCGGGTAGACGTAGCGTCGCGCCAAGCGCGCGGCAGCGGCCATAACAACAGCCAACACGGGGAGAAAGCGCCGATGCCCTATGCCAATCCGGATTCGCTGGTCTCGACCGAGTGGCTCGCGGCTCATCTCGAGGCGCCGGATGTGCGCGTGGTCGATGGTTCCTTCACTTTGCCGGGAGTGACGCCGACGGCGCACGAGCTTTACCGGCAGCGCCATATTCCCGGCGCGGTGTTCTTCGACATCGACGACATCGCCGATGAGACGAGCCCCCTGCCCCACATGCTGCCGAGCGCCGAGAAATTCGCTCAGCGCATGCGCAAGCTCGGCCTCGGCGACGGGCATCGAATCGTCATCTATGACAGCACCGGGCTCAATTCGGCGGCGCGGCCCTGGTGGATGCTGCGCGTCTTCGGCCATCGCGACGTCGCCATCCTCGATGGCGGGCTGCCGAAATGGCAGGCCGAGCGCCGGCCGGTCACAGACGCCGTCCCGGCGCCGCGCGAGCGTCACTTCACGGCGCGGCTCAACACGCTCCTGGTCCGCGACAAGGCGCAGCTCCTCGCCAATCTCGAAAGCCGGCGCGAGCAAGTGATCGATGCCCGCGCCCGCGCTCGCTTTGCCGGGACCGCCAAGGAGCCGCGCGCCGGGCTGCGCAGCGGGCACATCCCCGGCAGCCTCAACCTGCCTTACGACGAGCTGATCCATCCCGAGAAGCGCACCATGCTCCCGGCCGAGGAGCTGGCGCGGCGCTTCACCGCCGCCGGGCTCGAGCCCGGCAAGCCGGTGGTGACGAGCTGCGGCTCCGGCGTCACCGCCTGCGCGCTCGCCTTCGGCCTCCATCTCCTCGGCTGGCCCGACGCCGCGGTTTATGACGGCTCCTGGTCCGAATGGGGGCTGCCGGGCGAGACGCCGGTCGCGACCGGAACGGGATCCTGACCATCGCCGAGCTCCTCGACACCATCACCTATCTCGAGATGACGGCGCGGCCGCAGCGGGCGCCGCTGCCGGCGCCGCAGGGAAAGCTCGCGCTGCTGCGCGCCGAGCGCTGCACCGTTTCCTTCTATCGCTATCTCTACGACACGGTGGGCGAACGCTGGCTCTGGTATGTGCGGCGCGGCTGGAGCGACGAGCAGCTGCGCCTGTGGCTGTCGCGTCCCGAGATCGAGATCTTCGTGCTCCATGTCGGCGGCGTCCCGGCGGGATATTACGAGCTGGAGCGGCTCGGTTCCGGCGAGACCGAGCTGTGCTATTTCGGCCTCATCCCCGATTTCATCGGCCGCGGCTTCGGCGCCTGGTTCCTGCAGCAGGCGGTCGAGAGCGGCTGGCATGGCGAGACACGGCGGCTCTGGGTGCACACCTCGACCTACGATCATCCGCGCGCGCTCGGCCTCTACCAGCGCGCCGGCTTCCAGGTCTATCGGCGCCAGGCGGTCACGTTCGAGGATCCGCGGCTCAGCCCTAGGCGAACGCCGTAGGCGTTCGTCCGCGGCGGCGTCAGCGGTTGCGCCAGCAACCGCGAGAGCCGCACCCCTAGGCGAACGCCGCAGGCGCTCGTCCGCGGCGGCGTCAGCGGTTGCGCGAGCAACCGCGAGAGCCGCACCCCTAGGCGAACGCCGCAGGCGCTCGTCCGCGGCGGCGTCAGCGGTTGCGCGAGCAACCGCGAGAGCCGCACCCCTCCGATTGGCCTCCGCCGACGGCGTTCGCCTAGTGGCTCAGGATTTGGCTTAAGAACGCCCGCGTCCGCTCGCTCTTGGGCGCGGTGAAGAAGGTCTCCGGCGGCGCCGATTCGACGATCTCGCCCTGATCCATGAACAGCATCATGTCGGCGACCTCGCGCGCGAACGCCATCTCGTGCGTGACGCAGACCATGGTCATGCCCGACTGCGCCAGCTCGACCATGACGTCGAGCACCTCCTTGATCATCTCGGGATCGAGCGCCGAGGTCGGCTCGTCGAAGAGCATGATCTGCGGCTTCATGCAGAGCGCGCGGGCGATGGCGACGCGCTGCTGCTGGCCGCCCGAGAGCTGCCCCGGATATTTCTGCGCCTGCTCGGGAATGCGCACGCGCTCGAGATAGAGCATGGCGAGGTCCTCGGCCTCGCGCCGCGGCATGCGCCTGACCCAGATCGGCGCCAGGGTCAAATTCTCCAGCACCGTCAGATGCGGGAAGAGATTGAATTGCTGGAAGACCATGCCGACTTCGCGGCGGATCGCCTCGATCTGCCGGATATCGGCGGTGAGCTCGATGCCGTCGACGAGGATCTGCCCCTGATCATGCTCCTCGAGCCGGTTGATGCAGCGGATCATCGTCGATTTGCCGGAGCCGGACGGCCCGCAAACGACGACGCGCTCGCCCCGGCCCACGGTGCAGCTCACATCCCGCAGCACATGATGCGCGCCGAACCATTTGTGCACATGGCGCAGCTCGATCATGGCATGTGCCGGCGCCTCGGCCACTCCTACGCCCTCCCCGGCGCCAGCTGCCGCTCGAGCCGCCGGCTGTACAGCGACATGAAGTAGCAGAACACGAAATAGAAGGCGGCGATGAAGACATAGCCTTCGACATAGGCGAGCCGCCAGGCGGGGTCGTTGAGCGCGGTGTTGGCGTCCTGCAGCGGGTCGAAGAGGCCGATGATCGAGATGAGCGTCGTGTCCTTGAAGGCGCCGATGAAGGTGTTGACCTGGGCCGGGATGGTGATGGCGAGCGCCTGCGGCAGAATGACGAGCCGCATGCGCTGGACATAGCCGAGCCCCAGCGCATCCGCCGCCTCATACTGGCCGCGCGGCATCGCCTGGAGCCCGCCGCGCACGACCTCGGCGAGATAGGCGGCGATGAAGAGCGTGAACACGATCTCCGCCCGCCACAGCTTGGGAATCGAAACGCCCGGCGGCAGGAACAGCGGCATCACGATGAGGCCAAGGAACAGCCAGGCGATGAACGGCACGCCGCGCGCCACCTCGATATAGGCGACGGAGAGCCAGCGCACTGCCGGCAAGGTCGAGCGCCGGCCGAGCGCCAGCAGCAGCGCCAGCGGAAAGCCGCCGCCGAGGCCGCCGGCCGCCAGCAGCAGCGCCAGCACCACCCCGTTCCAGAGCTCGGTCTCGACCACGGGCATGCCGAGGACGCCGCCCCGCATCAGCAGCAGCACGGCGGCGAGCCCGCCGATCCAGCTCAGCCCCAGCGCACGCGCCGTCAGGCGCTGCGAGAAGCTGAGCAGCAGCAGCGCGACAAAGATCAGCAGCGCCAGCGCCGGCCGCCATTGCTCGGCATAGGGATAGCGGCCGAAGACAATGAAGCGGAACCAGTCGCGAATGAACGACCAGCAGGCGCCGCCGGCGGCCGCGCAAACGCGGTCGTCGGGCGCGAACAGCGATGCCTTCACCACCGTCCATTCGACCAGCCCCGGCAAGCTCCGCGCCAACACATAGAGGACGAGGAGCGTCAACAGGCTGTTGAAGACGTTGTTGAAAAGCTGCGTGCGCGCCCAGCGCAGCGCCGGGGTGAGTAAGGCGGCAGGCTCCCGCCCCATCGCTCAGCGCTCCACCAGCGCGGTGCGGCGGTTGTAGAGGTTCATCGCCAGCGAGGTGAGCAGGCTGAGGGAGAGATAGACCGCGACCAGGATCGAGGTGACGTCGAGCACCTGCCCCGTCTGGTTCGCAATGGTGCCGCCGACCGAGAAGAGATCGGGAAAGCCGATGGCTACGGCCAGCGAGCTGTTCTTGGTGAGATTCAGATACTCGCTGGTGAGCGGCGGAACGATGACGCGGATCGCCTGCGGCAGCACGACGAAGCGCAAGGTCTGGCCGCGGCGCAAGCCCAGCGCCTCGGCGGCCTCGACTTGGCCGCGGCGCACCGCCAGGATGCCGGCGCGCACGATCTCGCCGATGAAAGCGGCGGTGTAGACGCCGAGCGCCAACAGCAGCGCCGCGAATTCGAAGGTGACGCTCTCGCCGCCGGTGAAATCGAACCGCGTCACCTGCGGCAGGTCGAGAAGATGGGGCGCACCGCCGGCGAAGAAGACGGCGATGGGCGGCAGCACGATCGCGGCCGCCGCGAGCCATCCCGCCGGCAGCGGCCGCCCGGTCAGCGCCTGGCGCCGCGTCGCCCAGCGCCGCAGCAGCAGCGCCCCGGCGATGCCGCAACCGGCCGCCGCGAGCATCCAGAGGAACAGCGGATCATAGACCGGCACGGGAAAATAGATGCCGCGGTTCGAGATGTAGACATGCGGCAGCGGCTGCCACGCCGCGCGGGGCTGCGGCGCGTCGATCCGCAGCAGGTCCCACCAGACGAAGATCTGCAGCAGCAGCGGCGTGTTGCGCATGACCTCGACATAGACGAGGGCGAGGCGGCTGACGAGCCAATTGCGCGAGAGCCGGGCGACGCCGATGCAGAAGCCGAGCACCGTCGCGAGCAGAATGCCGAGCGCAGCCACCAGCAGCGTATTGAGAAAGCCCACCAGGAGCGCGCGCGCATAGCTGTCGGCCGGGCTGAACGGGATGAGCGCCAGGCCGATGGCGAACGATGCTTCGCGCCGCAGGAAATCGAAGCCGGTGGCGATGCCCTGCCGGCGCAGATTGTCGATGACATTGGCGCCGAGATAGAGGAAGAGCGCGGCAACGAGGGCGACGACCGCGATCTGGAAGGCAATGCCGCGCAGGCGCTCGTCATGAAGGAAGGCTAGCCGCGCCGGCGCGGCGGAACGAGCGGGGCTATCGACGCTGCTCATTCGCGCCACACTGCGCCGACTCAGCGGAACGGCATCGCGTACATCAGCCCGCCTTTGGTCCAGAGCTGGTTGAGGCCGCGCTCCAGCTTCAGCGGCGATTTGGGGCCGACATTGCGCTCGAAGACCTCGCCGTAATTGCCGACCTGCTTGATCACCTGATAGGCCCAGTTGTCGGGCAGGTGAAGCGCCTTGCCCATGCCCGGCGTCACGCCCAGCATGCGCTGCACCTCGGGATCGTCGCTTTTCAGCATTTGATCCACATTGGCCGAGGTCACGCCCTTTTCTTCCGCATCGATCATGGCAAAGACCGTCCAGCGCACGATGTCGAACCATTCATCATCGCCATGCCGCACCGCCGGCGCCAGCGGCTCTTTGGAGATGACCTCGGGCAGGATGACGTAATCGTCGGGATTGGGTGCCTTGGCGGCGCGCGTCCCGGCAAGCCCGGAGCGGTCCGTGGTATAGGCATCGCAGCGGCCGGAGAAGAAGGCGTTCTCGACCTCGTCGAGCTTCTCGATGACGAGCGGCTTGAACTGCATGTGGTTGGTGCGGAAATAGTCCGCCAGATTGAGCTCGGTGGTGGTGCCGGGCTGAACGCAGATCGTGGCGCCGTCGAGCTCCTTGGCGCTTTTGACGCCGAGCTTCTTCGCCACCATGAAGCCCTGCCCGTCGTAATAAGTCACCGGCGCGAAAAGGAAGCCGTTCTCGGCCTCGCGCAGCAAGGTCCAGGTGGTGTTCCGCGTGAGCACATCGACCTCGCCGGCCTGCAGCAAAGTGAAGCGCTGCTCCGCCGTCGCCGGGACGAACTTCACCTTCTTGGCATCGCCGAGCACGGCGGCGGCAATCGCGCGGCAGGTATCGGCATCGAGCCCCTGATAGTTGCCCTGGCGGTCGGGCATGGAAAAGCCGGCGAGCCCGGTGTTGACCCCGCAGGTGACGACGCCCCGGCCCTTCACCGCATCGAGCGTCGGCCCCGCTTCGGCCGCGCCGGTCCAGCACAGGCCGAGTAGCGCGACGGTCGCAAGCGCGCCGAGCGACTTCAGATATTGCATCGGAAATCCCCCTGGAGTCTTTGATTTTACGGAATTAAATTGTCGCGAGCCGACTCGTCTCGCGCCCCATCCGGGCGAGAGGACGCTAACACGGCGGCGGCCCGGCGGGCAATTGCGCTGGGCGCCGGCCGGGAAGCAACGCGCAAGATGTTTTCGCAGACATTGTGCAGCTCGGAGATGGAGCCCCGCTTTCGCGGGGGCGACGAATTCTAAAGCAAAATCAAACTATTCCGTCATTCCCGCGAAAGCGGGAATCCATGCGATCTCAAAGCGTCACCGTCGTCGACCTCGATTTCCGTCAGGCGCGCGACTTGTTCAGGGTCACGGCGGCGCGAATAAGCGTCTTCAATGCCTCCTCGTCGATCGTCGCGCCCTCGTGGAAGTCGATGGCACGCCTTGTGTTCCCTTCAAGACTGGAATTGAAGAGGCGCGCAGGATCCTTCAGCGCCGCGCCTTTGGCGAAGGTCATCTTCACGACGCTCTTGTACGTCTCGCCGGTGCAGATCAATCCGTCGTGCGACCATACCGGAACCCCTCGCCACTTCCACTCCTCGACGATCTCGGGATCGGCTTCCTTGATCAAGGCACGGAGGCGGCTGAGCATCTCGCCCCGCCAGTCGCCGAGCTCCTTGATCCTCGCGTCGATCAGCTGAGCAGGCGATTTGCTTTTCTGCGACGGACTTTTCTTCATCCCGGTTTCTCCGCCGAAAGGCGTCAGTCCAGCCGCGCCACGACCTGCTCGAGCGCAGCGAGGAACCGCTGCCAGCCGCCTTTGGCACCCTGGTAGGCCTGC
>Ga0335081_10019476_pt1 | contig 10975 bp, 11 predicted proteins | sample Lox_Sample_35_FD_206713 | JGI IMG/M metagenome (GOLD analysis project Ga0335081, IMG submission 206713) | Soil microbial communities from Loxahatchee National Wildlife Refuge, Florida, United States - Lox_Sample_3.5 | ecosystem: Environmental > Terrestrial > Soil > Wetlands | place: USA...
ATCTTCGCCGGCACGGCCTATCTGGGCCAGCACCCGGAGGTCGTGCGCCGGTTCGTGCGCGCGAGCGTCAAAGGGTGGGTGGATTACCTGACCGGCGACCCGGCGCCGGCCAACGCCGTGCTCCGGAAACTCCGCCCCGATCTGCCGGCTGAATTCATGAGCTATAGCATCGCGGCAATGCGGGACGACGGACTGGTGCTGGGCGATGCTGCCCGTGGCGAGCACATGGGTTTGCTCACCCGTGAGCGGCTGGAGCAGGAAATCAATCTTCTGCGCGAGGTGGGCGTGCTCGACAAGCCTGTCGCCGTGGACGACGTGGCGACGCTCGCCTTCGTCCCGCCGCGGTAAAGCGTTTTTCCCATGAGTGCCGAAGCCCGGTTGGCTGACCTCGGACTGGACCTTCCCGCGCCGCCCGCGGCGGCCGGCAGCTACGTGCCCACCGTGCGGTCGGGCTCCCTGTTGTACTGCGCTGGGACGATCTGCCTGCGGGAGGGGCAGATCACGCATGCGGGACCGGTCGGCCGCGATCAGACGGTGCAGTCGGGCTATGAAGCCGCACGGGTTTGCGCCCTCAACACCCTGGCCAGCATCAAGGCGGCCGCCGGCAGCCTCGACGCCGTGAAGCGCATCGTCTTTGTGAGCGGATTCGTTAATGCGGTCGCGGGCTTTGCCGACAGTCCGGCTGTCATCAATGGCGCGTCGGATCTCCTGGTTCAGATTTTCGGCGAGGCGGGCAAGCATGCGCGGGCAGCGGTGGCGGTGGCGGGATTGCCCCGCAACGCCACCGTCGAGATTGTGGCGGTCGTGGAACTGAGGGAGTAGGGCGGCGCGTTCCGGCCGGCGGCCAGGACAGGCGGGATCGCGCCGTCGCGATCCGGCGGCCCACGGGAGACCGCCGCCTGGCGTTTCGCCCGGCGACGGGCGGCGGCACGGGTTGCGGCGGGTGTTTTCGTGGTTGCTTCGATGGCGGCTGGGCCGCTAACACACTGGGCTTTCATTCCTGGCATGGCGTTCAACCTCAAGCTAGTCCTCAAGGCGCTGCTGTTTTCCTCCAATCGACCGCTCTCGATCCAGGAAATCCAGGACACCTTCACCCGCTTTCACGCGGCAGGCCGGCTCGCGCCCGGACTGCCCGCTTCGGGCGAGGCAACGCCGGCCGGCGGCGACGGGACCGGGGCCGGACCGGAAGTTCCGACTGCGCCCGGAGGGCCGGCGGCGGCCTCCCGCTTGTCCGCGGCGGACGAAGAGCTTTACCGGGATGTGCCGGCCCTGGTGACCATGGCGCAGATTCGCGAGGCGCTGAACGAGCTCACGCTCGAGCTGCGCGCGGCCGATGACGTGTACCTCTTGACGGAAACGGCGCAGGGCTTCCGGCTGGTGACGCAGCCGCGCTTCGCCCGCTGGGTGCGGATCCTGCGCGACGAGCCGCTGCCGGTGAAGTTGAGCCAGCCCGCGATGGAAACCCTGGCGGTCATCGCCTACCGCCAGCCCGTAACCCGCGCCGAGATCGAACATATCCGCGGTGTCTCGGCCGACGCGGGCCTGAGCCGCCTTTTGGAGCGCGAGCTCATTGCGGTGGTGGGCCGGGCCGATTTGCCCGGCCGCCCGATTCAGTACGGGACGACGGAGGCATTTCTGGACTTCATCGGGGCGCGCTCGCTCGACGAGCTGCCGGCCTCGGATGTGCTCTCGCAGCGCCAGATTGACGGATGGCTGCAGAGCGCGATGAACCCGGCGCATCCCTCCGACCGCGAGATGGGCCTCTCCGAGGAGGGCGAGGAACAGTTGTCGCTCGACGACGCGGCCCGCGCCGCGCGCGCGAAGGAGTTTCCCCCTCCGGCCGCCGCTCCGGGGTCGGCGGAACCGGCGCCAGCGGGTGGCGCCGAAGGCGGTGTTTTCTCCGGGGCCGAGCCCCCGCCACCAGCTCCCTCCTCATGAATCTCAACTCCCTCCGCAAGAAAATCGACAGGCTCGACGGCCGGATCGTCGAGCTGCTGAATCAGCGTCTCGCCCTGGCCGCCGAGATCGGCAAGCTCAAGCGCCGCAAGGACGGCCGGATCTTTGTGGCGGAGCGCGAGGATCAGGTGCTGCGCACGGTCTGTGGCCGGAACCGGGGACCGATGAAGGACGCCGCGCTGCGCGCGATTTACCGCGAGGTGATGTCGGCGGCCATCGCCCTCGAGAAGCCGCTGCTCGTGGCTTATCTCGGCCCCGAGGCGACCAATACGCACCAGGCCGCCGTCAGAAAGTTCGGCGCCAGCGTCGACTATCATGGCATCGCCACCATCGCAGACATCTTCACCGCCGTGGAAAAAGGCGAGGCGGAATTCGGGGTCATTCCCATTGAGAACTCCACCGAGGGTTCGGTGCGCGACGCCCTGGATCAATTTGTCGATTCCGATCTCAAGGTGGTCGCCCAGATCTACCTCGAAATCACCCACGCCCTGATTTCCAGCTCGCCGCTGGAGGAGATCACGAAGGTCTATTCCAAGGACCAGGCACTGGCGCAATGCCGGATGTGGCTGCAGCGCTATCTGCCGCATGCGCAGATCCTCGCCTCCGCGAGCACGGCCAGCGCCGTGCAAATCGCCCGCAAGACGCCGGGGGCCGCGGCGGTGGCGAGCCCGCTCGCGGCGGAGTACTATGGCGTGCCGGTGGTGGTGCCGAACATCCAGGACAAGTCGGACAACACCACGCGTTTCTTTGTCATCGGCAAGCAGTCGTCCGGCCGCGTCGGTGGCGGCCGCGATATCACCAGTTTCCTCATTTCGCTCGGGGATGACGCCGCTTCGCACCCCGGCGCCCTGCTCAAGATGCTCATGCCGCTCGCCAAGCGCGGCATCAACCTTTCGAAGATCGAATCGCGCCCGAGCAAGAGACGGCCGTGGGATTATTACTTCTTCATCGACGTGACCGGACACCATGACGATCCGGCGATGCGGGAGGCGGTCAAACGCCTGCGTGCGTTCTGCCCGATGGTCAAGTGGCTGGGCAGTTATCCGGCGGCGAGTTGAGCGCCGGGCGGCGCCCGCGCAGCAAGATCGTGCCCGCCAATGCGCGCAGCGAACGACGCAGACCCAAGTCCGCGATGATCTAAGCTGTCGGACGTGCGCTTGCGGGTCGGGCGGGATCGCTGGGCGCGCCGTCCGGATACTTGCGAAGGGCCCGGCGGTCCGTCCCTGGCGGCGCTGCCGCGTGGGAGATCCAAACCACCACGGGCGGCGGTCTCAATCGAGGACGTGCTGCCATTGGTTCTCGCGGGCGGCGCGGGCGGCCTTGTGGGCGCCGATCGCCACATAGCGCTTGTAGTCCTGGCCGGCGACGCGGACCTTCGGCGTTTCATAGCCGTCGTCGTCCAAGCGCTTCTGCAGCACGGTGTCGATGCCGCGAATCTGACTGCCGCCGCCGGTGACGATGATGTTCTGCAGCAGTTGCACCACCGAGTCGGAGGAAGCGCGTCCGATGAGGGTGGTGAGCGCCGGATAAATGCGGTCGAGCAGGGCATTGCACGCGCGGCCAATGCACTCGCCCAGCTCGAGCGTCCGCCCCTTGCCGCCGATGATCACGCGCACGTCGGTCGGTTTGCGGATCGGGCCGACGTACGAATGCGCCTCCTTGATCTCGCGCACGGTCTGGCGGGACAGACCGTTGCCGGGATACTGGCGGTCAATTTCCTCATGAATGAAGCCGTCGATGGCATCGCCCGCGAACGAGACGCTGATCTGGTCGTCGCGCGACGGGAAATACCCCTGGATCAGGCAGAGATCGCTCGTCCCGCCTCCGATATCGATGAAGAGCGAGTTGATGACGGGATCGACGTAGTTGGGCTGGTTCAGCCGCGCATCATCGCGGTAGCCGAGCGCGGCGAGGAAGGGCTCGGGGATCAGCAAGACGCGGTCGAACACGCCGGTCGCGCTCGCCCGAATGTTCTCCCGGGCATCCTCCTCGGCATTGGCCGGCACGCCGATGACCGCGCGGATCTCGGCGGCGCCGGAGGCGTCGACCAGGCTGCGCATGTGGCGGAAGAAGTCGCGCGCCGCGTCGGGATGGGCGATGACGCCCTTGGCCAGCGGCGAAATCAGATTGACATGCAGGAAGTTCTTGAGCGCATCGTCGCCAAAGAGAATGGTGGCGTTGCCGGCGATGATGCCATCGACGATGCCGTCGCGCACGTAGCCGACCACGGTGGGCACGATCTTGCTGACGGTGATGTCCGCGGCGCCCGCCGGGCCGGCCAGGACGCAAGATTTGTTGGTGCCGAGGTCGAAGCCGACAAGCATGATCTTGCGCTCGGCCTTGCGCGCGGCGGTGGCGGTGGCGACGGCGGGATTGGACGGCTGAGCCTTTTCTGATGGAGATGCCTTTTCGAGGGTGGTTGCGCTCATGGATTCTGGCAGTGGTTCACGGGTTGAGGACGATGGTTCGACTAAGCTCAAGCACGGGGACGGCGGGGCGGGGCTGACGGGCGGGGTTTCTCCTGAGCGAGCATCCCGTCGAGCAGATCTGCGATTTCGGGTGTGGCCGCCGGTCGGCGACCGGTGGAAAGCGGACTTGTTTCGGTCGCCAGCGTCCGGCCGGAGCGGACGGCCCCCGCCGGCCGGTCCAGGAACTCCGCCAGCAGGGGAGCGAGGAGTTCATTGAGCGCCGCGGCGTCGCCGACCCGTTCTTGCTCCGTGCGGACGATGTCGCGCAGGCGTTCGTCCGGAAGGGCATTGGGCCCATGCGCATCGCGATAGGCATTGACCAGAGGGGCGAGGAGTTCTGTTTCGAGCCCGGATGCTTCGTCCTGTCGGTCAACTTCCTGCAGGAGACAGATTCTCCGGATGGCGCGGGTGATATCCCGTAGCGCCGTGCCATCTCCGGCTGTGTCGTGATTGAGCAATGGAAGAAGCAAAGTGCCCCAGGCTAGACCATCCCGAAGGAAAATAGTTCGGAAAAAAACTTGCGCAACCACCGCGGGTAGAAAAGGCGGAACCCGGGCCGGCATTGACCAAGAACCGCCCCGTCCGGCGGGGCCGGCTTCACGCGCATGATTTGCAGTCCACCGCATCGGCGCCGCAATGGCCGGGCGAGCGCCCCGGCCTCCCGCCGAACTCAGCCTTGCGGCGCCGCCCTCACTTGGCGCGAGAGGCGAAATAAACGACCAGCGCGCCCAAACCAAGCGCGGCCAGCGCTCCGAAGAAATAAAGCAAACAGCCTCGCTTGACCGCTTGGTGAAGGGATTGCGGACTGTCCCGGTATTGATCGAGCACCGCATCGGCTTCGCGATCCGTCATGGCAGGCGGAGGCGCCGTGACGGGCGGCGGCGCGGCAGACGCTGGCGGCGAGCAATCGCCGGCTCGAGCGCGCTCGGCGGCAATCTCGCGCTGAAGCCAGGCAACGTGTTCATCGAGCAAGATCTTCTGGCGTAACAATTCCTGCAAACGATCAGACATGCCGGCGAAAGGCTAGCGGTCTGGGGACTGAAATCACGCCGAAATCGCGCAAAGAAAAGCGCGCAGCCACGGGGGAGCTGCGCGCCGCGATAAAACGTGAGATCGACGGCCGCTCAGGCAGAGGCCGTCTCGACACTGACTCGCCGGTGAGCCTTGTCGTATTTGACAATGCCGTCCCTGAGGGCAAAGAGCGTGAAATCGCGCCCCAATCCGACATTTCGGCCCGGGTGCAGCTTGGTGCCGCGCTGCCGCACAATGATATTGCCGGCGATCACAGTCTGGTCACCGAATTTCTTCAAACCGAGTCGCTTGGAATGGCTCTCGCGTCCGTTGAACGTGGTAGATTGACCCTTCTTGTGTGCCATGACGACAGATCTCCTTAAGCCTTGATGGATTCGATCTTAATCACCGACAGCTCCTGCCGGTGGCCGCGCTTGCGCTCGTAGCCTTTGCGCTTCTTCTTGCGAAAAACGATTATCTTTTTCCCGCGCTTGTTCTCGAGCACCTTTGCGGTGACGCTGGCGCCGGACAGCAACGGATTCCCGACCCGGAACGAGTCGCCTTCTCCCGCCGCGAGGACTTCCTTGATCTCGATGGTCGCGCCCGCTTCCGTCTTTGGGTAGCGGTTGACAATCAAGACATCGCCCTCCGATACGGAGAACTGCTGGCCCTGGGTCTTGATGGTGGCTTTCATGAATAGAAGCCGCGAAATAAGAGGTTTCGCGTCCGGCAAGGCAAGGATTAAGTTGGTTTTTGGCGCCGGCTGGGTGCGTGATGGAGTAAGAGCACGCCTGCGCCGCGGTGCGCCGAATGCCGCAAAAAGCGGCGCGCTCGGCCCACGCCGCCACCAACTCCCGGGTACGCAAATGCCGGCGGCCAGCCGCCACGCGTCTTCTACTGCATCTGGACAGTATTGGAGGCTGAGTTGGGCGACTTCGTTTGGGAATCGAAAATTCCGACGCCGGTATTGAAGCGCTGTCGCCACCACAAATCGGCCGGGTTGGGTGAGCGCCGGAGAAGGGCTTCCTTGAGCCTTGCGGCCTCAATTTCCAGCTGGCGTTTGACCGCGGCCGCGTGGGCGGCGTCGCGGTCGGCGACGTCGCGCTTCCGGCGTTCCAGCTCTGCCACCTGATTGAGCGCATCCAGCCGGCGCGCTTCGGCCTCCGCGAACTCTTTCTCCCGGATCTCGCCCTGTCGCCGGGCTTCGATGGCCGCTGCTTCCTGGTCGCGTTCCAAGCGGTCGCGTTCGGCGGCGAGGCGCCGGGCCGCTTCTTCCGCCGCCAGGCGGGCGGCCTCCGCGGCGCGAAGCTCAGCCTGCTGCTGTTCCGCCGCCTCCGCCTCCTGGGCGGCCTGCAGGTCAGCCAGCCGGCGGGCCACGGCCTCGGCGGTGGTCCTGCGGTCGGCGTCCGCGCGGCGGGCCGCGGCGAGCGCCTCCGCATCGGCGGCGCGGATGGCAGCCTCCGCGCGCTCGGCATCGGCCCGGTACGCCCGATAGCCGACGGTAATGGCGATCAGCACAAGGATCGCCGCGAGGGAAAGGGCGATGGTTTTTTTCATGGCGAGGGAGGGTAAAGACAGCGGGCTTGGGGGGCCTCACCGGCGGGCGATGGACCCGAAATCGGGCAGATTGTTCAGGGGAAAGTCCGCCACCGAGCCGTGGGCCGCGTTGGCGGCCGCGTAGGGCAGGGCCAGCTCCAGCGCGTGGTACAGCGTTTGGCGGTGATGGAACACTGCGTGCAACAAACACGCGTGCAGAACGTCGCCGGAGCCCGTCGCGGACACCTCCACCACCGCTGGCGGCGGGAGGCTGACAGGGGCCCGGCCACGTTCCGCAATCCAGACCGGCCGCGGCCCGTCCGTGACAATCCACGCCTGCACGGCCCAGCGCTGCAGCGAGGCGGCGAGCCGTTCTGCCATTGGCTGCTTCCGCTCTTCGCCCGAAAACAGTGTGTCGAACTCCACCCGGTTCACTTTCGCCCATGCCAGCGGCCGTTCACTCAACCACGCCAGGGGTGGGCCGTAGGTGTCAGCCACGACCGGGCCACGCGCCAACCGGCGGCTGAGCGCGGCGCGCAGAGGCGCGCAGGCCTCCAAATCCCACCCCGGCACGCTGCCGCAAACCGCCAGCACGTCATCCGCGGGGCAGGCGTCCAGGAATTCGGCGCAGGCGCGAACGGCCGCGTCCTCCAGCGGGGCATCGGGACCCAGGAAGGTGGTCTCCGGCCGTCCTGCCGCGCGCACCACCAGGCCCGCGCGGGTGGACACCGTCACCGGAAAGGTCTGACACGCGACGCCGTGGGAACGAATCCATTGTTCGCATTCGGCGCCCGTCGCCCCGCCGGGGAAAAAAATCGCGGTGGTTGGCGCACCGAGGCGCGCGAGCATTTTGGAGACGTTGATGCCCTTGCCTCCCACCTGGAATGACGACGCCTGTGCCCGTTGCGTGCGGCCGGCCTCCCAAGCGCCGAAGGTGAACGTCGTCTCCCAGAGGAGATTGGCGGTCAGGGTGTAGAGGTGCGGGATCATCGCGGAGGACGGCGGGCCGGCTTCACAAAGACATAATTGGCGATGAATGTCAGGCCCAGCATGGCTCCCAGGGTCCGGAAATTGCGCATGGCGCCGAATACGGCCGAGAGCGAGCTGGCTTTCGGCTCGTGCACGCGCAGCAGCACGATGCACGACAGCAAGGCCGGCGCGATCTGGATCACAAAGGCGTAATGGTAGACGGTCATCGGATTCCACCCGCGCCGCAGCGCGTAGGTGAGGGCGGCGCCGCTGAGGATCGGCGCGACCGCGGTGACGATCGAGGTGACCGCGGTGTTGAGCCCGATGGCGGTGGTCTTGGCTTCGGGTGGGATGAGCTTCAGCAGCATGTTGAACAAGCCGAGCGTGAAGCCGGCCCAGGTGAAACCATTCCAGATCCACAAGCCGTAAAGGAGCCAGGCGTTGCCGCGATCGAGGAAGATCCAGATAAAGTATTGCGCCTGCCAGAGCAGGATCGCGGCCGCGAGCACGGACTTGTTGCCCAGGCGATCGAGCAGGCGGCCCCACGTCGGCATGGTGATCGCCGCGCTCAGCGTGTTGAGGATGATGAAGAGGCACACCCGGGCCAGCGAAAGCCCGAGCTGGTTGTACATGAATACCGGGTAAAACGGTCCCAGGCTGTTGTACGCAAATCCCCAGATGGCGCCGAAGACAATGAACGCCAGGAGCGAGCGGTTGCGTCCGATGATCTGAAACTGCCCCCGCCAGGGGAGAGCGGGCGCGGAGTCGGCGGCAGTGGCGCCCAGTTTCAGGCGATGCTGGGCCACGATGGACCAGACCCGCAGGGCCACGGCCAGGACAAAAACCGCCTGCAACGCCAGGAGCGAACCTTCGAACAGCGCGAGCGCGGCCCACACCAGCACGAGGAAGATCACTGTCGCCGCCTGAATCAGGCCGTTGCGAAAGCCGAAATACTTTCCGCGGATGCGCTCGGGCGACCATTCCTGCGTCCACGAATTCCACGCCACGCCATTGATCGAGGCCAGCAGGCTGAAGCCCAGGAAGAACAGAAGGAAGACCGGCGTACTCTCGGCCGGCCGGTCGCGAGGCAGGAACGATAGCGCGGCTGTCAGCGCCAGCCAGCCGGCGGCGTTGGCCCAGGCCGCGGCGAGCGTGATGCTCTTGGCGGCGAAGTGGCGCGCCAGCGCTGGCGTCAGAAAGATCTGGAGAAAGTTACACCAGAACGGCAGGGAGACGACCAACCCGTACGAGGCCTCCGACAGGTGGAATAGTCCCGTGAGCAGGGCGGCGACGATGAAATTGCCCGGCAGCCAGAGGTAGCAGAGCGGGCTCGAGGCGACGCCGTCAATGATGCACAACGCCAGCGCCTGGCGAAGGAGGGAGCGATGCGGCGGGCTGGAGGTTGGGTTCAAGCGGCAGATGGGGTTCGGTTCGACCGCGCCCGCCGGCGCGGGACTGCTTGCAAGGATACGATAATCCCCTATCGGGCAGTGACAAGAAATCCAACCGATCCCCATGCGCCGAATAATTGAAGCGAAGGCGTTGCGCCGGAAGGACACCGCAGCGGTCGCCCGAAGCCTGCTCGGGAAGTTCCTCGTGCGCGCGGCGCCGCGCGGCCCCGTGGCCGCGATGATCACGGAAGTCGAGGCCTATGACGGCGAGCGCGACCGCGCCTGTCACGCACGCTACGGGCGGACCGCGCGCAATGCCGTCATGTACGGGCCGGGCGGCGTCTGGTACGTGTATCTCTGCTATGGCGTGCATGAGATGCTCAACCTTGTGACGGGACCGCGCGGCCATCCGGCGGCGGTGCTGATCCGCGGCGTCGCGGGGGCGAACGGCCCGGGCCGGGTGACCAAAGGGCTCAGGATTGACCGACGGCTGAACGGGGCGCCGGCGGCCCGGAGAAGCGGCCTGTGGATCGAGGATCGCGGCGTGCGCGTGCCGCGCGGCGCGATCACGGCCACGCCTCGCATCGGGGTTGACTATGCCGGGCCCGTCTGGGCAAAGAAACCCTGGCGGTTCGTGTTGTCCCGCGGGGCGTGAATGCGGCGATTGTTCGCACGGCCTGCACCGCTAGATCGTGCGGCGGACTTTCGCCGCGCGAATCAGGTCAGCCCGTGACGCAAGCGTGCGCACCTCGTCCACGCTGATGGCATCAAGCGTATTTCCCCGCCGGAGGACGCGCACATGGTCGCCGGGTGGGGCCCACATCGCGGGGTCGGTCGGGCCGAAAAGCAGCAGGCAGGGGGTGCCCACAGCCGCCGCGAGGTGGCTCACACCGCTGTCGTGGCCAAGGAACAGCCGGCAGCGGGCGAGCACGGCGGCCAGCGCGGGCAGGGGCAGATTGGAGGCCAGATGCATGCGCGGATCCGGGCGCCGGACCGCGGAGAGCCACTCGTGCTCCGCCTCGCCCAGCACGAGGAGCGTCGGGCGGTCAAGCCGTTCGACCAGCTCGAGCCACCGGGCGCGGGGCCAGTTCTTGCGCGGCGAGCCGGAGCCTGGATGAATGGCGATCAAGCCCAGCGGTTCGTCCTCACGCTGCGCCGTGCTGCGACGGCGCCATGCGGGGAATCCTTCGGCGGGCGCTCCCAGGCGCCGCACCGCCAGCCGGCCGGCAAAATCATCGGTCGATAGCCCGAGCGCGCGCAGCGGTTCACAGAAGTGCCGCGCGGCCGGCGCCATTGTCGGCCAGGCCGGCGCCGAAAGATGGGTCTGGCCCGGGCGCACGGGCAGCCCGCGGGCCCGCAGACCGCCGGGATCCGGCCAGTAATCGACGATGAGATCGAATCCCGCCAGCCAGGCGGTAAGCGCCCGTGGCGGCGTCTGCGGACTGAACAAGGCGCTCCAGCGGGCCTGATCCTGCGAGTGGACGGCATCAAGATATCCGCCGAGGACCCCCAGTTCGGCCGCACGTGCATTGCCCACGAGTTCGATGCGCGCATCGGGCCAGTGTTCCCGCAGCAACCGCAGCGCGGGCAGGGTGACCAGAAAATCGCCGAGCGCGCCACCCCTGAGGATAAGGATTCGCATGC
>Ga0335081_10019477_pt1 | contig 10975 bp, 9 predicted proteins | sample Lox_Sample_35_FD_206713 | JGI IMG/M metagenome (GOLD analysis project Ga0335081, IMG submission 206713) | Soil microbial communities from Loxahatchee National Wildlife Refuge, Florida, United States - Lox_Sample_3.5 | ecosystem: Environmental > Terrestrial > Soil > Wetlands | place: USA: Florida...
GGCCATCCGTGAGGCGGCCATCCGGCGCGAGGTGGAGCCGCTCGTGGGCTTCGTGCCCTCGCTCGTCCTCGGCGTCCTGGGGGTCGGGCTCGCCTTCGCCCTCTCGAGCGCCATGCCGCTGCCGGCGCCCGAGCGGCACGGCTACCTCGTGCCGACCGCGCTCTCCACCGTCTGGACGGGCCTGCTCCTCGTGGTCTCCCGCCGCAAGGCGGTCTCGCAGGTCATCGGCTTCCTGGTCCTCGAGAACGGGGTCTTCGTCTTCGGGATGCTCCTCTCGGACTTCATGCCGGCCATGGTGGAAGCCGGGGTGCTGCTCGACCTCTTCGCCGCCGTGTTCGTGATGGGCATCGTCATGTTCGACATCAACCGCGAGTTCTCCTCGCTCGACACCGAGAAGCTCTCGGCGCTGAAGGATTGATCGACCGTGATCCTCGTCGTCCTCGTCCCCCTCCTGCTGGCGGCGGCCGCCTTCGCCGACCCCTCGGCGACGCGGCGTCCGCGCTTCCTCCTGGCGGGCGGCCTCTTCCACCTCGGCGGGGTGGCCGTCCTGTGCGCACGGGCCGGGTCGACCGCCGTCGGCGGTGCGCTCGAGCTCGACCCGCTCGCCCGGGTGGTGCTGCCCACCGTGAGCGTGCTGTTCGCCTTCTGCGCGGTCTACGCCCAGGGCTACCTCGCCGCCCGACGCGACCGGGAGAACCGCCTCTTCGTGGGAGGCCTGCTGGTGCTGCTCTCGGCCATGACGGTGGTGGCCCTGGCCCAGCACCTCGGGCTGCTCTGGGTGGCCATCGAGCTCACCACCCTCTCCACCGCGCCGCTCATCTACTTCGCCCGCAGCGCCCGCTCGCTGGAGGCGGCCTGGAAGTACCTCCTCGTCTGCTCGCTCGGGATCGCGCTGGCCCTCCTCGGCACCTTCTTCCTGGCCCTCGCCGGGGCGGCGCCGGGCGGGCCGCGCTCGCTGCTCCTCGCCGACCTGGTCCGGCTGGGGCCGGCGCTCGCCACGCCCTGGGTGCGGGCGGGCTTCGTCTTCCTGCTGGTGGGCTACGGGACCAAGATGGGCCTCGCCCCGCTGCACTCCTGGAAGCCCGACGCCTACGGGGAGGCGCCCGGCCTGCTCGGGGCGCTCCTCTCCGGCGGAGTGACGAGCCTGGGCTTCGTCGCCCTGGCCCGGGTGGTGATGGTCTGCCGCGCCGCCGGAGAGCTGGACTTCGCCCGCGACGCCCTGGTCGGCATGGGCCTCGTCTCCATGGGGGTGGCGGCGGTCTTCGTGATCGGACAGCGCGACTTCAAGCGGATGCTGGCCTACTCGTCGGTGGAGCACATGGGGATCCTGGCCCTCGGCCTCGGGCTGGGCGGGGCGGCCGCCTCGGGCGCCATGTTCCACACCGTGGGCAACGGTCTCACCAAGGGGGTGCTCTTCCTGGCGGCCGGCAATATCCACCGCTCGTACGGGTCGAAGCTCGTGAGCGACGTGCGCGGCGCCGCCCGGCGCCTGCCCATCTCCGGCCCGCTGTTCCTGGTCGGTTTCTTGGCCATCACCGGATCGCCGCCCTTCAGCCCCTTCTTCAGCGCCTTCTCCATCCTGAACGGCGCCCTGACGGCCGGCCGCTTCGTGGTGGGGGGCCTGTTCCTCGCCTTCCTGGCGGTGGTCTTTATAGGCATGGGCGCCACCGTGCTCGGGGTGGTGGAGGGCGACCCGGCCGGCGCGCCCGAGGTGCCCTCCCAGGGCGAGGCCCTGCTCACCGCGGCGCCCCCGCTCATCCTCCTGGTCCTCGTGCTGGCGCTCGGGCTCCACCTGCCCGCCAGCCTGAAGGACCTCTTCGACGCCGCGGCGGCGCGGGTGGTGGGCCCACCATGAGCGACGTCCTCGACAGCTGGAACGGCGAGGCCGTGCCGGTCGGCGAGGTCCCGGTGCTCCCCGTCGACCGCTTCCAGCGGATCGTCTGCGACGTGCTCGAGGCCGGGGGGCGGGCCGCGGCGCTCTTCGGGCGGGCGGCCCCCTCGGGACGGGTGCTCGTCACCGCCGTCCTGGCCGACGACTCGGAGGGGCGGCTCGGCCTGTGCGCCAGCGAGGTCGAGCGGAGCTGGCCCTCGATGGCCGCGAGCTGCCCGGCCCTGCAGGGCTTCGAGCGCGAGCTCGCCGAGCAGTTCGGGATCCGTCCGGAGGGCCACCCGTGGCTGAAGCCGCTGCGCTTCGAGCACCCGCACCCCGGAGCGTCGGCCGACGCCTTCGGCCGTGAGGCGCCCTGGCCCGATATCCCGGGGGACTACCCCTTCTTCCAGGTGCTGGGGGAGGAGATCCACGAGGTGGCGGTGGGCCCGGTGCACGCCGGGATCATCGAGCCCGGCCACTTCCGCTTCCAGTGCCACGGCGAGGAGGTGCTGCACCTCGAGATCGCGCTCGGGTACCAGCACCGCGGCGTCGAGCGGCTGCTCGCCGGCGGCCCCTCCCCGCGCGGGCTCAGGCTCGCCGAGTCCATCGCCGGCGACACCGCCGTCGGCCACGCCCTCGCCTATTGCCGCACCCTGGAGGCGCTCTCGGGGGTCGAGGCGCCCCCGCGCGCCTCCTACCTGCGCGGCCTGGCCCTCGAGCTCGAGCGGCTCGCCAACCACGTCGGGGACCTCGGCATGCTGGCCGGCGACGTCGGGTTCCAGCCCACCGCGGCGGCCTGCGGCGCCCTGCGCGCCGAGTTCTTGAACGCCACCGCCGAGCTGTGCGGCAACCGCTTCGGCCGGGGCCTGCTGGTCCCGGGGGGCGTACGGTTCGACCTGGCCCAGGACGAGGCGGTGCGCCTTTCGGTGAAGGTGAGCCGGGCCTTCGAGCGCGTGCGCGAGGCGGCCTCCCTGTTCTTCGAGTCCGCCTCGGCCCGCAACCGCACCGACGGGACGGGAGTGGTCTCGCGGGAGCTCTGCGAGAGCCTGGGGCTGGTGGGGCCGGCGGCCCGCGCCTGCGGCGTCGAGCGCGACGTGCGGCGCGACCACCCCTTCGGCATCTACCGCTTCGTCCACCTCCCGGTGGCCACCGCCGAGACCGGCGACGTCTTCGCCCGCGCCTGGGTGCGCTTCCTGGAGGTCGAGCGCAGCGCGGCCTTCGTGGTCGAGGAGCTCGGGGCCCTGCCGGAGGGGCCGGCCCGGGTGGCGCTCCCGGCCCTGCCCCCGGACCGGCTGGCGGTCTCGATGGTGGAGGGCTGGCGCGGGGAGATCGTCCACGTGGCGCTGACCGACCGGGAGGGCCGGCTCGACCGCTTCAAGGTGATCGACCCCTCCTTCCACAACTGGATGGGCCTGGCGCTGGCGATGCGGGGGGGGCAGGTGAGCGATTTCCCGCTCTGCAACAAGAGCTTCAACCTCTCCTACGCGGGGCACGACCTGTGATCGACATCCTGCGCGCGCGCCTCCGCCTCGGCCAGCAGACCGTCGAATATCCGGAGGGCCCGGCCCGCTTCCCGGAGCGGTACCGTGGCCGCCCGCTGCTCGACGGCGCCCGCTGCGAGGACGCCTGCGGGCTGTGCGCCGAGACCTGCCCCACCGACGCCATCCGGGACGTCGGGCGCAGCTCGATGGCCCTCGACCTCGGCCGCTGCGTCTTCTGCGGCGAGTGCAGCGAGGCCTGCCGCCACGGGGCCATCACCTTCACCCGCGACTACCGGCTCTCCATGCGCACCCGCGAGGAGCTCGTGGTCCCCGCTGGCCGCGACGAGCCGCTCCTCGCGCGGGCCCTCGACGCGCGGATGCGCTCGCTCTTCGGCCGGTCGCTCAGGCTGCGCCAGGTCTCGGCGGGTGGCTGCAACGGCTGCGAGGCCGAGCTCAACGCCGCCGGCAACATCCAGTTCGACCTCTCGCGGTTCGGGGTGCAGTTCGTGGCCTCCCCCCGCCACGCCGACGGGATCGTGGTCACGGGCCCGGTGACCGAGAACATGCGGCTCGCCCTGCAGAAGACCTACGAGGCCACCCCCCCGCCGCGGATCGTGGTGGCGGTGGGCGCGTGCGCCATCTCGGGCGGCGCCTTCGCCGGGAGCCCGGTCGCGAACGACGGGCTCGCGGGCGCACTGCCCGGCGTGGCGGTCGATCTCTTCATCCCCGGCTGTCCCCCGCACCCCATCACCGTCCTCGACGGGCTCCTGCGCCTGCTCGGCCGCATCGAGGGCGATGCCCTGCGGCTCGCCGGCACCGGCGTGGTGGGCGCCGCCGAGCCCTTGCGGGGCGAGATCTCGACGGGAACGCCGCCTCCCGAGGAGCCCGAGAAGATCGGCGGGTGAGGGTCGACGTCGGGCTTGCCCTCGGGTCCGGGAGGGCGCCAAGATGAGCGGGCCCGGCGAGCCTTGCGAGAGTGTTCCCGCAACGCCCCGATGGCGGGCCCGATGGAATCGGCGGGTACGCCCTGGCCGCGGCGGCCTCTGGTGAGCGGGCTTAGGGGAGGGACCGTGCGCATCGCCCTGGCCGGAGAGGCCCTCATCGACTTCACGAGCGAGGGGCGACTTCGGTTCGCGGGACACCCCGGCGGCTCGCCCCTCAACGCGGCGGTGGCCTGCGCCCGGCTGGGGGAGCGCCCCTTCTACCTCACCCAGCTCTCGACCGACCTGTTCGGCGACCACCTCCACCGCTTCCTCGCCGAGAACGGGATCGACACCCGCTTCGTCCTTCGCTCCGACGCGCCTTCCACCTTCGCCTTCGTCGAGCACACCCCCTTCTCGAACCGCTACGCCTTCTACGCCCGGGGCAGCGCCGACGGAGGGTACGCCCCGGACCCGCTGCCCGCACTGCCCGCCGGGACCCGCTACCTGCACTTCGGCTCCATCAGCCTGCTCCAGGAGCCCTCGGCGAGCAGCATCACCTCGATCGTGTCCGCCCACGCCGGACGCCTGGTGGTGGTCTTCGATCCCAACGTCCGGCCCACCCTCATCCCCGACCTCGAGGCCTACCGGGCCCGCTGCCGAGGCTGGCTTGCCCTGACCGACCTCCTCAAGCTCAGCGAGGAGGACGCGGCGCTGCTCGCGCCCGGGACCTCGCTCGCCGACGCCGCCGGCGCCTGGCTCGGCGCCGGGGCTAAGGCGGTGGTGATCACCCGCGGCGCGGCCGGGGCCGAGCTCCACCTGCGCGGCCGTCCACCGATCCGGGTGGCGGCTCCCAGGGTGGAGGTGGTGGACACGGTCGGGGCGGGTGACACGTTCACCGCCGGCCTCTCGGTGGGCTTGCTCGATCGCGGGGTCCTCGAGGCGCGGGACCTGCTCGCCGTCCCCGAGGCCACCTGGCGGCAGGTCCTCGCCTTCGCGGCGGCCGCCGCGGCGCTCAACTGCACCCGGACCGGGGCGGATGCGCCGCGACGGTCCGAGGTGCTCGCTTTCCTGGCCGGGCGCGGGGACTCGGCCTGAAGTCACGCCGCCGCGAAGCCCCGACCTGCACCGGCGGCGAGCGCCTGCCGGACCGCCCAGGGTCCGCGGCCCCGAAGCGAACAGCGTGTCTCGGACGCCGCCGTGCTCGAGCGGTCCTCCGAACCCGGTGGCGAGCGGCTGCGGTTCTCCTTCGCCCGGTCGCGCGGGCCGAGGCCGTCGGGCGCTTCCCCGCCCGGCGACTCTGCGGCCCCTGCGGGCGTCCCTCCACGCAGGAAGGCGCTCGGCCACGCGTTCCGCGAACGGGGCGCTCCGCCCGGGTGGCCGTGCGCGGCTCGACGGGCGGGGCCACACCGGGAACGGAGAGCCAGGGCGTCCACGGTGCGCTCGCCCGGGCGCGTCGGGCGGTGGACGGGCCTTTCGCCCCGGCGGGGCCCCGGGCGCGGCCTCGTGAGCTTTCGCCGCTGCACCGGGCTCCTGGCCTGCACGGTGGGGGGGAGTCTGGTCGTCATCGTGGTCTTCCTCGCCATCTACGCTTGGCCGGCCGCGCGCCTGAACGGCCTCGCGTTCCTCGTCAAGAACGACTGGAACCTCGGCAGCCTGTACGCCGATCCCGTGACCATTCACGGTCAGCAGATTCTGCCCGGGGCCAGCTACGGCATCCTCTTCCTCCTCGTCGGCACGCTCCTCAGCACCGCCCTGGCGCTCGCCCTGGCCGTTCCGGTGGGGGTCGGCGCGGCCATCTTCCTGGCCGAGGGCGTGCCGTCCGCCCTCCGGCCCTGGATCTCGCTCTTCGTCGAGCTCCTGGCGGCGATCCCGAGCGTGGTGTACGGGCTGTGGGGCTACGTGGCGGTGATCCCCTTACTGGACCATCGCGTCATCCCCTTCATGGTCCGAAGGCTGGGCTTCATCCCCTTCCTCGGCGGTCCCGAGGGCAGCGGCTACGGGTTGCTCGCCGCGGCGGTGGTGCTGGCGCTCATGGTGGTCCCGCTCATCACCGCGACGCTGCGCGACGCCCTGGTCAGCCAGCCGGCCGCCCTGCGCGAGGCCGCCCTGGCGCTCGGCGCCAGCCGCTTCGAGGCCTTACGGATGGCGCTGCTGCCGGGGGTGCGGCGGGTGCTGATCGGCTCGAGCATCCTCGCCACCGGCCGGGCCCTGGGTGAGACCATGGCCGTCCTCATGGTCAGCGGCAACGCGCTCAACTACCTGCCCACGAACCTCTACACCCCCATCTCCACCATGGCCTCCTTCATCGTGTCGCAACTCGACAGCGCCTTGCAGGACCCCACCGGGATGGCGGTGCGGTCGCTCGCCGAGGTGGCCCTGGTACTGTGCGTCCTGTCCGTCGCCGTGAACAGCCTGGCCCGCATCCTCCTCTACTACGAGGGCCGCCTGGCGAGACGGGTGGCCGAGTGAGCGGCTCGTGGCCCGACCTCCGGGGCCACGCTCTCGGGCGACGCCTCCTCGACGGCCTGGGCTGGGGTTCGAGCGCGCTCGCCTTTCTCATGCTCGGCGGCGCCATGGTGTGGATCCTGTTCACGGTGCTCGAGCACGGCCTCGCCTCCATGAGCCTCAAGGTCGTCACCCACGTCACCGAGGGCACCGGGGGCGGCCTCCTCAACGCCATCGAAGGCACCGCGGTCCTCGCGGTGGGCGGCATCCTCCTCGCCGTTCCGCCGGGCCTCTCGGCCGGCCTCTACCTGGCCTCCTCCCAGGGCGGCCGGCTGGCGCCGGCCATCCGCTTCCTGGCCGAGGTCCTGGTGGGCGTTCCCTCCATCGTGATCGGGTACTTCGGCTACGTGACCATCGTGGTGGGCGTGGGCTGGAAGTTCTCGGTCGCGGCGGGCAGCGTCGCCCTCGCCATCATCGCGCTCCCCTACATCTGCCGCACGAGCGAGATGGCGATCCGCCAGGTCCCGGACACCCTGCGCGAGGCGGGCTTTGCGCTCGGGCTCAGGGAGGGCTCGGTGGTCCTGCACATCCTCGCGCCGGTGGCCCTTCCGGCCATTCTGACCGGCATCCTGCTCGCCTTCGCCATCGCGGTCGCCGAGACCGCGCCGCTGCTCTACACGGCGGGCTGGTCGAACTACCTGTGGGGCGGCCACCTCGTCAGGGAGCCCATCGCCTACCTCACCTACGCCATCTGGGCCTTCATCACCGAACCGTTCGCGAGCGCCCACGCCCTGGCCTACGCGGCGGCCTTCCTGGTCACCGTGTTCGTGCTCCTCATCAGCGTCCTATCCCGGATGGTGCTGTTGAGAGCGCCTGAGCTCCCTATCGGCTCCTGGCCCAGGGCTCGCGAGGCTGGCCGCGCAAGTCCTCGCCGACGCCAGGAGGGCCCTCGCCCTCCGCTCGCCCGGCTCCTCCGCGGCGGGTCCGCCCCCTCGCGTCAGGCTCACGGCGCGCGGTTCCACAGCGAGAGCACCCGGGCCCCGTGCTCGTGGGCCAGCACCGAGCAGGTGGCCGTCCCGAGCGCGAACAGGCCTCCGGCCTCCGGCGGCAGCCCGAGCCAGCAGGCGGCCAGGACCCTGAGGACGTGCCCGTGGGCGAAGAGGACCACCTCGCCCTCGGCCCGCTCGGCCTCGGCGATCACCCGCCGCGCCCGCGCGGCGACCTCGCCGGCGGTCTCCCCGCCCGGCACCCCGCCCGTCCACAGGGTCCAGCCCGGCACCTCGGTCACGATGTCGGCGCTGGTCCGCCCCTCGTAAGCCCCGTAGTCCCACTCGCGCAGGTCCTCGGTGGTGCGGGCCCGCTCCGCGTAGCCGGCCAGCCGGCAGGTCTCCCGGGCCCGCACCAGGGGGCTCGCGAGGACGAGCGCGAAGCGCCGACCGGCGAGGAACCCCCCGAGCGCCCGCGCCTGATCCTCCCCCCGCGCGGTGAGCGGGAGATCGGTCCGGCCGGTGTGGCGGCCGTCCCGGCTCCAGGCGGTCTCCCCGTGGCGGACGAGCCAGATCTCTCCCTGCGCTTCGGCCATCGAGCCTTCTCCCTGGAGACACAAGCTAGCCGCGCCGTGCGGGCGCTTCCATGCCCGATCGGTCCCTGCCGGCGCCGAGCTAACCCGGCCCCGGCTCGCCGCCGGCCCCGTTCGAGAGGGGCCTCTCGTAGAGCGCGGCGAAGAGGCGCCGGCCGGTCGGGAGCGGCACCACGAAGGCTCGCCGCTCGGCCAGGCCGGCCGCGGCACACAGGGCGCGCAGCTCTTCGGGGGGGACGAGGCGCATCGCCCCCGCCAGGGCCTGCACCGCCGGGTGCGGCCAGGCCGAGGGCGAGAGCCCGGGGCCCGGCAGGTGCAGGACCACCGAGAGCGCGCCGCCGGGAGCGAGCCAGCGGGCGATGCGGGGGACCGCCACCCGGACGTCCACGTACTCGAGGACCAGGGCAGCGTGCACGAGGTCGAAGCCGTCCTCGTCGAGCTCCACCTTCTCCAGGTCGCCGCAGACGAGCTGGAGGGAGGGGCCGAGGCGCATGTGGCGCTGGCGGGTCACCGCCAGGTAGGAGAGGTTCACGTCCACCCCGACCGTGCGTCCGGTCTCGCGCACCCGGACGTGCTCGAGGCCGTTGCCGGTGGCGACGCCCAGCACCGCCAGCCGCCGCGGCCGGCGGGCCAGGTAGACGCGGGCGAAGAGGGTGGCGAGGGGCCCGGTCTCGTCCGTCCCGGCCGCGCCCATGAACGCCTCGTACTCGGCGGCCGGCACGAGGGTCCAGGGGTTCTGGCGGGCCATCGGCCCCAGATTACACCGGCCCGCGCCAGGGGGGGGCACCCGCGTCGGGCCTCGCCGAGCGGCCGGCCCCGGGGGTGGTACCATGCGGCCCGCTCTCGCCTGGAGGAACATGGACAAGCACGCCCGGCGGCTCTTCCTCTTCTCCTTCGCCTCCTTCTGCCTGGTCCTGGCCTTCGGCACCGTGCGGGCCACCGGCCCCCTGCGCGAGTTCTTCGACCGCCCGGCCTCGCTGAAGAGCCTCCAGGACTTTCACGCCCATTTCGACGCGCTCTGCTGGCTCGGCTCGGCCGCGCTCGGGGCGGCGCTGTGGGTGTGGCGGGAGAAGTGGCGCGGGCCGGCCTTCGTGCCGGCCGCCTTCACCCTCTGCTGGATGGTCGGCAGCCTCCTCTTCGCGGCGAGCTTCCTCGCGAAGGGGCTCGGGGAGGCGCTCGGGCTCAGCTGGATGGCCCGGGGCCTCTACGCCGCGCTCGCCTCGGTGGGCGGGACGCTCTTCTTCCCGGTCATCGGCCTGGGCGGCTGGATGGCCCTCTCGGCCGCGCGCGCTGACGGCCCGGGCCACCCGCGGGAGCGGCGGCCGGGGCCTGGCTAGGGTGGAGGGAGCTCCCCGGGCGGGCGGGGGTGCCGGCCGCGCGTGGCCCGGGCGCGATCCGGGATCCCGTCGTCGCTGGCCTTGAGGAGCTCGTGGAAGACGCTCGCCGCCGCCCCCACCGCGCAGGCGTTCAGCCCGAAGCGGCACAGCCCGATGGAGACCCGGTAGCTGTCGTAGCGCCCTCCGCGGGCGCGCATGCTCTCCTGGCTCGACCGGAGCAGGGCCTCGCCGAACTGGCTGAGCGGCCCGCCCAGCATGATGATGGCGGGGTTCAAGGTGTTGCACAGGTTCTGGATGAGGAGGCCGAGGAAGTCGCCGGCCCGGGCGCTGGCGCGCACGGCGGCCTCCTCCCCGCGCGCCACCCGCGCGACGAGCTCCTCGATGGGGAGGATGCGGTCCTCGCCGGTGATGACCCGGCTCACCGCGCGCTGCGAGATGAACACCTCGGCGCAACCCCGGCGGCCGCAGGAGCACTCCGGACCGTCCGGCACGAGGATGGTGTGGCCCACCTCGCCCGCCATGCCGTCGTGGCCGAGGTAGAGGCGGTCGCCGAGCACGATCCCGGCCCCGAGCCCGACGCCCAAGGTGAGGTAGACGAGGGGCGAGGCGTGCGGGTCGGCCCCGAAGACGTAGTGGGCGAGGGCCGCCGCGTTGGCGTCGTTGAGGACGCTGAGGCGTAGCCCGGAGCAGCCCGAAGCGTCGAGCCGCTCCCGGAACAGCTGGCCGATGGCGACGTCGTGCCAGCCGATGTTGGGGGCGAAGCGCAGCGCGCCGTCGCGGGCGTCGACCGGGCCGGGCACGCCGATGCCCACCCCGAGCGGCCGGCCGCCCCGGGCGCGCAGGGCGGCGTGCGCCTGCGCGATGAGGTCGCCGAGGTCGGCCACCGAGCGCTCGACGCCGGCGTGGCGGTAGGGGACGTGCCGCGACCAGGCGATCTCGCCCTGCAGGTTGCAGGCGACCACGTTGAGGTAGTCGACGCCGAGCTCCGCCCCCAGGAGGGCGAGCCGGGTCGGGTCGAGGACGATGGGGGTGGGGCGCCGGCCCAGGCGCTGGGCCACCGAGGCGCCGTCCTCCCGCAGCCATCCCTCGTCGATGAGCTCGCTCGCCAGCACGCTGACGGTCGACTTGGTGAGGCCGCTGTGCTTGGCGAGCTCGGCGCGCGACAGGCCCGGCCTGGCCTTGACCAGGCGGACGAGAGCCATGCGGTTGCGGCGCTTCAGGAACTGCTGGCCACCCACCATGCGCCCGTCCCCGCCCCTCGGCGCCCGAGGGGCTACTTCTTGCGCTGGGCCATGTCGACCCAGACGGCGAGGAGGAGGATGAGCCCCTTGATGACGTAC
>Ga0335081_10019479_pt1 | contig 10975 bp, 8 predicted proteins | sample Lox_Sample_35_FD_206713 | JGI IMG/M metagenome (GOLD analysis project Ga0335081, IMG submission 206713) | Soil microbial communities from Loxahatchee National Wildlife Refuge, Florida, United States - Lox_Sample_3.5 | ecosystem: Environmental > Terrestrial > Soil > Wetlands | place: USA: Florida...
CGAGCGATATCCTGGAAAAGGTGAAGCGAGCGCGCAAATCCCTGAATAATGATCAATCTGTTTGACGCACTACACTAGGTAGTGCCGCATACGACCTCCTCTTGTAGGATCACATTGTGCAATTCGCTGCCGCGTGACAAGTACACGGACTCCCCCGCCAGACAGCTTCACAGGGCTGCCAGCGGCACTGAAGTGAACGACTCGATTCCGCATACGTGCACCGATCTTCGATCAACTTCATTCCCATTCCCTTGGGAAGGCGCAAAGACTGATCTAGAATGTAGCCAGCATGCGGCGGAACCGCGGCGAACACAAGGGAGCAAACGGTTAAAATCGCAATAGTCCTATTTTCAGTAACGTACGTGGAAACGTGCGCGCTTGAAACATCCGGAGTAAGCTGGTACGGTCGTCCGGTTGCCCTGTTCCACGGAGGTTACAATTCGACGCGGAAGCGGTCAAAAGACGATCAGGTCATAGGCTTCTCGAAACCCCTCGGGGTGGCGAAACCCCGCCCGGCACCCGCTCCACCGGTCGTGGGCCAAACTGGTGGAGATCGTAAAGTCAATGTGCGCTTTCGTCAACCACTTCCAGAGCGGCGACCGTGGCGTAGTCGTAAACGGGGACGAAAGTCAGCAGTAGCTTTCCCTGGGCATTAGGCCTAAGCCCGCGAAAGGTCTTCTTCAATGCCTTCAGGCTGCCGCCCGCCTCGGCTGCAATGTGGAAATCGCGCAGCAGGGCAACGCCGTTGCAGAAGACATCGAAGGATCGGAGGTTCGGGGGACCCCTGTTCTCGATTCCGAACCAGTGCTCCGCGAAGTGGAGCGTGAGCGTGTAGGATCCTTCGGCTACGGGGACGGCATAACTGAAGTGCCCATAGCGCTCCGAGCGGTAGAGCTCCGTGTCGGCGGTCCCTGTGACGGTCTCTTCGTCGACCCGAAGGCGTCCGCCGTAGCAGAACTGGTCGGGCTGCCAGACCCGGTTCGAAGAGTCCATTTCCCCGGCGGCAGAGGCCACCCAGCGGATTGGCAGCATAGCGCGACTGTTGGTCCGAATGACTTCGATCGCGTTCACGAAGGCCACGGCCTTGGCAGGGAAACGCGGCTTGAACCGAAGGTGCAGCAGGCCGTCCGGGGCGGGGGAGATGCCCTTGAATACCCTGACGTCCGCTGTATTGCTGCCGCCGGCGTCCGACAGCGGGTCCAAATTGGTGATCAGCGGAACACCGTTGGCTAGGATGCTGATAATGCGGCTGGATTCGCCGCCGCCGTCCTGGTTGTCCTCGCCGAAGAGCGCCTCGGCGAAGTACAGCCGTAACTCGTAGAGGCCTGGTTGGAGCGGTATGTTGTAGCCGAAATCGGGGCCTTGCCTGGCACTGAGAAAAAGCAACGTGTCCGCGGTGCGGAGAATCTTGCGATATCGCGCGCGCCAAATATCGCCGCCATCAAAAAAACGGTCAGCCGACCAGATGCGACCCAGCCGGTCGGTGTAGTCTGCCCCGCTAGACCCAGCCATGATCCGCACCTCGGCCATGGGCACGGCGGTATTCGTCTTGGCCGCCGCAGCGACCGCAGCGGGCGGTGGCTTGCGGTACTTGCTGCGAGCCAGAATGGCAACCCCCAGCGCCCCTAGGAGGGTCACCACGAGCAGAACAATCGCACTGGGCAGGAAGAGCGGAGTGATTCGCCTAGCAAACGCACCGGCTGGCGAGGCGGATGCCGTTGAGGCTTCGGCTCCATTGGTGGTGAAGACCGGCAGGTAGCCTTTCGGAGGAATCACTAGGCGGCATTTCCGGCCGGCGCCCTCTTTCTGGTAGAACTCCGCCAGGCGCTTGCGGACGCGGTGCGCCTCGACCCTGACGATGGCATCCCGGTGCGGGTCGAAGTCGGCCCGGCGCCCGAACGCCTCTACTGCAATGTCGTACTCGGAAACCGTTTCATGGCCTTCAAAGTACTTGGAGCAAACGTATTGCAGGAAGCGGGCAGGGTTCGAGTGCGGCGAGAAAACGCCGGAGGCCACGATGAAATCGAACTCGGCATGATGATGTGCTCGGTCAGACCTCACTACCATGACGGGATCCTCCGTCGAGCGCCTGCTGGGGAATTGTACCATCCGTCAGACAGGGCAGCAATGTGACTGTAACGGGCGGCACGCTTCCGCGTACGTCACTGAAAATAAAACTTTTGCGATTTTAACCCTCGCCCCCTTGTGTTCGCCGCGCTTCCGCGGCATCCTGGCTATGCCGATTCGAGGTCGCTCGTGCCCAGGCAAGGCAGAAGGGCCCAAACCGACTGTCGGCGGCCTCATGTCGGGCGCATTCCCTGACTCGGAGGGGAACCGTGTGCGGCGTCTGACATCTTACGCCCGGCGAAGCCGCCACTGACACGGAAGGACGGGTTCATCGAGAGACGCCGAGCCGGAGCGAACTGTGTCGCGTATTCTCCAAATCCGGATTAGGTGGGTGCTGATTTTCTGGATGTTCGTCATCAGCGCGATCGCCTACCTGGATCGCGTCAACATCTCGATCGCCGGGCAGTTCATCCAGAAGGAGCTGAATCTCACCAATACCCAACTGGGTTGGGTGTTCAGCGCGTTCGTGCTGGGATACGCGCTGACGCAGGCGCCGGGCGGGCGCCTAGCCGACCGGTTCGGCCCGCGCCGCGTAATCGCGTTCGGCACGTTGTGGTGGGGCCTGTTCACGGCCCTGACGGCCACGGTTTCGCCGAGGCTGCCAGCGGTGCTGCTAATGCTGCTGGCCGTTCGTTTCACGCTGGGAGTCGGGGAAGCGGTGGTCTATCCGGCCGGAAACCGGCTGGTGGCAAGCTGGATCCCTTCAGGGGAACGCGGAATCGCGAACGGCGTAATCTTCGGAGGTGTCGGCGTGGGAGCGGGAGCCGCGCCTCCTCTGATCACCTACATCCTGCTGCATCACGGGTGGCGGTGGTCGTTCTGGATTAGCGCTCTTATCGGGCTGGCCGCCGGGGCGGTGTGGGTCCTGCTGTGCCGCGACAAACCGGCGGACCACCCGTGGATCGACCCGAGGGAAGTATCGTTCATCAACGCCGCGCTGCCGCAGAAGGATGCCGGGACGGGCGAACTTCCGTGGCGAGCGATTCTGGGCGCCAAGGACGTGCTGGCGGTGACCCTGAGCTACTTCTGCTACGGGTACGTGGCCTACATCTACTTCACGTGGTTCTTCATTTACCTCAGCCGGGTGCGGGGACTCGATCTCAAATCGAGCTCGTACTATGGGATGCTGCCGTTCCTGATGATGGCTACTTGTTCGCCGCTGGGCGGGTGGGTCAGCGACTTCCTCACCGGGCGGTTCGGCAAGCGCGCAGGCCGATCGGGCGTGGCCCTGGCCGGGATGGGCCTGTCAGGCGTGTTCGTCGCGTTCGGCACACAAGTGGCCGACGCGCGGCTCGCCAGCATTGTGCTGGCCGGAGGCGCCGGAGCGCTGTACGTCTCGCAGAGCATCTTCTGGTCGGTGACGGCCGACATGGGCGGCCGCTCGGCCGGGTCGGTCTCGGGCGTGATGAACATGGGCAACCAGATCGGCGGAACGATCACGGCTTCGCTAACGCCGTTCCTGGCGGCGCAATTCGGGTGGACGGTTTCCTTCCTAGTGGCCGCCGCGCTGTGTGGCCTAGGGGCCCTCGCATGGCTCGTGCTGGATCCAGAGCGGAAGTTGGACATCGAACACACGCCCGCGCGGCAGGCCGCAGGGTAACAGGACGACGCAGAGCGGGAGAAGGCGAGTGCCAGGGGTGGCCGGTGTGCGGCGGCAGTTTGCCGCCGATGTCTGACGGGATTGCCGTGCGCTAATCAGCACACGTGCGGATCTGTGGCGTGGTATCAGGTGACTGATATTCCTACCGCGACCGATTAAACGAAAGGGAGGTTTGGAATGAAGAAGGACGGTTTGATTGTGACAGTGGTGGTGATCGTTCTGGCGCTGGCAGGACTCGCTTTTTGGCTGCACGCCCAAAACGCCACCGACCCGACTGTGGAGGGCTTCAAGGTTGTCGAGGTAGCCTCCGCAGCCGATGCGATCGAGCAACTCTATGGAACTAAGGCGGAAAGAGTAATGCCGCTCCGCCTCCCAAACCTGGCCGTGGTCGCGGAATAGCCGCCGGTCGAATTGCGAGCCGTTGGCAATCTTAGGCTCTGCCACCACGCCGTAGCGGAGGGCCCACTCTTGCGTGTGAAGTTCCTGCACGATCCCCCAGGTATAGCCGCGGGTATCGGCCGGATAATCCCACGCACCGTTGCACATCACGCCCCAAGCCATGAACTGGGTCCGCGGATCGTGCGTGTAGCTATTGCCATCGAAAAAATCTGTAATCGTGAAGCGGCCTGCATAGATCGAATAGCGGTTCACCGGCCGCTCGCCGGCGAGCTGGTTATTGTCGCTCTCCTTGCTATCCTTCGCCGAACCCAAAAGTCGTGCTGCACATAGAGCCGTGCGAAGTAGGGCTTCGGAGTGGCGCTTGCAACCGCGGAATCTCTCCATTCGGTTGATCGGCGAAGCCGTTCACGCCACTGAATCCTTTTCCGCCGGCGATCTCCGGATTAAAGACGAGAAAGGTGTTCTGCTCCAGGCGAGCAGTGAAAAATAGTGTCGTTGTGATGGACACATCGCGCTCGGGATAGTCCTGCAGGCTCAGCGGACCCGTGTAGGGCGCGGTAAACGTCCCGTGATAGTCCGCGATCGAGGTTGCCTGATAATATAGGTTCCAACGCTCGGATTCGGTATCTTCAGCGGAATTCGCCGTTTTCGTGGGCGAGGGGTCGGGATCGGCAGGAGCAGGAATCTGTGCAGTGCTCCGTACCGACAAAACCAAGAGGATTCCGTTTGCAATTATCAGCTTCCAAAAGATCATTCTTGGGCTCCGCTCCGCTTCGCTTTCCGAGGCCAAGCCACGGGCGGATTATCCCGGCGAGTTGAACGACTCGGAATCCGAGGCCGAACATCGGTGGCAAGTGGCCGCGCAGTGCCAACAAACGAACTCGGAGTGTTCTTGTCATCCCCATCGGGCGGAGATGCTTCGCGTTTTAGATTGAAGTGGATACTTCCCCTCAGGCCTACCAGTATCCTGCACCAGCCTGTCGCGGGAATCAAGAAAGAAAGAGTGTCTCGATTGCCGCAGACGCATTTGCGAGAGGGTCAATGTCCCGTTGGTGAATCGATACAAGCCGCTTGTATCTGATCTTAGGCCTTTGACCAGTCAATTTTGGCCATGCTACAAAAACCGCGATGCTACGACTAAGGGCCAGCCAGAATCCCGGCGCCAACTGACCGCCGAGATCGAAAAGTGCGTGGCCTCTTGCAAAGAGTGTCTGGCCTGAGTAGCCTCCGGCCCACACAGCCGAACCTCAATCGAACCCGATCATTTTGTTTTCCGTTCCGTTCGGACGCAGTTTCATCCGCTTGTCAAGAAGTGATAGGGAACCCGCCTATCGGGGGATAGACTAAACGATCCGTTATGAGTCCCACAGAGTCCAGCCTATCGGCCTCCACATCCGCTCCAAGCCATGATCCGTACCGCGGAGTGGTCTTGGTGCTGTTCGTCCTGGCGGTCCTGGGCGTCGTCGGCGCTTTGGCTGGCGACCGAATGGTCCCGAACCCGCTGTTGCTCGATGTTGCAGTCACGTTGGGAATGGCGGCAGGGATTCTTCTCGGAGTTGCGACGGCCCAGGTTTTACGCGCGAGGGCGCCCAGGGACCACGAGCCGGCTTCGACACTCACCCCCGCGACGCCAACTCCGGAGCCCCCGGAAGCGGATGGCGCGGAGACGCCTGCTCCCGCTGTTGGCGCTTGGAAATTGCCCGATCTCCCGAATGTCGATTCGATCTGGACCATCACTATTGTCATCGCCGCGGGGGGTGCGCAGGCCATTGTTCTTGTGCTGCTGAAGGGAGCCTCCTTCTCAGCTCCAAGTCTCTTGGCGGCGGGGCTTGCCGCGGGCTTTTGCCTGGTGGCGGCGGGACTATCCGGGACTGCGGCTCGCTATCTCGAAGGCGTCGATCCGAGCCGGCTGCCCGAGGCGCCGGGGCTTTGCCGCGGCGCTCGCGTGGCTACCTGGATTCTGGTGTTCGCCGCGCTTTCATTCGGCTTGGAGCTGGCAGGTCTAAACGCCATTCTCCGATTCCTTCATTTCGGGGTTCTCGCCGTCGATGCGGCCGTATGCTACGGCTTCGTCAGGGCCGGCCGGCCCGGCGTGAATGCCGCGCCCCGCTTCCCGCTCGATAGTGCCGTCTTCTCGATACTCGGCAGCCGGACGAATTTCGTGGCCAGCGCGCTCGATAGCGCGGAAGCGCAACTCGGCATCGATCTGCGCTCCACCTGGGCGCTCACCGTGGTCCGCCGCGGTTTGGAGCCGCTCGTGATCGGGCTTTGCTTTCTAGCCTGGCTTTCCACATCTTTGACCGTGGTGGGCATTCAGGATGCAGGGCTCATCGAGCGGCTGGGCGCGCCGGTTGGGGGCGAGCCTCTTTCCCCTGGGTTGCATGTGCACTGGCCCTGGCCGGTCGATCGGGTGGTTCGTATACCCGTCAAGAGCGTGGAAACCTTGGAGGTGGGTCACGAGGGAGAGGAGGGAGGAGGCCCCGAGAACGTCCTGTGGGCGGTGGAGCACGCCCCTAACGAGTACACCCTGGTGCTCGGCAACGGCCGCGATCTCATCACGGTGGACGCCGCAGTCGTGTACCGCATTTCGGACCCGCGCGCCTGGCGCTACCACTCGCAGAACCCCGCCGAAGCGCTTAAGGCCATCGCGTACCGCGCGGTGATGAGGAACACTGTCGACCGTACGCTCTCAGACGTCTTATCGGAGAACCTTGCCGCGGTGACTGCGCGGATGCGTGAAATGGTTCAGGCGGATGCGGATGCGCTCGGTCTGGGGGTGGAAGTGATGGCTTTCACGGTGGGCGGAATGCATCCGCCCGTGCCAGTGGCCCCTGATTACGAAGGCGTGGTCTCCGCGGAACTCGGGAAGGTAACCGCCGTGGTGGATGCGCAAGCCTACCGCAACCGGACGCTTCCCGCAGCCGAATCGTCCGTCCTGACCGCCCTCAGCAGGGCTCGCGCGCAAGCCGCTGGAAGCCTCGCGCAGGCTGCCGGGCAAGCTTGGAGTTTTCGCACGTTGGAGGCGCAGTACCGGGCGGCGCCCCAGGAATACTACTTCCGCCGCCGTCTGGAGACCCTCGAAAAAGGCCTCTCTGTGCTTCCCTTCACGGTTTTGGACGCCCGCATTGAGCGGGATGGAGGTGAATTGTGGTTGACGCAATGAGAACGCAGCGCTGGCTGAGGGCCACGGTTGGAATTCTGGCGCTTGCAGCCATCGCCTTCCACGCAACGGCCGTTATCGTCACCGAAGGTCAAACGGCCCTGATTACACGCTTCGGGCGTCCGGTTCGCGCCGCGACGCAGGCGGGCCTGCATTGGAAGCTCCCCTGGCCCATCGACAACGCCATGTTTCTAGACATGCGGAGGCAGGTTTACGAGACTGGCCTTACCGAGATGCTCACCAGGGACAAGAAGAACGTCATCGCGCGCACGTTCGTGGTTTGGCGCGTCGGGGACCCTCTGACTTTCGCGCAGGCCTTAGGGAACCAGACCGCCGCCGGAGGAAAGCTGGATGGCCTGCTGGCCAACGCGGCGATCGGCATCCTGGGAGGGCACGACCTTTCCGCGCTGGTCTCCACGAACCCACAGGATCTCCAGATGGATCGGATCGAGGGCGAACTGCTTGCTTCCACGGCTCCGGTAGCGATGCATAGCTATGGCGTGGCCATCGAACAGATTCGGCTGAATCGCATAGCCTTGCCCGAGCAGAACGTGAGCGCCGTGTTCGACCAAATGCGCGCCGAACGACGCCAGTTCGCCGCCAAGTTTCAAGCCGAAGGGGAATTGGAAGCCAGCCGCATCCGTTCCGAAGCCGAGCTTGAGGCGGCCCGCACCCGTGCTAAGGGCTCCGAAGAGGAGGCGCGCATCCGAGGCGAGTCGGCGGCGGAAGTAGCGCACACCTACGCCGACGCCCACCGCACAGATCCGGAGCTGTACCGCTTCACGCGATCGCTCGAATCCATCGACAAGCTCGTCAACGCAGGTACCACGTTGATCCTCCGCACGGACTCCGAACCTTTCTCCCTCCTGCAGAGTAAGGACAAACAGTGAGAAAGCTGGGGGTGCCTTCGGAAATCGGCCGTTTGGCAGCTCCGCTAGCCGGCCTCCTGGATGCCGCATGGCAGCGCATGCACTGGTGGATCGCCGCCATGGCCGTGCTGTACTTGTTCTCCGGTATCACAGTGGTGCGATCCGACGAAGTTGCGGTGATCCTGCGCTGGGGCCGCTTGGTGGGAGACGCACCGGGCTTGCAGCAGCACGGGCCGGGCCTGCTTTTTTCATTCCCACGGCCCATCGACCGCGTTGTGCGCGTTCCGGTCAAACATGTGTGGGAGGTTTCCGTCACAACGCTCGACAGCGTCGGCGCCGCAACCGGCTTCAACCCGATAACCATGGGCTACGCGCTCACCGGCGATGAGAACGTCGTGCACGTGAATATGGTGGCCCGCTACCGTGTGCGCGACCCTGCCGAATGGGCATTCTACAGTCCCAAATCCGAGGATGCGCTGCGCGTCGAGGTGACCGCCGCGATGGTCCGCTCACTGGGCGAGATGGGCGTGGACCGTGTGCTCGCCGACGGCCGCCAGGAACTCGTCGCCACGGCCACTCGGCGCGCGCAGGCGGGCCTCGACGCCGTCCATTCGGGTCTGGAGATCTCATCGCTCGAAGTCACCCGCCTGGCTCCTCCGGCGGACCTGGCAAGCGAGTTCGACGCCGTCCAAAGCGCCTTTATCGGAGCTGAGACTGCGAAAAAAGAGGCTCAGGCCTACGCCGCAACGGCCATCCCTGAGGCTCAATCCTACGCGGATTCCGCAGTGCAGACCGCCCGCGCCGATAGCGCTGCCGCCGTCTCGCAGGCTAGGGGGGAATCCGAAGCCTTCCTGGCGCTCGCGAAGCAATATGCGGCCAACGCCGCGGTGGTTCGTGAGCGCCTCTTTCGGGATGCCATGGAGAAGGCTTTTGGGAACGCCGGCTCCGTACGTTGGATACCTCCGCCGATCGGAGGCAGTTACCACGGCCTCCGCATCGGCATCGGCCCCCGCCCCAGTCCCCCTTCCGGAAAGGGAGAGGATGAGCGATGAGCACCCTCGGACTGGAAGCGTCCTTTGCCGGCGCCGGCCGTGCGCCCAGCGTCCTGTCCGCCGATGAGCGGCGCAGGATCGGTGTCCGGCTCGGCGCGGGACTGACGGGCGCAGGGCTTCTCGGCTTGGGAACGCTCCTTGTGCGTATTGCGCCCGACCAGTGGCAGATCGGCGAGTTCTTCCGCGGTCTCGCCGCCGCGGTGGTGGGCATTCCCACACTGATTTCGGGCTTGCGCGGAGTGGTAACCGGCGACACCCGGCGCGCCACAGACCAACTGGTCGCCATCGCCGTGCTCGCAGCCGCGGCCAGCGGCGACTTCGTCACAGCCACGCTGATCCCTCTCTTTCTCGAAGTGGGCCGCCTCTTCGAGGAGCGCAGTTCTCTTGGCGCCCGCGCTGCTATTGACGGAATTCGGGCGCTCGGCGCGCGTCAGGCCGTCCGTTGGCGAAACGGAGCGGAGGAGCGCGTGGACCCCAACAGCCTTAAGCCGGGGGACGAAATCCTCGTCCGCCCCGGCGAACGCATCGCCGTCGACGGCACGGTTCTCGAAGGCCGCGCCGCGGTGGACCAGTCCGCCATCACTGGCGAATCGCTTCACGAGGACGTCGGGCCCGGCAGCCCCGTATTCGCCGGTACGGTGGCTTTGGACGGGCTTCTTCGCATCCAGGTGCGTGGCGCCGGCGCCGATACGGTGTTAGGCCGCGTCGTGCAGCTCCTCGCCGACGTGGAACGCACCTCAGTTCCCGTCCTGCGCCTCTTCGAGCGCCGGGCCGGCGTTTGGTTGCCACTGGTGCTGACACTGGCGGCAAGCACCCTGTTCTTTACGGAGAATCTTTCGCGCGCCATCGCGGTGCTCGTGGTCGCTGCCCCCACGGCCCTTCTGGTCGCGGGTCCCGCTGCCGTGGTCGCCGCCATGACCGTAGCCACGCGGCTTCGCATTCTCATCAAGAGCGCCGATTTCTTCGAGCGCGCCTCCGACATCGATACCCTGATTCTCGATAAGACCGGCACCGTAACCGTGGGAGCACCCGTCGTCGACGAAATCCGGCCTGCGCCGGACCAATCCGACGCGGCCGTTCTTGCCGTGGCCGCTTCGTGCGGCTTCGGTTCGCTGCATCCGGTTTCACGCGCCGTCGCAGCGGAAGCTCTATCGCGCGGCATCGTTGCCGCGCCTCCCAAAAACCTGCAAGAGCACCCGGGACTCGGAGTGGTCGCCACAGTGGGCGGCCGTCGGGCCATCCTCGGACGCAGGCAATTGCTCACCGATCTCGGAGTGGATCCCGTCTCCGAAGACGTTGGCGATTTCTCGCAGGTTTGGGTCGCCCATGGCAACCGCTGCCTTGGCTGTTTGGTACTGCGCGACCGGCCCCGATCCGAGGCGAGAGAGGCTCTCGCCGCCATGCGCACTCTCGGCATCGGACGTCTGATCCTGCTCACCGGAGACCGGGCCGCAGTGGCTCGCGAAGTCGGGGGTATGCTCGGCATGGACCAAGTCGTCGCTGAAGTGCTTCCTGCGCAGAAACTGGACGTCGTTCGCGCGGAGCAAGCCGCGGGACGCACCGTCATGATGGTCGGCGACGGAGTCAACGATGCGCCGGCCCTCGGCGGCGCCGACGTGGGCGTAGCCATCGGCGCCGAACTTAACGAAGTTGCCCTCGGCGGCGCCGATGTGGCTCTCCTCGGCGGCGATCTCGGCCGCCTGCCCAAGCTCATCGGTCTGGCCGACCTCACGCGCCGCGTAATTGGCCAGAACGTCTGGTTGGCCTT
>Ga0335081_10019480_pt1 | contig 10975 bp, 9 predicted proteins | sample Lox_Sample_35_FD_206713 | JGI IMG/M metagenome (GOLD analysis project Ga0335081, IMG submission 206713) | Soil microbial communities from Loxahatchee National Wildlife Refuge, Florida, United States - Lox_Sample_3.5 | ecosystem: Environmental > Terrestrial > Soil > Wetlands | place: USA: Florida...
CGACCGGCCTCGTCGGCACGCGCTCGCCCTACGGGATCCCGCGCAATACGCTCGATCCCCGGCTGATCCCGGGTGGATCGAGCTCGGGATCGGCGGCGGCGGTCGCCGCCGGGCTGGTGCCGCTCGCGCTCGGCACCGACACGGCCGGCTCCGGGCGCGTGCCCGCGCTGCTCAACAACATCGTCGGGCTCAAGCCGAGCCTCGGCCTCGTCTCGACCGACGGCGTGGTGCCGGCCTGCCGCACGCTCGATTGCGTCTCGGTGTTCGCCCTCACCACGGACGACGCCTTTGCGGCGCTCGCGGCCATGGCCGGCCCCGACGAGCGCGATCCCTATGCGCGCGCCCGCCCGCTCGGCGCGCTCGCGCCGCTGCCGTCGGCGCTGCGGGTCGGCGTGCCGCGCGCGGGCGAGCGCGTCTTCTTCGGCGACACCCGTGCGGAGATCGCCTATGCGGCGGCCCTCGACCGGCTTGCCCGGCTCGGCGCCACGATCGTCGAGATCGAGATTGCGCCGTTCCACGAAGCCGCGCGCCTGCTCTACGAGGGACCGTGGGTGGCGGAGCGCTATGCCGCCGCCGAGACCGTGATCGCCGCGAACCCGGACGCGATGCATCCGGTGACGCGCGAGATCATCGCGGCGGGGGCGCGCCCGAGCGCGCTCGCGGCGTTCAAGGCGTTCTATCGTCTGCAGGAGTTGCGCCAAGCCGCCGCGCACGTCTTCCGCCGCATCGACGTCATGGCGCTGCCGACCGCGCCGACGGTCTACACGGTCGATGCGGTGCTGGCCGATCCGATCGGCCCGAACAGCCGGCTCGGCACCTACACGAATTTCGTCAACCTGCTCGATCTCTGCGGCCTTGCGCTGCCGGCGGCGCTCGACGGCGCCCGGCCGTTCGGCCTCACGCTGCTCGCGCCCGGCGGCGCCGACGCGCTGCTCGCGTCGATCGGTCGCGTGTTTCATGCCGACACGGCCCTGCCGCTCGGCGCGCTGGGCGTGCCGCAGCCGCCGCTCGCGCCGGTGGTCGCCTCGGCCGACGCGGAGATCGCGCTTGCCGTCGTCGGCGCGCACCTGTCCGGCATGCCGCTCAACGGCGAGCTGACCCGGCATGGCGCGCGCCTCGTCGCCGCGGCCGAGACTGCCGCCGATTATCGGCTCTACGCGCTCGCCGATGCGGAGACGCGCAGGCCCGGCCTGCTGCGCGTCGCGGCCGGGCGGGGCGCCGCCATCGCGGTCGAGATCTGGGCGGTGCCGCTGGAAGGCTTTGGCCGCTTCGTCGCCGCCGTGCCGCCGCCGCTGTCGATCGGCTCGGTGCGGCTTGCCGATGGCCGCTGCGTGAAAGGCTTTCTGGTCGAGGCCGCGGCCGTCGACGGCGCCCGCGATATCTCGGCCTTCGGCGGCTGGCGCGCCTTCATGGCGGCAGAGTGACTGTCAATTCACGCCGGCCGCTGCGGACGGAAGCTTCACGGCCACGCCCGCATAGAGCTCGTACTCCTCGCACACCGTCATGATGTGCGCCCGCATCGCCTCGCCGGCGCGGGCGCGGTCGCCGCGCAGGATCGCCTCGACCACGCGGTCATGCTCGACATGCGACTTCGCCAGCCGTCCGAGATTGCGGAACTGGGCGCGGCGGAACGGCGCGACCCGCTGCCGGGTCGCGAGCGTGAGCTCGGCGAGATACTGGTTGTGCGCGCCCGCATAGATCGTGCCGTGAAACATCTCGTTGCTCTCGTGATAGCGCTGCGGATCGCCGCTCTGGATCAGCGCCCGCAGATCCTCGTGGGCGGCCTCGAGCGCGATCCGGTCGGCGCCGGTCATGCGCTCGGCGGAAAAGCCGGCGCACAGCGCCTCGAGCTCGGCCATCGCCTCGAACATGCCGATCAGCCGCGCGTGGGTCGGCCGCGCGACCACGGCGGCGCGATGTGGCCGCGCCTCCACGAGCCCGCTCGCATCGAGCAGGCGGATCGCCTCGCGCACCGGCGTGCGCGACACCGCAAAGCGGCGCGCGAGCTCGGTCTCGTCGAGCGCCGCCCCGGGTGCGAGCGCACCGCTCATGATCTCGTCGGCGAGCTGCTGGCGCAGCCCCTCGGCGCGCGTGCGGCGGGCCGGCCGGTCGAGCGACGTCAGGCTCACGGCGCCGCCTCGTCGATCACGCTCACATGGGCGGCGACCACCCGCCAACCCTCCGCCAAGCGCACCCAGGTCTGCGTCTGGCGGCCGACCTTGCCGGGCGCCGTCGGGCGGCGAAACAGCGTCGACGCGACCGCGACGTCACGGCCGTAAGCGGTGATCACGGTCCGCGCAAGCGCGCGGTCGAGCCCGGCCGGCGAACGCGCGACGCGAAACGCCCTGATGGCGTCGTACCCGTAGAGGTTCTCGGCCCCGCCATAGCGGATGGTGCGCGGGTCGTCGCGAAACATCGCGTCGAGCGTCGCCACGTCGTTCGTGACCAGCGCCTGCTCGTAGCGCATGAATTCGCGTCTCACCTCGGCGACGACCTCCGGCAGGTCGATCTCCATGCGTTCCTCCTCGTTCAGGGTTTCGGCGCGGCCGCGACGCCCGCCTGCTCGAGCGATCGGGCGACGCGCAGCGCGAGGTCCTCGCGCCATGGCGCCGCGATGACCTGCACGCCGATCGGCATGGGTGCCAGTCGAATCGGCACGGCGACCACCGGCAGCCCGATGAAGGAGATCGGCTGGGTATAGATGCCGATATTGGGCCGCAGCGGCATTTCGATCCCGTCGAGCCGGAAGGTTTCCTGGCCGATGCGCGGGGCCGTGCACGGCGTCGCGGGCGCGAGAATGATGTCGACGGTCTCGAACAGGCGCAGCACCTGCGCGCGATACCAGCGGCGGAATTTTTGCGCCCGCACGACCAGGCTCGCCGGGATCATGGCGCCGGCGATCAGCCGGTCGCGCACCGCCGGATCGAAATCGTTCGGACGCTGGCGCAGGCGATCGAGATGCAGGCTCGCGCCTTCGCTCGCGGTGATCACGTAGGCGGCGGCGCGGGCCCGCTGCGCTTCCGGCAACTCGACCGCGTGCCGCGCGCCGAGCGCCTGCGCGACGCGCGCGACCGCGTCCCGCGCCTCGGGAAACAGACCCTTGCGGAAGTAGCCGCCCGCGACCGCCATGCGCAGCCCGTAGGCGCCGCGCTCGAGCGCCGGGAGCGTCGGCTCGGGCGGGCGATCGGCGCAGGCCGGGTCCTCCGGGTCGGGGCCCTGCATGGCGTCGTAGGCGAGCGCGAGATCGCGCACCGAGCGGGCGAACGGCCCGAGGTGGTCGAGGCTCGCCACGAACGGAAAGGTGCCGGCCCGGGTGAGTCGTCCGTAGGTGGGCTTGAGGCCAAAAATGCCGCAGAACGAGGCCGGCACGCGGATCGAGCCGTTGGTGTCGGAGCCGAGCGCGAGCGGCACCAGCCGGCCCGCGACGGCGCCGCCCGATCCGCCCGACGAGCCGCCGGTCATGCGCGCGGTGTCGTGCGGATTGCGCGAGGCGCCGTCGTGCACGTTCTCGCCCGTGAAGTCATAGGCGTATTCGCCCATGTTGAGCGCGCCGACCAGGACGGCGCCGGCCGCCTCGAGGCGTTCGATCAGCGCCGCATCGCGTTCGGCGGGCGGGCGCGCGCGATTGATCTTCGACCCCGCGCGGGTCGCAAGCCCGGCAATATCGAACAGATTCTTGACCGCGAACGGCACGCCGGCGAGCGGACCGGGTGGCTTGCCGGCGGCGCGGTCCGCATCGATGGTCCGCGCGCGATCGCGTGCGCGCTCGGCCGTCACGTCCGTGAAGGCATTGAGGCCAGGATTGAGCTTTTCGATGCGCGCGAGCGCCGCCTCGGTCTCGGCGAGCGCGGTCGTCGCGCCGGCGCGCACGAAGTCGGCGATCTCGGCGGCCGTCGTCTCGGCGAGGTCGGCCGGCATGCGTCAGGCCCGAAACACCGGCGCCGGCTCGCTCTCGTCCGGCAGCGCGAATTCCTCGACCGAGCGCGCGAAGCGCAACGTCACCTCACGATGCGCGCGCACCGCCGGCCGCCAGGCCGGATCGACCGGCAGCGCCAGCGCGGCGGCTGCGGCCGTGATGAGGTCGTCGAGCGGGTCTTCGAGCGGGTCTTGCGTCGCCATTCGGGTCCCGGAGCGTCAGATCGGCGGATGCGGGATCGCGGCGATCAGCGCGCGGGTGTAGCCGGTCTGCGGCGCGCCGAGCACGCGCTCGGTCGGGCCCTGCTCGACGATCTTGCCGGACTGCATGACGATGACGCGGTCGCACAAGAGCCGCACCACGTTGAGATCGTGCGAGACGAACAGATAGCTCATGCCGAGCGAGGCTTTCAGGTCCTGCAGCAGGTTGAGCACGACTGCCTGCACCGACACGTCGAGCGCCGCGGTCGGCTCGTCCAGGATAACGAGCTCGGGCGAGAGCGCAATCGCCCGTGCGATGCCGACACGCGCTTTCTGGCCGCCCGAGAGCTGGTGCGGAAAGCGGTCGAGCAGCTCGGTCGGCAGCCCGACTTTTCGCGCCAGCTCCTCGCAGCGCGCCCGCACGGCATCGCGGCCGGCGAGGCCGCCGAGGCGCATCAGTGGATCCGCGATGGCGCGCGCCGCCGTGAAGCGCGGGTTGAGGCTGTCGGTCGGGTCCTGAAACACCATCTGGATGCGCTTGCGCAGCGGCAGCGTGGCGAACTTGTTGGCCGGAATGTCGCCGATGTCGATGCCGTCGAAGCGGATCAGGCCGTCGGTCTTGTCGATCAGCCGCATCACCATCGTCGAGGTGGTCGACTTGCCGCAGCCGGACTCGCCGACCAGCCCGACGCTCTCGCCGCGGGCGATCGCGAAGCTGATGCCGCCGACCGCGCGGAAGGTCGCGTCGTCGGGATTGCCGGCGCGGCGGCCAAACAGCTTGCTCATGCCGCCGCTCGCGGCCTGGCGCGGATATTCCTTGATCAGATTGACGACTTCGAGCAGCGGCTCGCGCGCCGCGTCCGGCGCCGGCGGCGCGGGCGCAGCGCCCGTGGCGGCGACGTCGGTCGGCAGCAGGTCGCGCAGCGTCACGCCGAGGCGCGGCGTCGCGCGCATGAGCTTCTTGGTGTAGGGGTGCTCCGGGGCCTTGAAGATCTGTTTCGCCGGCGCGGTCTCCACCACCTTGCCCTTCTCCATCACGACCACCCGGTCGCAATAGGCGGCCGCGAGGCCGAGATCGTGGGTGATCAGGATGGTCGACATGCCGCGCGCGCGCGTGAGCTCGACCACGAGGTCCATCACGGCCTTCTGGGTGGTCACGTCGAGGCCGGTGGTCGGCTCGTCGGCGATCAGCAGCTGCGGCTGGCACGCCAGCGCGAGGGCGATGACGACGCGCTGGCACATGCCGCCGGAGAGCTCGAACGGATAGGCGTGGTAGCGTTCCTCCGGCCGCGCGATCCGCACCTGGCGCAGCGCCTCGATCGCCTTGGCCTTGGCGTCGGACGGCACCGCCTGGACGTGCTGCAGCAGGACATCCTCGATCTGGCGGCCGACCTTGCGGATCGGGTTGAGCGCCGCGCGCGGGTTCTGGAAGATCATCGACATCTCGCGGCCGCGCAGGTCGCGCACCGCGCGCTCCGGCGCGTTGCGCACGTCGACGCCCGAGAACGTCACGCTTCCCTCGGCGACGCGGCCGGCGCGGTCGAGGATGCGCATCACCGCGTAGGAGGTGACCGACTTGCCCGAGCCGGACTCGCCGACGATCGCGAGGGTCTCGCCCTTGCCGACGCTGATGCTGACGCGCTCGACCGCCCGCACGGTGCCGCGCCGGGTGGCGAACGCGACCGTGAGGTCGCGCACGGCGAGCAGCGGGATCGCCTCGGCGGTCATGGACTCGGCAGTCTTGGACATCGTCACGTCCGCCGCTGCGGGTCGACGATGTCGCGCAGCCCGTCGCCCAACAGATTGAAGCAGAACACCGCGAGCATCAGCGCGGCGCCGGGAAACAGCGCGATCCACCATTCGCCCGAGATGATGTTGCCGGCGCCTTCCGCCACCATGATGCCCCACTCGGGCGTCGGCGGCCGCACGCCGAGGCCGATGAAGGAGAGGCCGGCCGCATTGAGGATCGCATAGCCCATGGTCAGCGACATCTGCACCACCATGATCGGCATCACGTTGGGCAGCACCTGGGTGAGCACGATGCGCAGCTCGCCGTTGCCGGAAAGCCGCGCCGCCTGCACGAAGCCGGCGTCGCGCCGCACATTGGCCTCGGCGCGCGCCACCCGGGCATAGAGCGGGAAGTTGATGATCGCGGTCGCGATCACGATGTTGGTCACCGTGTTGCCGAGCGCCGCCACGATGCCCATGGCGAGCACGAACAGCGGGAACGCCATGATGGTGTCGGCGATGCGGCCGACGATGAGATCGGTCCAGCCGCCGAAGAAGCCGGCCGCGACGCCCGAAACGCCGCCGAGCGCGAACACGAGCGCGACCGAGAAGATCGCGATGCCGAGGTCGAGACGCGCCGCCACCATCACGCGGCTCAGGATGTCGCGGCCGTATTCGTCGGTGCCGAACCAATGGTGGAGCGAGGGCGCCTGCAGCTTGGCGGCGACGTCGCTCGCGAGCGGGTCGTACGGCGCAATCGCGGGGCCGAGGAGGGCGCACAGCGCCAGCAGCACGAACAGGCCGAAGGCGAGCCCGGTGACGGGATTTTCTCCGATCACGTGTCGCGCATGGGAGAGGAGCGAGGTCTGCTTCGCCGGCGGTGCCGGCGCCGCGACCGCGCCCGGCTCCATGCGCATGGCCCCGCTCATGCCTCGATCCTCACGCGCGGGTCGATCACGCCGTAGAGCAGATCGATCGCGAGGTTGAGCAGCACGTAGAGGACCGCCATGGTCAGCACGAAGCCCTGCACCGGCGCGTAGTCCGAGGCGATCAGCGCCTCGACCGCATAGGAGCCGATGCCCGGCCAGGCAAACACCTTCTCGACCAGCACGTTGGCGCCGAGCAGGAAGCTGAACACCATGCCGAGCGTGGTGACGACCGGCAGCATGGCGTTGCGGAACGCATAGGTGACGATCACCCGATGCGGCGCGAGCCCGTTCGCCCGCGCGGTGCGCACGAAGTCGGAGGCGAGCACGGACAGCATGGCGGCGCGGGTCATGCGGGCGATCGGGGCGAGCGAGAAGATCGCGAGCGTCGCGGCCGGCAGGATCAGCGGCGCCAAGCAGGCGCGAAACAGCGCGAGATCGCGCGCCAGCAGGCTGTCGATCAGGTAGAAGCCGGTGACCTGCGGCGGCGGCGTGTAGAAGACGTCGAGCCGGCCGAGCGGCGCCGGCGCCCAGCCGAGCAGGAAATAGAAGGCGTAGACCAGCAGCAGGCCGGTGAAGAACACCGGCAGCGACACGCCGGCGGTCGCGACGATGCGGCAGGCATGGTCGATCAGCGAGCCCTGGCGCACCGCCGCGAGGATCCCGAGCGGCACCGCGATCGCCATCGCGATGACGAGGCCGAGGAGCGTGAGCTCGGCCGAGGCGGGCAGGCGGCTTGCGATGTCGGAGATCACCGGCTGCCCGGTGGTGAGCGAGGTGCCGAAATCGCCGTGCGCCAGGTCCCTGACGTAGCGCACGAACTGTTTCGGCAGTGGCTGGTCGAGGCCGAGCTTGGCGCGCACCTCGGCGATCGCCTGCGGGGTGGCGGCCGGGCCGGCGAAATAGGCGGCGGTGTCGCCCGGCAGCACGCGGGTGAGCAGGAAGGTGACGACGATGACGCCGATCAGGCTCGGGATCGCGGTGATGAGCCGCTTGCCGGTCTGGCGCAGCATGGCGCCGTTAGCCCTTCACCAGCGCGCGATAATCGAGCCGGCGGTGGAACCAGTACTGATAGCCGGACACGTTCTTCTGCATCGCGACGTTGACATAGGGCTGGTAGAGCGGGATGCGCGGCATGTCCGCATAGGCAAGGTCGACGAAGCCTTTGACGTCCTTGTCGTAGCCCGCCTTGTCGCCCTCGGCGGCAGCCACGCTCGCGCCGTCGATCAGCGCGTCCATCGCTTTCGACTGGTAGCTCATTGTGTTGAAGATCGAATTCTTGCCGTGATAGCACCAGATGAAGAAGTACTCCGGATAGTCGAGCCAGCCCGAGAAGACGTTGGTGTAGAGCGGCATCACCTTCTTGTTGAGCTCGGTTCGCCAGTTGGCGCCCGGCACCTTGTTGATCGTGGTCTTGATGCCGATCTGCGCCAGGCTCTCCTGGGTGAGCACGCAGATCGGCTCGTTGACGCCGGCGAAACCGAGGTCGAACGAGAGCGTGGTCTCGAACCCGTCCGCATGGCCGGCCTCGGCCATCAGCTGCTTCGCCTTGGCGATGTCGGTCGTGAATTTGTGCGGCTGCGGCCAGGCGGCTTCGGTCCGGTAGTCGGCCGGCGCGCCAAACAGCGGGCGGCCGAGGCCGAACAGCACCGCGTCCATGATCTTCTGGTAGGGGATCGCGCAGGCGACCGCCTGGCGCACTTTTGGATCGTCGAACGGCGGGTTCTTCACGTTCATGCCGATGTACTGGATGCCGTTCGAGTAGGGCGTCGACACGATGGTGAGCTTGCCGGCGTCCTTGAGTTCGACGAAATCCTTGTTCGGCAGGTCGTAGGAGATGTCGGCGTCGCCCCGCTCCAGGAGCGCGCGCCGGTTGCCGGCCGACGGCACCATGCGCCAGACGATGCGCTTGACCCTGGGCAGCGGGCCGCCGGTCCATTTGTCGTTGCGCTCGAGCACGACCTGTGTCCCGGCCGTCCAATTCGTCACCCGATAGGCGCCGCTGCCGGCGGTGTTCTGCTTGGTGTATTCGAGGCCCCAGGGATCCTTCTCGGTCGCGTTCTTCTTCACCAGCTCGGAATTGATCACGCAGGGGACGATGACGGCGAGGTCGGGGATCGTCAGGCGATCCTTGCGCAGGAAGTCGATGCGGATGGTGCGGTCGTCGAGGACCACGAACTGCTCGGGCTTGGTGAGCGAGCCCGCGCCCATCTGGAAGGTCGGGAACCCGCCGACCGAGACGGCGCGGTCGAGCGACCATTTCACGTCCTTGGCGGTGACCGGCGTGCCGTCCTGGAAGACCGCATTCTTCTTCAGCTTGAAGGTGACCGACATGTCGCCGATCGCCATGTCGTCGGCGAGCTCCATCTTGAACTTGTCGCGGTCGTAGTAGGGCGTGCCGTTGACCGTCTTCATCTCGTGGCTGATCAGCCGGTCGTAGCAATTCCACGACACCTCGTAGCCCGGCACGTTGGTGCCGACGCCGTGGATGTCGAGATTGTTCGGTCCGCTTTCCGAGACGATCAGCAGCGTTTCCTGGCGCGCCTGCGCCTTCGCGGGCGACCAGATCGCCGGCGCGGTGGGCAGGGCGCTGCCGGCGGCGAGCGCCGTCATCGATTTGAGGAAGTCGCGACGTTTCATCATGCCCTCCGCGCGAGCCGGCACGAGATGTTCCGCAAGGCTCGTGCCAGATCGCCGGGAGGGTGCCGCGGCAGATCGCTTTGGTTGTCAAGGTATTGATATCGCTGCGATTCCGTCCCCGCGCTGGGGCGGTGTCGCTTGTCCGGTCTCCGTTCCAATTGCATGCAATTGGGCTGATTTCGCCCATTATTTAGGCGGCGGCGCCACCTCCACTGCCGTCGTCGCCCGCGCAAGCGGGCAATGACGAGCGGGGTTTGATCGCCGCAGCTCCTCTTTGCGCGGGCAATGACGCCAGTGGGCTTGGCACAATCTTCGCAGGCAACGATTGTCGCATCATCGTGGGAGCGAAACGACGTGACAAGCGTGACGATCAAGGCCGAGCCCGCCGCGCTCGCGATCGACCTCGATCGCGCCGCGCTCCTTCTCATCGACATGCAGCGCGATTTTCTCGAGCCCGGCGGTTTCGGCGCCGCGCTCGGCAACGACGTCACGCGGCTGCAGGCGGCGGTGGGCCCGTGCCGGGCGGTGCTCGCCGCGGCGCGCGCGGCCGGCCTTCTCGTGATCCACACCCGCGAGGGCCATCGGCCGGATCTCTCCGACGCGCCGCGGCTCAAGGTCGAGCGCGGCGATCCCGCCTTGCGCATCGGCGCGCCCGGCCCGATGGGCCGCATTCTCGTCCGCGGCGAGCCCGGCCACGACATCGTCGCGGAGCTCTACCCCGAGCCCGGCGAGCCGGTGATCGACAAGCCCGGCAAGGGCGCGTTCTTCGCGACCGATCTCGATCTCATGCTGCGCAACCGCGGCATCGAGACCCTGCTGGTCGGCGGCGTCACCACCGAGGTGTGCGTCAACACGACGGTGCGCGAGGCGAACGACCGCGGCTACCGCTGCGTCGTGCTCGCCGATTGCTGCGCGTCCTATTTTGCCGAATTCCATGCCGCCGGTCTCGCGATGATCGCGGCGCAGGGCGGAATCTTCGGCTCGGTCGCGACGTCGCAATCGCTGCTCGATGCGCTGACGCCGCCCGCGTGAACCGACTGCATACAATAGCGATAATCTGCATATCTTTTGAGCAGCCGGCGGGCCGATCATTTTCGCCCGGTCGGCGGCCTCTTTTGAAAATTGTGCATCGCTTCAGTGCTTTGCGCCGCCCCGCACGACCGCGCCCCACTGGCACGGCCCTTGCGAAACAGCCGGCAACGCGCGGGGACATCCAGCTTCGATGACGGCCGGCCGCTGCCGGCGCCGAAATAGGCGCGTGAAAGGAGCACCCATGACTCTCGATAAGGTTTCGCGGCGACGCGTGCTGCAGGGCACCGCCGCACTCACGCTCGGGGCCGCGCTTCCGGTCCGTCCGGCCGCCGCCAAGGACGTCACGGTCGGCTTCATCTATGTCGGGTCGCGCGACGACTACGGCTACAACCAGGCGCACGCCGCCGGCGCCGCCGCGCTCAAAAAGGTGTCCGGCATCAACGTGGTCGAGGAGGAGAAGGTCGCCGAGACCGAGGCGGTCGAGAAGACCATGGAGTCGATGATCGATCTCGACGGCGCGACGCTCTTGTTTC
>Ga0335081_10019483_pt1 | contig 10974 bp, 9 predicted proteins | sample Lox_Sample_35_FD_206713 | JGI IMG/M metagenome (GOLD analysis project Ga0335081, IMG submission 206713) | Soil microbial communities from Loxahatchee National Wildlife Refuge, Florida, United States - Lox_Sample_3.5 | ecosystem: Environmental > Terrestrial > Soil > Wetlands | place: USA: Florida...
GGGAAGTTGAAATGATTCTTTTCTTGAATTAGTCCTTTTGGCAAGCTCCTTAGAACTATGACGCGGTTTCAACCCGCAATGTGGAATGTAATGCCAGCCTCACCTGGAACGAGTGATGTGACGCCGCCTTGAGTGCCAAAAATATGGTCTCTGTCTGAGACGGAGACTCTGTTGAGAGATCAGATCGACCAACGTCAGGCGGCAGCTCAAATATGCACGAATTTTCAACCTTTGCCTCCGCCTTGACGGCGTCCCACATCCACATCCCCACGTTCCTGTTCCCCACAAATCACTTCAAAAGTCAAGATGTGGCGTGGCGTTGTGTGGAGTCTAGGTGAATAGGTACAGTACTTATTCCGATCCAGGCGGCTCTCGCCAGTTCGTCCGCCGATCAAACCCTCGGGTTGATGCTAAGCGTCTTCGGAGTATGGTCGAAGTCTCTCCCTCGGGCAGCTACCCGCGCATCGGCTGTCAGGTAGGTCTCATTTCAGTGTTGAAAGTCTGATCGGATTGAAGGAACTCGATCCGGTCCGTGCACGCCCTTGGGAAACGCGATGCTCATCAACCGAGCCTGGATTATGCCTTTGCCTTCGATATTGACGGTGTGCTCATGCTCGGCTCTAATGCCATTCCCGCGGGCGCCAGGGCATTGAAGCGCCTTCATGAGAAGAAAATCCCTTATATTCTCCTCACGAATGGTGGTGGGAAACACGAGTCCGATAGGGTTGCCGAACTCAGCGATCGTCTTGGTGTCAATGTAGCAACACCGCTTTGCTCTCGCTTTCATCTTGCGGTCGGTGTTGATGTCTAATATGATCAGATTTCGGTCAACCAATTCATTCAAAGCCATACGCCATACAAAGAGTTTGCTCATAAATATCGGAATGTCGTCATTTTCTCCGAGGATGATAAAAAATGCCGTTCAGTGGCCGAGGGATATGGTTTCAAGAATGTCTGGACAGCAACCGACGTCAATGCCAACTTCCCAGACCTTTGGCCTTTCAGAGCGGATCACCCTGAGAAATTCAAATACCTTGCTCCGAATCAACAGATCGATGCTGCTCTTGTCTTCAATGATCCCGCGTACGATCACATCTGGAAGAATACTCACAAAAAGTGATTGGGGCCGTGATACACAGATTATTGTGGATTTAGCCCTGTCCCCCGACAGAACATTTGGCAATAAGAGCCGTCTTGCCGTTCAAGCCAGAGATGGCACAGCCACCGCGATCGTTCTATCTGCGTAATCAAATTCGATCTTTGTTGAGTTGATAATCTAGGAATGATCTGATCTGGTCCAACCCTTTCCCTCATCCTCGATGGGGTCAAGGAGCTTTCCGCACGACGTTAGAAACATTGTATGCATCTCTCACCAGCGACCCACTCCCTCTGAATATCACCCAGTTTGGGAAACCATCCACTGCAATGTTTTCGTACGCCGAGGGCGTCCTCATGAGCTATCTCACTGAATGGCACGGGGTCAAGCAGCCCAACGTTAACGGGCGTCACTCCCACGCACCACGCCGTGTCTACATGTTTGGAGACAATCCTGATTCTGGTCAGTACGCCTGCAATTCTAGAATAAACATTTAGATATTCGCGGTGCAAATGAAAAGGGCTGGTATTCCATTCTTGTCCGGACAGGAAACTTTAAAGGAAAGGGAAATAGCCCGTTGTACCCAGCCAAGCGAGTCTTTGATGACGCCGAGCAAGCAGTTAATTGGATAATTAGTCACGAGGAACGTCGATACCGAAACCTAATCGCTGCCCAAGAGAAGAGCGGAGGGATCGTCCATGAGAGAGACGAATGGTATTATGCAGATTAGACGCGGCATATAGATAGAAGGAGTTATGCGCGGAGATGGGTGGCGAGAAAAACAAATGAATTACTGTGTCAAAGTAAAACAAACTAAATGTAGCAAACTAAAACCTGCAAATGCCACAAAGTTAAAGACAGCAAAGTATGCAACGTCCTCATCTATGCAAATTTCTCGATATGGTCATGGACAATCGCCTTGGATTCGCGCTCGCCAGCACCCCTGACGAATGTCAAAAGACATGATGTTGAAGTGAACAGATTTCGCAGAAATGAGCTTTCCAACAATGTGGTTTGTTGCCTCTTCACAGGGCCGAATGTGGAACGGGGAATCGGTTTCCCGCTTCCCCGTTGCCAAGACTGACGGTCCCGCCAAGATCAAGGCGAAGGCCAAGTCGCTCCTTTTCATGGCCCAACTTGGGGAATATCGTCTGGCCTAGCCTGACAGGAGGGATTCCCAACTTCTTAAACATTGCGCCTCCTTTGCATAGCCTTCTCGAATTCCAAAATCACTGGAACGCGCTCACCGGGACCAGAAATCGATAGAACCGGTCTTACATTGCTCTGCGACGACCAAAGCTGAAGAATATGGTGATGTGGCGGGCTACGTTAAAACAGCAGTCACAGAGGGTTAAGCCCACCGTGCGCGTGTATCCTTACGGTTATCCTTCCTCTAAAAGGACAGTTTCCACAGCCGTTATGGCTGTCATGGTGGGCAAGAAACGGCCAGGTTCGCTAAGGCAGAAATTGAGATGCAGGAGCAAAGGCGGGTGGTTTGCGCTGGGTATGTGAACATCGTCTCAAAAGTAGGTCAACCGGCAGGGAACTTCAAGGAGTCTATGAAAACCTCGGCTTCAGTACTTCTTTTGGAGCCTTTTGGAGTGAACCGAACGTGGCCATAATTATGCTTAAATTAGACGGGTAGAATTGAAAACGGTGTATGGTTATAACCTCTGAGATTTTGTGCCGATACTAAAGTATGTTTCACCGGAATAAGTTCATGCCGATCATCACTATCAACCGCATCAAGGCAACTAGTCCAGTGAAAAGTGATTTAGGTTGGTGGTGGTGAAGATGCTTGGTGTAAATAATAGTTGACTTTTGGATAAAGTAGGCGAATAAAAGTTTCGTCTTTCCTTCTTGCTTGCCTCTCAAATGTCCCTGCCTTGAGCGAAGGCTGTTGACGTAATCGATGGGGGTGGCCATCATATCGTCCGTTGACTCCGTTTTGTTGCGGGGTCTTTTCAGAATACTGCTGGATTTTTGCCGTACTACTTTATGTCATCGCCATGTTTCGAAGGGAAGGTGCAGCTCCGGGAAGATTTCAGAGATCTGCCACGCGGCTATCGCGGCATGAACGATAGAAAACACGTCAAGTTCGGTGGATCCTAGCCCAGCCAGGATTTCGGATGCCGGGGTATTACGATGAGCGCGAGGCCGGTTGGCGAGTTCCGGAACGGTATAATCATTTAGTTACGAAGGAGAACTTGACTTTGAGCCCCAGGATATCGGTACCAAATTGAGAGAAGGTCTTATGGGCGGCCAGTGCGAAGATCAATTTTATTTTTAGCTGTTCCCCGCCGGTGTGGCGCTGTTATGACCAGGGCACGGATCGTAACATGACAAGGCGAAGCAACCAGTGGCAGCGCTTAAAATGTCCACGCAACACAACAAGCCTCTTGCATCCCGCGTCAGCGTAATTTACACAAGCTTTTGAAAAGATTATTCAAGCCAATCAAAGGGAGGCAACACAGCCAACCTCATTAAACGCAAATTGGTGCACGCCCCGTGCACATTCGGAGCGGCTCAATTGGTAGCCATTTTAAGGGGTTAAGCTCGAAGCCCGAACCGTGATTTACCCCTGAATTCCTCCGGACTCCTTCCGCACGTATAAAAACGGCTTTCCGACGCGCGCTAGAACCCAGTTTTCACTTTCCTTTCAGTTCTTCGACACACTCCTTGAAAATGGTAGCTTCTTCAATTGATCAAACCAGGACTCACCGTCAGTTCTCCAAAGTCATTGTTGGTCTTACTCTCGCCTCGCTTGTCGCTGCACAATCGCTCCCGAGCCTCCCGGCAGGCACCTGCTCAGGCCCATGTTCCGGCTTGACCGGCGTCTCCAGATGCCAAAATTCCGAAGACCTTTCCTGCGTTTGCGGGGTCTACGAATCCGCCCTTCCAGGAGCTGTACCGCCCTCTTGTAGTATACAATATTGACCAAGTTAGTGCATTGACTGCTGGAATGGAGTTGATTCTGCCATTGGTCAGGACCTGACAGCTCTCGTCAATTATTGCAAGAGCGGCACTTTTAGTGGCGTGCCGGCTGCCACCAACGGACCTACCGGAACCGGTTCCGGCAGCAGTGGGGCTACTGCAACGGCTGGAGGGTCTAGCGCCTCTAGCACCTCTAGCGCACAGGCCACTGGCTCGGCTCATTCATCTGGGTCTACCACTGTTGTCGCGACCGGATTGATGTGGGTCATGCTTGCTGTCGGAGCAATCATTGGAGCTTAAGTGTTGGAACTCAATAAATTAAGTGCAGATTTCGTTTGAAAGCAACATTGATTAAATTTACTTCAGAACCCTACTTTTGACTGAGTGCAACGTCAGATGGCCTTTCCAGAGTTCTGCAATACGGCTTGTGTGACGTGCCAAGCCACCCCTCACAACCCTCAGGGAGTCATCCTTGCCTGTCTCAGCGTAGTTCCAAGCAGAGCGAATTGCCTACGGGGTCCGAAGGCAAGAATTGTGTTGGTTGAATTCCTTGGCAGATGCGGCGCAACCGAACCTTCGCCTCGACACATGAGACAGTTTTCCTGAATGATTAAGCAATGGGTAGCACCACGTTTCTCTAATGAAGCTACCGAAGAGACAATGGCGAATTACTTGCAGAAGGTCTGTAATTCTTGGCAAGAAGCAAATTGGGGAACAGTCCGTTGTGTCATCCCAACTCTGCCATGGTCGGAACCAATTTACCACACTTCAGAGGCGCAGCGGGATCGAGTTTAGCCATTAAATGCGAGGCTTATCCGTCCGCCAAGACTGATAAATGACAGAATGCACGGCAGCACCGCCTACTTCGTGTGGCGTTAATGCGATGAGGTTGGGTGGAATAGACTCTGACATCGTGTAGGGCGCCACGAGTTCGTCCTGGCCGTGGCAACTTCAAGCGACACAGCCACACTGTTAAATTGCACGCCGATATTTTTAGCTTTCCCCATCGGGGTTAAGGTTATTGGTGATTACATAGGTTAGAATGGGATCAAAACAAAGGAAATAGTACCCGAATCCCTCAAAGACAAGTTTCAGATTTGTGTTTCAAAATTCCTGCTGGAAGTCTTTCGTTCAGCTTCAGGCTCCCATCCGTATAGTCGTCTTGGAGTCTCGATGAGGTATATTTTTAAGGTTTACGTGCCGGGGTGTGGCTTCCTGCAAAAAGGGGGGTGGCGCGTTATCCCGCTCATTTTAATGGTCCGCTTTGCATGAAGTATAAAGTACGAGCTCGCATCCTCAACATTCGTGTCACCCTTATAACAACCTTTCCTTGCTTCAAACCGGCACTACCATGCAACGCTTCAATTCACTTGTTGTCCTCCTCGGACTTTGTGTCAATGCCCTTGACGCCAGTGCAATGCCTTACTACCCCAACGTCACTGATCCCAATTTTCCACTTGGATCCCGCTGCATTGATTATTGCGCGTTCCTGAATCCTGGACAAATTTGCCCAGGTCATCCGTTGGACGTCAATTGCCTTTGTGAAGTGTACAACCAACGACTTGCCCCTGTAATTTTCTGCTCCTTTCCTGAAGATTAATGGTAGTGTGAACAATGCTGGGCCAACAAAAACATCACGGTTGCCAATAATCTTCTTGCCATCGAGAGCCTCTGCTCCTCTTACCTTACAACTACCTCCATTTCGGCCACCCCCAGCACCGCAAGTGCATCAGCCACTACGACTGGGACGATATTCGTCACCCTGACAACCACGGCCTCTGCTTTCAGTAGCGCAACGTCCCCCCCATCTCTCCAAAGCAGTGGAGTCTCGTCATCTGGTACGGGCTTTGTCGGCCTCTGGGTGCTTGAATTCGTAACAATCGGCATTGTGGTGTCTCTTTCGTAGGTTTTTCTTGACGGGGGAGCTAATTTTGCGTGCGCTTGGAGGCCTAGTTAAAATTTTATTATGTGTAAAATACATTAATGCATAGACTCTTTCACCGAAATTTATCATGATTCCGAGAAAACCCTTCATTTCATCCTTAGAAATTGAAGTCCCGAGAATGAACGCTGGGAAGTGGGCCTATATTTGCAAACGGGGACTTCGAAGGTGGTGGACCAGAACTGGAGCAAAATTCAACGGTTACAGGAGAACGAAATTCGCTGGCGTGGGACATAGATGGCGTCCATTTCTACTCTGGAAATCCTTCTATTCGAATGTAAATCAAAAGACAACATGTCGAATTTAGTCCATTGAGATTGTTCAAAGCCACACCAACAATACGGACCGCTTCAGGAAGAATTTCAAACTATTCGGACTTGAGCACGGGTTCACCAATCGACGCGTATTTTTCAATGAATCCCTGGTTTCTACGTGATTCCTATTGTCAATAGAGAACAGTGATAGAGGCACCATACGATTTCTTTGAGGGTGGCCGACGCATTATAATACGCGCCGATTGCCATACTACCGATCAACGACGTGGACGAAGTGAAATCAACCTCTTCGCAATCCAATGGTCATCGAGAATATTTGTGAAATTCACCTTTGTGTGCCTCATTGGGTAGGTGAGTTGTAGTTGATAACGAAAAAGCTCTGGCATCTCTTGAACAAAAGTTGAGCTTTCGATAACAGCGTATTGATAATGGGAGACGGAGCCGAAAACGAAGCCGGCAATTGCACCTGCCATGAATGGAAGGGTGGCAGTCCCGACAAGCAGTCCGCAGGCGCTGGCCGATGCCAGACCGAACACGACGGCCGAGCTCGACGAGAGGACGATATTCTGTAGCATGCTGCAACGTCAATTGGGTTCCATTCGGATTTCAACAATACGCCGGGCCCAGAACGGGTCCCGAAGCCTGATAGAATTGTCATCAGACTCGCACTTGCGGATTGCGCGGTTCCATCTTGGAAGTGGGACTATACAGTTAGTGAATGACACCGTATGAGCTACGTGTTCACTCATCGCGGTATCGGGTGGAGTCGTGGCAGAAGGCAGATTGCGAATTGGGAGCGGGAGCCAATAATTTCGCGGCCCGTTTGAGGTCCGGGTTTCGCCGAACTGAGGAGCCCCAAGTAACTTGCCGTGACGACCAACTCGTCAAGGAAGCAGCTTCCGTGGTACGTCGTTTCAGCTTTCACAGGTTTCTGAGGATGGGACCTTGGACTTTGCTACGCGGATGGATCCACGCGAATTTTTCGAGGACAATCTGATTCGATCTAGCCGTAGGTAGTTTACCAAAAGGAGCTCAATGCAAGCAAAATTTGGGTCAACGAGTATCAAGCGTTCACTGTCCGCAGTAGAAGCTGGGACGAAGCCCTCGCAAGTGATAGGATTGCGTTGACCGGCTGCTTAGGCTCCAATCCTTCTCCGGTCGCTGTCTCGAGGGGGGAACAGGTACAACCCCCGCGGCTGCCAATCATGCAAAGGCAATTACACTTGAACGGGCTGGGTGAGCGTTGGGTTGGCGTGGTCTGTACAAGGTTGACATGGGACCTTGGGGAGGATTTGGAGGGAGATTCCAGGATTCGCGGCCCGAGCATTCGGTTGCATTGGGCATGTAGCACTGTCGTCAAACGGGCATCCGCGAATTTGGACTGCGGGCACTAGCAAACATCCCGGCGCACCGACAGCGCGAGTGGCGCTTTCTCGTGGCGTCCATTCAATCCAATCGCAACGGCTGTGGCGGCCCATGCTCCGCTTGGCCATCGCACCCGAGAAGCTACACGTTACAGTGATGAAAATTTGCTTGCCAAGTGCCAAGCCTAGATCACTGCTTATGGGACGGGCTCAGCATTCCTTCCTACCTATGTTGGACTCTTGCAATTGAGCTTGTCTGGAATCAAGCACTCTTTGATCGAGCAATTCTGTATTTCGATACCAGGGCTGGCTCTAAACTTGGGATCGTCATTCACGACTATCTCCGAGCTATCTCCACAAGAGAGAACCTCCGAGCCTTATCACGACCTGTATTTACGCCTTACTGGAGCGACGTGGGCCCTGAAAGAGAAACTAACAAGACCTTTCGTCGATGTTGGGACCTCCCAATAGGCTTCAATTGAAGTCAGCAGAAACTCGTGTCATCAAAGCCCCTCCACGAATAACGGGGGCCTGAGACTTTTCGAGCCGTCTACCGAGGGGCAGAAATTTTTGTAGCATGGCTGACATGCAGCAAGTCACCACTCTTCCGGCAACATCACACCCCATAATTACATTTTTCGGTTGCCATCAGTTTGGCCTTGTACATGACTCTGACTTTGGATTTTAGATGCCGAATATTCTGGGTGCTTATCACGCATAAGTTGGAGGGGCCCCCAAAGCCTGCATTCTTTTCTCTTTCTCATCACGTCCGCTGACTGTCCATCTTCAAATCTTATTCAGCAAAAGAAAAGAAATTGAATCGTGTCTGCTCTCTATCGCCGTCGTGGCTTCCTTTACGACTCGTCGATCTTGTTAGGGAAAAGTTGCTATTACCAGCGGCGGTGTCGCTTGAGACGCTCTTGCGCTCATCAAAATCGAAGAGCCCGCCTCCTCCAACTGCAATTTCTTGGGCAACAGCCGCCACCAAGGTCTGAATGATTCGAAAGGGAAAGGACAAACGACCATCGCTTTGAGGAATGGGATCGATCATGGGATGGAACATTGGGATGGAGTGATAGAAGTGAGATGTGGTCCTCTCGTAGTATACAACGCAGAATTTCTCCGGGTCTCTTATTTTTCAAATTTTGGTGTGCAGGTATTTGACACGTACATTATTCAATGAGAACTTGATATCGAAAAAGACCATAAGGATTATGAGGGGAGATCAGATCAGACATTAATACTTCATGACTTGATCACGGTGAACTTTGAATGGAATTGACTTTCGAGAACCGCCTATGCCGGGAAAGCTATTTGAGAAGCTTCCTAAAGAAATTTACAGATTCGGTCTTTGCATCTTCCACAGCATCCTTCGTAAACTCATCCTCGATCTGAGCCCTGGCCGCAAAGCCGTGGTCAAATCCAGGATAAACCGTAATCTTGAAGAATTTCTTCTCCTTCTTCGCCTTCTCATCGAATATCTTCTCCGCAATAAGACGCGACTCTTGTGGGAAAGCTCTGTCTGTGTAAGGGGCGACGATCAGCGTGGGCGCCAACAATCTCTCCAAATCCCCGGGAATTTCCAGGCGTGAAGGATGGTTCAGGGAAAGGCCGTCAATCAAGCCGGGTTTCGCAGCGAGCATGCAGCCGCCCCAAGCACCCCAACAATACCCGATGACGAACACCCTTTTGTATTGACTCCTGAGGTGTTCTGCCATGGCAAGCATCTGCGGGAAACGCTTCTCGCTAGTGTTGTGCGCTGCAAACTTTGGGAAATTGCGTTCCTCGGGCGTCAGTTTGCTGAATGCTGTCTCCTCGAGAAAATCACCGACGTACACGGTTGCAGGGATTTCTTTGGCATAGGTGTCAGCAAGGAGACGATGATTATTATATTCGTAGCCGAAGACATCCGTAATGTACAGGAGGGCGTTCTCTTTGTTCGAGCCGGTTACATAGGCTTCCCTGTCGCCAATTGTGATGACGGAGCCGGTTGGTGTGCCAGAATGGACAGCACCGGTGACACAATGCTCGTAGGACATGGCCTCCGGGATAGACAGATGCGAGAGGAGCTGACGGGACCGGGAGTTGGAGGAATTCACCGTTGTGAAGGTGATGATGTGCTTTCGGTCCCGCGACAGGTGGAAATAAAGCGTAAAAGCCGAGTCTCGTGATCGGGTCACACTAGACGAAGGCCATCTCACGAAACGACGTTTGCCGAAATGCCAAGGGACGAGAACCATGTGAGCTATAGAGAACAACAAGAATAATTTCTTACAAAGAAATTAATCTTGGAACGAACATCGAGGGGTATGGCCTTGAAAGCTGAGAATTTCGGCGGTTGTAATTCAACCATTTCGTGCTTGAAATGCTTATGCAAAAGGACCTAAGCAAAGGTTTCCAGGCATTGCCCCATTCCAATGTATGCCCTTGGCGAACCGACTCGATCCACTTTCAATACACCGTACTATTCACTTGACCTGAGAGTCACAAGTTATCGAATTTAAAGAGTCAGTGGCCGGCCCCGGGACTTGACACATATGAGATTTCAGCAATTACATGAAATGCAAATGGAACATTTCAGAGCCATCAATCAATTCAAATTATAGCTATCACAGTTATAGAGCCAAAAAGAAATTCAAATCTCATTGCTGGAGAATCATCAAATTTTATCACAAATATCCGTTTTAGAATCAGATATTAGAGAAGATGTAGCTAACAAAGTGTAAAGGTACAACAACATACTAGAAATGGAAAGCAAGGCCTTAAAGAGTTAAATAAAAACTGGATAAATAACTAAATGCAAAAACAGGACTATATGAAAATATAAAATGATATACAAGATTCTGAATTATAAGCTCAGGATTTTTTATTTATATTTTTGATACTAATATTTAAATCTATTTTTTACTTAGTTTTTTCTTCCTTTCAGTAATATTTTTTATTCATTCTATAATAAATTGTCTTTATTCTTTGCTAATAGTAAGTATATAGCTTAATATCTAATTAATCTTATAGCAAATTAAATAATATTGCTAATAACTCAACTTCATTAAATATAACAACTTTTTATATATATAACTATATAGCTAGAGTTATACGTCAGGAAAATAAAAACCCTCCCTATCTGCGCCTAGCTGTGAAAGTTTGGAGTTCTTGGGGAGCCAAACTATCTACTGCTTAGCAAGCAACTTTCAGAGCATATTTTTTGATATATCTTCACGAGTTTTAACCTGATTCACATGATCAATGATGATTTTGAATCTGCTGACTAAGCTCTTTCATTTCAAACTCATAGTTACCAGTTGGATTTAAAACTGGCCTGAAAAAACTAGAAATGTCTTAAATTTACACTTATTATTGCTA
>Ga0335081_10019484_pt1 | contig 10974 bp, 9 predicted proteins | sample Lox_Sample_35_FD_206713 | JGI IMG/M metagenome (GOLD analysis project Ga0335081, IMG submission 206713) | Soil microbial communities from Loxahatchee National Wildlife Refuge, Florida, United States - Lox_Sample_3.5 | ecosystem: Environmental > Terrestrial > Soil > Wetlands | place: USA: Florida...
CGCTTCTCCTGGCCCTGCATCGACTTCACCGCGATGCCGATGACGATGAACGCGGCGCCGGCGATGACCAGGAGCCGCAGAGGCAAGGGCATCAGCGCCCATGTCTGCGCGATCGACGGCTTCTGCTGCGCGGCCGCGCCCGCCTTGGGCGCGATCTCCTTCGGCTCGGCCGGCATCGAGGTGATGCGCGTCTCGGCCGACTGCCGCGCCGGCGCGGCGGTGATGCGCGTTTCGCCGCCTTCGGCGGAGGAGAACTCGAAGGTGACCGGCCCGACGCCGATGCGGTCGCCCGCCCGGAGCTGCCGCGGCTTGTCGATGGTGGCGCCGTTCAGCTCGGTGCCGTTGGCCGAGCCGTTGTCGAGCAGCATCCACGCGCTGCCCTGCTTCTCGATGCGCGCATGCAGGCGCGAGACGCCGCCGTCGTTCAAGACCACGTCGTTCTCGGCGCCCCGGCCGATGGTCACCTTGGGCGCGTCGAACTGGAACTTCTGACCGCGCCCCTTGCCGTCGGCGATGGTGAGGACGAAGGGCATCGTCAGAAGGTTCCGGAGAAGAATACCTGGTATACAATCGGGGCGAAGATCATGATGAAGACGGTGGGGAAGATGAAGCAGATGAGCGGGAACAGCAGCTTCACCGGCGCCTCGTTGGCCAGCTTCTCCGCCCGCTGCGTCCGCTCGATGCGCATCTGTGTGGAAAGGATGCGGAGGACCTTCCCGAGCGGGGTGCCCATCTTGTCGGCCTGGATCAGCGCCTGCACGAACGAGGTCAGCGTCGAGAGCTCCACCCGCTGCGCCAGGTTGCGCAGCGCCTCCTCGCGCGTCTTGCCCAGCTTGAGCTCCTTCAGCGTGATGCCGAGCTCGTCGCTGAGCGGCCCCTTGCGCCCCTTCTCGACCACCTTGCCGAGCGCCGCGGCGAAGTCGAGGCCCGCCTCGACGCTCAACGTGAGCAGGTCGAGGTTGTAGGGCAGCGCGCGGGTGATGGCGAAGTGCCGCGCCTTCACCTTGTCGCGCAGCCAGATGAGCGGGTACGACATGCCGAGCAGCGCGAACGCCAGCGAGGCGACGGCGTTCACGTCGAGCCAGAAGCAGAAGAGCACGCCCAGCAACAGGCCGAACGCGCCGGCGATCTCCATCAGCGCGACGACCTCGCTCGCCTTCAGCTCCATCGGCTTGCCGGCCTTGCGCAGCGAGGCCTCGATGCGCTGCAGCCGGCCCGCGGGCACCCAGCGCTCGTTCACCGCGGCGAGGAACGCGACCAGCGAGCCGCGCACCGCCGAGAGCGTGCCGCCGCCGCCGTCGCCGGCCGCGACCAAAGCGGCCTCTTGCGAGCCCATCTGCGCCAGGTAGCGCGCGTGCAGCTTCCCGTAGAACTCGTAGACGGCGAGCGCGAGCGCGGCCACGAACCCGGCCGTCAGGATGACCGCCACCACCATGCCGACGTCGGGGAGCAGGTCGAGGATCATACGTCGATGGCCACGATGCGGCGGATGAAGAGGAACCCGATGGCCTCGAGCAGGATGACGGCGACGACGATCACGTAGCCGTAGTACGTGTCGAACATCGGCTGCATCAGCTCGGGGTTGCGCACGTTGAGCACCAGGCCGATGGCGAGCGGCATGGCCGCGACGATCCAGCCCTGCAGCTTGCCCTGGCTGGTGAGCGCGCTGATCTTGCCCTCGAGGCGGAAGCGCTCGCGGATGGTGCCGGCGATGGTCTCGAACATCTCGGCCATGTTCCCGCCCAGCTGCCGCGCGATGTTGGTCGAGGTGGCGACCAGCTCGAGATCCTCGGAGCCGACGCGGTTGGCCATGTTGACCAGCGCCTCTTCCACCGGCACGCCCAGCTTCACTTCCTTGGTGAAGAGGCCGAACTCCTGCCGCAACGGCGCGTTCGACTCACGCCCCACCTGGTCCATGGCCTGCTGGAAGGTGAGGCCCGCGCGCAGCGCGTTCGCCATCTGCTGCAGCGCCTCGGTGAGCTGCGCGTTGAACAGCCGGATGCGGCGCAGCCGGTAGAAGCGCACCGCGATGGTCGGCGCGAAGAAGCCCGCCACCGCCGCCAGCCCGCCGAAGAACGCCCCGCCGAGGAAGAAGCCCACCACCGCGCACGCGAGCAGCGCCGCCACGTTCAAGAGCAGGATCTGCCCGGGCTCGATGAACAGGAACATGTCGCTCAAGTCGTTCATCGACTTGGTGACGTAGCGCAGCTTGTACTGCTCGAACGCCTTGTGCAGCACGTCCAGCGCGAGGAACGCGAGGAAGAAGACCGACGCAGTGGTGAACAGGAAAACGATCGCCGCGGCCATGGGCTCAACTCCCCCGGCCGGACCGAGCCCGGCGGCCGAGGTGCAAGCAGCGCAAGGAGCGACGACGACGCGTACTGACGCACGCCGAGGAGGAGCGACGCCGCGATGCGCCGCAGATCGGCCGACTGGCGACGCGGAGCGACGGGGGAGTTGAGCCCATCACTGTTCCTTCGCCGCGACGCCCGTGCTCTCGTTGGTGGTGCTCTTGTTCCCGCGGATGATCTGGATGGTCTTGTAGCGCTTCTGCTGCAGCTCGCTGGCCCGCTCGCCGGTGAGCAGCGTCTTCTGGTCGACCACCATCCGCTTGTCCTGGTAGTCGAGATCGTCCGGGTTGCGCAAAAGCAGCGTGATGGTGCCGAGCTCCTGGCCGAGGGTGAGGATCTCGGCCTCCTCCGGCAGCACCAGCAGCGTCACGCTCTGGAACTTCTTCTCGTCCTCGGGCACGAAGGTGGTGTTGGCGGTGATGCGGCCGGTGGCCAGCACCACCACGTTCTGCAAGAGCGTCACCGTCTTCAGCGAGCCCTCCGGATCGCGGAAGCTGCCGATGACGTCGACGTGATCGTTCGGCCGCACCCACAGGCCCACCGCGGTCTTCTCCTGCACGTCGATGGTCACCGCCCGGCCCTTGGGGTTGATCATCGTCGAGAACTCGGCCTCGCGCGCCGACTCGAAGTGGCTGATGAGGATGGGATCGCCCGCCTTCAAGGGCACCATCACGCGCTGGCCGACCGGGCTGTCCTGCTTGAGCGAGCCGTCCTCCTCGACCTTGATGAACGATTCGGTGACGAACTGCGTGGGCATCTCGCGGACGGCGATCATCTCCTGGTCGAGCTCGGTGCCTTCGGGAATGTCGACCTTGGCGCAGAGCACGTTCACCGTCTGCCACTTGTCCTTGATCTTGCGCTCCTTGCCCTTGATCGAGAGCCAAGCCACGACGCCGGCGCACAGGCCGAGGGCGAGCGCGATGAGGAGAGGATTCTTGCCCGACAGCAATGGCGCCTCCAGAGATGGAGCGGCGATGCTACGCGGGCCGCGGGGGCGGGCGCAAACAGCCGAATGCCGTATCAGCGCTTGACGGCGTCGCCGTCAGGCGGGGCGTTCGGGGCTTCCCGCAGCGCGCGCTGCGCAGCGTAAAAGGCCGTGTCTTCAGAAGGATAGAGCCTGACCAGCTCGTCGCGCACCTTGCGCGCCTCGTCGAACTGGCCTTCGGCGGCGAGGCATTCGACGGCGTGCGCCAGGTCCCAGGCGGCGGCACCGGCGTTGGGCGTGGCGGCCTCGGCCTGCAGCGCGGCGGCGCGGCGGTAGAGGCCGGCCGCGAGCGAGTAATTGCCGGCATGGCGCGCGTCCTCGGCGCGGCGCTCGAGCGCGCCGGGGTCCTGCGCGGCCGCGGCGGCCTTGGCGGCGGGCCTGGGCGCGGAGAGCGCTACGGGCGCGGAGACCGTCGCCGGCGGCGGCGACGGCACGCTCGCCGGAACGCTCGACGGCATCGGCGCCAGCTTCGCGGCGGGCGGAACCTCGTGCGCGATCGCTCGCTTCTCCCCGGCGGGCGGCGGCTCCTGCTTCTCGTCGCGCCTTGCCACCTCGTTGGCGGCGAGCTCGCCCTGCGCGCGCCGGCCCGTGCCACCTCCGGACTGCACCGCCGAGGCTCCTCCCGCGGCGCCGAGCGACTGAGCGGGCGGGCCCTCGAAGTCCATCGGCACCTCGACCATGGAATCGCCGCCGCTGCCGCCGCGCGGCGCCTCGGACACCTCGCGCTTCGCCAGCTTCTTCCTGGCCGGCTCGGGCGGCGGCGGCGCGGCCGCGTGCGATTCGGCGGTCTTCTGCTGCACCGGCGGCGGCGCGGCTGGCACCGGCTGATCGGCCGGCGCCTTCGCGGCCGCGTCCTTGTCGAGCTTCGCCGGCTCGATCTTGATCTCGAAGCTCTTCGCCGCTGCCTGCGTCTGCGCCTGCCGGTCCTGCAGCGTCGTGCTCATCACCAGCGCCAGCGCCGCCGCGACCGCCACCGACCCGCCCAGCACCGCCCGCAGCATCCAGCGCGGCCGCCGCGGCTCGCGCTGCACGCTCACAGGGGCCCGCGCGTCGATGCTCGAAGGCTGAAGCCCGAGCGGCTGCACGCTGCCGGCCACCTCGATGACCTGGCCGATGTTCCCGCCGTGCGTGAGCTGCGCCTGCGCCTTGGCGGCGGCCAGGATCTTCTCGTCGAACCCCGGCGAGGGCTCCTCCAGCTCGCGCAGCGGCGACGACAGCCGGCGTGCCTCGTCGAGCGCGGCTTTCTCCCGGCGGCACTCGTCGCAGCCGGCCACGTGCTGCTCCACCTCGGCCGCGCGCGCGGCATCGAGCTCGCCGAAGGCGAGATCGAGGAGCAGGTCGTGTGACTCGGCGTGCGTCATGCCCTCCCCAATCGTACGCCCGGATCCGGCTCGTCGGCCGCTGCTTCTTCGGAGACGCCCGCGGCAGCCAGCGCCTTGCGCAGCGCCTCGAGCGCGTAGCGCATGCGGCTCTTGACCGTGTTCTCGTTCACGCCGGTCAGCTCGGCGATCTCCTTGAACGGCACGCCCGCCTGCTCGCGCAGCAGGAACACCTCGCGCTGCTCGGCGGGCAGCGACGCGAGCGCCTTCGCCAGCACCGGCCGCATCCGCGAGCTCTCGGCGCCGCGCGACGGATCGATCTCCCTCCCCGGCACGCTGTCGACCATCGCCGGCTCGTCGTCGGGTCCCTCCTGATCGAGCGAGTCGGCCTTGCGAAACCGGTCGCGCCGCGACTGGTCGACGCACAGGTTGCGCGCGATGGTGAACAGCCACGTCTGGAACCGCGCGCGCTGCTCCCACGCCTGCGCTCCCTTGACGATGCGCAGGAAGGTCTCCTGCGCGAGGTCCTCCGCTTTTTCTCGGTCGCCCAGCATCCGCAAGAGGAAGGTGAACAAAGGCGCGCGATGGCGGCGCAGCAGGAGCTCGAAGGCTCCCACGTCGCCCTGCTGGTAAGCGGCCAGCAACTCCTCGTCGGTCCGTTCCTGGGCCATTCCAACGCGCCACACGCGCTGCGGATCTACCTAACACGACCGGCCGTCTCAGGGCTCGCGGGCGACGCCATGATGGTTCGACGGCGGGCGGAAGCCGCGCGGCTTGCGGGCCACCGCCATCATGCCCGGCGCGGCGAGGTTGCCGCGCAGGCAGTGGACGAGCAGGCGCACGGCGCGCGCGTCGAAGTGGCCGGCGTCGGCCTCGTCGAGCAGCTGATCCACCGCGCCGCGGCTGTCGAAGGCCTTCTGCCGGTACGAGCGCGGCGCGATCAGCGCGGCGAACGCGCTCGCCACCGCCACGATGTCGAGCCCGCGCAAAGGCGGCAAGCCCTGCACGCGCGGATAGCCGTGACCGGCGCGCGTGTGGTGCAACAGCGCAAAGTGCACCGCCGGCGCGTCGCCCAGCTCGGTGGCGAGGATCAGCGCGCCGAGGAGGGGGTGGTCCTCGAGCGCGAGCGCCTCGGCGCGCGTCAGGTGATCGCGCTTGAAGCGCAGCCGCAGCGCCGCGTGGCGCATGCCCACGTCGTGCACCAGCGCGCCGCCCACCAGCCGCGAGACTCCGGGCGCCGAGCCGAGCGCCGCCCGGAACAGCCGCGCCGCCACCACGCCGGTCCAGATGGCGTGCTGGTAGCGCGGGCCGTCCTCGCGCTCGAGCGCGAGCAGCTCGTCCCACACCGACTGCGGGAAGCGCACCTCGCTGAGCGCGTCGGCGGCGGGCGCGCGCAGCCCCTCGCTGCCCACCAGGTGCGCCAGCGCGGGCGCCTCGAGCGCCTCGAGAACCGCGTCGGCCACCGCGGTCTCGAACAGCGGGCGATCGCGGCCGGCCGGCCGGGCTCTTTCTGCGACGTCGCGCAGCACGCCCACGTCGACGATCTCGCCGCGCGAGGCCACCAGCCGCCCGTCGGCGGCGAACAGGTCCTTGGTGAGGACCGTGCCTGCCAATGTGAACGCCTGCACGCGGGCACGCTAAGCACTGCTCCCCGGTGCGAGACAAGGCGCCGGGGTGACCCGCGTGCCTACGTCTGTCGTTCGCCAGCGGACGTCTCGGGCGTGCCGTTCTGCTGCGCCTCGGCTTCGGTGGCGGCGTTCGCGACCGCCTGCGCCCGGCTCTCGGACACGTCGGTGGCCAGCTCTTCGAGGTCGATGTACTGACGCCGGGTCAGCACGCGGACCAGGGTGGCGAGGAGCCGCAGCGCGGCCACGCCGTCGTTGGGATCGATGCCGACCGACGCGAGCGTCTCGAGGTCGGTGGACGAGAGCGGCGCGGTGGCCTCGAGGGCGGCGCCCATCCAGCCGGCGCCCTGCGGCTCGGGCTCGTGCGGCGGCGCGACCCAGCCCTCGAGCTTCAGTTCGTCCTGCCCCTCGGAGAACTGCGCGGCCAATTCAGCGGGGATGCCCTCGGCGGCTTCGGGTACCTCGAGCGGCGGGGTCTCCTCGGTGATCGGCGGCCCGGCGGGAGCGGCCGCTGCGGACTCTCTACCGGCAACAGGCGGCTCTTCGGCGGCGGACCCCGCGGGCGCGGGCTCTTCAGCGGGTGCTGGCGGTTCGGCTGGCGCGGCCTCTTCGGCCGTCTCTTCGAATGCCTCGGGCGGCGGCGGAGGAGGCTCGACGGTGCGCGCAGGCTCCTCGGCCGGCGCCGGCGTCTCGGCCGGGGACTCCGCGGAGAAATCGGCGGGAATCTCGCCCCATTCCGGCGGCGCTTCGGTCTCGGCTGGCGCTTCGGCGGGCGGCGCCTCTTCGGCAGGCGGGGCCTCTTCGGCAAGCGGCGCCTCTTCGGCAGGCTGCGCCTCTTCGGTGGGCGATGCCTCTTCAACGGACGCTCCAGCTTCGGCGGGCCGCGCCTCGCCCCACGCGGGCTCCGGCGGCAGCGCGGCGCCCCATGCGGCAAGATCGCTCGGGGCCGAAGACTGCGACGCGAGCGGGTCTTCGCTCGAAGCCCAGGCATCCGGCGCTTCGGCCTCGCCGGACTGCGCGGCCGGCGGCTCCTCGGCGGCTGCAGTCACCGACTGCTCGGCGACGGCCGCCGCAGGCTCTTCCTCGGCGGGCGCAGGCTCTTCGGCGGGCGGCGGCGCCTCTTCGGCCGGCACTTCTTCCGGCGCAGGCGCGGCCGGCTCCTCGGCAGGCGGCGCACCCCAATCCGGCGTCGCCGCCTCGGACCCGGCGGTCCCGATGATCGCGTCCATCGGAAGCTGCTCGCCCCCTGATTCCGGCACGGGCGCTTCGGCCGCGGCCGGCTCGCCCCACGCATCGGCCGGCGCGCTGGCCCAGTCCTGCGCATCCGCGGCTGGCGCGGCGGGCTCGTCGGCCCAGCCCACCGCGGCCGGATCGGCCGGCGGGCTCTCGACGGTGTCGGCCCATCCGCCGCCCGCCTCGGAGGTGGACTGCGTTTCCCAGCCTTCGCCGGTGGCCTGCGCGTGCGCCGCGATGGGCTCGAGACCCTCCATCGGCGCGGCGGTGGCTTCGGCCGCGCCTTCGTGCGCGAGGCTGGCGGACTCGAGGCCCTCCATCGCGTCGGCGGTGCTGCCTTCACCGGCGAACTCCTCGGCGCCGGCCACCTCGTCCACCTGCGTATGCGCCGCGATGGGCTCGAGCCCCATCATCTGCCCGCTGCCGTCGTCCTCCGACTCGGGCAGGTCGAGCGCCTCGGGCTTGGCCGGCGGCGGCGTGATGGCGGGCGCTGCAGTCTTCATCGCCTCGTCCGGCTCGATCTCCTCGAGCTTCTGCGGCGGCGGCTTCGGGGGCGCGGCCGGGATCGGCGGCGGAATGTAGGGCGCCACCCGCGGCGAGCCGCCGGCGGGCGTCGGCGCGGCGGGCGCGACGCGGCGGTTCTCGCCCGAGACCATGCTGCTCTGCAGCGGCCGCTGCGCCCCCGAGGTCGTCACCGGCTTCTGCGAGCCGGAAGCGCCCGGCTTGGCCATCTTGTCGGTGGCTTCCTTCTTCTCCTCGCCGCCGCCGTAGTGCTGCTGGATGGCGCTGATGATCTCGCTGTCGCCCGCCAGCATGGGCTTGATGCGCTTGCCGGTGTGGAACGCGAGCTGATCGACCGCCGACAGATCGGTGGGATCGCTCATCGCGATGGTCACCACCTCGCTGCGCCCCGCGCCGGAGACCTCGTAGGGAAAGACGTGCAGCTTCTCGGCGATGGCCTTGCTGACGAACTTGATGGCCCGCTCGTCCACCTTGGCGGTGGCCAGCTTCACCGCCGGCATGCCCAGGTGCTTGCTGAGCGCCTGGACGACCTCGTCCTCCTGGCAGAAGCCCTTCTGCACGAGGATGCCGCCCAGCTTGCCGCCCCACTGCTTCTGGTGGCCGAGCGCGCTTTGCAGCTGGTGCTCGTCGATGACGTTGAGCTCGGTGAGCAGCTGTCCGAGGCGCTTGCGCGGCGGCATCCGGTCTCCTTACCGCTTCACCCGCGCGATGTATTCGTCGCGCGAGAAAACGCCCTTCTCGATGAGCAGCTCGACCATGGCCTTCAATGCGGCCACGCTGCGCCGCTGCGTCTCCTCGACGCCGCGCAGCACCTCGACGGCGCTCGGCCGCGCGGCCCCGTTGCCGGCGACGGCCGGGGCGGCGCCGGACTTCTGGGCGGGCGCGTTCTTCGGCTTCTGCCGCGGGTCGAGCGTGACCACCGACTGGCCGCTGTTGTTGACCACCTTCATCACGCTCTGCTCTTCGTCGCCCAGCAGCGTCTCGCCGCGGTACCAGCGCGAGATGGCGTTGCGGATGGCCGAGGCGCCCGCGAGCTGCGCCTCGATGCGCGCGCCGGTGAGCGAGCGCAGGTGATCGGTCACCCCGATGTTGAGTGGGTCGCTCATTGCCACCACCAGCGTGTGGCCCTCTTCCTTCAGTTCCACCGGCACCAGGCCGAACTCCTCGGCCACGTCGGGCGGGATGACCGCCAGCGCGGCGCGGTCGGCTTCGCCGGTGAGGTCGGCGCGCGGGATGCCCGTCTGCTTGGAGAGCGCGCGCACCAGCACTTCCTCGGTGAGGAATTCCATCCGGACCAGAATGTCTCCGAGCTTGCCGCCCCACTGCGACTGCTCGGCCAGGGCGGCCTTGAGCTGAAGCTCGGTGATGACGCCTGCCTTGACGAGCAGGTCGCCGATCTTGATCCGCATTCCTGCGATACTAGTGGAACCGTAGAGTTGGCGGCAACTTATTGGACCTCCTCGACGCGCATTCCGGCCGGCGGCTGCAGCCTGAAGGCCTGCGGCGGCGGTGGCTGGCCGTAGGCGTGGTTGCGCGTGCGCAGGTCGACCTTGGTGTCCTTCGCTTCCAGGTGCAGGGTGCGCGGCACCTGCGCGCCGCTCGAGTCGTCGTGGTCGTCGAGGTCGACGTGCCAGAGATCGCCGCGGGCGACGTGGAGCACGCGCAGGTCGGCGCCGAGCGTGACCGTGTCGATGCCCAGCCGCAGCCGATAGCCGTCGCCCTCGCGCTTCGAATCCCACGGCCGGCCGTCCGGCGGCGCCCCGGTGAGCAGCGCCACCAGCTCGTCGGGCGTCAGCGGCGCGGGGATGAGCCGGCTCAGGTTCTCCGGCGTGGCCGGACCCCGGTAGAAGACGTTGTTGCGCAGGTCGAGCAAGGCGAACTGGCCGTCGTCGGCCACCAGCACCGCGGCGGGATCGCCCATCGGCGTCAGCGCCTCGATGCGCAGGCTGCGCGGCCGCTTGACCAGGATGTGCAGCGAGTAGCGGCCGCCGTTCTGCTGCGCTTCGACGAATGCCTTGGCGTCGCACGACATCGTCTGCGGCACCCGGTGTGCGGCCTGCACCTCGGCGTAGAGCGCGGCGGGCTCCGGCGCGGGCCCGGCGATGGTCTGCGGCTTCGGACACCCGGCGACCGAACTGCAAACCGCGAGGGCGCGAAGGACGCGAAACAACCAAAATGCTCTTTCGCGCCCCTCGCGCCCTCGCGGTTGGCTGTTCATCACTGCCCGAATGGCGGCGGGCCCGACTTCTTCGGCGAGATCGAGTCGAGCATCGGGTCGGTGGCCTTGGCGCGGACCTGATCGAGCTCCGACTTCAGATCGGCCAGCGCGTCGTTGGTGTTGCGCAAGCGTTCGCTCAGGACCTGCACGAAGGACCAAAGCAATTTCACCGCGAGCAGCGAGTCGCGGCGCATCAGCTTGAGCAGCGAGTCGCGGCCGACCGAGATGGCCGACGTCTCTTCCAGCGCCGTCACCGTCGCGCTGCGCGGCGCCTGGTCGACCAGCCCCATCTCGCCGAAGTGCCCGCCCGCCTTCAGCTGCGCGATGGTCATGCCGCTCTTCTGCACCTCGACCTTGCCGCGGAAGAGCACGAACAGCTCGTCGCCCTGCTCGCCCTCCTTGATGATGCTCTGCCCCTTCTCGAACTGGCGCCCGCGCGCGATGCCGAGGATGGCCAGCAGCTCCTTGTAGGTCATGTGCTGGAAGAGCGGGATGCGGCGCAGGATCTCCGTCTTGCCCTCGACGTCGGTCGTCTCCTCGTCCTCGTCGGCTTCGATGGAAAGCACCACGGCGGTGACGTTGTCGCGCCCTCCGCGCTGGAGCGCAAGATCGACCAGCAGGTCGGACAGCTTGTCGCGCTCCTGCGCGAACAGCTGCGGCAGCTCGTCGTCGTTCAGGTAGCCGTGCAGGCCGTCCGAGCAGAGCACGAACAGGTCGCCGG
>Ga0335081_10019485_pt1 | contig 10973 bp, 9 predicted proteins | sample Lox_Sample_35_FD_206713 | JGI IMG/M metagenome (GOLD analysis project Ga0335081, IMG submission 206713) | Soil microbial communities from Loxahatchee National Wildlife Refuge, Florida, United States - Lox_Sample_3.5 | ecosystem: Environmental > Terrestrial > Soil > Wetlands | place: USA: Florida...
AGTGCTTCACGCAAACCTATGGACTGGAACAGCCGCCGTATTACCGCGATAATCGAAAACGCTCTGCTCGAAGACCGGGCCACGCGCGACGCCACCAGCTACGCCTGCATTGATCCTAACCAGCGCGCCGCGGCCACGGTTCTGGCCAAGCAGGAGTGCATTCTGGCCGGCATCGGCTGCATTCCCCGCGTTCTGGATGTTTACGCGGCGCTCGACGGCGCGGTGGTCTCGCACTACGAAGTCACCAGCCATCCGGAAATTTTTGACGGCGTGCGCCTGCACAAAGGCCAGGCGGTGGCGGTGGTGCGCCACAATGCGCGCGTGATTCTTTCCTGCGAGCGCGTGCTGCTGAATTTTCTGCAGCGGCTGAGCGGAATCGCCACCTTGACGCGCAAATTCGTGGAGGCGGTCTCCGGCACCAAGGCCAAGATTCTGGATACGCGCAAGACCGTCCCCGGCCTGCGCATGCTCGACAAATTCGCGGTGCGCTGCGGCGGTGGGCAGAACCACCGCCTTGATCTTTCCGATGGTGTGCTGATCAAGAACAATCACATTGCCCTGGCGGGAGGAATTGCGCCCGCACTGGAGCGCGCCCACCGCAACCGCCGCGGCGTGCAGCCGATCGAAATCGAAATCCGCTCGCTCGAGGAACTGGAAGAGGCGCTGGAGCATGGCGCGGAGGCGGTCCTGCTGGATAACATGACGCCAGCCGACGTCTGGCGCGCGGTAGAGCGTTGCGGCCGGCACGAACGGCGCATTCCACTCGAGTGCTCGGGGGGAATTACGCTGGAAAACGTCCGCGCCTATGCCGAGGCCGGAGTGGACTACATTTCCGTGGGCGCGCTCACGCACTCGGCCTCCGCCGTGGATATGAGCCTGCGGGTGGCGCCCAGCTAGCTGCCGGCTTGTGGCTATTGGCCTTCCAGCCACTGGTTGCCGGCTTTGGGGTCATTTTGCTGTTGGGCGAGAAGCCAGTAGCCAGTCACCGCCGGCTTCCCGCATAATGCCCGCATCACAAACCCGCGCACAAAACGTCGTGGGGCGCGCCTCAGGGCGGGAGCCTCGCCGCAGAAGACGGATACCCGCCTGGGCCGCATTGTCCGCCTGTTGATGGATAACCCCATGGTGGTGGCCAGCGGCACCAAGCTGGCAGGCGAGATCGCCAGCAGCCGTTCCGAAGTCTGGCGGCTGGTGCAACAACTCCGCGCGTTGGGGGTTGAGATCGCCGGGCATCCCGCTACCGGCTACCGCCTCAAGACAATCCCCGACCTGCTGCTGCCGGAAATGCTGGCGCCGCAACTGCGGGGAACGATTTTTGGCGAGCACATCCATCACTATTACAAGATTGGCTCGACCAACACGCTGGCCATGGAAGCAGCCGCAGCAGGCGCGCCCGAGGGCAGCGTCTTTCTGGCCGAGCAGCAAACCGCGGGCCGCGGACGCGGCGGGCACAGCTGGCACTCGGCGCAATCTTCGGGAATTTACTGTTCGGTGGTGTTGCGGCCGGCGCTGCCGCCCTCCGACGCTCTGATTCTCTCGCTGGCTGCCGGCCTGGCGCTGCATTCCGCGGTGCGGGAAATTGATGCCAGCGCGAATCCCGACCTCAAGTGGCCCAACGACCTGCTGCTGGCGGGCAAAAAGTTTGGCGGCATCCTGACCGAGATGAACGCCGAGGCCACGCGGGTGCGGCATTTGGTGGCAGGAATCGGCGTCAATGTAAACCAGACGGCATTTCCTGCGGAGCTGCAATCCACGGCAACCTCGCTGCGGCTGGCGACGGGCCGGGAATGGTCGCGGGCGGAGCTGTGTGTGGCTTTGCTAAAATCGCTCGACCGCGAATATCGCGCGGTGCTGGCAGGCGGGGAGGCGCGCGCGGCGATCGTACAGCGCTTTGAAGCGCGCTCCAGTTCGGCGCGTGGCCGGCTGGCCCAGGTGGAGGAAAATGGAAGCCTGGAAGGCATTACCGATGGCCTGGATGCGAGCGGCTTTCTGCGGCTGCGCACGGCCCAGGGAGTGCGCAGCGTGCTGAGCGGAACAGTACGATTGAAATAAGCGGTTACACGATGCTGCTGGTTCTGGATGTGGGCAATACGAATACGGTGCTGGGGGTTTTCGCGCGCACGGCCAAGGTGCAGGCGGCCGGCGGCGCGCCTGAGGCTGCGCCTCACTACGAACTGCTGGTGGCGCATTGGCGGGTTACGACCACGGCCACGCAGACGGTGGATGAATATGGCGTGCTGTTCCGCAACCTGTTTGCCATGGCCGATCTGGAAGCCAAGGCCATTCGCGGCATCGTGATTTCCTCGGTCGTGCCTCCACTGGATCCTACGCTGCGGGAGGTCTGCGAGCGCTACTTCAACACCCGGCCTCTGTTCATCGAACCCGGCGTCAAGACGGGAATGCCGGTGCTGTATGAGAATCCCGGCGAGGTGGGCGCCGACCGCATTGTGAACTCGGTGGCTGCGCTCGAAAAATATGGGGCGCCCTGTGTGATCGTGGACTTCGGCACAGCGACGACTTTCGATTGCGTTTCCCCTAAGGGCGAATATATGGGAGGCGTGATTTGCCCCGGGATTGGCGTTTCGGCCGACGCCCTGTTCGAAAAGACGGCACGGCTGCCGCGGGTGGAAATTCGCAAGCCGGCGCGCATCATCGGCACGACCACCGTGGGCAGTCTGCAGTCGGGTTTGTACCACGGCTATCTCGGCCTGGTGGACGGCCTGCTGGAGCTGCTGCTCGGCGAAATGGGAGTGGAGACCAAAGTGGTGGCCACCGGGGGCCTGGCGCCATTAATTGGCTCCGGCTCAAAGTACATAAAGCAGGTGGATGAATTTCTTACCCTCGAAGGCCTGCGCCTGATATGGGAGCGCAATGCGGTGAGGGTTCCGCGCGAGGCTGCGCCGGCAAAGCCCGAGGGCGCTTTTTCAACCCGCGCCTCACGGCCCTGGCCGGGCAAGGTACGCTCGCGCTGAGTGACGTGGAAAACTATTTCAACTACTTCACCGAAATTGAGGAGCACTTTCAGCGGCAGCGCGGCGGCACGCTGTTGCTTTCCACCCTCGATTGGGCGCTGATCGAAACCTGGAAAGACGCCGGAGTTCCGCTCGAAGCCGTGCTGCGCGGAATTGATACCGCGTTTGAAGGCCACGCGAAGCGGCCTTCTAAAACAAAGGTGAACAGCCTGGCCTATTGCGCGCAAGCAGTGCTGACTGCCGCCGAAGCAATGAAAGAAGCGGCGGTGGGCGCCTCGCGGGAGAGCGAAGAGAAAACCGGCGGCTTTCAGCGGGGCGAGATTGCGGATTTTCTCGAGCGCAATGCGGCGGAGGTGGAAGGGGCGGAACTGCCCGAGGCTTCCGGCGTCTCGGGCTCGCACGCGGCGAAGGAGGCCGCGGGCGCTTTGCGACAATTGGCGGAGGAAGTCGCGGCCGGCAAGCATCCGCGTCTTGAGGACCTGGAGCGGCGGCTTACGGTGCTGGAAGAGAAATTGTTCGCAGTTTTGCTGGCTGCTACCTGCAACGAAGAGCTGGTCGAAGTGCGCGCCCAGGCGGACCGCGAAATGGCGCCCTACCGGCGCAAGATGCCCGCCGCTCAGATCGAGCAATTGCAGAAGCAGTACGTGCACAAGCGCCTGCTGGAGAAATACCGGCTGCCCCGGTTGAGCTTGTTCTATATGTGATTACGGCTGACAATTTGCGATTGCCGATCCAGAAAAAACTTGCGCCTTTCCATTGAAAAACTGATCTACGGCGGCGATGGGCTGGCCCGCCTTCCTGCTGACGAACACGGCCGCGGCAAGGCTGTGTTCGTGCCTTTCGTGCTGCCGGGCGAAGAGGTCGAGGCTGCGCTCACCGAAGAGAGGCCGGGCTTTGCCCGCGCCAATGTTGAGCGCATGCTGCAACCTTCCGCAGCGCGAATCGAGGCCAGGTGCCCGTACTTCGGGAGTTGCGGCGGCTGCCATTATCAGCATACCGACTATCAGCATCAGCTTGAGATCAAGGCTGCGATTCTGAACGAAAATCTTCGCCGCATTGCGAAGATCGAGCTCGATCAGGAGCTGCAGCAGGTCCATGCCTCGCCGCCGTGGAATTATCGCAACCGCGCCCGGCTCAAGGTGCAGCACTCGCCCGAATTCGCGATTGGATATTACAAATTCAATTCACACGAACTGCTGCCCATCGAGCAATGCCCCATCAGCTCGCCGTTGATCAACCGGGCCATCGTGGAGCTCTACGCGCGCGGCCGTGAGGGGAAAATTGGCGAGTGCGTGCAGGAACTGGAACTGTTCGCCGATTCGAAGGACTCTGCCTTGCTGGTGAGCGCATTCTGCCCGCGGGACGCCTCGGCGCCGGCGGTGGGCGAATCCATCGAGGCTCTTCGCCAGGCTTTGCCGGCAGCGGTGGGCGTGGTTGGGTTCGAGAGCCGGCCGGGACGCACCCCACTTCAGGAGAATTCTGCCCTGGAAAAAATCTCGGCTTCCGGTGAAGAGCAACTGACCTACGAAGCTGAGGGCGCAAGATACCGGGTCAGCGCAGGATCGTTCTTTCAGGTCAACCGTCACCTGTTGGGTCATCTGGTCGAGTTGGCTACCGGCGGTCTCTCCGGAGAGCTGGCCTTGGACCTTTACGCAGGGGTGGGGCTGTTCTCAGTCGCATTGGCGCGAAGTTTTGCACAGGTGATTGCGGTCGAGCCGTCACAGACCGCGCACGCAGACCTGCGCCATAATTGTTCCGCCAATGTAAAGGCGGTGCGCTCCACGACCGAGCAGTACCTGGAAAAGGCCGCGGGCAAGGTGCGGGCGGATATAGTGGTGGTGGACCCGCCGCGCAGCGGCCTGGGAATGCGTGTCGCCCGGAGCGTGGGCGAACTCGGCGCGCGGCAAATAGTTTACGTTTCCTGCGACCCGGCGACCCTGGCCCGCGATCTGGCTTCGCTGCTCGCGGCCGGTTATCGCATTCAGAAGGCGCATCTGGTGGACTTGTTTCCCCAGACTTACCACCTGGAGAGCGTCTTTCATCTCGGCCGGAGTTCGTAAGACTACTTCGCGGGATTTCTCGTGGCGCCGCTTAGAAAGGGAGTTCCACCTCCGCCCCAACGCCGGCTACCAGGCTCAGGCGCGGCCGTTAATTGCGACGGGGGCCTCCCGCCCGGAACTGGGGGGGTTCTAAAGACAAACCGTAGTTATCTCAGCCCTCATGGCTCGCCTGCCTTCTGATACTCCGTACGTTCCGCCTTCTGCGGTGCAATTTCCCCATCGCCGCCAGCCACTGCTGTGGGCAGCGCTGGCGTTTGCGGCGGGCATTCTCTTCGGCAATTTCGCGTGGCGGCCGCCTTTGTGGTGGCTGATCGCCGCGGTTGGATTCGCTCTCGGTGCGGTGTACTTCCTGAGGCGCCGGACTGCGGCCGGGGTTGGTCTGGGTTTGTGCGTTCTGTTTGCGCTGGGCGCGCTCAATCTTGAGACTCGCGCCCGCCCCGGGGATTCCCGCGCCCTGACCTTTGCCGATGGACGCGAAGTGACCGTGACCGCCCACGCGCTCGCCGAAGACACACGCTTGCAGTTTGGGTTGAGCCGCGACGTTCAGTCGGTTGACATGGAAACCGAGCAGATTGCGACGGAGGGTGCGGCTTTCCCGGTTCACTCTGGCCTGCGAGTCCGCTTCTATCCCGAGCGTGGCAAGGTCATGCCAATTTTCCAGTACGGAGAGCGGCTGCGCTTTCCGGCCAAGCTCTCTCCGCCGAGAAACTTCCGCGACCCCGGCGTCTTCGATTACGCGGGATACCTGACCGATCACGGAATCGCCGTTCTGGCCTCGGCGAAGGCGGAAAACGTCGAGTCTCTGCCCGGCTTTGCCGGCAGCCGCTTTGAGTTCTGGAGGGTTGGCATCCGGCGCAGCATCATGCGCAAGGTTGCGGCGCTGTGGCCGCCGCAGGAAGCGCCGCTTATGGACGCGATGCTGCTGGGCGATGCATCTCTGGTGCATCGTGATGTGCTGGCTGACTTCCAGCGCTCCGGAACCTACCACGTGCTGGTGGTTTCCGGGCTCAAAGTCGGAATTCTGGCCTTGCTCATCTTCTGGCTGCTGCGCCGCCTGCGCGCCGGCGAGCTGGCGGCGAGCCTGACTACCCTTGCGTTCATCGTTGTGTACGCCGTGGTTACCGGCGCGGGCGCGCCGGTCTGGCGGGCGACCCTGATGCTGGCTTTTTACTTGTGCGCCCGCCTGCTCTACCGTTCCAGCTCGATTCTGAACACGATTGGGGCGGCGGCCATGGCTTTGCTGGTCATTGATCCCACCGTCCTGCTCGGCGCCAGCTTTCAACTCAGCTTTCTCAGCGTGCTGCTCATCGCGGCCATCGGGCTGCCCCTTCTCGAGCGCACTACCGAGCCCTGCCGGCGGGCATTGCGGCAACCCGGTTCTCTCGGTTACGACCGCGCGCTGCCTCCCAAGCTGGCACAGTTCCGGCTGGATCTTCGAATGATTGCGCAGCGGCTCGATCTGCTGGCTGGCAGAAAAATATCGCTGCGCGCGCTTTGCCGGGCGGGGCGCACGGGATTGTGGATTTGCGAGTTCCTGCTGATCTCGGCCGTGCTGCAGGCCGGGCTGGCGCTGCCTATGGCGTATTACTTTCATATGGCGACGGTGGTCGCCCTGCCCGCCAACATTCTGGCCGTGCCCCTGCACGAGGTGGTGATGATCAGCGCCATTGCCGCTGTGCTGCTGGGGTATATCTGGCTTCCGCTGGCGAGAGTCCCCGCCGCGCTTGCCGGAGCGGCGCTTAACTGGATGGCTGGCGGCCTGCACTGGATGAGCGCGTGGCGGCCAGCCGAGGTTCGCGTTGCCACGCCGGAGACTGCCGTTATGGTGGCCGTGGCAGCGTCATTACTGCTGGCGATGTTGCTGGTTCGCCGGCCAGCGATCATGGCCGCGCTGGGACTGGTGGCTCTGGTGGGCAGCGCGGCGTGGATTTGTGCGGTGCCCCCGCATCCTCGCCTGCGCTCCGGAACGCTGGAGGTCACGGCGATTGACGTCGGCCAGGGAGATTCCATTTTGCTGGTCTCACCTGAGGGCCGCACTCTGCTGATCGACGCCGGCGGCATGCCGGCCTGGACTCACTCCGGCTTCGATCTGGGCGAAGAGGTGGTTTCGCCCTACCTGTGGGCGCGCCGCATCAGCCACCTTGATGCGGTGGCGATCACTCACGCCCACGCCGACCATATCGGCGGCATGCCCGCCGTCCTCGAGAATTTTCATCCCAGCGAACTGTGGCTGGGGGTGGAGGTTCGCAGCCCCGAACTGCAAAGAGTTCTGCTCGAAGCGAAAAAGCTGGGAGTTGCCGTCATCCCCCACCATGAGGGCGACAGCTTCTCCTTTGGCGGCGCCGGTGTTCACGTTCTTGCTCCGCCGGTTGATGCCGATACGTCCGGCGAAAACAGCCGCCGCCGCAACGACGAATCGCTGGCGATGAAGGTGAGCTTCGGGCAGACTTCAGTCTTGCTTGAAGGCGACGCCGAAAGGCAGGAAGAAAGAAGAATTGCCGAAGAAGATCCGCAGGCCGACCTGCTCAAGGTCGCGCACCACGGCAGCGCGACTTCCACCATTCCCGAGCTTCTGGCGGCGGCGCACCCGCGCTTCGCGGTAATTTCGGTGGGCGCGAGAAATGTCTATGGACATCCTAAGCCGCAGGTCCTGGAGCGGCTGGGAGACGCGCACATCGCAACCTACCGCACCGACCTGGATGGCGCGGTCACATTCTATCTGGATGGGAAAAAAGTTACGCCTCGGCCGGCGGATCTTCAATGATCTCGATTTCAGCCGTGTCGTCAGGACCAGGGGCGCGGCGATACTCCTCGATCACACGCCGCGCTTTTGCGGCATCTTCCTCGCGCACCAGAATGATGGTGCCGCCCACCCCCGGCAGAACGTCCTGCGGCGCATCCAGAGCGGTGAGGTCAGACTGAATGCCATTGGCCTCCAGCAGGCCGTGCACCACCATGGCCTCGGACTCCTGCTCGCTGTCGAACACCCGCACCAGCTTTTCGTTGGGGTTGGGCCGGGGGCGAGACTTGCCGGCTGAACTCGAGGACTCTGACATGGCTCCTCCGCAAAGGATGAAGTCGCAGGTGTGATTGTAACCCGCGGGCTGCTTTCACTGAGTGTGTTTTGTGGCGCGGGTGAATTGACTAGGCTTTGCTGCGCTGTAACTCGCGGTAGGCGGCGCTCTTGGAAATGCCGTACTCCCGTGCCAGCTTCTTCAATGCCGCTTTCTCATCGAGCTTCTCCTGGGCCATGATTTCGGCGAGGCGTTGGCGCACGGCCGGCAGGCGCGCCGAGGCCTGCGCAACCTGCGCCTCCGTGCTTTCTGCTTTTCCGATTAGCAGGGTAATTTCACCCTTAACTTCGCCGCGGGATGTCAGCGCCTCGAGCACCTCCGCCGCCGTGCCTCGCAGAAATTCTTCGTGGATCTTGGTGACCTCGCGGGCGAGCACGATATGACGCTGCCCGCCGAGGGTCTCAACGAGATCCGCCAGCGCCTCGCGGACCCGGTGCGGCGCCTCGTAGAAAACCAGGGTTTGCTGTGAGGCGCGCAAGCCTTCGAGCAGGGTCCGCCGCTCGCCGCTCTTTGCGGGAAGGAATCCGCCGAAGTGGAAGGAATCCGTGGGCAGGCCGCTGGCCGCAAGCGCGGCCAGGAAGGCGGAGACGCCGGGCACGGGCACCACCGGCAAGTGATGCCGAATGGCCAGCGCCACCAGCCGGTAGCCGGGATCAGAAATTCCCGGCATACCCGCATCCGTGACCAGGGCGATGCGGGCGCCCTGCTCCATCTGCAGAACCAGCTCGGGTGCCCGCATCATTTCATTTTGCTGGTAGTAGCTGACGGTGCGGGTGGTAATGCCGTAGTGGTTCAGCAGCTTCTGGGTATGGCGCGTGTCTTCGCAGGCGATCAGGTCAACTTCCTTCAGAACCCGCAGCGCGCGTAGAGTGATGTCTTCCAGGTTGCCGATCGGCGTTGCCACCAGGTAAAGCCCCGGCGCCAGGGAAGCGGACTCCGCGCTTTTCGCCGCGCCGCTTCGGCCTTCGCTCACAAAAGCCGCTCCGGATGGAAGTCGGCGGCGGGGATCTTGTAAAGGAAGCTCTCGCGGCCCGCAGCATCGAGCCGCGACCCGGCGCGGACTCCGCCGATTTTTTCTACCGCCCGCTGCGAACGAAAATTCTGCGGGCCGACCAGAAAAATCACGGTGTTCACGAACTGGAAAGCATGCTGCAGCATGAGCCGCTTCATTTCGCGATTGTAGCTGCCGCCCCAATGCGAGCGGGCGAGGAAAGTCCAGCCGATTTCTATTTCGCTCTTTTCCGCATCGTAGCCGTGAAAGCGCGACCACCCGATGACTCGGTGACTGCGGCGGTCCACGGCCACCAGCGCCCCACCCGACGCCAGCGACTCGCGAAAGAGTTCCTCGAAGACCGGCTCCTGATAGCGCTCTTTGACCGGATGCTGCTCCCAAATGAGCGGATCGGAGGCGGCCGCGAAAAGCGCGGGGAAGTCCTCGGGGCGAAGCGGCCGCAACTCCAGGCGTTCGCCTTTCAGGGCCGGTTGCAGGTCGAATGGCATGGCAAGTGAACCGTCGCGCCCTCAGTGGCTCTTGGCCCAGGCCTCGGCTGCCGCCACCCGCCGCGAAATCGAAGGATGGGAGTGAAACAGCCACTCCACAAAGGCGGAAGGCGTGCGCTCAGCCAGATTCTGCTCCGCCAGCTTGTTCATCGAAGAGATAAATGGCCCAATGCTGGCGATCGAGCGGAAAGCATAGCGGTCCGCCTGGCGTTCGTTGTAGCGGGAGTAGGCGTTGAAGGCGGGCATCAGCAGGAAAGAGAGCACCGTAGAAACCAACACCAGCAGCGGCAGGTTGGCGAAATCAGAGAGCAGCTCGAACATCTGCAGGCGGTCAATGGCATACCGCAATACGAAATTGGCCGCCCAGAAACCGACAAAGGTGGTGGCCGCCTGCACCGCCATGCTCTTCAGGATGTGCTTGTGCACATGGTGCCCAAGCTCGTGCGCCAGCACGGCTTCGATCTCATCTGGCGAATAATTATCCAGCAGCGTATCGGCCAGAATGATGCGCCGGGTATTGCCCAGACCGGTGAGCGCCGCATTCGCTTTCTTGCTTTTTTCCGAGAGCTTCCATTTATAGACGCCGCGGACCCGGGTTCCAGCGCGCTCTCCCAGGCGCACCAGGCGGGCCTTCAAGTCGTCATTATCCAGCGGCTCGAACTTGTAGAAGATGGGAAAAAGCACGACCGGCGCGATTTGCGCCAGCAGAATCATCAATCCCAGAAAAACCGCCCAGGCCAGCAGCCACCAATGCTGGGGATATTCCCTGATAATCAGATAGAGCAGCTCGATGACAATAATACCCAGCACGGCGCCGACCAGAAAACCTTTGGTCTCATCCCACAGCCAGGCCCCGAGCTTCAGATTGGAGAGATGAAAGCGATGCTCCAGGCGGAAGCCGTAATAGTCCAGGGCGAATCCCAGCAGCTTCGCCAGCAGCAAAAGCATGAGGACATAGAGAGCAACCGCCAGCGTGTAATTCTGAAAAGCCGCCCGGTAGGCGAGATCACGCAGAGCGCCAGTCCAATGCGTGGCAAGAAGCACGATCAGCAAAACCAGCCCGAGCACGAAGTCGGCAATCCCCAGCCAGCGCTTGATGCGGTTGTAGCGCCGTGCCTCCGGCGAGTCGGCGGGAGCGCCCGCTATGGCCAGTTCAGTACCCATCCACAACAATTATCCAAGGAATGGAGAAAAGCCGCTACTGGCAAAGTGGAGGATGCCCAAGCGCCCGAGCGGGGTATTCAGCCATGCTTCACAAAAGCTTCGCCAGCGGCCAGCATCTCTTCCACCACTTCGGGGCTTGCCCCTTCGGCGTACACCCGCAGCAAAGGCTCAGTGCCTGACGCCCGGAACAGAATCCAGGCTTC
>Ga0335081_10019486_pt1 | contig 10973 bp, 10 predicted proteins | sample Lox_Sample_35_FD_206713 | JGI IMG/M metagenome (GOLD analysis project Ga0335081, IMG submission 206713) | Soil microbial communities from Loxahatchee National Wildlife Refuge, Florida, United States - Lox_Sample_3.5 | ecosystem: Environmental > Terrestrial > Soil > Wetlands | place: USA...
AGCGTCTCATAGACGCGCAGATATGCCGCGTAGGGGAGCACGAACGCATCGTGGCATGACGTGACCGCCGGAATACAGATCCGACACATAACGAGAAGGTCACCGCCGGCCCGGCTGCTCGGCCAGGCTGCGCCGCAGGCCGGTGTGCGACGATTAGCGGTAGTCTCTGCTCGACTGGGCAGCTTGTCCCACAACAGCATTTGCCCAGCTCAGATGCCCATCTAGAACGGATCACCACCGTGACGAACGTGTTCGCGCACTTCCCGCAGCGCAGCGGTCCCGCCGGGGACACGCGGGCGGCCGGCACTCCAGGGCACCCCGGGGAAGCCACCTCCGCGCTGGGCGCCGCCGGCCAGGGCGGGCATGAGCAGGTCGTGTTCTGCCAGGACGTCCAGTCCGGCCTGCGGGCGATCATCGCCATCTACTCGACCGCCCTGGGCCCGTCGCTGGGCGGGACCCGGTTCTACCCCTACCCGACCGAGGACGCGGCCCTCGCCGACGCGCTCAACCTCTCCCGCGCGATGGCGTACAAGAACGCGCTGGCCGGGCTCGATCTCGGGGGCGGGAAAGCGGTGATCATCGGCGACCCGCGGCGCGACAAGTCCGAGCCGCTGCTGCGGGCGTACGGCCGTTTCGTCCAGTCGCTGGGCGGCCGCTACATCACCGCGTGCGACATCGGCACCTACAGCGAGGACATGGACATCGTGGCCCGCGAGTGCCGGTACGTCACCGGCCGGACGGTGCCGAACGGCGGTGCCGGCGACTCCTCGATCCTCACCGCGGCCGGGGTGTTCCAGGGGATGCGTGCCGCCGCGCAGCACCTGTGGGGCGACGCCAGCCTGGCCGGCCGGCTGGTCGGGGTGGAAGGCGTGGGCAAGGTCGGCCGCCGCCTGGTGGAGCACCTGCTCGAGGCGGGCGCGCGGGTGGCGATCTGCGACGTGAACGCCGAAGCGGCCGGGCAGGTCCTCAGCCAGCATCCCGGGATCGAGGTGGCCGGCAGCCGCGACGCCCTGCTCGCCAGGCCGCTCGACATCCTCGCCCCGTGCGCCATGGGCGGGACCCTGGACGACGGCACCGTCGCGTCGATGTCCGCGCGGATCGTCTGCGGCGGCGCCAACAACCAGCTCGCCCACCCGGGGATCGAGAAGATCCTCGCCGACCGGGGCATCCTGTACGCGCCGGACTATGTGGTGAACGCCGGCGGCGTGGTCCAGGTGGCGGACGAGCTGGCCGGATTCGACTTCGAGCGGGCCAGGGCACGGGCCGCCCAGATCTTCACCACCACCAGGAAGATCTTCGCGCTGGCCGACGAGGAGGGCGTGCCGCCCGCGGTGGCGGCGGACCGGCTGGCCGAGCGGAGGATGGCCGAGGTGGGCCGGCTGCGCGGCATCTGGCTGGGCCCGTAACCGATCGCGGACGATCGCCCGCCGTGGCAGGGAAGCGCTCGCGGCGCAAAGCAGGTACGGTTGTAGGCGTATGCAGGCTCGAATGCACGTCGTGCCTCAGGCGATGGAGGACCGGCGGCCTAGCAGGCTGTGCAGGAGCCCGCAACTATTCCTTGCAGGGAGCAGGAGCCCTGAACTGGGCTCCGCATGTTCGAGGGGGTCGAGCCAATGGGGCGCGGCCGAGCCAAGGCCAAGCAGGTGAAGGTGGCCCGCCAGCTCAAGTACAACAGCGGCGGTACCGATCTTGACCGGCTGCGGACCGAATTGGGCGTGGGCAGAGGCGACCAGGACGATGGGGACCCCGCCTACGCAGACCTCGCGGACCGCTACAGCGATCTCGCCGGCGCCAACGGCGACGGCGAGGAGCCTGACGAGGACGACGACGAGTAGCCGCCGGTCCCCGGACGAGTAGCCAGCCGCGGTCAGCCGGGGTGGGTCCCCACCAGGCGGACGTCACCGGCCTGGCCGGTGACCTCACCGAGCACCCATCCGGTCACGCCGCCGGCCTCCAGCATGCCCAGCGCCCGGCCAGCCTCACCGGCGGCGACCACCGCCGCCATGCCCACGCCCATGTTGAACACCCGCTCCATCTCGGCCGCGGCTATCCCGCCGCGCGCGGCGAGCAGGCCGAACACCGGCGGCGGGCGCCAGCTGGCGCGCTCGAGCACCGCACCGGTGCCGGGCGGCAGCACCCGGGCCAGGTTCCCCGCCAGCCCGCCGCCGGTGATGTGCGCGAACGCGTGCACGTCGCACCCGGCCGCCAGCGCGAGGCAGTCCCGGGCGTAGATGGCGGACGGGGTGAGCAGCTCCTCCCCCACCGGGGCGCCCAGCTCCGGCGGCTCGGCGTCCAGCGCCAGCCCGGTCGCCTCGAGCACCTGCCTGGCCAGCGAGTACCCGTTGGCGTGCAGGCCCGATGAGGCGAGCCCGATCACCGCGTCCCCGGCCCTGACCCGGTGCGGGCCCAGCAGGGCATCCGCCTCCACCACCCCGGTGGCGGCGCCGGCCAGGTCGAAGTCGTCCGGGCCGAGGTGCCCTGGGTGCTCGGCCGTCTCGCCGCCGATCAGCGCGCAGCCCGCCCGCTGGCATCCCTCCGCCACGCCCGCCACCACCGCGGCGGCCCGCCGCGGGTCGAGCTTGCCGAACACCACGTAGTCGGTCATGAACAGCGGCTCCGCGCCGCAGCTGACCAGATCGTCCACCACCATCGCGACCAGGTCGATACCGACCGTGTCATAGCGGCCGAGCCGCTGGGCGATCACCACCTTCGTGCCCACGCCGTCGGTGGAGGTGGCGAGCAGGGGGCGGCGGTAGGAGGCGAGCCTGCTGGCGTCGAACAGGCCCGCGAACCCGCCGATGCCGCCGACGACCTCGGGCCGGCTGGCCCGCTCGACCGCCGCCTTCATCAGCGCCACGGCGCGGTCGCCCGCGTCGATGTCCACGCCCGCGCCAGCGTAGGAGGAACCCCGCGGATTCATCGCATCAGCCTGCTCACGGCCGCGCCTTCGAGCAGGTGCTTGCCCTGCTGCGTGCCGGCCACCGGGACCGGGTAGTCACCGTCGAAGCAGGCACGGCACAGGCTGCCCGCGGGCAGCGTGGTCGCCTCGGTCAGCCCGCCGAGCGAGATGAAGCCGAGCGAGTCGGCCCCGATCGAGGCCCGGATCTCATCCGCCGACAGGCTGCCGGCGATCAGCTCGGCCCGGGTGGCGAAGTCGATGCCGTAGAAGCAGGGCCAGCTCACCGGCGGGCTGGAGATCCGCACGTGGACCTCGGCCGCCCCGGCCTCGCGCAGCATCGCGACGATCGCCCGCTGGGTGTTGCCGCGGACGATCGAGTCGTCCACCACCACCACCCGCTGGCCGGCGATCACCCCGCGAAGCGGGTTCAGTTTCAGCCGGATGCCCCGCTGCCGGATGGTCTGGCTCGGCTGGATGAACGTCCGGCCCACGTAGGAGTTCTTGACCAGGCCCTGGCCGTAGGGGATGCCGCTGGCCTGCGCGTAACCGATCGCCGCCGGGGTGCCCGACTCGGGAACCGGGATCACCAGGTCGGCGTCGGCCGGGTGCTCGGCCGCGAGGCGGCGGCCCACCTCCACCCGGGCCGCCTGCACGCTCCGGCCCGCGATGGTGGTGTCTGGACGCGCCAGGTACACGTACTCGAACAGGCAGCCCCGGGGCCGCGCCGGGGCGAAGGTGGAGGACGCGACCCCCCGCTCGTCGATCGTGATCAGCTCGCCCGGCTCGACCTCGCGCACGAACGTGGCGCCGATGATGTCCAGCGCCGCGGTCTCGCTCGCCACCGCCCAGCCCCGCTCCAGCCGGCCGAGCACCAGCGGGCGGAAGCCCTGCGGGTCGCGCGCCGCGTACAGGGTGTGCTCGTCCATGAAGACCAGCGAGAACGCCCCCCGCACCAGGGGGAGCGCGGCGAGCGCGCTGTCGGCGACGCTGGCGCCGCGCGGGTCGGCGAACAGCGCGGTCAGCACGTCGGTGTCGGAGGTACCCACCGGGCCGCGCCACGCCTCCGCCGCCCCCTCCACCATGGCGGCGAGCTCCAGGGTGTTGATGAGGTTGCCGTTGTGGCCGAGCGCCAGGCTCCCCGACGCGGTGGAGGCGAAGGTCGGCTGCGCGTTCTCCCACACCGAGGAGCCGGTGGTGGAATACCGGCAGTGCCCGACGGCGATGTGGCCGCGCAGCGTGGACAGCACCGACTCGTCGAACACCTGGGCGACCAGGCCCATGTCCTTGAACACCACGATCCGGGTGCCGTCGCTGACCGCGATGCCGGCCGACTCCTGCCCCCGGTGCTGCAGCGCGTACAGGCCGAAGTAGGCGAGTTTGGCGACTTCCTCGCCGGGGGACCAGACGCCGAACACGCCGCACGCGTCCCGCGGGGGCCGGTCCCGGTGATCGATGTCATGGGTCAGCCGGCCATCGGGTTTGACCACGGCGCCAGTCTAGGGGGGTTTCACCACCAGCAGCGGCAGCCAGGCCGACAGGTCGGCCCGGGGGCCGCTGGCCCGGACCTTCCCGGCGGCCACCGCCTCCGCCCAGCCGCCCCGGCCGGCCGCCAGCGTGACCCAGGTCACCGGGTCGGTCTCGACCACGTTCGGCGGGGTGCCGCGGGTGTGCCTGGGCCCCTCGACGCACTGGACCGCCGCGTACGGCGGCACCCGCACCTCGACCGCCCGGCCCGGCGCCCGCTCGGCGAGCACGCCGAGCAGGTAGGTGACGGCCCCCCGCAGCGCTTCCGTGCAGGGGTCCAGGCCAGCGTCCATCGCCGCGAGCACCGCGCGCACGCACTCCCGGCCGAGCGGTCCCGTCTCGGAGGGCCCGGCCCAGGCCAGCTTCCCCAGCACGGCCCGCTGCTCGTCCACGGCGGCGCGGAGCCGCTCCGCGCTCAGTCCCCGGCCCGGCACGCAGGCTCCGTCGAGCCGAACAGGGCGGGCAGCACGCCCCGGTGGGTGGCGGCGAGCTCGTCCAGCGGCACCGCGAAGCTGCCCGCCACCTCCAGGCTGGCGCCCCCGGTCGTGCCCAGCGGCGTGGCCGGGACGCCGTGCGCCGTGCACAGGCCGGCGAACTCCGCCTCCGACCCGGGGAGCACCGCGACCAGCAGCCGCGCCGCCGACTCGCTGAACAGGAACGTGAACGCATCGCCCGGCAGGCTCACCCGGCAGCCGTGCCCGCCGGCCAGGCAGGACTCGGCGAGCGCGATGGCGAGCCCGCCGTCGGACAGGTCATGGGCCGCGTTCAGCAGGCCGGCCCGCGCCGCGGCGGCGAGCAGGGACGCGGCAGCTCGTTCTGCATCCAGGACGACCGCGGGCGGGCGGCCGCCGAGGTGGCCGTGTGCCACCTGCGCCCACGCCGACCCGCCGAACTCGGCCCGGGTGGTGCCGAGCAGCACCACCTGCGCGCCGGGCCGGGTGAACCCGATCGGCACCCGGTGCCGGACGTCGTCCAGCACGCCGAGCACCCCCACCACCGGGGTCGGGTGGATGGCCGCCTCCCCGGTCTGGTTGTAGAAGCTCACGTTGCCGCCGGTCACCGGGGTTCCCAGCACGGCGCAACCGTCGGCCAGGCCGCGCACCGCCTCGGTGAACTGCCACATGACCCCCGGGTCCTCCGGCGAGCCGAAGTTGAGGCAGTTGGTGACCGCGACCGGGCGGGCGCCGGTGGCCGCCACGTTCCGGTACGCCTCGGCCAGCGCGAGCTGCGTGCCCGCGTACGGGTCGAGCCGGCAGTACCGCCCGTTGCCGTCGGTGGCCAGCGCCACCCCGAGGCCGGTCTCCTCATCGACCCGGATCATGCCCGCGTCCTGCGGCATGGCGAGCACCGTGTCACCCCGCACGTGCCGGTCGTACTGCTCGGTCACCCAGCTCTTGTCGGCCAGGCCCGGCGAGCCGAGCAGCGAGAGCAGCGCCGCGCGCAGCTCCTCGCCGGTCCGCGGCCGCGGCAGCGCGGCCGGGTCGTCCGCGGCCAGCGCGTCCTGGCCGGCCGGGCGGGCTGCTGGCCGGTCGTATACCGGGCCCTGATCGGCCGCGGTCTCCGGCGCGATGTCCACCACCAGCTCGCCGTGCCAGGTCAGCTCCAGCCGGCCGGTGCCGGTCACCTCGCCGATCACCGTGGCCGGCACCTCCCAGCGGGCGCAGATGGCCAGGAAGCGCGCCACGTCGCCGGGGGCCGCGATGGCCATCATCCGTTCCTGCGACTCGCTCATGAGGATCTCGGCCGGGCCGAGCGAGGGGTCGCGCAGCGGCACGGAGTCCAGGGCGATCCGCATGCCCGAGCCGCCGCCCGCCGCCAGCTCCGCGGTCGCGCAGGAGATGCCGGCCGCGCCCAGGTCCTGGATGCCGGCCACCAGCCCGGCCGCGCCCAGCTCGAGGCAGCACTCCACCAGCAGCTTCTCCATGAAGGGGTCGCCGACCTGGACGCTGGGCCGCTTGGCCGACTCCCCGCCGCCGAACGACGCGCTGGCCAGCACCGAGGCGCCACCGATGCCGTCCGGGCCGGTCCTGGCGCCGAACAGGATGACCTTGTTGCCCTCGCCGCGGGCGGCCGCGAGCTGCAGGTCCTCGTGCCGCATGACCCCCACGCACAAGGCGTTGACCAGCGGGTTCCCCGCGTAGCAGGGGTCGAAGGCCAGCTCGCCGCCGACGTTCGGCAGGCCGAGGCAGTTGCCGTAGAAGGAGATGCCGCCCACCACGCCGGGCAGCACCCGGGCGGTGTCCGGGGCGTCGGCGGGGCCGAACCGCAGCGCGTCCATCACCGCCACCGGCCGGGCGCCCATGGCCAGGATGTCGCGGACGATCCCGCCCACGCCGGTCGCCGCGCCCTGGAACGGCTCCACATAGGACGGGTGGTTGTGTGACTCGATCTTGAACGTGACCGCGTATCCCTGGCCGATGTCCACCACGCCCGCGTTCTGCCCGATGCCGGCCAGCAGCGCGTCGCTGGGCGGCGCCTTGGCGGCGAACTGGCGCAGGTGCAGGCGGGACGACTTGTAGGAGCAGTGCTCGCTCCACATGACCGAGTAGACGGCCAGCTCGCAGTCGGACGGCCGGCGGCCCAGCAGTTGCCGGATCCGCTGGTACTCCTCGCCGGTCAGGCCCAGCTCGGCGTACGGCTGCGGCCGGTCGCCGGTGGCGGCCGCCCGCGCGACCGTGTCGACCATGGCCTCCCTCGCGCTCACCCCGTCACCGCCTGGCGCAGGACTGAGGTGAAGAAACCCAGCCCGTCGCCGCCCGGCCCGGTCAGCGGGTCGATGGCGTGCTCGGGGTGGGGCATGAGCCCGACCACGTTCCCGGCCTCGTTCCGGATCCCGGCGATGTCCCGCGCGGAGCCGTTCGGGCTGCCGCCGCAGTACCTGACCACGACCTGCCCCCGCTCCTCCAGCGCGGCCAGCTCCGCCTCATCGGCGAGATAGGCGCCCTCGCCGCTCTTGAGGACCACCGTGATCTCCTGGCCGGGGCCGTAGTCAGCGGTCCACGGCGTGCCGGTGTCCTCGATCCGCACCCGCAGGCAGCGGTCGATGAACCGCAGCCCGCTGTTGCGGACCAGCGCGCCGGGCAGCAGGTGCGCCTCGCACAGGATCTGGAAGCCGTTGCAGATGCCCAGCACCGGCAGGCCCACCCCGGCGGCGGGCACCAGGTCGGCCATGATCGGGGCGAACCGCGCGATCGCGCCGCAGCGCAGGTAGTCCCCGTAGGAGAACCCGCCGGGCAGGATCACCGCGTCCACGCCGCGCAGCCCCCGGTCGGCGTGCCAGAGCGGGACCGCCTCCCCGCCCGCCCGGGTGACCGCCCGGGCGGCATCGCGGTCGTCGAGCGAACCGGGGAACGTCACGATCCCCACGCGGGCGGTCATGGGCGGCAGGCTACCGCGCCGCGGGGCAGAACCGGCCGCCGGGCCGCGTCAGGGCATGTCCTAGCCGACGTCGCGGAGCTGATCGTCGGCAAGGTGGGACAGTGGCGCGTCGTTGCGCCAGGCGATCCGCTTCTGCAGCGACACCACGGTCCCGCTTTCCGGGCCGCCGCTCAGCGTCACGTCGTCCACGCAGGCCTTCATGATCGCCATGCCGCGCCCCGACTCCGGCAGCGCCGCGATCGCCTCGTCCGGGGTCATCGCCCGGTCCTGCCGGTGGGAACGGCGCAGCGTCACCGGGCGCGGCACCCGGCGGCGCCGCCGCTCGGCCGCTGGCACCGGCGGCAGGACCCGGCGCCGCAGCCGTGTCCCCGGCCACTTCCCGGCGTCGGCACCCCGGCCGCTGTTCACCACCTGGACCTCGCAGCCGCCCCGGCCCACGCTGGCCAGCACCTCATACCGCTGGCCGGGGCCGCCGTGGCGGACCACGTTCGAGCACGCCTCGGTCACCGCGAGCAGGAGGTCGGCCACCCCGTCGTCGTCGGCGCCAAGGTCACGCAGGGTATCGCCCAGCACGTGACGCATGACCGGCACGCTGAGCGCCTCGCGCGGGAACACGAGGCAGAACTTGACATCCACGGTCGGCTCCTCGGCACATCTCATCCGAGTTCGCATCCGCTCCTCAGTTCGCTGCCTCCGCCGTTTCACGCTGGCCACATAAGTGCGTTCCCCGCCAGAACGACATTAATCGTCAACTCGTGTAACTCTACGGTCACACAGAGAAGCGAACGGGAGACCGAATCACGCTTCGCGGAACGTGAATTCCTCGATCACCGGGTTAGCGAGCAATTCACCTGCCAGTTCGCCCACGCGCGCCAGCGCAGTCTCATCGGCCGTTCCCGCCAGTTCCACCTCGAAACGCTTGCCCTGGCGGACGCCGAGCACATCAGCGAACCCGAGCCGCTGGCACGCCTGCTGGATCGCCTCCCCCTGCGGGTCGTGAATCTGCGGCTTGAGCATGACCTCCACGATGATCCGGGCCACCGTCCCGCCTTTCCTCAGGTCCCGCGTGGCAACGCAGCGTACGCGATGCGATGCCATCGGCGCTCACCCGGGCGGGGGTACCGGCCAAGGGTTCGCCCAGGCGAGGATGGTCTGTCACGATGGCGGTAGAGCCGGTTCGCCCAGCCACCCGACCGGGGGCGGCCGGGCCGGCATCGAGTGGGCCCATCGGGGTACACGGCGCATGGCAGCAAACCCACGCTGCCGCAGCGGCGGACGAGAGACCGACCGGCCGGTCACGGTGATCCTGGGACCGGCCCCTAGCGCAAGGAGTGGCACGTGGCCGTCGACGCCGGCGGTGCGGTCACCGCACCGGGTTCGGGCAGCCTGGACGGGCAGCCCGATTCGCGAGCAGAACTCATCCAGCTTCTCACTCCCGAGGGCGAGCGGGCCGACCATCCCGGCTACCCCCTCGACCTGACCACCGACGAGGTCAAGGGCCTCTACCGCGACCTGGTCATCGTCCGCCGGATCGACACCGAGGCGATCGCCCTGCAGCGCCAGGGCGAGCTCGGCATCTGGGCCTCCCTGCTCGGCCAGGAGGCGGCGCAGGTCGGGTCGGGCCGGGCCCTGTCCCCGCGCGACATGGCCTTCCCCACCTACCGCGAGCACGGGGTGGCGTGGTGCCGCGGCCTGGACCCGGTCAAGCTGCTCGAGCTCTTCCGCGGCGTCAGTCACGGCGGCTGGGATCCCGCCGACCACAACTTCCACCTCTACACCATCGTCATCGGCGCGCAGACCCTGCACGCCACCGGTTATGCGATGGGTATCCAGCGGGACGGGCTGGTCGGCGAGAACGGCGAGGCGGCCATTGTCTACTTCGGTGACGGCGCGACCAGCCAGGGGGATGTGAACGAGGCGTTTATCTGGGCGTCGGTTTTCAACGCGCCCATCGTGTTCTTCTGCCAGAACAACCAGTGGGCCATTTCCGAGCCGCTGGAGCGGCAGAGCCGGATCCCGCTCTACCAGCGGGCGAGCGGGTTCGGCTTCCCGGGGCTGCGGGTGGACGGCAACGACGTGTTCGCGTGCCTCGCGGTCACCAGGAAGGCGATGCAGGCGGCGCGCGACGGCCAGGGGCCGACCCTGATCGAGGCCTACACCTACCGGATGGGCGCGCACACCACCACCGACGACCCCACCCGGTACCGGCTCGCCAGCGAGCTGGAGGCGTGGAAGCTGAAGGACCCGCTGGAGCGGGTGAAGGCCTACCTCGTCCGCACCGGGTCCGCCGACGCGGCGTTCTTCGAGGAGGTCGACGCCGAGGCCGCGCAGGTCGGCAGGCACATCCGGCAGGCGTGCCTGCAGATGCCCGACCCGGCACCGCTGTCGATGTTCGACAACGTGTACAGCGAGCCGACCGCGCTGCTGCGCGAGGAGCGTGACGCCTACGCCGCCTACCTGGACTCTTTCGTCACCGAGGAGGTGGCGCGATGACCACGCTCACGCTGTCGAAGGCGATCAACGAAGGCTTGCGCAAGGCACTCGAGGACGACCCGAAGGTGGTCGTCATGGGCGAGGACGTGGGCAAGCTGGGCGGGGTCTTCCGGGTCACCGACGGCCTGCAGAAAGACTTCGGCGAGTCGCGGGTGGTGGACACCCCGCTCGCCGAGTCGGGCATCGTCGGCACCGCGATCGGCCTGGCCCTGCGCGGCTACCGGCCGGTCTGCGAGATCCAGTTCGACGGGTTCGTGTTCCCCGCGTTCGACCAGATCGTCAGCCAGCTGGCCAAGATGCGGATGCGGTCGCAGGGCCGGGCCGCGGTGCCGGTGACGATCAGGATCCCGTTCGGCGGCGGGATCGGCGCGGTGGAGCACCACAGCGAGTCACCGGAGGCGCTGTTCGCGCACATCGCGGGGCTGCGGGTGGTCGCCTGCTCCGGCCCGGCCGACGCCTACACCATGATCCAGCAGTCGATCCGCTGCGAGGACCCGGTCATCTTCTTCGAGCCCAAGCGCCGGTACTGGGACAAGGCGGACGTGGACACCGCCGCCGGGCTGGACGGCGCCCTGCCGCTGGAGGTGGCCAGGACGGTGGCCGAGGGCACCGACGTGACCGTCCTCGCCTATGGCCCGATGGTCAGGACCTGCGTGGAGGCGGCGGTAGCGGCCCGGGA
>Ga0335081_10019488_pt1 | contig 10973 bp, 11 predicted proteins | sample Lox_Sample_35_FD_206713 | JGI IMG/M metagenome (GOLD analysis project Ga0335081, IMG submission 206713) | Soil microbial communities from Loxahatchee National Wildlife Refuge, Florida, United States - Lox_Sample_3.5 | ecosystem: Environmental > Terrestrial > Soil > Wetlands | place: USA...
TATCGTCCACCTGAGCCCTCCCCTTCTGGGAAAGCGCCTGCCGATTCCACATCCACCCTCCCGTAGCTGCGGAAAGAACCCCCGAATAAATCAAATAGGGATGTCGCTTGGAGGCCAAGAGGAGGGAGGCCGTGTACGCTGCGACCGCCAAGGTCGAAAGGGTTGTGGTGAGGCGGATGAGCCGGTGGAGGGTGATGTTGCGGGCCCGTGAGGCAGCGGAGGCGTTGGGGAGGGAGAGGAGGGCGGGGACGGTGATGAGAGGAGTGGATATTAGGGTGCCCTGGATCAAGTCTGTTAGAAGGAGGTGGATTCAAGGCGGGAAGTGTACGGTTAAGAGGCCAAGGGAGATTGTGCCGATGATTTTCAAGGTCGGGACGGTTCGCATCACAGCGGCGAGGCTTCCGACGCTGCGTCTCAATTCACCGGATGACAGATTCGGAGCGTGCGTCCGGTCACTTTACGGCTTTAAGAATTCCGGCGTTGGACATTTTTCCATTTATTTTTGGGTTCCACTCCCTATTGGACGCGCTTGTGGGATACGAGCTTTATGTCTGGAAAGTCCCCCGCACTGCGGGCAAGTTAGATGTTGTGAGATGTAATTCTGACAAATAACACCACGAGCGAACATGCATACCATTCCCAAATGGTGACGCGCCTACGCGTTAATGAGTTGTCCTTGGCTTGGGCAGAGTGATTACGACGCGGTGCTGGGGAAATTTTTGGTGCACAAGCAAATTCATGCGAATGCCAGATCAATAAAATCAAAATTCGAAGAATTCAGCTAACAATGCAAAACGCCAAAACTCCATACACTATTGCACACATTCCTATTGCGATGGCAATCGCTGAACAACGCCAAATTGTACTCCCGCAGAAGTTGATCCACAATCCCAGATGGAATACGTATTCCTCAGCCAATACTGTCCAAAAATCTCGGGCTGTCCAGGCTTATCAGTCTCCTGAATAGATCCAAAAACCCAACTATCATTGACCAGCTGGAACCCCAGATCGAGCGGCTGCAAAAAGATCTCGGCATTTCCGGCAAAAAGAGTGACGTTGGTAACTTGATCGATAGAGATATCGCTGGGGATAAGCCATCCTGGTACCGTGGGATCATAAACACCTCCCATGGGTTCGTAGATGGCACGGACCAGGTCGGCGCCGAGGTAAATCATTGTGGTACCGGTGTCCGCGATAGCCCTGTTCCCTCGACGAGAGTATTTTTGGCCATTGACGATGGCATGTTCAGATGGGAATTCCCACCATTTACTTCCAGGGATGATGGGTACGTACTTGGGTGTCTGGCCCGCAAGGAGATCTTCATCGATGTAGCCGAACGTGTAGAAGGATTGGAATTCGCCGGACCGGGTGAGTGCTGAGGTAAAGAGGAGTGACTGGAGTTCTCCGGAGTTCACCATATTTTCTAAAGTCGTCGGAAGACCGGCTGGAACAATGGTATTGGGACCGGGAGAGAGACCCAAAATCCCGTCGGATCCAGTCTCCAGGAAATTTCCACCAACATAGAGTGGTGACTCGACTGCCTGATCTTTGATGACAATGCCGCCGAGATTAATCGTGTCGAGGTAGACGTCGCCGTAAGAATCACTACCGTCGACATAGGAGATATTGAAGGTGGCATCGGTATGAACGGCAGTTGATGAAGTCAAGGGGTCGTAAAGTGGGAGCCCAGAGGGTGCATCTGTCGTTTCCACCGAGTATACCCAGAGATCCGGGCTGCCCGTATCGAAGATGACGCGGAATTCTTGATGGCCGATCATCAGCGGCGCCTGATATTCGCCGCCTGAGGGGGTAAAGTCGGCAGAGATGTCGGCGATTCCCTTGCTTCTGCGAGAGAGAACATCACGGGATCCATGTTTGGCGAGGCCTTGGAGGTATGTCGACGGTCCGTCGATGGGCAGGGTCGATCTCACGAGGTGAATTTTCTTTCCCGCACCATTGTCGACGGGAGCCGCATATGCTGCGACAACCGACAATATTGTGAGCAACGTTTGGAACAACATGTTGAAGTTCATTCGCTTTCACTAATGCGAAATCCTGAAAACTGGATTCGGACCTATATACGCATGGTGGTCGCATTTTCGCCGCATTTTGTATATTTATGGAGGCGAAGCGTATAGCCTTCAGCACGGCCAAAATTAGCTAAATGCGAGGCATTGACTTATTTTCGTTGTTGGACAGGGTCTAAATTTGGGTCGCACAGGCATTACCCGGTGTCGGCAAAACCACCACGCCACGGGAGGTCAATGTCTCTCTGCCACGATAGCCCAAAATAGGGGACTTTCCGATGGTTGGCGCGGAGTTGGATGCAATCGGTGCGAAGGGCGCAAGCGAATGCAGTCTGCTGACGTAGGCGATGCAAGATGTTCCGTCACCTCCGAAGCCGTACGGGGATAAATATAACCGCCAGGTTCTTGGAGAGAAACTACAGTATGTCGGGAATGCTGGAGGCGATCCGTAAACCAAGGTGGCAGAGACTCGCATTTCAAGAGTTAAAGGGTATTTTGGATCCTTCCAATTTCGATATACCTACTTTTTAAATCATATGCACCAGGTACGCTATCACGTTGTTTCCAAAAGAGAACTCAAAATCCAAACAAAAAGAAATAAACTGAACCAAAATATTTTATGCAATCATAGCGCCGAAGGCGGCAGGTGCCTCGGACTGCACTCCAAGAGGCGTCTCCTGACTCTTCATAGTCTTCAAAGATTCAATATACCTATCAAAAATCCAATCCGTATCCTGTGGACCGCCCTTTGCCTCCGGGTGAAACTGGACGCTGCCGATGGGGCGGGAATCGTGACTAACGCCCTCATTCGACCCATCATTTACATTCCTCCACGTCTCTGTCCAGCCCTTGGGCAAAGAGGACGCGTCGACCGCGTACCCGTGATTCTGACTGGTGATATGGCATCGGCCGGTCAAAAGGTCGAGGGCCGGGATGTTCTGAGCACGATTGCCATACTTGAGTTTGATGGTCTTGGCACCGGCGGCGAGGGAGACAAGTTGATGACCTAGACAAATTCCAAAGATGGGCTTGTGATAGTTGTCAAAGAGGGTTCGTAGGTTAGCCACCGTGACGTTGCAATGCGTCGGATCACCGGGTCCATTGGACAAGAAGATCCCATCGTATTGATGAGCGACTTTTTGGATCGGATAGTCGTAGGGATAGACTGTGACGGAGGCTCCTCGTCGAACGAGACTGCGGATGATATTCTCCTTGACCCCGCAATCGATAAGAGCGACTTTGAGATCGGATCGAGGCGCTTCGACATGGAACGGGTGCTTCGTACAAACTTGTTTGACCAGGTTGATTTCGCCAGGATCAATGAAAGCCTCATCCTCGTCGGCATCGTATTCCTCGCCGACAACGATTCGTGCAAGACTAGAGCCGCGCTCCCGGAGAAACGTGACGATGGCACGGGTATCAACACCCGAAACAGCAGGAATGCCAGAGCGAGCGCACCAGGAGGCAAGGGACTCGACGGCGGTCCAATGGGAGTATTTCGTGGCATAATCGGCGACGATAATGCCAGCGCATTGGATGGTCGAGGATTCAAAGTAGCGGAGGAGATTGTATTCATCGCGTTCATTGAAGGAGGGGACGCCATAGTTTCCGAGGAGGGGTTGAGTGAAGACGAGGATTTGGCCTTTGTAGGAGGGGTCGGTCATGGATTCGGGATAGCCTACGATGGCGGTGGAGAAGACGGCTTCACCGCTCACGTTGCGATTGGAGCCAAAGGAAATGCCGTGGAACACGGGGCCATTCTGCCAATTAGTAAGTGATGGAGACGATTGAGTACCCGGATGGTAAAGGTGGCACGTTCCCATCCTTTTGCCTTCGGTTTAAGTGCTTTGGGAGCGCTGGGGGAAACGGTCCTGGGATCAACGGCCGTAGCCATAAGCCGCGCTCCGAGGGGGCCGGAGGAACCGCTCCCGACGTTGCGGGTGCCGATGAATCGAATCGACCTTCCAATCGACTGTTTGAGCATTATTTCTTGAGCTTTCCAACGATTGTTTAATCGGTTTGAGTGGCCTTCCAAACTACGCATGCTTATCAGTCCCATGCCGACGGCCTGTTTTTAGGACGAGAGGGGGGCGGGGTACTGTGATCAGAAAGATAATCGTCGGAAGTTCTCCAGGCGTACAAGGACATCCAATGCTGCTGACCCCCCTGGATCAGTCAATTACCGTCAGAAGAGCGCTTCTTCTCGGCCCTTATATGACGAATGGCTGGTCTGCCGAACAGGGAGACGAACGATGATGTGATTTGGTCCGCGGTGGTTGGCAGAGGAAAAAAATTTTCCCGGAGAGGGCCGACGGTGACTACTATGTAGCCCATGTGACCAGATCGATGCACGATAAGGTAACGGGACCACGGCTGCTTTGGGCAACCCCTGCCGCTCTCGGCCACGGAACCTGCAAGATAATCCAACCGTTCCGTTACACCGATGCACATGTCAACAACCCTCGTGCACCGCGGATTCAAGCTGACAGACTCCTTCCCATTCGGTGAAATACTTAGTCAAACTTGACACCGCCTAACGAAGGATAAAAAAGAAGAGCACACAATCCCTGCGAGTAGCACAGTCTCGGCCGTCGAGTCCCCATTTCTGGTCCCCAGTCAAAATTCTACATGGCACATTCTTCCCACTAGCCGGCTTCAGCAACACGGCCATCCCTTTTTCAGGGTCTGTGCGTGGTTTCGATTTCCCCATATTGAAATCGGAATAGTTACTTGCGATAGCGCCGTGGTATCCTCCGAACTTGGACATTCTCGAATGTCTTTGTTGACTTTTTGAAGACAGTAAACATAGGCAACGTTATTTATTGTACAAGTTGAGATTTCCTCTATGCCAATTGATTTTACCTTGTGAAGAGCCTATTTGTTTTTCATTTCGAGTCGACACTAAACTACATCCAGCAACATTGTTAACCAATATCCCATCTTATCCTTTCGAAATCTCTATCCAAAAGAAAAGACCCAAATACATGTGCAAGTCAATTCCAAATTTGCTTACCCACAACCCAAGAGCCAGAATGGGAATCCAACCCAATAATAATTCAACCCCTGATTCCAACAAGGGGAAAATAGAAAGATGACCGATCTGAATGTGCAAAAGAACCGTTACATATATCCCAACCCGTTGATGATGCTGAAAAGATCCCCATAGCAAACGCTCAACCTGTAACATGCCCCTTAACAAAATGCTAAACCGCTCTTTCAGACAGACGGCAAGGAAGAGAATCTCATTCATGTCAGTGAAGGATATTCATCCACCGTCGACACCTCGGACATCGTCGTCCAGACTGTTCAATAGGATACCCCTCGACAAGCATACTCCCCTCCAAACAATCCTGATGGAACGCATGGCCACATTCAAGCCGGAGAAGTGCGTCATCGGGATGATCATGGGAGCAGAGACCGACACCGCGTTGAGCGCAGTAGAGATCGGGTCGTTCGGTGATGGAAGGAGGGGAGGGGAATGGGATCGTGGGGGGCGGGACAGGTGTTGAGGGACGGGCGTAGGGATGGTGGCGGAGGGTGCTTGCGCGGAGGTTGTAGGGTCGCTGGATGGAAAGAGGCTGAGGTTGTTGTGGTCGTGGTGATGGCGTGGGAGTAGGTGGAGCTGTCGTTGGTGTCGTGGCTGGCGGTTGTTGTGTTTGAGGAGGAGGAGGAGGGGGAGGAGGGGGAGGAGGAGAAGGTCCGACGACGAAAAAGTGGAAGCGATGTTGTTGTCCTTGAGGGGAAGGTTCTTGATCCCCTTCTTGCTGTTGAGATGGCTGGGCTGGAGCCTCGGGATCAACTTGCATCTGCTGGTGTTCCCGAGCGGGGAACAGATGCTCTGCGAGAAAGGGGAAAAAGTTGATTGTGTGCGTGGGTTCCGGCTCCTCGACATACGATTCCACTTCAACTCGACAAAGCGGACATGTCGGCGACTCATGCAACCACTCCTTCAAACATGTCGACCCGAAAATATGCCCACACGGCATTGCAAGGGGATACTCCTTCTCTTCGACAGCCTCTTGCTTTTCCTCGAGTCGTGACGAGTCAATCTGCAATGCGGTCAACGCATCTTCCGTAACGGGAAGTACATCATCCTGGTCGCTGACAGTCTCGACGTAGGGAGTTCGTGGTCCACATACGGGGAAATGTTCCATGCAGATATGACACCGTCGTTCCTCTTCAGATAAGCTCTTGACGTCGACTGGCCGCAATTTATCCAACGCCGACTGCGTAGCGCGTTTCTTGGGTGGACCGCCACCGGCAAAGAAGGGTTCGAATTGCACTCCTGGTGAACCATTCGCATTGATGGTAAAGGAGAAGGGAACGGATATAGTTGCGAAGAGTTCGCGGAAGAATGCTTCGGCCATTGCAGGTTGACTCTCCTCTCGTCCGTCCTCGCCAGATGGAGGAGCAGGAGGCTGAGGAGGCGGGACATTCATCATCGAGGGTTCGTTGGAAAAGATGAAGACCGGGAGGGCAAAGATATTCGGGGTGACATTGTTCCCAGCCGATGCGGACGAGGACGAGGACGATGATGATGATGATTGACCGGCTGAAGAGGACGAAGAGGGCTGTGAAGTCGTCTCAGGTTGTTGTGGTGGTTGCCCGGGCACCTGTGTTTGAACGGGCTCTGAGGTCATCGTTGCGACGAAACACTAACAAAGGAGTAAACTAAGCAGGTCCTTATAAAGCAGGCCGAGCAATGAAAGGCAGCGCACGGACTGTCGTCTTTTAACCTTTCGACCAAATGAAGATATGCGGGAAGGTATACAGGAGAGGAGACGGGAAGGGGGGGTGGGGTTAAATTATCCCACAGCCCAGCCTGGAGCGGAGGAGAATCGACGGCGCTGGAAGGTTCCTGAGCAGCCGCACGGACTCGCTGCCGTTAGTAATAAAACACAGAGGCTTCGAGAAGATTTCGATCACAGCTGCCGCATTATGTCATTGCACAACCCATGTGGTCTGACCGCACGCCAAATCGGCGTGCAAACAAGCCTCTCCCCGGATCTACAGTAACTTAACCTCGAAAGTTCCCGTGGCGCAACCACAAACATCTGACGCCACCGATTTGTTCTCTTGGTTTCTTTTTGGCCATTACTCACCCAACAAGTCTAAGACCACCTCTCCCAATCCTCCCTGTGAACTCGCAACACCAACACCAATAACGCCCCCAACCATCCGTCCCTCGACCATACTGACTAAATCCCCCTTAACATCGGTCCCACGCCGATCCCTCTTCTCCGCTCTCATCAAATTCCTCAGGACCAACCCCGCGGTGACAGGGACACCCGTTGCCTCCCCGCGCTCATCCGTCCCGATCTTACGGTACGTCACATCGAATTTGGAAAGCGGATCCTGTTTGGGGGCTGAAAAAATCTTGAGGTCTTCGGTGGGGACGTGCGTGCGGATGTGTTGGGCAAAGCGTGCTAGAGGGTGCATGGAAAAGTCGCGGTTACAGGATTTCCAGCGGCAGATCTGGGGGACCGGTTTTATGGGGGAGTGGGTTGGGCGGGGGGCCGGTGGTGCTGGCGGTGTATCGATTTGCATTGGCTCGCTTCCGTCGGTGTTTCCTGTCCCATTTGCGGTTGCAGCAGGAGCGTTCGCCGTGTCTGTAGCCCCGTTTGTCGTAGTGGCCCCATTAGGAGTCGTCAACGCCTCTTCATTCCGTTTAACACCCAAATGAGCCTCAAGAATATGATCCCAAAGCCCCCGCGTCCCCTTCCCCACAGCACCACACAACGCCCACTTACACCCAAACCCCTGCACCCCATCTAATCCCTTCGCAAACTCCCGTGGCCTAATCCCGCGAATCGTAAATCTTTTTCCCTCGGGTGCATCAAAGACCATGGCTGCGGCGGACTGGTAGGCAACACTAACGTGTTTAATCATTTCGGCGGGTTGGAGGATGGGTTTGTGCATTGGAGCATTGGAGTAAGGGTAGAAGCGGTTTTGGTAGGCTTGCCAAACGGACACTTGGGTTATGTCTTCGTTGGGGGCTTCTTCGTAGCATGTACGGACCCTACACAAAGGATCAAGTCAACATCAAATAAGGGCAAAATGTATTTGTACCACTGGACACAACGTTCTGGTTCATTGAGCTTTAAGAGACCCGAGAGGATTTCCTGACTTAGAGCCGGTGGTTCCGCATTCAATTTCTCCAAGGGAATCATCCTCTTCAACACATTAATTGTAACTCTTTGATCCTTGGCCCCGTATCCCATGAGTCGCACAAGCGAATCCACAATTTTTGTCATCCCACCACTTTTCGAGACAATAGCATGGACATTAGACTTGTACGTCGTAAATTGATACAGGAAATCGAGGGCTGCGTTCACGAGTTCCTCGTCGTCTTCAAGGAGAAGGAGTTGTTGGACTCGGAGGGATGATTCGCCGGGAATATCCTGGAGGAGGGAATTGTTTTCGTCGTTGACGGCCATGCGGGCCAATGACTTCAGGCCGAGGATTAAAGAAGATCGTTCAGGGGATAGGAGAAGGGCCTTCATGGCCGTATAAAGAGGATCGTCTTCGGCGGTGATGACGATGAATGGGATGATGCTTTCCGCGATGTCGAGCGCGTAGTACCGTAACTCCATGAGTTCAGGGAAATCAATGTATGGAAAGTTTAACAATCTCTCGATAACAGGTTTTGTCCTTGGGACGCGGAGAGCGAGATATATGGCGTTTTCATCTTGTAAAGCAGCGTTCCGGAGGATGAGCATTGCCTCGAGGATTTTATCATACTCCTTGGCTTGGAAGTTGAGGTAGGCCGGTTTCCGCTTTTGCGAAGTCGACGATGGGATATATTTGAAAATCGTGGAGATTTTCTCAAGGAGAGCATCTGCTAGACCCATGACCACCTCAATGCGAATATCGTCTCCTAATTCGTAACTCATGCGGACGAGTTCGTGGAGCGCCCAGTCAATTTCATCGTGGAGACCGGAACGGAGGGCCATGGCGATCCGATGTTGAACGGTGGGGCCGCCCATTCCACCTTCTGTTATTCCTGAGGAAGAAGCAAGGAGCATACTTCCAATCCGGTTTGACTGGCCAGGAGCACGGTATTGTTGTTGTTGAAGTCGTTGTGAAGTCTGTGTCACCAAGCTGTTTGAATAGGACTGACCAGCAGTGTACATAGGCGGCGTCAACACACGGTCAGGCGACCGTCTCTTAAACGGATCCTGTTCAAGATTATAATTCGGTCGCGGAAAATTCTGACGCAAGGCTAAAATATTAAAATCCAAGACAGCCGAGAGGGATACATCTCGCAACGGATAGGGGACCCGGACCCGTGGCTGGAGATCCATCTCGTGGACGCAGGAGATCAGGATGTTTCCAACCTGGTGGTCGCGTCATAATTCCTCCTCCCTTGGCAGATAAAAACTCCAACTGCGAGGGTGGAGGAGGCGTCTTTCCCCACTGTCGTTCAATCTCGTAGGCGCTTCTATCAGTCCCCCATTCTGAAGGACGGGAGGGGGAATTTACGCCAAGTATTTATAATAATGTGTTTTGAGCTGGAAGCCGCCGTTTGTACATGAAGGCGGCAAATTATATGGAATCGTCATCTTTCGCCATTGTCCTAGGGTCAACATCGTAGCGGAAACCGGGACTAACCCTTCTCCTCCGTCACCCAATCATAGCCACCGAGGGCGACGATATTCTTGTAGAGCTTGAAGAGACTAATCTTGCGATGTCCCACGACAGGCTCAGGCTGGAAGGGTGTTCTGCACGTCAACACCTACTCCTCGAGATAGGATCTGTACCCCCTCTTGCGATGGAAGTCTGCGAGGTCGGCGATGAAGGCGTTGTACTCTGGTGTGCGGTCAATGTCGCTCTCATCGTTGGCCTTTGCACTGCCCCCTCCGCGGTACGGCGGAAGCATCTCGTGTCTCTACTCCTTGTGAGATAGAGGCCCTTTGTTGTCCGTGTATCTGGTGATTTGTTGATTTGCTGTTTCTCGCGATGGCAACCAGACACCCCGCCAATTTCGGTCGTTGCGTTGCTCTGCTGTGGTAGAGAAATTTCATAAAAAATTTCATAACGCGATTGTTTTAATCAAGACTGCCGTAAATATCTTGTCATTGATAATTACGGTCTGGGAAGATGATTGTCGACGCCTTCACCAGAAAGGTGGGAATGAGACAACAGAGTTACAGCACAACCTTCTCTGCCGTATGCAGCATGCAGTGCTGGGAAAGAAAGTGGAGGTTGGAGGAATGTGGCTCGAGAAATTATTGCCCTACCTCATGATCCAAAGCGCGCTGCAATATGTTAAAGCGAGAGAGATGTTCGCTTTTTAATAACTCTTCAACAGCAAGCCTGTAACAGCCGTAAGCAGCTACGGAGAAGGAGAAAGTACGTTGAACGTTCACATAGGATCATCTATGCAGGTTTTCGTCCCGTCCTGGGCTTCATTCATACACGAAATAATCAAGATTTAAGACTGATAAGGATATCCTATCTCACCCCCCACAACTATTGTCCCAGTCTCTACATCTCTTTAATCCGCCCAGAATCTCGCTTAGACCGAATTTGTCCACCATCCGAACTAATAGGCCGCGTATTCAACTCCCGCACATTCTCTCCCCTCATCATAATCCTCATCGGCGTCTGACTCCCAGGAACGTGCACTGGAACCTCCCTCGCCCCGTCAAATTCAGCTTTGACCGGACTCACGGGGCCACCAGCACTAGCGCCCTCCGCTGGCACCTGAGGAGGTTTAAACCCCAGACTTGCGCCCTTTTCATAAATATCCTTAAGCGTTCCCTGAAGACGATCTTCTGCTACGAGGTCCAGGTATTTTTGGTAGAGAAGTAAAGCAGTACGGGCATCTTCGATCGAATCGTGGGTGGACACTTGGACATTTTGGTCCAGGAGGTACCATGCCAAGAATTTTAGGGAGAGGCGACTTCAATGTTAGCGATTTTTTATTTTATTTTATTTTCCTGT
>Ga0335081_10019491_pt1 | contig 10972 bp, 8 predicted proteins | sample Lox_Sample_35_FD_206713 | JGI IMG/M metagenome (GOLD analysis project Ga0335081, IMG submission 206713) | Soil microbial communities from Loxahatchee National Wildlife Refuge, Florida, United States - Lox_Sample_3.5 | ecosystem: Environmental > Terrestrial > Soil > Wetlands | place: USA: Florida...
AATTTCCTCCGTCTCTCCGCTCGCCGAGAGCACCAGAACAACATCTCCGCGCACGACCATCCCCAGGTCGCCGTGGAGGGCCTCGACGGGATGCAGATAAAGCGAGGGCGTGCCGGTCGAACTGAGCGTCGCAGCAATCTTGCGCGCGATGAGTCCGCTCTTGCCCATGCCGGTCACCACGACCCGGCCCGCGCAACAGAACATCAAGTCGACAGCGCGCTGAAACGCAGACGCCATTGGACCGGCAATGCGGTCCGCCAGGGCCATCAGCGCCTGCGCTTCGATCCGGACCACGTTTTCGGCGGTATGTTTCATTGAAGAAACGAGACCCCTGACCTGTTCTAGTCTAAAAATGGTGCCGCCGCCGCGTGCGAGACTCCATCGAGCGCCGCGCAATTGATAAGTAGTTGACGCTACGAACGCTTATGGATCTCATTGCGGTCGAAGTCCCAGCGGCGTGAATAGCCTCGCCCTGAGAGCTGCTTGAATTCCCGAATGATGCGTTCTTGATCCGACAACGCACTTCTCGTCGCCACAAATCATCTGGTTCAGGCTTCTGACCTAGAACTTGACGTTCGTGCGAGCGCGAACGCGTTGTTCGTCCATCCACACCGTGAGCTTCATACAGTGATACCTGCGCACACATTATGGACCTCCGGCAGCGGATTCTAGAAGTGATCGACATCCAGGCGCGATAAAACTTCCGCCCGCGGCTTCTGGCCCAGCACCGCCAATCCCTTCGCCTGAATCAGGCGATCCCAGGGCCCGGCTTGCCAGTTGTCGCGCTTTTTTTCGGAGGGAATCCAGGGAGGCAGCGTAAGCATCAGGTTCTGGGTTGTGGCATGGACGTAAGGCTCGTACATCGACCTCAGCTTGGCCAGCTTGGCGTGCGCCATCTCGTCTGTCTTCAGCCGCAAGCCCGCGGTCTCGAGCGCCGAGCGCAAAGCTTCGAATTCCTCGTCGGTGAGCCGCTCGGGAGTCACGGGATTGTATCGGGCATTGACCACCTGAGCCAGATCGACGGCCGCATGACGGGCCATGGCGAAGGTTAACTTGGCCTGCCCGTGTTGCACGCCTTCAATTCCCGTGAGGATTAGCGAACTCACGTCCAGCATCGTGGTGAGCGCGCCCAGCCACGATTGGTTGCTGTGCTGCGAGCGAAAAAACGTCAGCACGGGATACGAAATCTGCGCTTCGAGCACCTCGGCCGCCCAACGCTCCCACTCGCGCAGCACCTCGTCAAGCACGCGCTGATCCACGCCGGGATCTTCCGACCGTCCCGCCAGGCGCACCAGCAACTCCGCTGCGGACGGTGGCGACCCGGCGCGCGCGTCGAGCATGGAAATCTGAATTTCACGCCGCGAGAACGACGCATAGACGACCGGGATATAGCCGATCACTACGCCGAGGAAGGCAAATCCCATGCCGGCCTCAATCACCGAAAGCGCGCGGGCTGCGCCGGAGGTCGGGATGATATCGCCGTATCCCAGCGTGAAAAATGTCTCGCCGCTGTGATAGACGATGCGGCCGAAGGACAATGGCTCTTGATTCAACTGCTCGTGTCCGCCGATGCCGTATTGAATCAGCGCGAAGCCAAAAATAAGCCCGGTCGCCCACACTGCCAGGAGCAGAATGAGAGACAGCGGACCGAAATATCCCAGGAAGTTCTGCTGGCGAGAAGAGGTCTTGATCCGCGTAGCGAGCCAGCGCCAGGGCACCCATGTCCGCCGGTAAAAGTACGCCGTCAAGCGGAAGTTCCGCAGCACGCGGCGCGGCAGAACGACGGTTTCGAACGCATCCAGCAGCACCATCCAGATGACGGCGATGCCAAACACGATCGCGACAATGTGTACGTGTGAGTTCACAGGGGCTCGGACTTCGGACCTTTGACCTCAGATCTAAGAATCCACGGGCGTAAATCCGAAGCAAGTTGGGATCTAGATGCGCTGGAAAGAGTAGCAGATTCAGGCTTCGACGCTGGCTATTTATCCCCCGACACGGGCGGTGAAGCTTGGGTGCGGACTGAATTCCGAAGGGCTGATGTCCGAAGTCTTAGGTCGAGCTACTGTGGCTTCTGGCCTTGCGGCTGGGATTGCGATTGCGGCTGGGTTTGTCCCGTCTGCCCCTGCGCTGCAGGCGGCTTCGAGTTGTCAGGCGTGATGGGCTTTTTCGCCGTTGTCTTCTTTTTCGGTGTCGCCGGTTTCTTCGGCGGTTCCGTATCATCGACCACAACCTTCTTCGGAGGCTCTGCCGCGAGGGTCGCCTGTGCGGCCTTCAGATCCGTCCGCAGCCGCGCGATTTCCTGTTCCTTGGACGACGAAAGGTTCTCGATCCTCTCGGCCAATTGGCGCCGGGTGGATTCGAATCCATTCAGATCGGTCGAGAGCGACTGCAGGTCGTCCTTCGAGCCAAACGCTCCCGCCCCTTCGGCGACGCTGCCGAGCACGTCATACAAGGCGTCCAGATTGCGATAGAGCTTGAACGTGGCGGGCAAATCCTCCGGCGCAGAACGCAGCTTGGAGATGATCTCCGGCAAAGCTCCCTGCAGGTTGCGCTGAACCGAGTCGACATTTCCGAGTTGCTGTTTCTTATAAGAGTTGTCGGCTTTCCAGCGCTCGATGCGCAGCTTCACCAGGTCGTCCTGGGTATTCTTCGAAGTCGTCTCCAACTGCGAGAGCAGGCCGTTCAACTCCGTCACCGACGCATAGGAGACCGGCTGACCTTGCGGGCCATTGGCGGTAGCGGTTGGGGGAGGTCCGGATTGCGCCTGCGCCACCATGCAGATGAAGAGGAGATAACCGGGAAGAGCCACGAAAGTGCGTTTCATTTTTCGGACGTTCGCGTATGCGGTAGAAGCATACTACAAGGAATCGTGTGACGTTTATCAGGTGAATCCTCGAAGGCCTCATGGCACAAAACGCGCCATTCGACTCCGCCATCCCAGAAGACGATAATCGGATCAGAATGGTGTTCAATCTAAACAGACGATTGCGGTTCAGTTTGTGCGTGCTTGCCGCCCTTGCGCTGGGCGGGATTTCTGGGGCGCAGGAGAACAGCACGCGCCGATTGATTCTGAAGGACGGCTCCTATCAGATCGTAACTAAGTACGAAGTTAAGGGCGACCGGGTTCACTATTACAGTTCCGAACGCGAGGAGTGGGAGGACCTGCCGAACTCGCTGGTGGATTGGCCCGCCACCGACAAGTGGGAAAAAGATCGCGCGGCAACTGCATCCTCTCCGGAGGCGGTGCAACTCGACAAGGAACTGGAAGAGGAGAACCAGCGCCAGGAAGCTCTGCTGCCGCTGGTCGCCCCGGGCCTGCGCCTGCCCGAAAATTCAGGCGTCTTTCTGCTCGAGAGCTTTCAGGGCCAGCCGCAGATTGCCGAAGTTCAGCAGAGCGCCGGTGACATTAATAACGAGCGGAAGGGAAACATTTTTCGCGGCGCAGTCAACCCCATCGCCGGGCTGAAAGTCACCATCGAACTCGATGGGGCTCACGCCAAACTTCAATCTCATGTGGGCGTACCTTCGGTCTACATCAATACCAATGACGACCCCGGGCAGGCGGATCCGGCAAATGCAAAGACGACAAGCGGCGATCGTTCCCCGAATTCGAAGACACAAAGTACCGGTGACAGCTCAGATCGCTTTCGCATCGTGAAGCTCGACGTGAAAGGAAACAAGAGGATTCTGGGCGACGTCAAGCGGCAGATTACCGGCAAGGTGAGCCAGGAGCAGCATTTCATGAAGTCCACGACCACTCCGCTGAACGGAGGCTGGCTGAAGATCACGCCCGCTGAAAATCTGGCTCCCGGGGAATATGCACTGGTCGAGATGATGGGAAAAGAAGGAATGAATCTCTACGTTTGGGATTTTGGTGTGAATCCGAAAGCGCCGGCGAACCCGAATACGTGGAAGCCGGAAGTGAAGGTGGCAACGCCCTCCGCAAAACCGGATAACCAGCAGTAGCAACAATTCCCATTCAGGCCAAAAAAACAGGCTTGAATGGGCCACCCCGATGCTAAGCCTCTATTCCTGCAGCATTCCGCGCTGGGCGATGCCGATATTGTCGCGCGTGGAGTTTTTCACCATGTACATCATTCCATCCGCCTGACGGATGACGTCATGCGCGGTACGCGCGTCGTGCGGATAAGTAGCCACTCCAATCGAAGCGCGAACGTTGAGGTTCAGCCCTTCATCTTTGCAGAAACAGCTCGCCCGCAGGCCGTCGCGCAGACGCTTGGCCACGACCAGGGCCTGGTCTTTACTGGTCTGTGGCAGGAGCACCACGAATTCATCTCCGCCGTAGCGGAATGCGAAATCGATCAACCGGAGCTGTGCCTTCACCAGATATCCGATTTCAGCCAGCAGCTTGCTCCCGATCAGGTGGCCGTGCGTGTCGTTCACCGTCTTAAAGTGATCGAGATCGATGAACAGTACGCTGAACTCATAACCAAAGCGCGAAGAACGATAGACCTCGGTGTCGAGCGTCTTATAAAGATGGCGAGCGTTGTAGAGCCCGGTGCAGTCGTCGGTGATGGTCAGTTCTTGGATCTTCTCGACCCAGCGCGCATTCTCGATGGCGATGGCGGCGTAATCGCAGAGCGATTGCAGGAAGAACAGCTCTGGTTCCTTGAACCGGTCCATGTCGACGTTGACCAGCTGAATGACTCCCAGCACGCGGAGTTTCGAGCGCAGGGGCACGCAGATGACAGACCGCGTCTCCCACTTGGTGGCGTCGTCGACCCGGCTGGCAAAGAAAGGATCGCTGCGAACGTCGGGTACGACGCGGGCTTCGCCATGCTTGGCGACCCATCCGGCAATGCCTTCGCCGAGTTTCAGGCGGACATTCTTGAGAGCTTCCGCCTTGTCGCCGACCGCAATGGCGAAGTAGAGCTCGTCATGCGCCTCATCGACCATGAGCAGGGACCAGGTGTCCGGGCGGAAGTATTCCGCCATCTTTTCCATGATGGTCTGCAGGATGGAATCGAGGTCCAGCGAAGACGTGAGCGCCTTTGCCACGTCATGAAAAATGCTCAATTCCTGGCTCTGACGAGTCAATTGAGTGCCGGCCTCAGGCATGAAAATCCCGTGATCCCTCACTTGGATGGGTGGCGTTCGAAAAATTATACGTGTCACTTTCGTGCACGGGCAATGAACGTTGGTAACCGAACCCATAACGCCAACGGCAGCCTGAATTTGGCCGACTGCATCAGCGAGCAAAGCGTTCCCGAGATTAGGAGGCTATAATCGCCAACGTGAAATGCAGCGAAAGATTAGTGCTCAGCCTGATATTTTCGGTCGCAGTTGCGCGTGGCGGATCCGCCCAGGCCCCCGATCCACATTCGGTTCCAGTCGTGGATGGCGGCGTCGGTTCTTGTTCGGCCGATTTCACCGTCACCGACGCTGACAACAAGCCGGTGTATGCGGCCAGAATTAAGGTCCACATCGCATACGGATTCGCCAGCGTCCGCAAGCTCGATTTGGAAGTCGGCACCAATGCGGACGGAAAGGCCCGGTTCACCGGACTTCCCAATCGCCTGAAGCGTCCCCTCACGTTCACCGCCTCGGAAGGCGACCGCACGGCTGAAACCACCGACGATGTCGAGAATACCTGCCAGGGGAAATTCACGATGTCGCTGCAAAAGAAGCCGGAGTAGTCTTCCCAGGCCTCGCAAAGTACCCGACTCACGCCAACACCCGGCCTGAATGGGCCACGCTCCAGTCTGCAGCCAACAGCGGGCTCGAATTGCCGCCCTCCGTTTTAAGCGGGTAAGTTACCTGGCTGCATCACTGTTGATTCTGGCAAGGCCGCAGCCGGTGTCCTATCATTAGTCTTCAAACTGTCGAGTATGGGCGAGTTCGGGGAACAATTTCGCAAGGCGCGCGAACTGAAAAAGCTCTCTTTCGACGACGTCTCCAAGGTCATCAAGATCAGCGCGCGCATGTTGAAGGCGATTGAGGAAGAGCACTTCGAGCAGCTTCCCGGTGGCGTCTTCAATAAAGGATTCGTGCGCACCTATGCGAAGCATCTGGGCCTGGACGATGACTCCGCGGTCGATGATTATTTGAAACTGATCCGGCAGACGCAAATCGAAGCCAACGAACTTCCGCAGCCGGAGGAACTTGGTTCTGGCCGGCCCAAAACTGCAAATCAGCCTAAGGTCGTACCCCTCAGCAGGCGCGAGTTGCGCGCTGCAATGGAAGTTGAAGAATTGCCCGACCTGCAGCTTCCCCGCATTCAGGATGTGCGACCGACGCGCAAAGAATTCTCTCGTGATTCGGGCGGAATTCCGTGGAGCATGGTCGCACTCGCTGCGGTCATCGTTTCAGGAGCGACTTTTCTGTACCTGCGGCATTCGCGAAGCAAGCGGCTGGAACCGGTCACGACGTCCGCGCCTGTCGTCAATACTGCGACCGTACAACCTCCGCAATCCGCCCAGGCTCAGCCGGCGGCGCTAAAGACGACAGCAACAACGCCTACGACTCCGATCGCAAAATCTCCGGCGCCGGCACGCGAAGTTCGCCCGCCTTCTCCGATGCCTTCCGCACCGACCAGCCCGGCGGCTGACACTGGCACGGCACCTCGCCCCAGCGAAGCTTCCAGTGCCACTCAGGCGGCCAAATCTTCTGGAGCACTGCGGCTTATCATTCGGGCCACGGAAAATTCCTGGGTCTCGGTTCTCGCTGATGGTCAACCAGTGACTCAGGAGACCTTGATCGCTCCCGCCCACACGACGATCCACGCCGACCGCGAAATCGTGGCCCGGATTGGCAATGCGGCAGGGATCACCTTCGAATGGAACGGGCAGGAAATCGCTGCGCAAGGTCTCGAGGGCGAAGCCAAGACGGTCGTGTTTGACGCCCAGGGCATGCGGGTGATGAGCCCGACACAGCCATCCGCAGTCCCGTAGATGTCATTCCTGTAAGCAGACGCACCGAGCATTCGCAAATCGGTTGGTCTTTCACCATAGGCGGTTCCCCGCTACAATCTCCGGCCAGACGTTACATCCCGAGCACGTCCAATCCGTCCGGAGGGATCTCGTGAGCACAACCCTCGTCGCACCTCCTGTAATCGCTTCACCCGCAGCAACGACGCGTATCGCATCCATTGATTTGGTCCGCGGCGCCGTCATGGTGATTATGGCCATCGATCATGTGCGGGTCTACTCCGGTCTTCCCGCAGGCGGGCCCACGCTTGGGATTTTCTTCACCCGCTGGATCACTCATTTTTGCGCACCTGCATTCATTTTTCTTGCTGGAACCAGCATTTTCTTCTACGCACGAAAGCACACAAACGTATCCCGCTTTCTCTTTATCCGGGGAGCGTGGCTGATCTTCCTCGAACTGACCGTACTTCGTCTCGCATGGACATTCAACTTCGATTTCGCGCATTACGAAATGGCCGGCGTGCTCTGGGTCATTGGCTGGTCAATGATCCTGATGGCAGGCCTCGTGAGGTTACCGCTTTCAGTCAATGCCGTCGTCGGTGTGACCATCATTGCGGCGCACAATCTTCTGATGGACTCCCATTTCTTCCAGGTGGTGGAAGGGCTGAACAGCAGCAGGCTCTCCGGTCTTTGGAAAATCCTGTATGTCGGATTTTACGCAGGGCCGGTGCAATTTGGACCGAACGGCCCCTCCCTGACCGTGCTGTACTCGCTCGTGCCCTGGATCGGTGTAATGGCGGCCGGATACGCCTTCGGCAAAATACTGCTGTTCGAGCCGAGACTCCGGACCCGGGTTTGTCTGTCGATCGGTCTAGGCGCGATTGCGCTCTTCCTTGTGCTTCGCGGATTCAATCTCTATGGCGACCCGTTCCCGTGGCATGCAGCCACCGCACAGCGTCCTATGCCATCTTTGTTGTCTTTTCTGGCCTGCACCAAATACCCCGCATCGCTGGATTTCCTTTTGATGACCCTGGGACCGATCATCGCGCTGATTCCACTTCTCGACCACGCTCACGGGCCCGTCGCTCGTGCCATCACAACCTTTGGACGCGTTCCGTTCTTCTTTTATGTACTCCACATCCCGCTGATTCACGGCCTCGCCCTGATCGTTTCGAAGATCCGGCTGGGAGTCGTGAGCCCATGGCTGTTCACCAACCATCCCATGGGAAATCCAGAACCTCCCATTGGATATGTATGGAGCCTGGGCCTGCTTTACCTGGTCTGGGGATTGGCGATCGTGATCTTGTATTTCGTATGCCGCTGGTTCGCCGACGTAAAATCCCGACGCCAGGAGTGGTGGCTAAGTTATCTGTAGGCAGGCGGGTTTGTCGCTTAACATCGAATCCCTGCCGTCCAATGGCCGATTCCCGCTATTTAACTCATGAGAAGGCTTTTAACAACAAGGCCATTGCCTCGAAAAGGCGCCTTTGATACTCTTTTGTGGACGTCTTCCCCAGTGTGCCGCCGAGCAGCGGCCGCGCGGATTTCTGCGGATTTAGCCCCCGATCCAAAGTCCCGGGTTTTCTGCACGACACGTGCATGAGTCCTAAGCTATAAAAGCGCACAGGCGCCATCTTAAGGAGACTTACAACTTGCCATCCAAGAACCGTTATTTGTTCACCTCGGAATCGGTGACCGAAGGCCATCCCGACAAAATCGCCGACCAGATTTCTGATGCCATTCTCGACGCCTGCCTGGCCGACGATCCAGTAAGCCGTGTAGCTTGCGAAACGCTTACCGCTACCGGCCTGGTGATGATCGCCGGAGAAATTACCACCAAAGCCTACGTTGATTTCCAGCAAGTCGTGCGCGGCACAGTGCAGTCGATCGGATACGACAACGCGCTGCATGGTTTCGACTGCAACACCTGCGCGGTGATCTCGAGCATCAACAAGCAGTCAGGCGACATCGCCATGGGCGTCGACACGGGCGGCGCCGGCGATCAGGGCATGATGTTCGGCTACGCGGTCCGCGAGAATGAGGAGTTGATGCCGACTCCGATCTCGCTCGCGCACAAGCTGACGATGCGCCTCTCCAAAGTCCGCAAAGATGGAACCCTTCCCTTCCTTCGCCCCGACGGCAAATCCCAGGTCACAGTGGAATACGACGCCAACGGAAAAGTTCTCCGCGTGGATGCCGTGGTCATCTCCACGCAGCACTCCGAAACCGTGACCAACGACGAACTCCGCTCGAGCATTCTTAAGCACGTGATTCAGGCCGTCATTCCGGCCCACCTGCTCGATGAAGACACCAAGTACCACATCAATCCCACGGGACGTTTCGTCATCGGCGGCCCGATGGGCGACACCGGCCTGACCGGCCGCAAGATCATCGTCGACACTTACGGCGGCATGGGACGTCACGGCGGCGGCGCCTTCAGCGGCAAAGATCCGACCAAGGTGGATCGCTCGGCAGCTTACATGGCGCGTCACATCGCCAAGAACGTGGTTGCCGGCGGACTGGCTGACCGCTGCGAAGTGCAGCTGGCGTACGCCATCGGCGTCGCCGATCCGGTCAGCGTGCTGGTTGAGACTTTCGGCACGGAGAAAGTCGATCCGGCGATCATCCCGGACATCATTCGCGCGCACTTCAAGCTGACGCCGCGCGGAATCATCGACTCGCTGAACCTGCGGCGCCCGATTTACCGCAAGACCGCAGCCTACGGACATTTCGGCCGCAGCGATGCCGACTTCACCTGGGAACTGACCGACAAAGCCGCCAAGCTGGCCAGTGACGCCGGCCTGCGCGAGCCAGTCGCAGCACGAAAATAAATTGTGGGTGGCCCATCCTTTGCGTTTTTGGCAAAGGGTGGGGAAAAAACAAACATATTGCGCGCCATAAGGGGAGAGCATGTCAACCGCAGCAATCAATTGTGATATTAAGAACATCGAACTGGCCGATTTAGGAAAGAAGCGCATCGAGTGGGCGAATCAGTCCATGAAGGTGCTGCAGATCATCCGCAAGGAATTCATCAAGAATCAGCCGCTGACCGGGATTCGCATCTCGGCCTGCCTGCACGTCACCGCCGAAACCGCCAACCTGGCGATCTGCCTGCGCGATGGCGGAGCCGAAGTCGTGCTCTGCGCCTCGAATCCTCTGTCGACGCAGGACGACATTGCCGCCTCGCTCGTCCGCGACTACAACGTTCCGGTCTTCGCCATCAAGGGCGAGGACAATGACACCTACTACAACCACATTCTGGCCGCGATCGATCACAAGCCGCACATCACCATGGACGACGGCGCGGACCTGGTCAGCTTGCTGCACACCAAGCGCACTGACGCGCTCGAACACGTGATCGGCGGCACGGAAGAGACGACGACCGGAGTTATCCGCCTGCGTGCTATGTCCAAAGAAGGCGTTTTGAAATTCCCCATCGTCGCGGTGAACGATGCGGACACGAAACACCTTTTCGATAACCGCTACGGCACGGGACAGTCAACGATCGACGGTATCATCCGCGCGACCAATTTCTTGCTTGCCGGATCGAAGTTCGTGGTCGCCGGCTACGGCTGGTGCGGACGCGGCCTGGCTTCGCGCGCGCGTGGCGCGGGAGCCGAAGTGATCGTGACCGAAGTCGATCCCACGAAGGCGCTCGAAGCCGTGATGGACGGCTTCCGCGTGATGTCGATGAACGAAGCCGCCAAGCTGGGCGACGTTTTCTGCACCGTCACCGGCAACAAGAGCGTGCTGACGAAAGAACACTTCGCGCTGATGAAGGATGGCGCGATCATCTCGAACTCCGGACACTTCAACGTCGAAATCGACATTCCGGCTCTCGAAAACATGTCTTCCGGCAAGCGCACCACGCGCAATTTCGTCGACGAGTATTCGCTCAAAGACGGACGCAAGATCAACCTGCTCGGAGAAGGCCGCCTCATCAACCTCGCCGCTGCCGAAGGTCATCCGGCGAGCGTGATGGATATGAGCTTCGCCGACCAGGCGCTCTCGGTTGAATTCATGGTGAAGAACGCGAAGACGCTCGAGAAGCGCGTTTATCGCGTCCCGGATGAACTCGACAA
>Ga0335081_10019492_pt1 | contig 10972 bp, 6 predicted proteins | sample Lox_Sample_35_FD_206713 | JGI IMG/M metagenome (GOLD analysis project Ga0335081, IMG submission 206713) | Soil microbial communities from Loxahatchee National Wildlife Refuge, Florida, United States - Lox_Sample_3.5 | ecosystem: Environmental > Terrestrial > Soil > Wetlands | place: USA: Florida...
GAAATAGCGGATCCATGAAGAATCAATCGGGTGCCGGGACTCCGTCGGGCACTTATACGATCCTGGTCACGGGCACGTTTTCTTCAGGCGCCACTTCCTTGACGCATACCAGCAAACTGACACTGAACGTGGAATAGCACCGGCGGGTCACATTCACTCGCGGCTGGCTGTTTATTGCAAAGTGTTCATACGCCGCGTCATCTTTCTGTCACTAAGCCGAGATAAGCTTTCGCGCACGATTTCCTTGCCGGCCTGGGCAGCCCACGAGTTATACCGCAACGGTCGCTTCTCAGGGCGGACCGACTCCCACCGGCACGGTGACCTTCACGATCACCTGGGGCACCGCATGGAGCACTTCCGCAACCGTGCCGTTGACCAATGGTCAGGCGACGTTTGCGTGGAATTATTTGTCCGATGGAATGCGGACGGGTGACCGCAGTGTACTCGGGTGATGCAAACAATCAGACGAGCACATCCGCGACGCTGAATCAAACTGTGAATCCGGGCACAGGTCTGAAATCCTCGCTGAATCCCTCGGTGGTCAATCAGCCGGTCACCTTTACCGCTTAGTGACAGGACAAACGCCCATCGGTACGGTGACGTTCACGATCAATGGAGCCAACCCCGTGATGGTGTCTCTGAGCAGCGGCCAAGCGATGTTCAGTCCGACATTTACGGCTGCGGGCTCGCAGACCATCGCGGCCAATTATTCTGGCGACACGAATAATCCTCCCAGTTCAGGCTCGCTGACGCAGGTCGTCAATCCACAAGCCACAGCGACCGCGCTGACGGCATCCTTGAATCCGTCGAACGGCTAAGGAGCCATGGGGAACCTCATGCGGGATAGATGCCATAAATGGCATTCATCCCATGCGGTTCCAGGTCAATCTCTTTGAGGCATTTCCTTTCGACCAGGTCGAAAAGGGCAAGATGGGTTGGTTTCACCACGGTTCCCTCGTGCAGAACTGTCTTGACCCAACGGAGGTTCTCTCGCAGCCGAGTGCTCCTGATCCGGGTAAAACCTACCCAGAGCTTGCGATCATCTTCGGGCCACAAGCCTCGGCACCAGGCCGGCAGGACCTCTCCGTTGCGATCCTGAATTTCCCTGAGGTTTATGACTTCGGCAATTCGCAACGAGTCCCGGTGCACGAGAATAATTTTTCCATCCACGGTCGTGAAATAAATCCTTTGGCCGCGGACCAATCCATCGTGGGGTGCCTCCATCGCGATGTCGATGTGCCGGAGTGAGCCATTCAAAGAAATAGCATCCCGCTGGTAGAAGCGGGTAACCCAGACCTCCCCGTCGAGCTCGAAGACGTAGTTGGGGTGGGACACGTGCGGGCGAGTGGTGACCACCTGCCGATAATCTACGTTGCGGGAGAAACGCGTCCATGGCGCCTCATCAAGTACGCTCCACTCCTCTACAACTTCTCCCTGGGGAGTGATTTTGACAACCATGTCGAGCCCCGTGCTGACAACAAGCAGATTGCCGTCTGTCAAAGGCTTTACATGGTGCAGGTCATTGAAGCAAGGAAGTGAAATATAGCCGACTTGTTTGAATTCGGGTGTTTCGTAAATCAGTATTTCAGTGGACGTGCAGGTGTAAAGCGTGCTACCAACGACAGCTCCCGCGTGGAAATGTGCTGCAGCTTGCTCGCCGGCCCTCGCCTCTCGCGGGCTCTGGTATTCCACGCAGGTCCGCGCAGCCCCAGTCTCCGAATCAACCTCGAGAATTAGCGCTGCTTCGTACAGAGACCACTCGTTTTGGTAAGTCGTCGCCTTGAATCCGACCCGTCTTTCTCTACCACCTACGACATAGAGCTTAGCCACTGATTTTCGAGAGTACTCCGCCGAGTACGCAACCCCTTCCTTCCCACGATGAGATGAATCTGATGATATCGAGGCGTATAGACTCGCTAGATTGTAGCCTCGATCCCCAAGCAGGAATCGAGCACGTATCGCCCATATCCATTTTTTACGTTGTTAAATTGAATCATCCTTCCGGCTAGCAGGAGATGACTTCGAAGTGTCGTCAATATGCCCACCACGGCCCGACTGGAGCACCAAATACTTTCTGTCCGTCGATTGCCACGTAAACGGTCCGTCCATAGAAAAATGGCAGCCCCCAAAGGAAACCGCAGGCGGAACTTCCCTGAGAGCATGGTCCTGCGATCGTTGGAAATACAGCGTACTGAGGAAAAGCGAACAATAGGCTGTCGGCATCTTCCACTGTGAAATCCACGGTGGACTGCCCTTGCGTTGCGCCTGAATTGGTGGCAAACAGCATAACCGGAGAACTCGGGCAGTAGAAATTCTTGTTCGTGCTACACGCCGCCAGGGAGTCGGGGAAAAACAGGGCGTTGGATCCGCTATCTATGAAGCTCTGCGTCAACGTCTGACCGTTCACCACGGTGGTGAAATTGTCATTGGCGTCCAACGTAAGAACTGTCGCAGTTCCCAGGCTGTTGTTTTGTTCGGTTGCAATACCAAAGGTCAACGTCCCGATGGCTGATGCCTGAGGGTCGGAAACAGACGGCAACTGGATCACAACCCCGTTACCATCCGGAGTGGGATTTGGCGAGCTGAAGGCGCCGGTGAAGTAGGGTACTGGATTGGAGACCTGCGATAATGCCGAGACGACCACCGGGGAGGCGTTCGCCGTACATCCTGCGCTGGGGCAGGAATAGTACAGATTTGGTGGGGTCGATTGATGAGTACCATCGCAAAAATTGATGCCGGACAAGGTGCAATCGGTAGGCTCCGGACCAACTCCCAGGATTCCATTTGCACCCAGAAGCTGTGGCGTGCTGATGGTAAACGCTCCTGTGTTCGAGCATCCATCAGGCACGGTGGTAGGCGTACTGGGAATCACCTGAATTGGTAGGTTCGCCGCAGCTTCGTTTGCAGTTATGTAGACGTCAGCCCGCTCCACAGTTCCCCAAAGGACCGAACCATCTGGGAAGGAAGCGCAGTTCTCCAGAAAATTGCCATTCGGATCTGTGGCCTTTGAGAGGTTCAACGACGATATTTGCGACTGCAGAATTCTTAACCCATATGAGCCCGTGTCAACCAATACGCCGTCGACGGTTTGGCAGTTCGTGGTGCTCCCATGATTGCAAATTGTGACGCTGGTATAGGCGCCGTTAGGAGATACTTGACCGGGCACCGGACCACCATTGACGTTGAGAACCGCAACATTGCCTCCGCTGCCAGAAGGCAGAACGGTAACCTGGACGGAAGCCGAAACCGAAGGATCCGTCACAGAGGTCGCCGTGATCACAGCAGTTGCGGGCAACGAAATCGTGGAGGGCGCTGTATAAAGACCAAAGGTATTATTAGGGCCAGAGCCGCTGATACTTCCTACACCAGTAGAGGGCGAAACTGCCCAGGTCACGCCAAGGTTGGCCTGGTCATTCAATACGAATGCAACAATAAAGAATGCTCCAGCGGGACCGAGATTCTGAGCAGCCATCGGTAGCCCCGTGGCTGTCTGCAGCGCCACCACAACTGGAGAGCAGTGAACAGTGGTCGATGACGAAACTGCTGGATTGGTGATTGAGGTGGCCGTGAGAGTCACGCTACTTGGGCTGGCAAGAGTGGTTGGGCAAGTATAAGTTACCGAAGCGATCGGAGGAGTAGTCGACGTCGATGGTGCAAACGTTGCATTGGTTAATGTTCCAAAGTTAAGCGGAGAATCCGACCACGTAACTCCCTGGCCGTTTTGGTCATAGACCTGGGCTGAAATCACTCGAGCCTGCCCCGCAGTCAGCGAAATATTACCAACCGGAAACTCGATTGAAATGGCAGGCTCCACCACCTTGGGCCCGACTTTGAAGCAAGCTCCAAGCGGCAGAGAGCCTGCGACCAACAGCAGAAAGAGCAACTTTTGCACGCCGTTTCCCCTATCGCAAATCATTCGCGTTTACTCCCGCAGGCAGCAAGCCGGGATCATAAGCGCGACCTGAGTACGCGCGCAGGTGTCCGACATTCTCGATAACTAAAGATGGTGTGTGAATGCTCAAAGGGGACCGGCCGCTCTGCCGCTCCCTTAGTTCCCTTGCGGCGGATGAATACTCATCCAAGTAACTTCCTAATAGCAGCTTTATCTCTGGCATGAACGGTCCCTGCCACGAAACCGCAAAAACCTTTCCTTCCGGGGACATGTATTCCTTAACCACCGTGCCGAGAGCCGATGTAAGTTCGTGCACAGTGTAGGCTCCTCGGGTATCGACAGTTAGTCTGGCTTGCAGGTGCGCCTGATCCTGTCGAACCGAATCTATAGAACCGCCGAGCGTGGCAAAGGCGCGCAATGGTAGTCCCAGCAATAACAGCAGGAATACGTTGGCCAATAGCCGTCTAGCGCCTAGGCATTTGTTACCCTGACTTAGCCTTTTCATACGACCTTTCCCGCTCGTCGCTCAGAATATATATTTCAAGCCCAACTGCACCGTTCTGGGCCGATGTGCATCCACCGGGTGCAGGAAAGCGCTGCCAGTAATGCAGTCGATCCCCGTACTCGCACCCGTAGCCGGATTCAAGGGAGCGACATACCCCGCACTATAGTTCGGCCCTCCGTAGCAACTGATTACGTTGGCACCGGTGTTGCCGAGGTTCGGATCGTAAACGCGGAATTGCGTGTGGTTGAAGATATTGAAAGCTTCTGCCCGAAACTCAAAAAAACTTCCTTCCGTGACTTTGAAATGCTTCAGCATGCTCATGTCGAAGTTGACGCGATGTGGATTGACCAAAAAATTGCGACCCGCATCTCCAAGCGTCAGCCCGCGCGGCGCTACAAAGAGGTTCGGATTGCCGAGCAGAGGACCGAAACTAAGATTATTGAACCGGTCCTCGGGCGCCGGCGCCGGATTTTTCGCCAAGTCGGGATATGAGCCTGCGCTAACGCCATTTGCGACTCCAGCGTTGTCGAGAACGGAAATTCCACTTCCGCCCCCATTGATCACACTGAAAGGCGTGCCGGACTGAAATGCTGTAATTCCGGAAAACTCCCAGCCATCGCCCAATGCCTGCAGGAAACGAGATCGGCCTGCGGGTGAGGAAACGTCCTGATTGTCAGTTGAGTCACCGGCGCGACCAGAGGTCAAGCTTTGGAGTGCGCTAGCCAGGTTGGGCAGCGTGTAAATGTAGCTGACGCTCAGCAGGTGTCGCTGGTCGAAGTTGGAGCTTGCACGGTTCGACTTCAGGTCGTAAGAATTCACTAGCGTCGTATCGGATCGGTCGGAAGCGTTGTCGAAGGAATGGCTGTAAGAATAGGAAGTTCCTACGGTAAGAGGCCCTTTGGTGCGACGCACAGTGGCTTGAAACGAGTGATAATCAGAATTCGCAACATTCTGCAGGCCATAAATCTGACCGATCCCATAGTACTGCCGCAGGGTGTTCACATTCGGAGTAGGTACGACGAAGACTTGCTGGCCGCCTGGTCCGAAGATATTGCCTCCACCCTGGCCCGTGCACGCGGCTTCGAGATTTAAGAAGGCAGGATTGTCCGAACTTACCCTGATGCCGTTGTTCAATACGAAGAACCCTGACCTCGATGAGGTAGGAGGTTGAAATTGACTACAGTCGCCAAACCCGCCGGCGGAAGGCTGCGGAATCAGCGGCTCATTGATACCGAACGGATTGCCCTTGGCCGGCAAAGGCGGCAGTTGGTTCAGTTGCCGTTCGACACTGAGGTGCGTACCTTTGCTTCCCACGTAAGCGATGGTTGCCACCATTGATCTTGGGAGCTCACGTTGTACGCTCAGACTCCACTGCTGAGCATATGACCACACGACTTTGGTCGGTACTGCCGTAACGTTCAGTGGATACGCGCCTGCGTTCCCGCACCCGCTACTTGAATTCCCGATGCAGCCATAACTCTGCGGATACGATTGGGTCATGCTCAAAACCAGCGGAGCGCTACCTTCGAGCGATCCGACATTCGATTCTTCCCCAGTACCATGTTCGTAGAACATGCCGTATCCGGCTCGAATAGATGTCTTGCCATTCCCAAAAGGATCCAACGCGAAACCGACTCGCGGCGCAGGATTGAAGAGATGACTACTCATGCAACCTTGTGGAACCCCGCCCTGTCCACAGCGCACCAGCCCATTCGTAATGCGTGGATCCAGATTGCTGAAGTCGATCGGAATCGCCTGATTGGTGGTTGCGTCAAACAGCCCTCCGGTGGCTGGATCCACGGTTACTTGCGACGCCAGAGTTTTGCTGAATGCGGCGGGATTCCAGTTATAGGCGTTCTGGTATTTTTCATGGAAAAGGCCGAACAGGCTGAAGCGAACACCGAGATTTAACGTCAATCTAGAATTGAGTTTCCAGTCATCCTGTATGTATGGTTCACCGATTGTGTAGCGTTGCTCACTGTCCTGGGTGTAGCTCTGAATCACGTTCTGGTTAGGTCCGGTGATTCCGAAAGGGGAGAGCCAAAGGAAGTTAGCGAAGGCATTTCCGGTGTTCACGCCGCCTCCGCTTACATTGCTGTAAATCAGGAGTCCCTGGGTATCTCCGGTTGCCGCTCCAGTGGCCGAATTCGTCTCATTCTTTTGGGAAAGGAGCAAAAGAGCCCCAAGATGTAACTGATGCTGTCCCCACTCTTTGATCACTCTGGTGAGGTCGTCACGGAAGCTGTAGGTTGGATTCGTATGCTGCCAGGGCATGTAAGAGGTATCTGCGGTAAATCCGGCACCTCCATATTCCTGGTTGCTGCCGCTAATGATGATACCCGGCATCTTTCCTACGAAACCGTTCTTGAAGATCGCTCCCAGCGGACAGCTCAAAAGCGTTTTGGTGTTCGGGTTTATCACGTCGACAATCGTAGAACACGTTCCGCCCGGTTGGCCCAATCCGGCAGGCCTCGTCAAGCTCGATCCCGCGCCATTAACGTCCGCGAGTGTGATATTGGAGTTCACAAAGCTGGCGATGGCTTCATTGACCAGGGATGTACCCAGGGTCTGCGTGACGCGAGCCACCACGCTGATTCCAGGACCAACGAACTTGTTCTGCACAGTGGGGAAACTGTTCACAACATTGCCTGGCAAGTGCTGCCATTCGGGGACCGGTACTACAGTGTCCCAGGAATCGTGGATAAAGCGCAGTGAAGCTTGTGTTTTGCTGGTAAAGGAATGGTCAAGACGGACGAGATCCTCGCGCCAATGCGTCGGTTCGGAGATCACTGCGTTGTAACAAGAGCCCGTCGTTGAATTGCAGCCGGTCGACGAGTTAGGCAGAGGAATAAGGTTAGTACTTAGTAAGGCGAGAGAATTCGGATCCAGCGTCCCATAAGACAGAGCACCGCCAAACGCGGCAGGGTTCAGGCTGTTATCGTTGAACTCGGCCAGTGTGCCTACAAGTTGTCCGGGCCCATTGGCAGGACAATCCGGAAAACTACTGCGGTAGAAATTTCCGGGTAATGGCAACCGGGGATCGTTGAAGGCCGGGCAGACATCATTGAAATCTCCCAGGCGCTCGGCAACTGAAGGCACAGCACGATTGAAGTCAGGCTGCTGGTCGGTGGGAGACTTTTCTATGCGCAGTTCCTCAGAGAAAAAAAGATACGTCTTGCCTTTCTTTATAGGGCCGCCAATCGACAATCCAAGATCATTCCTACGATAAAGTGGCGCCTTTGTCGTCTGGTCAAAATAGTTGCGCGCGTTCAAGGCTTCGTTCCGAAAGAATTCGTACCCCGAACCGTGCCACTTGTCGGTGCCGCTCTTGGTTGTAACCAGGACTGTACCGGAGGCGGTCCGTCCGTACATCGCACCGTAATTGGATGTCAGAACTTTGACTTCCTGAATCGCGTCCAGGCTTGGATAAACGACGAGCGTGCTCTCGGCACCATTCAGTCCCGCATTCAATACATCGCTGCCATCCACCTCGAAGGTGTTGTACTCCACGCGTCCGCCGTTCACGCTGTATTTCACGCTGCCCACGACGCCGACTTTGGCTTCATCCTGTCCGGTCTGGTTGCTTACGCCGGGTGCCAGAGCTATTAGTTGGGTAAAATTGCGCCCGTTCAACTGCAGTGTCTTGACTTCTTTCTCCGTGACCGTTCCTGACACTTCCGCCTGCTCCGTTTCTACCGCAGCAGCATTTGTTCCTTTCACCTCCACCTCAGTAACTTCGCCAGCCGGTTGCAGAAGTGCATCCAGAGGAATTTCCGCCTCCGCTGTGAGGTTGATCTCAGCTGCTTCGTAGGCCTTGAAGCCCTGCATTGTCACGGTGACTTTGTACGTGCCGGCCGGCAAATTCCTGAAGCAATAATTGCCCTTGCTGTCGCTTACCGTTTTCTGAACTCTATTTTTCTCGTTGGTAATCTGGACGGCGGCCCCGACCAAGACCGCACCGGTCTTGTCCGTCACCGCCCCACCGATCGAACCGGGTCCAGCGCAAGCGGAGCCGGCCGTCGTAGTCTGGATCGTCTGAGCCGCCGGCGGATTTTGCGCCCCCGCCGGCACGGGCGTCGACGGCTCAGGGCTCGCTTGCGGAGTTTGCAAGTCGGTTTGCGCCGCAGCTCTGGCCGAGGCCGGATTCGCGTTGGGCTCAGTCGGAGTTGGAATGGACGAAGCAGCGCCGGCCGATTGATTCTCTGGCGAGAACCTTATTGTTATGAGTTGTCCGGGCGGGACAGTTACCTTTTCCTCGTACGTTTTCGCTCCATTAATGACAACTGATATTTCATACTCCCCGGCTTCCACGTTCGTAAAGGCATACAGTCCTTGAGCATTTGTCGTAACGCTACGCGGAAGTACGGCGCCGCCTTCTATTCTCACAGTGGCCCCAACCACTCCGGCTCCGTTTTTGTCCGTCACCCTGCCGGTCACCGCCGATTCTTTGCTCTGCTGAGCACACAGTACTATCGGTATCGCCACAAGGCAGGCAAAGATACACGCGGTTGCAAGCAACGATTTCACTAAATTTGCTCCTTGCACAAAGGACTTCCGAAGTCCGATCTCTTGCCCATTACCCGCGGCAGGTTTTCTGCAGTTCGACCGCTGCAGATACGAGTGTTCGAGAAAATAAAAAGAGAAGTGCGACGATACGCCGCAATTGTTACAACGCGATGACTAAGCAATTAAATTGAAGTTACAACTACCGCGAACATATTCAAGCCCGATCACACGGCGAAGTCGAGCATGGAGTGCTATCCGGCATCTTCATGAACGCAGATTAAAGGTTAGCGCTAGCGCTCTTCCAAAAGCCCCATCTGGCTTGGATTTGCACCGCATGATTTGCCGGGCTATTCAAAAATTAATGAAAGTTTAATTCTGCGGTCACCGTGCTAGGACCGATTCCGGCGATACTGTACCGCGATTTTGTCAACAACCATTTCCCAAACTTTCGTTTCGTCCGCAACTCGCTCTTTGTATCCCGGCCCCCTTTTTAGTCTTCGCCTCGCGGCGGTGCAACGAAGGGAGCTCTCCTCAACCGATCGAGACAAAATCTCTAAAGGAGAAATCGATGAGTAGGAAAATTTGCCTTCTCGCGGTCATAGTTGTGGCCGCGGCTGTCGGCTTGACACCTGCCGCGAACGCACAGTGTTCGGCTGCTTTCCCGAGCTGCGTGCACTACATCGGGGCAGGCTCTTCGGCCATGTGGCAGGGCTTCGCCCTGGTCGCATACAACGACATGATCGTCGGTAAGAACCTGACGGCAGCAGGTTCGGCTGTTTGCCCGGCCGGCCACGCCTGCACCGGGAACCACTGGGACCTCTCCAACGGCGCCAGCTGCGTCGATACCCGCAATGCAGCGATTACCACCAACCAGACGGGAAACGTCTGGGTCGATTGGGTCGAAGACACTACCGTTGGGGCTCCGACCGCGGTCTGGGCATACATTAACCTGGACTCCACCGTCGGTAACCGCTGTTTCCTTGCCCGCAACGGAGGCGCCGCGGATACGATCGCAGTGCCAGCCGCCGACGTAGGAGCGGCTGACTCAGCTCTGATCACCAATACCCTTTTCTCGGGTAATACTCCTCCGACGCCGTTGACCGCGGACGTGCAGACCGCCCTGAACGGCCTTCCGATCACGGCCGGCATGACCGACATCCGTCCTGAAGATGCGCTTTTCGCAACGCTGCGCATTCTTGGCGACGGCAACCAATGCGGCGGAACGGTGAACAACAACACTGACACATTCCCAGCCAATTCACCCGCGACAAACTGCTTCTTCTCGTTCGCTCTCGGCTACGACTTGGCTGCCGCCGGAGGCAACGGTCTAGGCAATGGAGTCGGCGGCAACATCACGGACGCCAGCGGCTCCAAAGCTCAACCCGTAATGTTCGCCTTGCCCGGTTACAATGATCCCTTCACGGGGAATGCGGTCCCGACCACGATCCGGGTCTTCCCGGTTGGCGAGTCGCCGATCGTCTTCGCCGTCAACCGTTCCAATGCGAATGGTTTCGGCCAGATCATCGGAAGCTACGCCGCTACTCAACTTGGCAACTGCTACGGTGCGGGCCTGACTGGTTGCACAACCACCACCAACGGCGGTGCCAATGCCAACACCGGTACTCCCTCCGGCTCACTTGCGAATGAATATGCCATCAGTGCCACTACGATGAACGGTGCTGGAGTCCCTTACACCAGTGACGGCAGCTACTACGTTCGCAACCTGTGGGATCAACACCCGTGGCCCATGGTCAACAACATCAACCCTCCGCTGGCCGGCAACGCTGCTCTGGGCGCCGCATTTGGTTACGACGCCTACGGCAACGGCCTCTGCCCCGCCGGTGCACAGGGAATTTGCCAGGTAGCGCGCCGTCCTTTGGCCGCCCTGTTCTCCGGTTCCGATTGCGAAGGCGACGCCTTTGCCTTCACCTGGCCGCTCTCTCCTGGCGTTACGCAAGGTCTGAGAGCGCAGATCCCCAATCGTCAGGATTTCCCCATCACACTGTACCTCCGCGAACCTCTCTCGGGAACCTACAACACAACTGAATACAGCGTTATCCGACGCTTTG
>Ga0335081_10019494_pt1 | contig 10971 bp, 9 predicted proteins | sample Lox_Sample_35_FD_206713 | JGI IMG/M metagenome (GOLD analysis project Ga0335081, IMG submission 206713) | Soil microbial communities from Loxahatchee National Wildlife Refuge, Florida, United States - Lox_Sample_3.5 | ecosystem: Environmental > Terrestrial > Soil > Wetlands | place: USA: Florida...
TCGACCGCGAAGTCTAACCTCTATTGGCTTCATATTCTGCGTAGCACAGGCTTCAGCCTATGTGGCTTTCCGCTGCTGTGCAGAAGACAGGCTCAGGCTTCAGCTACAATCAGATCACTCCTGCGGTGATTTGGAAGGCAGCACCGCATCGCATGCCCCGACCGCGCCGATAATGCCATCCGCAATCTGACCCGATGCTATCGAGGCGGCAAGGTCATCGACCATTTTGGTCCAGGCGCCCGTGGGTGCGAGCGCATGCGTTGCATGGTCCGCGAGGATTTCCACATAGCGCTCGCCTAGTGAGACGAAAATCAAAATCCGCCTGTGCTCCTTGCCATGGCCAATCTGATGCGCCGCGAACTCGCGATGCGCGAGGCTCCTTGCGTGCGCGCGTTTGATCCGATGGGGAACGAGCGCGAGCCGAATTGGCAGGATATCAAGGATGACAATCGTCGCGACCAGAACGCACAGCTCAATGAAGATCAGCTTGCGCCCGCTGAGCGCCGGAGATGCGGAAATCGCGAGGCCGCCCGCGACCAGCGCCGCGAGCGCCGCGCCTCCGATCGTGAAGAGCGAGTAGCGATCGCTGATGCGCGTGATGACAACGGCCATTTTCGCGCCGGTCCGATGCTCGACCGCGCTGGCCGAATCGCGGATGCGCTGATGGTCCTCGAGGCTGAGCGGGCCGCGCATGGTCACCATCCCCCGGACGCGCCGCCGCCACCGAATGATCCTCCGCCGCCGGAGAATCCGCCGCCTGAGGAGCCACCGCTGGACGAGCCGCCCCCCCATCCCCGCGAGTACGGCCCCCGTATGATGTATGGCACGCGCCTTCCGCGACCCAACAGGTACAGCATCGCCATCGCGAAGATTAGCCACACCAGGAACGCCTCGAACGGCTTGAGACTGTCGCTCTCGGGCCGCGCGACAGGCGCGCGCTCCGCATGCATATTCGCGGCGGTCTCGTCGCCCAAGGTGCGAAGGATCGCCGCGGTGCCATCGAGCACCCCCGCGTTGAAGTCACCATTGCGAAATCGCGGCAGGATTTTCTCTTCGATGATGACGCGACTTTGGGCATCTGTGAGCCGCCCTTCGAGGCCGTAGCCGACCTCGATGCGCGTCTTGCGCTCCTGCGGGGCCACGATCAGGATGACGCCGTTGTTCTTGCCCTTCTGCCCGATACCCCATGCGCGCCCGAGTTGATAGCCGTAATCCTCGATCGAATGTCCTTGTAGCGATTCGAGGGTGGCGACCACGATTTGATCGCCGGTGGTGCGTTCGTGCTGCGCCAGCATCGCGTCGAGTTCGCTCTTGGTCGAGCCGCTCAGAATGTCGGCATCATCGACGACGCGGCCCGTGAGCGCGGGGAATTTCAACTCAGCGGCGAAAACCGCGCAGCCGATCAGCATGAGCACCAACGCGAAGGCGCCCGATGCGACGCGTCGAAGCATCAGAACTTAACCTGCGGCACCTGCTGCGCTTCCTGTGAAATGGTAAACGTCTCGCGCACCTTCAGGTCGGGATAAAGCCATCCGGCGATCCATTTTCCGGGATAGGTGCGCAGATACGTGTTGTAATCCTGAACGGCCAAAATGTAGTCGCGACGGGCGACCGCGATGCGATTCTCGGTGCCTTCGAGCTGCGACTGGAGCGCGAGGAAATTCTGGTTCGATTTCAAGTCGGGATACTTTTCGCTCACGGCCAGAAGCCTCGCCAGCGCGCCATGCAGCGCGGCCTGATTCTGCTCGAACTGATGAAATGCCTCCGGATTCGAGAGGATGTCGGGCGGAAGCACCATCTGCGTGGCCTTCGCGCGCGCTTCCGTCACCTCGGTCAGCACCTGCTGCTCCTGATGCGCATAGCCCTTCACTGTCTCGACCAGATTGGGAATCAGATCGGCGCGGCGCTGATACTGATTGAGCACTTCGCTCCAGGCGGCCTTCACCTGCTCGTCGAGGGTGGGCAGCCGATTGATGCCGCCGCACCCAGATGAGCCAAGACTCGCCAGCAGCAGCGCCGCCGCCATAACGGAACCGCGCAAACTTCTGTATCGCTTCATGATGTCATCGCTCCGAGATCGTTACGACGCCGCCAAGTTTGAAAATCATCCTTCGCCGAGACTTTCTGATTGCCGCGGAGCTAGAACCCAATACCCGATAGCTGAACAAAATGCGGATTCCCAGCCGCATTGTCGGTGATGGTAACGCGACCGCTCGCAGGTCCCGTTACGGACGGAGCAAACTCGACGGACAACTGGCATGTTCCACCCGCTACCAATGCCTCACCGCAGGAGTTGCTCATGACTTTAAAAGGGGCATCGATCGTTATGCCATCGATTGACATCGATACGCCGTTGCGGTTCGCGAGGGTCACCTTGCGTGGAAGGCTGGAATTGCCGAGTTTGGTCCTCGGAAAGTTTATTCGGCGCGGGCTATAGGCGAGCGTTCCCTCGATTGCGTTGCCGATCAGAGCAACCAGCGGGGAGCTACTGGCGTTGGATACAACAATCAAATCACCGACTCTGCGGCCAATCGCGGTAGCAGAGAAAGTCACCGGCACCCGGCAACTGGCGCCGGGAGCCAATATCTCCGGACACGCATCGGACGAGGCGTTAAAGTCTCCCGATGCGTCCGCACCATCCAAGGTGATCGCGACGCTCTGAGTTCGCGGGTTAGATATCGTGACAAACCGCGGCGTACTGACCGGACCTACTCCGCCGAGAATCTTTTCGGTCGGAAATGAAAGCCTGGCCGGAGTCACATGCAAAGCTCCGCCGACTTTGGAGGGAAGACAATCGGTACTGGCAGGATCCAATTCGGTAATGAAAGAGTTGGTCGTTCCGGTGAAATTGAAGGCAGCTTCGTTTATCACCTGGTAGGCATTCGGCGTGATCGGAAAATCTTTGGAAAAGCTCCCACCAGCTACGTAGAGGTGGCCTGCGGTGTCGAGCGCTGCGCCCATGGCAGCATCGGCGTTGGTGCCGCCCAAAAAGCTCGAGAAGATCAACTGATTCGGCGGAGCTTGCGTGGTATCGAGCTCGGTCGCAAACCCGCTCACGATGGCGGGCAGAGAACCCAGACACGCGTTCGAGCTTATCGGAAAGTCGATTGAATCGGTGAACCCGCTGACCAGTACCCGGCCGGAACCGTCGATCGCTATGCCGGTGATGTAGTCATCAGGGGCGAGAAAGGTGCCTCCGTCACCGCCGAGATAGGTTGAATAGATTAACTGATTGCTGCCGATCTGTGTGGGATCGAGCTCCGCGATGAAACCGGAGACCCCGAAGAGGCCTCCATTCTCGCCCGGCCGCTGGTCCTGGAAAGCGTTCACCACCGGGAGGAACGAGGTAGTCAATCCTGCGAAGAAGATGTGGCCCGCCGCGTCAACCGCGACCGCCGTGCCGGCATCGCCTGAGCCAAGCGCTCCGCCGAAGAAAGTTGAATAGATCAAGCTGTCGGTTCCGCTCTTACCGGGATCGACCTCAGCGACAACGGTAAACGGAAAGCTATTAGGCGATGGGCCGAAATTCTGATACGGATTGACGACCGGAAAATCTGCCGAGCCAGCCCGACCTGTGACGTAAGCGGCTCCGGAGTTATCTACCGCTACTCCGAATAACTCATCACCGTACACGGTATTGGCGCCGCTCCCGCCAAGATAGCTCGCATATGTAGCTGTGGTGCCATCGCTGCTCATGACCAGGATGTAGCCTTCGCTGTCGTAGAATGCAGCGTTGACATATTCCGATTGGTAAGCATTGACGGTGTGAAAATCACTCGAACTCGTTCGACCCACTACATAGGCATTGCAGTCGGAAGCACATTGAGGGGCGATAGCGATGCGGCTCGCGGCCGCACCTTTGCTCCCATTAATGAAGGTTGAATAAATGAGCGAATCTCCTGCGGGCGACAGTTTGGCAACAAAGCCATTGTTGAAATTCGGCGCCGCCTGATTGTTGGAAGGTTCATAGGCGCCGGGATTCGGTGCGATCGGAAAGTCAGCCGAATAGGTGAGCCCGCTGACGTACGCGCTACCCGAAGCATCAACCGCGATGCCGTTGGCCTGGTCACCATTCATTCCGTTACTGGCAGGGTCTCCGCTTCCGCCAAGAAAAGTCGAATAGACCAGTGAGGCGCTGCCACGCTTGCTGGTATCGAACTTCGCCACGAATGCGTTGGGTGTTCGATTGTCCGCGCCATTGTTAAAGGTCTGCAAGGCCGCTGCCGAATGCGGAAAGTCAACTGAGTAGGCAATTCCGGCGACGTAGACGAAATTGCCGGGCCCCTTGGCGACATCCAGCGCGACATCAGAAATTTGCAATCCGCCCAGTCCCAGCAAGCCGCCGATAAGCTCATTCGGAGCGCCTTGAAGCGGGCCGCCATTGCGGCCATTGCCCCCGAGGAAGCTCGAATAGACGAATTGCGGATCGATGACCAATGTCTTTTTCCGATCGTATTGGCCGAGTCCTATCGAAACCACTGCGCGGCCCTGCTCCGATCGAAGTACAACGAATCGAGCCTTCACCGATTGGAGTTTTCCGCGGTTCGTAGGTTGAAAAGCGCGCAGCCTCAAAGTCATCGAGTCGCTATCTGACGTTTCGATGACGAGGTTGCCGTGAGGATCGACACGTGTCGCCGACCCACCCTCGACTGCGATTCGAATTGCAGATGGCTTCGCCTCGGGCGCGACCATCAAGTCGTATTCCAGCTCGGATCCGGAGCCATAGTATTCTACGTCGATACCCGGAAAGAGGTCGCGGTATCGCACGCGCGAGTAAAGCGGCACATCGGCATGCCAATCCGTCGGATTGCGCCCGATGAAGTAGTTGATGTGCCCGTCAAGCGGTTGGAGGGCTTCGATCCGTGGATGGTGATTCGCGGCCAGAAAAGTCATCGCGACTCGACCCGACTGCATACGCTGCAGTTCCGCTTCGTATCGGTAGGAAGTCTTTCGTACGCTGGGGTCTTGTTGGTGAAGCCTGCAGGCTGGCATTGACACCACGCCTTGTCGAGTCAGGAAGTAGGTGGCGTCGGGTGTTCGCGCAAAATAGATGACCTCGCGATCGATTTGTCCAACATTTCGCTCGAAGTAGACCATACTCCGTTCGCGTGCTGCCGCCGGTGCCGAGGACTCTATATAAGCGGCGCCTGTTTCAGTTGAAGCAGTCAGTAGCGCCATTAGCAGCCCCGTGGCGGCCGCGATCCGGGCCAATGTCGCTGCGATGCGCCTTTCGAACATTTCCCCACCCTCTTTTTTTCTTCTAACGCTCCAGCCCCTCGAATGCGATTTTAAAAACCGCGTCGGCGATCTCCGGCGCGCGCAATGCCCCCTCGCGCCGATACCATTCGGTGATGGAATTCAGCATTCCAAACAAAAGTCGCGTCGCGAGGCGCGCATCGATGTCGTCGCGAATGCTTTTCTCCCGCTGCGCCTCCGCGAACAGCTCTCCGATCAGATGATCGAACTCGCGCCGCCGCTCGAGGATGCGCCGCTCGGCGCGCGTGTTTCCGCGCACGCGCAATAACAGCGCGACCTCCGGCGTCATCGTGATCATGATATCGACAGTACGCCGGACCACATGCTTGAGCCGATCGACGGCGCGGCCATTCGATGCCTCGGGATCCTTCTCGATCACCGCCATCAGCGCGTCGAAGGCGCGCCCGGCGCCGCGCAGCAGCAGCTCCTCCTTGCCGCGCGCGTGATAGTAGATGCTCGCCTTGGTGATGCCGGCCGCGCGAGCGACCTGATCGAGCGAGGCGCCGTCGTAGCCGCGCTCGAGGAACACCCGCACCGCGACATCAAGCAGTGCGTCGAAATCGTAAGCCTTGCGCGATTTGGCCGATGGTCGCCCCACCCTCGCCTCCTGCGGTTTTTCCGCGACATATGAATTACTATGTCAGGCGACCGCGCGGGAGAGCCGCGCAAGGGGAACCTCGCATGAAATACGGAATCGCGATCCGCAACATGGGACCGCAATCGACCCGCAAGACTATCCGCGAATGCGCCCGCATCGCGGAACAGGCCGGCTTCGATGCGCTGTTCGTATCCGACCATTTGTGCATCCCACCTGATCAAACTGAAGGATCGGGCGGGCGCTACCTCGACGTCCTCGCGACGCTGGCCTATCTCGCCGGCGCGACCGAGCGCATTCGGCTGGGCGTATCGGTGCTGGTGATTCCGTATCGGCCCGCGGTGCTGACCGCGAAGCAGGTTGCGACAATCCAGGAGCTGTCGGGCGAGCGCATGATCCTTGGCGTCGGCGTGGGATGGATGAAGCCGGAGTTCGAGGCGCTTGGCGCCGACATCAAAAAGCGCGGCGCGATGACGACCGAGACGCTGCAGGTGCTGCATCATCTGTGGGGCAGCGACGACGCGCGCGCATACGACGGCAAGCTGGTGAAGTTTCCCGCATTCGTGTTCCTGCCGCATCCGGCGCGGCCTCCGATCTGGATCGGCGGGAACGGCCTCGCTGCGCAGCAGCGCGTGGTGAAATTTGGCGACGGATGGCATCCGATGCTGCGCACCTCGGAGCTGAAACCCGCGGTCGATGCGCTAAAGGCGAACGTCCACGCGGCCGGCAAACCGGACCCTGAAATCATCGTGCGGCGTGGGCTCAAGCTCGACGATCCATCGGCCGCACGCGAGAAGCTCAATGCCGAGCGCGAGGCGGGCGCGACCTACTTCATTCTGGATTTCGGCCGCTATCCCGACGAGAAATTTTTCGGCCAAGCGGTCGATGTCTTCATGCGCAAGGTGATCGGGTAGGACTCCTCTTTCGGTTCCACGGAGATTTGAGAGTGAGTTGGTTTGCACGACTGGCGGAGGCAGCCCCGCGCTACGCGGCGCTGCTGCGCTCTCAATACTGGCGGCCCGAGCAACTCGCCTCGTATCGCGAGGAGCAGCTCGAACAGACGCTCAGGGCGACGGCGAAGATTCCGTTTTATGCCGAACACTTTGGCGGTTCGGTGCGCGCGGCCGACCTCGCGAAGCTGCCGATTCTCACGCGCTCCTCGATCGCGTCGCTCGCCGCCTCGGTCCGCTCGCAGTGTCGCCCCGGCGCCGTTTTCGTCAGCGAGCGCTCTTCAGGGACCAGCGGCATCGCGGTCGAGTTGCTGTTCGACGAGTCCCATCAGCGCGGCCGCAACGCGGCGCGGACGCGATATTTGCGCGCCAACGGATGGAATCCATTGCGCCGCAGCGTTTGGTTCGTTGGCGCGAGACTCCTGACGATGCACAATCCCGACTATGCGGGCGCGGCCGAGTTGATCCGCGGATTCAACTCGATCGGAGTTACGTTTCTCTCCACCTTTATGCCGTTCGATGAGGCGGTCGCTACGCTGGCGCGGATCAAACCGGTCTCCGTGTATGCTTACCCGAGCGGCATCGACGGCATCCTGCAGATCCTCGAGGAAACCGGCCAACGCTTGCCCTCGCTTCGCGTGGTGATGTGCGGCGGCGAGGTGGTGGACGATTCACTCCGACAACGCGCGCGTGCCCAGTTCGGCTTCGACCTGCGCGACAATTACGGATCGACCGAAGCATTCCTCGCGTTCGAATGCCCCAAGGGCAGCTATCACATCAACGCCGAGCACGTGTTAATCGAAATCGTTGACCAGGCTGGAAATGCCGTCAAGCCGGGTGCGATGGGCCGCGTGCTAGTGACCACGCTGGAAAATTTCCTAATGCCGCTGGTGCGCTATGAAATCGGCGACTATGCGGTCGCCGCGAGCGGCGATTGCGCTTGCGGCCGCACGCTGCCGCTGATCGGAAAGGTTCTCGGACGCCAGGTGAACCTGCTACGCAAACCCGATGGCAGCCTCGTCTCCGGATGGCATGCGGTCGGGATGCTGCGGAAAGCCCCGGAGATGAAAGTCTTCCAACTTCTGCAAAAATCTCTTACTGATGTGCGGGTCCGCTACGTTGCTAGCGAACCGCTCTCGGCGGAGCGCGAAGCAATGCTGACTGCCACGCTCCAGGATCAGATTGGGCCGCAAGCCATCGTGGCTTTCGAACAGGTTAATACGATCGAACGCTCTGCGAGCGGCAAGTTCATGGTCACGCTGAGCGAGATAGCCTGAGCTATGGGAATCCCGCACCGGGAACATCCACCCGCACCGTATCGATACGCGCCGAGGATTTCCCCCGCATCAGATCTTCGTGCGTTGTCACCGCGCTGATGCAGAACAGCGTGCGGCGATCTTCGCCTCCGAGTGCGCATGCGACCGCGCGCCGGCCGTGGACGGAAATCCGGTCCGCGGCGCGCCCTTTCGTATCGACACGCACGAACGCGTCTTCCTGAAACAGGCTGGTCCACACCGCGCCCTCGCTATCGAGGCAGATGCCGTCGGGTTCGACGAAGCTGCCGAGGCGCTGCTTCAGATCGAGCGAGCCGTCCGAGGCGACCGCGAACTCCGCGAGGCGATTGCCGTCGCTCTCGGCCACCACCAGGCGTCCGCCGAACTGCGACACCGCGATGCCGTTGGGAAACTTGAGGCCGCGCCCGACCACGCGCGCCTCGCGATTGGGCATCACGACGATGATTTGGCCGTTCTCGTGACTCCCGCCCTTCATCAGATCGAAGCCGAGATCGCCAACGAAGATGCGCCCGTGCGCGTCGATGATCATGTCATCGATAGTGCCCGCCGCGACATTAGACAGATCGCATAGCGTCGAGACTTTGCCATTCGCGTACGCCAGCAGCTTCCGATCGAACATCGAAGTGATGACGACGTCGCCATTGGGCATAAATCCGATTCCGCCCGCGATGCCGGGGATGTCGCACACCGTTTCGCATGCGCCATCAAGTCCGACGCGCATCAGCTTCATCGCGAGGCTATCGACGAACCAGAGCTTCCCCTCATACCATCGCGGACCTTCGAAATATTTTCCCTCAGTGACCAGCTGATGCAGTTCGAGGTATTCCATTTTTTCTCAGATGAGTTTGATCGTCAGATGATTTTGTCGCGGCGCAGTTGCTCGAGCTCGTTCGCCGATACGCCGAGCAGGTCGCCATATATGCGGTGGTTGTCGTGTCCGATGCCGACGCCGCCGCGCCAAATTTTACCGGGGGTCAGCGAGAATTTCGGCGCGATGCCGACGCCTTTCACGCGTCCGACCTGCTCATCCTCCCATTCGATATGGACCTCGCGCGCCTTGTAATGCGGATTTTGCGCGATGTCCTTGCTCGACATGATCGGCGCGCACGGCACCTTCACTTTGTTCATCGCCTCGACGACTTCATCGACGCTGCGCTCGTTGATCCATCCACGCAACATCGCGTCCCATTCGATGCCCTCGATGGTTTCGATCTCGACCCGGGCCCGTTTCCATTTTTCGTCCGATGGATCGAGGCCGATGGTTTCGGTGACGCCGGCGAATTTTTCCTCGCCGAGCGCGCCCAGCACCAGCCATCCGTCTTTCGCCTGAAAGGTATCGAGCGGCTGAAATCCTTGCGCGCGATTGCCCGAGCGCTCGCGCACGATGTCCTTCTGAAAATACTCGACCATCGTGCCGCCCATAGTCTTATGAATTGCCTCATACTGCGCGAGGTCGATCGACTGCCCCTTGCCGTGCGCGCGCGCGTAGGTGAGGCCCGCGAGCGAGGACCACAGCGTGAACATCGCGGTCATGTAGTCACCGATCCACGGCGCCGCGCGCATCGGAGGCTCCGGATCGGGCGAGCCAGTCTGATACATCGTGCCACTCACCGCCTGCCCCACGATGTCGTAGGAGGCGCGATTGACCCAGTCCGGATCGCCGCTCTGGCCGAATCCGGAAACGTGCGTGATGACGAGCTTGGGATTCACCTTCCATACGCTCGCGTCGTCCAGACCCCATCGTGGATAGGAACCGGGCTTGGAACTTTCCATCCAGATGTCGGCGCGCGCGATCATCTTGAGGAACAGGTCGCGTCCCTGCGGCCTGGAAAAATCCAGCGTCACGCAAAATACGTTGCGGCGTTCCTGGATGAAGGTGGTCGCAACCGGTTCGCCGCCATCTTTCGCCTCGAGGCGCACCCCGATGGTGCGCCATCCGGCATCGCCGATACCGGGGCGCTCGACCTGGATGACCTCGGCACCCATCTCGGCAGCGAGTTCGGCCGCAAACGGCTGCGCGATGAGCGTGCCGGTGGAAACGATTTTCACGCCCTGCAGCGGCCCAAAGGCCTCGGGCACCAGCGTTTTGTCAGGCATCCAATGAGCCTCGTAGTTGGAATTTGCGAAGAAGAATCATGCCGCGATTCGCGCCGGCTGGGCAACTGATGAAAAGCCGCAGCCAGCGGATGGCGTTGGACGACCTGTTGGCGAGGGCTATTATGACATCAGTCCTGCGATGAATAGCTCGATCAATCAGCGCGAACTCATCTACAAAGCCATCGCCGGGCTCGTCGGCGGCGCGATCGGATGGCTTCCCGTTGAGCTCGCGAGCCATGGCAAGAATCTCACCGATGTGATGACCGGATGGGACGTCTTTTTCGCTTACGCCACCATGGCGCTGCTCTCGGGCATGATCGGCGGCTTCATCCTCGCCTCGGATGAGCAGAAGCTCGCGGTGACCTCCACCACGATCCGGCGCTTCGCCCTCGGCTTTGTAGTATGCCTGCTGCTCGCGCTGCCGGCGAACTACTACTCGAACATAGTCTTCTCCAGCATCCTGAACTATGGCGGATGGGGCATGGGCCATCCCGGTTCCATCGCGTATCTCGTTTTCGGGCGCGTTCTCTCATGGATGATGATGGGCACCATGCTCGGCGCCGGCGTCGGCATCGCAGGATTCCTCGGCTCGGCGGTCCCGGGACTTCGTTCGCAGACCGGATCGATCAATTTTCCCGCGCTCAACATCGTCAAAGGTGCGGCCGGCGGATGGATCGGCGGATTCGCGGGCGGACTCGTCTTCGACATGATCAATCAGGCGACCGGCGGCGGCCTCGCCTCGAGGCTCATCGGACTCAGCCTCATCGGATTCGCGATC
>Ga0335081_10019495_pt1 | contig 10971 bp, 3 predicted proteins | sample Lox_Sample_35_FD_206713 | JGI IMG/M metagenome (GOLD analysis project Ga0335081, IMG submission 206713) | Soil microbial communities from Loxahatchee National Wildlife Refuge, Florida, United States - Lox_Sample_3.5 | ecosystem: Environmental > Terrestrial > Soil > Wetlands | place: USA: Florida...
AAACATAAATTGAAACATGGAGTTGAAACATAGATCAAAATACAGATTGAAACATAGATTGAAATACAAAGTAAAACACAGTTTAAAATACAGTTTAAAACAAAAGCTAAAACAGATTTTGTAATAAGATTATTATATCCAATTTAGAAATATTATTACGTGGTAAATAAATCGCGGATAAATATCAATTTGTAAATAAATTGCCAGTAATACTAGTAAATAAATACTAGTATATTTGTATTACTAGTAAGAATTACTAGTAAAAGTCCTGTACTTTTAACCTGCAAGTTTCTTTGAATCAAAAAGATACTTATATTCTTTCCAAGTAAGTTTACTAGAAGAGAAGCAATTTTATAAAGGATTACATTTAGTCTATACAAAATTTATATTAATAAAAAAAAAGCAAATAACTTCAACTCTATCTAAAGTTTAGTTTTACTGGTTTACTAATATTGTAGGACTTTTACTAGTAATTTTTATTAGCAGTACAAACATACTAATTAGTATTGGCACTAAAGAGATAATTCTGTTTCATAATTATAAATTCATTTGAAGGGTTAGTTTTACTAATGTTTTAGAAAAAATAATTATTGGTATCTTGGCAGCTGTCTATATATATTAGTCTAAATTTTTATTCAACAGAACAATCAGAAGCTGAATCACAAGCAAACAAAAACAAACATAAACTTCACTATTTGAACTTGATCTATAATATGTAGCATGTGAACACAACCACTGCTAAAATTTGCAAGCTATAAAAGCTATGATATCTCATTGCTTGATGAATTAATTGTTGTAATACATGTACTCTAATTAAATTATATCGCCATGCTTCTAGGTACTCAATATTTCATCTATATATATACTTTTTACCTCAGTCACTTCATGCAAAGCCATTGCCTGAAAAATATTTAGATAGTCATCTTCACTTACTATATATGATATATCATAGAAGTACTATATCTTCTTGAAAAAATAAATAGTTATCAGGTTTCATATAAAAATATAAAATTATGCTTTTTTATGAATTCAAATGCTGATTTGAGATAAATCCAACAATACTGTTGATATTTAATATAAATTATTACATTCTCAAAATAGCTTGCAATATTATCAATTAATTCTCTGAAAAAACTATATTTGACTTTATTGAAGCTATAAGAAATACTATTAGTGATGTTTTTTACTAGTGATACTTACTAGTAGTATTACTAAGAGCATTTAGTATTATTTCAAATTTAGTATACAATATGCGTCATGTGAAACGCAACTCCCTCAAATTTTAATAAATGAGTCTGAAGTACAAAAGTCTCTGGTATTCCACTATCATCAAGCCAACTGACATTATATCGAATATACTACTAATCAAGACCTATTATTATTCTGCACCCAATTAATATTTTGTCCAACTATTATTTGCCTCACTTACAGCTTGGACTTGAGCAGACATTGACTCTACAAGGGCATTGACCAAATCCATCTCAAGATCGTACCACATCTTCTGCAACACCTCTTCATACCTATAGCATGCCTCCAGACTCTTTGATGGATGGTTGAATAGTTCTTCAAACCGATTATGAAAGGCTTTCTTGAAGGGAGTCCAAATGTTCTCGATTAGATTGATATCTGGCAATTGTGCTGGCCATTTCATGACCAGAATATGATGTTGCTGGAGCGATGCAAGGGCAGCATGGAACTTTCGAATTCATGAGCAAGGCGAGTCAACAAGACTGAAGATTTATTTCTATGTGACAGCTATTTGATTTCATACAAACCCTACCCTAAGAGATTACTACTGTCTGTGCCACCACCGGTACTTGGGCGTGCTGCTGCCCTTGCAGTTGCGCTAAGAAATCAACGATTTCTTGTACTTTTTTATCCTGCTGGAACAAGAGGATGTTTTCATTCATAACTTGGACTTGTTCACCATCATCTGGGAGTTCCAGGATGTCATCGATCAATGAAAACAAACCATTGTAGAGGATCAATTATGTTTGTAATATTGCCCAGTGGAAGACAGTCATTTTGCTTGAGGGCATGCTCAATATATCAGTCTTCACATTCAGTCATTTTTTGTTTATATTCTCGCCATGGATTCCATCGTTGGAAGCTTTCAACGATGTACAACGGGTGAGTGAAAGTCCTGGAACGCCCGAGAAATTGATCATCTTCAACACCTCCCTCACCACCACATTTTCTTGAATTATTCCACCACCACCAAACTTAACGAGTTGAAACTGTAGCATGCTATTCTACAAGTAGTTTTCTACCTATTCTGATCCTAATATGAAGTAGAACCACCCTTTGCTTCTATCACTGCTTGAATTCTGTTTGGCATACTTTCAATGAGATGATCCCACCTGTGATCCTCAAACTCATCCCATAAACAAAGAACTGCTTACTGCATCACCTTTACAGAAGTAATATGAACATATTTCTTCGAAATTTGATGCTTCATATATGTCCAAATGTTCTCTATAGGGTTGAGATCAGGAGAGTTTGGGGGGTGCTGGTGACACCTCATTTCAAGCTCTTGTCTGACTGGAATGCAAACCTTTTTGTGCACAGGGGCATCATCCTCCATGACAACTAGTTCCTGAATTTCACTAAATGAATCCTTTCAAAACTCTTTGAGTAGTCCAAGCAAGATTTGATCCCAATAGACGGTAGAGTTTATCTTCTTTCTATCCTCCAGATCAAAAAATATACTCAGTCCTATTCTTCCCCATCTAGATGCTCCCCAAAATATCATTCCTCTATCAGTAGCCCGCTTTTCATAATCAATACAATCAAGATGCAACTCCTCATTTTTCCTTCTCCAGGCCCAGTCCTGAGTACTGCGTTCCATGCCCACTTTGATACTCACCTCATTAGTCTAAATATATGCTTTCCAATCCTCCATAGTTAGATGAGCATGTCTCTTTGCAAATTGTAGGCACCACTTTCGGTCAAGCTTCTTGAGAAAGGGCCAACATCAGGCCATCCAATGATTATAGCCAAGGTCTTTGAGGGTTTGTTTAAGGGTAGTGAGATGGACATCAAGTTGGATGTCTCTGATGATAGATGAGATTGACAATCGGCAAGATTCATGATTGCAGATAATGTGAAAGACCATTTGACATTTATGATGTTCTGATAGCTTGAGTGAATGACCTGTTCATATCTTGTTTAAAGGTGTATCGTGTTTCTTGAGGTTTCCAAGGGTTCCTTTAGAAACATTAGTAATTTTGGTAATTTCACTGAGAGAGTATCTTTTACCTTGGATTAATCCAAAGGCTTGACTTCTTCTCTTAAGCATCTACTCGATCATCACAATGATGTATTTGAACAGCTATCAAAGAATTGGAGCTCTATTTATAATGGTGGTGGTGGGGTAGTGACTCGACTTTCTGGTAGTAGTTGGATATCTGACGATCGTTCCAGCACTTTCGCTCACCTGTTGTAGGTTGTGAGTATGTATTGAAGCGCTGATTTACCACATTTCATGGGATGGAATTTTACGATGAGACACAGCTGCTTTGGCAAGTGTAAGGATCTTAGCAATGTTGATATCAGTGAGGTGCTCGGCAATTGTTCTCGTGAATCGTGGTGTTTCCATCGTGGTACAATTTACGATTGAATATCAGATAGTGGACACGTGCAAGGGCAGAACGTGACTCCAGTGGCTCCAGGAGCCACCCCAACAATCCTTAGGGTAAGGTTTCATAGAGATTAAAATAGCCGTCATGGAATGAGAATCTTCAGTCTTGTTGACTCGCCTTGCTCGTGAATTCGAAAGTTCCATGCTGCCCTTGCATCGCTCTAACGGGTCGAAAAATTGATCGCTCTGTAGTGGTTGCATTCACGTGATGCATATTGTATTTATTTTATTCTATTTTAGCTGTTTTTATTATATTTATATTATATTTATATCTATAATATATAGAGTTAGTCATGATGTAATAGCATAAGTGATATAATAATACTAGAATAACTAAAATAGGCTCTTGAATGTTAAATTATATCAACTTTCTTTATCTACAGAATTTAAAGATAATAGACTCTAGTATTTCTTGGAAGGGATGGAACTCAACTTTAATCTTTTTATTAGCCATCTCTGCACTCTTATTATTTCTCATTTATTGGAATTAAGAATACAAAAATGCAAGTTTCTCAATTGAAATCAACTAGATAATCTTTTACTTCAGCCAGCCTACTGTATCTTAGTAGATATATTTCCCCCAAAGAGGATTTATATCTATTGTATGTTATAGTTGCTTTACAGATACAAAAACGTCCATTTCTGCACATCAAAAGACATGATATTAACTAGTTCATATTACAATTTACAATATGTGGCACGTGAAGGCCACTATCTAAATATTTTCCAGGTAATGGCTCTGCATGCAGTGGCTGAGGCAAAGAGTACATGGATGAAATATTAAGCAGCCTGAAGCACGGCAATATAATCTAATTAGATTATATGTATTACAGCAATTGCTTCTCTTAGCCATGAGATATCATGGCTTTCATATGTCATGAATTTTGGTGGTGGTCACCTTCACGGGCCACATATTGTACCTCCAAAATAATGCTGCAATAATGATATTTTTGCTGCTATAACTAGTTTTACAACTTGCTTTATATTTAGGTTTATGCATTTGAAAAAAACATATTAAGAGGTATGAATCAATAATATAAATTTGTATAATCAGTGTATGTTAAATAGCAGTTCTGGATGCTGATCAGAAATAGCCAATATAGATCAAAGTATATTGCCCTTGTATAAGTATTAAAGGCTCTATATTTGGTATTGATATTTTTCATAGATGTATCAAGTTATAGTAAAACCTTATTTTGCCTATCTTTAGCTTGATAGTCTCCTAGCTTATCATGATTTATCTAAATATTTAGCAAGATAGTATCATTTTATTACTAGTCATATTATATCCTGACTGATCCTATACTTTACTATACATTGTATTACATATCTTTAAATATCCATTTTATGATGTATTGCATTGCCTTGCATGCTTTTATATATGCACTTTTCTATGCATTGCATTACAATAACAAAACCTTGAAATGATCTACTCAAGCCTGAAAACTAATAGTATTCTAAAGAACTATAATGAAAGTCATCCTAGAATACCTCAGAACTATATTACAGTTGGAATTCAAACTGAAGCAAACTTTGCACTAATATAGATAAAGCTTCAAACAAAAGTACTTATTTTAAATACATAATTGCAGAGCCTCTTATAATTTTATCCAATATATATATAAATGAAGCTGTATACATGAGAACTGCTTATTATTTCTTCAAAACTAACTTCATCAATATATTCTATCAATTTTTATGATCCACAGAACAAATTAAAAAGATTAATACTTTTATATAGCCAACATGAAAACTACTACAATATATGCTGCTGAACTAACTGCACTATAAATGGCCATCATCAAACTAATATTTAATTTTTTTTCAATAGAACAGAAAATGAAAGCAAGAATAAGAACTATAGAGATAAAGCAGATTAAAGAACATTGGACTAGATAGTAATAACTAGTCATAGACTAGATCTGCATCTAAAAATAATAAGATATTATAGAACTTTTACTAGTAATTTTTACTTGTATTATAAACATACTAGTATTTTATTTACTAGTATTACTTGCAATTTATTTACAAATTGATATTTATATATGATTTATTCACAAATTTTTACTATTTCTAAATTGGGTATAATAATCTTATTACAAAATCTGTTTTATCAACTGTGTTTTAAAATATATTTTAAAGTATGTTTTAAACTCTGTTTTAAATTGTATTTTAATTTGTGTTTCATTTTATGTTTCAATCTATGTTTTACTTGATGTTTCAACTCCATGTTTCAATTTATGTTTCAATAACTAGTATTAGCACCAAAAGAATAATTCGGTTTTATAGAGACTTCTTTCGATTCCGACCGCGGAACCTAAAGAAGGATATATCGGACCCAGCTCAACAACTCCCACGCTCTACCACCTGTAAGGGCAGGGGACACCTTCTCAGGCCCTCCTGTGCATATCTAACCCAAAAAACCGGAACCGAAAGCGACCATTCAACCCGGAGAATGGGATGACGATTTCTACAGCAGAAGGCACCAAAACGCATCGTGCAACCCATGCTAGCACACCAGCCGACTCGAAACTCATTCAAGAAAGCATTACGGTAGCTAGCGGACTCCCGGACTCGTTCACAGTCGGAAGCAACACTGACAAAGAGGGGAGCTTCCACTCTAGCATGAAGACAGCTCGTACGCCGCCGCAGGCGAAAGCGGAGCCTCTGGTCCCAGCCAAAAGCAAACAAGAGCCTCCCAACACTCCACGGCCAGCCACTAGGACCCAAAAGTTCGATCCCACGGACCTTGTCATGCAGAAGGATGGAAGCAAGGTTGCTAAGGCATCCACTAAGCAACCCACGATGCACGAACCTGTTGAAATGCTGAATTATATCAAGGGAGTGGTAAGCGACCTACCTGTACCACACGACCATGAAGAGGACAAGTCATGGATCCTAGCAACTATCAGCGAAATGATCGTGACATTCAAAGGACAGTGCAAGCCATCAGCAGCAACTGCGCATGTTTGCGATGAGGAAACATGCGCCACGAACAAGCAAAGGAGCTGGGCCCAAATCGCAAGCGGCCCCAAGCAGAAAGCAACAGTCGACATCCACATGGAAATTGCAAAGCGCAAACGGCTTGAGACACTCAAAAAAGAATGTGCGAAAACCGGAGTTGCGATCTCCATCCGAGGGGCAAGTGAGGACGTGCAGAATGATATTGCTGCCCTAAAGGAAAGTGACATGGCAAAGACCCTGGGGGATCACATCAACAACTGCATGAAAGCACAAGGGAAGCCCGACATCAGCATAAAGGGTGCTTGGAAAGCTACAAAGCAGGTCATCAAAATCCAATGCAGCAACCCAGGCGATGCTACAACGATCAAGGATCTCAATTGGGAGAAACTACTGGGCGGTGCAAACACGATCTCACCTGTATATGGGGTAGTGATCCACGGGGCGCCAAAATATGACATCGATACCAGAAAAGAAAACCCAAGAGATGTAAAAGAGAAGATCAAGGCGGCCGATGAATTCAATGTCAAACATGTGCGTCCGCTAATGCGAAAGCCCCGGAACCCCAATGCCCCTACAGAGTCCATTGTCATATTCACTGAACATGCTGCGGAAGCCAATGCTTGCATCAACAACGGGCTACGGATGGGGCATAGAATATTTCCAGCTGAGAGGTATGCACCGCAGTACCAAATCAGACAATGTTTTCGATGCCAAGGCTATGGCCACCGGGCTGAGACGTGCACGAGAGATGCGAGATGTGGCAAATGTGCCAAAAACCATGAAACAAACCAATGCAGTGGGGATCAAGCGGCATTGGCATGCGCTCAATGTCACGGGACAAATGTGGCATGGCACAACAGCTGCCCAAGAAGGCAGAAAGAAATGGAAAGGTTGGAAGTGCTCAGGGCCACTCTCCCCTCGCACTTCCTATGCTAGGAAACCAAGAGTTACGCCTATTATAGATCAACCTGCACAAACATAAAGAACGAACCCATGCCATCCTTAATGACCCAGCCACGAAAGACTACACAGTACTGCTACTCCAGGAACAGTACTGGTCACGATTCACGACCTCATCACCTACGCACCATGCATGGATATTATACGAACCTACTCTCAAGTCACCCGATAGGCAGCCACGTGCTGTTATTTATACAAACAACACTTTCCTGAAACCAGCCCACATCATCCAAATCGACCTACCCTTCGCAGATGTCACTGCAATCTCAATTCAAAACAATCACCAAGGCACAAAGAACAGCATACTGCTCGTCAACATCTATAACCCATGCCAAGCAAGTATCGTCCAAGAAACACACGCTGCCCTGGCAAAGCACATCGACCAGCGCCAGTATGGCATGATTCTGTGGGTGGGGGACTTCAATAGCCACCACCCGCTCTGGAATCCAGTGCAGAGTCATGCCCATGACACCTCAGGAGACGATATTATCGAAGCTGCTGTTGACCTAAAACTGGAACTGTTGCTACCACCAGGGACTGTCACGTACCCTGCGGCAAAAACAACCATTGACCTCATTTGGGGCAACCCAGTTGCTGCCGCTGGACTCTAGAAATGCCGCATTGCCAGCGATAAAGATTTTGGCTCTGACCACCTCCCCATCAAGACCATTATATCGATGGACGAGGAGAGAGATGAAACAGCGACTGCTCCATATAATTACTCCAAAACAAACTGGGAGGAATTCACATGCAAATTGGGTGGACGCCTACCCCGAATCAGAAATATAAAGACCAAATCGGAGATCGACACTCTCACCCAAGAGCTCATAATATCAATAACGCAGGCAGTGGAGACAGCACACCTAGAAAACGTCCATCACCACATTGCAAAAGTCAATCTGGCAAATCAAGAAGTACCTGGACAACAAAGCATCTCAAACTGTCATTCTCACCCTGGATGACAAAGCGGTGTCGCAGGAGGAAAAGGTCCACCTCCTCAAGCAGGCCTTTTTCCCCGCACCACCACCTGCGGACTTGTCTGACATCCCAAAAGCCATATATCCACAAGAGGTTCCCTTTCAACCACTTATCACCATTCAACAAATTCGAAATGCTGTCAATCAGGCAGCACCAAATAAAGTGCCAGGGCCTGATGGCATTATGAACATGGTACTCAGAAAGGCTCTCCCACTAGTCAAACAGCACCTCCAAGCCGTCTTCCAAGCCAGTATGGACCTCAGCTACTTCCCAAAAATCTTTCGAGACTCAACCACCGTTGTCATACGCAAGTCTGCTAAACCCGACTACACCAGATCTAAAGCCTATCATCCAATAGCCCTCAAGTGCACGCTGGGTAAGATCTTCAAGAGCATCATAGCGGAAATCCTCAGTTACCTGACGGAAACCCACAGGCTTCTGCCAGACCACTACTACCAAGGTAGACCGGGCCAAAGTACAGAAGATGCATTGCTGGTACTATCAGAGAGCATTCATCGAGCATGGAAGAACAAGAAGATTCTCTCAGCATTATTCCTGGAGGCATTCAACAATGTCTACCACAAACGCCTACTCCACAACCTCAAAATGCGCCAGATACCGGCCACAATTATCGCGCTGCTAGAGAGCTTCCTCAAGAATCGATGGACTAGGCTACTATTCAGCGGAGTCAAATCCGACACTATCAACACCCCCACTGGCATCCCACAGGGCTCTCTCTTATCACCACTCCTCTATATGTATTACAATGCTGATTTGCTCGAGTTACCGATCAAAGGGGACTCCAAAGGGACCGTGTCGATAGGCTTCATCGACGACATCTCACATGCAGTGGAGGGACCGACTGCCAGATCGAATGTGAAGAGGCTAGAGTATATGCTACAGGGCTCTGAAGTATGGCGTCAGAAACACGGAGTACAATTTGAAAGATCAAAGTATATTCTGATCCACTTCACTTGCAACCGATGGCAACGAACAGACTCGAGCGTCAAGATCAAGAATGTAATTATCCAGCCATCAAAGGAGGCTAAATACCTGGGCGTGATCTTCGATCAACAGCTGCGATTCAAATCGCACATAGACCAAGCCGTAAAGAAGGGCACCAACGCAGCACTCGCGCTAAATCGTATCGCAAACTCTAACTGGGGAGCACCATACAAACACATCCGCCAGCTTTTCCAGGCAGTAGTAGCATCCAGACTAGATTATGCAGCTGTCATATGGAACCGCCCAAAATCGGACAGAAGTGCTTCGGCATCTGCACAAAACAAAAAGTTCACCACCGTACCATGCATTGCAATGAAGGCGACCACGGGGTGCTTTCATATGACTCTTACTGCAGCTCTAGAGATTGAATCTGAGTTGCAGCCGGCATGGCTCAGACTCCAAACTAAGACTCTCGCAGCTGTTACAAGAATGCAATTACTATCAGTGCACCACCCCATTCATACCTACATCGCAGAAGCGCTTCGAACCAGAACTGCATGGTTCCCTCACACATCAATCCTGGAGAACATCTTCAAGCAATTCCCAGTCACAACCCATCCACTGGCGCCCATTGAACCGTTCATATGGCCCCCATGGTACATGGCAAGGGTGCAGTTTCATGTGGATGAGAGCAAGGATATAGCCAAGGAGCACCATCGCAAGCTAGTCAAAAGCGATCAGCAGGGTTGCATGACATTCTACACTGATGGATCGGGGATAAAGGGGAAGATTGAAGCAGCTAGTTTTTGTACAACTACTGGGGACACCCATCATCAATACCTGGGAAGCGACGGGCATTTCAACGTCCATGCCACAGAACTGGTCGGAATCCATCTTGCGCTATGCCACTGGCTAAGCCAACCAGCGCGGAGCACAACCTGTCGAATCTATACAGACAGCCAAGCTGCTGGAGCCTCCCTCACCAACCTAAAGAGGCCGCCAGCACAGCATATCGTCAAAAATATCCTGGACACTGTGGACTCTGCTCCACCAGATCATCAAGTCTACTTGACATGGATCCCGGGTCATGTCGACATCGATGGCAATGAACAAGCCGACAAGGAAGCACAGAGAGCGGCCATGGAACCTCACCTAAGCCAACCCTTCAACTGCGGCTCTCTGAAGTCCGCACGCATACAACAGATCAAGGCGATAGCAAAGCAGCAATGGACCGATGAGTGGACAACGCACACCAAAACAGCATCTCAACTCCGCCACATCTCAGCAACAAGGTGGAGCAAAGTCGGACAGAAGTATTACAGCAGCCTCAGCAGCAGAAAAGCATGTGCAACCCTCATCCAATTTCGCTCTAGACACTGCGCGTTAAACAACTATCTCCACCGCTTCGGCAAAGCCAACAGCCCATACTGCGAATGTGGATATGGCAAGGAGACAGTACAACACTTCCTTCTGGAGTGTCGCCT
>Ga0335081_10019496_pt1 | contig 10971 bp, 21 predicted proteins | sample Lox_Sample_35_FD_206713 | JGI IMG/M metagenome (GOLD analysis project Ga0335081, IMG submission 206713) | Soil microbial communities from Loxahatchee National Wildlife Refuge, Florida, United States - Lox_Sample_3.5 | ecosystem: Environmental > Terrestrial > Soil > Wetlands | place: USA...
CTTTTTGCTCGTCGGCCATGTCTGGGTCCCCTTACCAAGTTGCATTCTGTTTTCTTCTGAACATTTCGGCAATACCCTAGGTTGCGGAGAGAATAGTTGGTCGGCTAGCTAATTGCGTTTAGTGGGAATTGCGCTTATTCCACAGCGCTTAATGAGGTCTGTTATGAACGCCCCCATCGCCCCGCCGCTGCCGCCCTATCACCACACGCCGCTGTTTCCGCTCGGGCCGGACAAGACGCCGTATCGCAAGCTCGAGGTCGGCGGCGTGCGCGTCGAGAAGGTGATGGGCAAGGACATGCTCATCGTCGAGCGCGAGGCGCTGCGCGCGTTGGCGGAGGCCGCGTTCAACGACATCAATCATCTGCTGCGCCCGGCGCACTTGAAGCAGCTGCGCAAGATCCTCGACGACCCGGAGGCCTCGGCCAACGACAAGTTCGTCGCCTACGATTTCCTCAAGAACGCCAACATCGCCGCCGGCGGCGTGCTGCCGATGTGCCAGGACACCGGCACCGCCATCATCATGGGCAAGAAGGGCCGCCTGGTGTTCACCGACGGTTCCGACGAGGGCGCGCTCAGCGAGGGCGCGCGCGACTCATACCTCAAGCGCAATCTGCGCTATTCGCAGCTCGCGCCGATCACCATGTTCGAGGAGAAGAACACCAAGTCGAACATGCCGGCGCAGGTCGAGATCTACGCCGAGGGCCAAGAAAACGAAGACGCCTACAAGTTCCTGTTCATCGCCAAAGGCGGCGGCTCGGCCAACAAGGCGTTCCTGTTCCAGGCGACGCCGTCGATCCTGACGCATGACCGCATGCTGGCCTTCCTCAAGGAAAAAGTGCTCACGCTCGGCACCGCGGCGTGCCCGCCGTATCACCTGGCCATTGTCATCGGCGGCACCTCGGCCGAGCTGACCATGAAGACGCTCAAGCTCGCCTCGACGCATTATTACGACGAGTTGCCGACCAAGGGCGGCGAGGACGGCCACGCGTTTCGCGACTTGGCGATGGAGCAGGAAGTGCTGAAGATGACGCAGGCGACCGGCGTCGGCGCGCAGTTCGGCGGCAAATATTTCTGCCACGACGTGCGCGTCATCCGGCTGCCGCGGCACGGCGCCAGCCTGCCGATCGGCTTGGGCGTGTCGTGCGCGGCCGACCGCCAGGCGCTCGGCAAGATCACCAAGGACGGCGTGTTCCTGGAGGAGCTCGAGCATCACCCGGCGCAATATCTGCCCGAGGTCGATCAGGAGAAATTGGGCGGCGCGGTGGTCAAGGTCGACCTGCGCCGACCGATGAAGGAGGTGCTGGCGCAGCTGACGAAATATCCGGTGAAGACGCGGCTGTCGCTCACCGGCACGCTGATCGTCGCGCGCGATCTCGCGCATGCCAAACTGCGCGAGCGCCTGGAGAAAGGGCAGGAGCTGCCCGACTATTTCAAGAACCACCCGATTTATTACGCAGGTCCGGCGAAGACGCCGGAGGGCTACGCCTCCGGCGCGTTCGGGCCGACCACCGCGGGACGCATGGATTCCTACATCGACCAGTTCCAGGCCAATGGCGGCTCGATGATCTCGCTGGCCAAAGGCAACCGCTCGGCGCAGGTGCGCGATGCCTGCAAGAAGCACGGCGGCTTTTATCTCGCCTCCATTGGCGGCAGCGCCGCCAAGCTCGCCGAGCAGTGCATCAAGAAGGTCGAAGTCTGCGAATATCCCGAATTGGGAATGGAAGCGATTTGGCGCATCGAGGTCGAGGACTTCCCCGCCTTCATCGTCATCGACGACAAGGGCAACGACTTCTTCAAGGAACTGAATCTCGGCTAACGCCGAGTTGGAACTGAATCTCGGCTAACGCCGAGTTGGAACTGAATCTCGGCTAACGCCGAGTTGGAACTGAATTTGGGCTGAGCGCCCGCGCGCGCCAGTTGATTTTTGAAAATCCACACCGCTTGTGTGTGCAAACGATTGTCGCGCGGCAGTGTGATCTACGTCACTTGCCGACTCGACGGCGCGCGTGTCACCGTTTCCCGCCAAGCTGGGGACGGCTCATGCCGGCTGTCGACGTCGATTTCAATGCGACGGATCTTGCCGCGCGCGTCGAAGCGCTCACCCAGCACGAGCTCGACACCCTGCCGTTCGGCGTCATCCTGCTCGACCGCGCCGGCACCGTGCTGTTCTACAGCGCCACCGAAGCGCGGCTGTCGGGCTATGGAATGACCCCCCTCGGCAAGAACTTCTTCGAGGTGGCACGCAGCCCGTCGATCGGGGATTTGCGCAACCGCATCATGGGCGCCATGGAGGAAGGCCCGGTCGATCTCGAATTCGGCTGGAAGGGCGATCTTGCCGATCCGCAACGCGACCTGAGAATCCGCGTGCAGTCCTCGCGCCGCGGCGGCGTCTGGCTGTTCATCGAGCGCGATTAGACCAGCGACACCGCTGCGATCAGCGCCGAGAGGCCGACATATTTCGCGGTCTGCATCGGGTCGGGGATCTGATCGGCAAGCCCGAGCAGCCAGACCGCGGCCGCGATCGCGATCAGCGGATATTTCACCGCCGGTTTTGCGGCAAATCTCTTCATCGTCGCCAAAGTCTGTAACATGGTTCCTCCCGTTCCCGCCCGCCCGGCCCGCGGCGTCAAGTTCGAGTGACGCAACCAACTGATATTGCGCTGCAACAATAACTGTTGCAGTGCAAATAGGCAAATAAAGCGGCTGCCTTGTTTTCGTGCAGCCGCCGGCAATGCCGTTTTTCCAGCGTTAAAACAAGGGATTAGGCCCTGCCAGGGACGCAGCCGCGGAAGCTACGCGGCGGCGATTTATTTCGTCGGCAGCGGCGGGGGCTGATCGCGCTTCGGCATGTCCTTGGCGAAGACGCCGAGCGTGATGGCGCGCGCGACGTATTGCGCGAGGCAGTTATAGCCTTCCTCGCTGCGCTCGAATTCTTCCGCGGCGGGCGCGGCGCCTTCGCGCGAGGCCTGCTCGATGATCTGCATGGCCTCGAAGAAGCGCACGACGATGACGTTCTCGGCCGCCGCGACGTTGCGCAGCGTGTCGCGGATCCTGCCGTAGTGCGCGTCGCGCAGCATCTGCGGCGCAAATTGCAGCCCGACTAGCACGACGTCGACGTTGTGGGCTTTGAGCCAGTCGATCTGGTCCTTGAGGACGGCGGCGAACTCGGCCGCGCCGACATAGGCGAGCGCGTCATTGGTGCCGACCTGCCAGAGCACCAGATCGGGCTCATCGAGCGCGACTTCGTTCTTCATGCGGGTGGCGGCATTGGCGGCGAGCTCGCCGGAGACGCCGCGGTTGATCATGACGACGTCGGTGCCCTTGAGCGCGTTCTCCAGCATGGCTTCGATCAATTCGGTGTAGCCGCCGCCGTGCGTGGTGACGCGGCCGGGCGCCGCGCCCATGGCGAGGATGCGCAAGGTCTTGCGCTGCGCCAGCGCTTCGGCGACGCGCGGCAGCGGCGTTTCGCCGGCGAGCGCGCTGGCGCCGGGCTGGCACGATTTCGATAGCGGCGCTTGCGCCGGCGGCGCCGGTTGTCCGGTTTGCGCGCGCGCAGGCGTCAGCGCGATGAGCGCGGCTACAATTGCTGCGCCGACGGCGAGGGGCGCGCGGGTTGATGCCGTTGTCGCGATTCGGCAAGCCATGCGGTGAATGCCATGATGACGATGCCAAGGATTACCACGACGGTGTCGATGGCGACAGAGCCGCGGTAGTAGAAGCGGACGATCTGCCCGGTCAGGCTCAACAGCGAGCCGATGCAGAACACGTAGAGCGAATTGCGCCCGAGCATCGCCAGCAATCCGATCAGTCCGAGCACCGGGCGGCGCAGCAACTCGAAATCGGCAAGCCGGCGGATATAGGGAAACAGCAGCGAGCCGACCGCCACCAGCGACAGGAACTGGATCAGGCGCGGCGGCGTGACGTAAGTCTTGTCGATGATGAAGAACAATTTCGGATCGGGCACCTGCGTCGGGTCCGGCCACCAGTCGAACAGCGCGACCAGCAGGCCGAGGATCACCAGCGGCACCGCTAGAATGCGCAAGACGCCGATATGGCGGCGCGCCCAGGCGCCGGCGCCGAAATCTGCGCGCGCGAAGGTAAAGCCGAGCACGAACACGGTTTGCCAGGCGAGCGGGTTGAAAAACCAGGTGCCGGCCACCGGCCAGGTCGGCAGCGTCAGCCGGAAGGCGAGCACGCAGACATAGAGCGCAGCCGACAGCGGCAGCAGCGCGTGCGGCGCGTGGCGGTCGATGGCGGTGAAGAACGGCGCCATCAGCATCAGCACCACGTAGAGCGGCAGAATGTCGAAATAACCCAGCTGGTGCGTGAGCAAAGCGAGCCCGATATGGGTCGGCACCGGATCGTTGAACACGGCGGCGGCGTTGTGCCATTGCAGCAGCAGCGGGTTCGACAGCTCGATTGAGGAGACCGCCAGCATGGCGATCGCCAGCATGGTGATCAGCACCTGCGCGGCATAAAGCTCGAGCGCGCGCCCGAACAAACGCAGCATGACATCCCGCGTCGGCATGTGGCGGCCGCCACCGTCGGCCATCAGCCGCAGCGACCAGCCGGCCAGGAACACGAACAGGTCGGCGGCATCCGAGATCGAGAAATTAACCAGCGTGAACTGCGCGTAGAACAGGCCGGGGATGTGGTCGATAAAGATGGTGACGAGCGCAAAGCCGCGCCAGAAATCCACCGCATTGGGTTCGCGCGGCATGCCCGTCACTCCGGCCGTCTCGACCGCGTAACGGGATTGTCCGGACCGCGGCGCGCGCGGTCAAGCACCAGGCGGGCGACGTCAGTCGGCGCGGCGCGCGGCGAGCGCCAGAATGAAGGCCAAGGCTTGCGTGGCGAAGCCGAGCACCCAGAGCACGGCGGCGGCCGGCTTCAACTGCGCCGGCGAAAGATGCGCCATCATCGCCGCGGCGCACAGCACCAGCGTGCCGATCAGTCCGAGCCTGGGCGGCAAGCGGGCGTACGATCGTTCGGCGCTGTGGTGATACGGCGTGACGGCCATGGCTCGGCTCTATGGCTCAGAGACAGCCGGCGGCGCCCGCCAATATGCCGCCGATCACGCCGGAGCCTTCATAATAGAGCGGCGCCAGCGAATGAACGGTGACGGCATCGGCAATGCCAAAACCGGCGAGCGTGCCGAGCGCGACGTTGAACGTCAGGTGCAAAAAGCAGCGCATGGACCCCGAATTCCAATTGCTACTATAGCGTGTGTTTTGCACTTATTCTAGGAAGTGTTCCCCGCAGGGTTAAAACCCGGTTGCGAAGCGCGCCATCACCACGATGATGGCGACCTGCATGGTGCCTTGCACCGCCACCACGCGCACGTAAGTGCGCATCCAGCGCCCGATCTTGTCCTGGTCGGGGGCGGCTTTCTGGATCTCGAAATAGAGCTTGAGATTCATCGGCAGCAGATAGCCAAGGCCCTGCACCGTCAGCACGGTGACGATGGCGAGCGCGGCGATCACCCAGAAGAATTCCGGATAGCCGAGCTGCAGGAATCCCATTCGCACCGCCAAAAACCAGCCGGCGGTCGAGGTGATGGTGGACAAAGTCGGCATCAGAATGAGGGTGCGCGGGATGATGCCGGCGATCATGGCGCGGCGGGTGTCGAGCGAGACCCGGCGCATCACCGGGCCGATCACGAAGCCCATGAAGAGGTCGATGCCGGTCCACAAAGCGCCGGTCATGACGTGTACGAAATTGAGGAACCAGAGGCTGTCGCTGCGGATGGCCGCGATCATCACCGCGACGGCAAGCGCCGCCGCTGCGAGATACCAGGGGCGCAGCGGTGCAGCCACCCGCGCCTGCGGTGGCGCAAGAACGGTGTCGGCCAAAACGGGCTCCCGCGCTATTGCGAACGCAAGCGACGCTAGCCACGCGCCAGCAAAATGCCAAGCGCCGGCCAGGACTCAGGCTGGGCTGGCGCTCCACAGCGCCTCGCCGGCGCGTCCCCCGTTCTGCCGCGCGCTCGCCGCTTGCGATCGCACGTTTTCCAGCACGTAGACGCGGATGGCCGAGGACAGATTGGCGTTGCGCCGCTTGAGGTCGATCTGCCGCAGCAGGCTCGACACCGTCATCTGCTGGTGGCCGGCGATCTCGCGGACGGCGGTCCAGAACGGCTCTTCCAGACTGACACTGGTCTTATGCCCGCCTATGACGACGGATCGCTTGGTGATGGCCGATTTCATGCAAAGTTCCCCCGAGACTTGGGTTGCATCGATCAGGGATGTCTCCCGCACAGGCTGCAAACGCGGCCGTTCCAAATCGGTTCCGGGTTTTTCGCGGCCGCAATACAAATTTTAGCTGGAGCCGGACAAGTTCCCTCGGCGGGCAGGTTGGCGGCCAGGTTTACGGGCAATTTCGTTGCGAGCGCGGGCTCCGGTGGGCTAGGCTGCCCGACAAAAGGGGAAAGCGGGGAAAAGTCCATGGAACTCGTGGGGTTGGGCGCGGGCTTGATCGTGCTCATGGTGGCGATGGTGGTGGTGGCGCGGCCGCGGGACGGAGAGACGGCGCCCTTCCTGAAGTCCTGGCCGCTCGGGCAGTTCTATGCCTTGGTCGCGATGTCGAGCGGCGTGGGCGGCATCGCCCTGATCATTGTGAACTGGCCGCGCTAGCCACCGGCCGGCGAGTTCAGCCGCCGTTGCGCGGCGACAGCGGCTTTTCCATAATCGTGGTCTGGCAGGTCTGGCAGCGGAAAGTATCGAATTCCGCCAGGCTCTCGTGCGATTTGCTCGCCTGCATGGCGACGCCGCAGAGCGGGCAATGGCGGATCGCAGGCGGGCGCGGGCGCGAAGCAGTCATAAGCAATTGATTCAATGACCGTGCCACGCCGGAGTTGATCCAGATCAAACCCGGCAGCCGCCGGGCCTGTGACGCGACGACGCTGGCGCTCTGATCTAAATCAATGCCGCGCTGGGCAGAGGCCGCACATTGCGCAAATGTGGCAAACTGTCCCCAGCGCGCCATTCGATCGCGACCTTGAGCTCGCGGTGATCGATGGCGACGGCACGCACGCTTTGGTGTTCCCGTGCCGGCGCATTGCCAGCGGCTGGATGAAGGTGGAAACGCGCGAGCGGCTCGATATCAACCCGACCCATTGGCGCGAATGGAGCGGCCAACGTTAGCCGGACTTGCGCTGCATTTTCTCGGGTGGCGCCTGGCCCGCAAGCTTGGCCTCTTCCTCCGCCAGCAAACGCGATAGCGTCTGCCGCCGCGCTTCATCGGTTTCGTTGGCCAGCAACCGCCGGTAATGCTCGATATTGAGGCGAGCCACGGACCGGTCCATCGCCTGCTCCGCTTTAGCCCCCAAGGGGCACTATACGTCGGGTTGCCGACTTTGCGAAGCGGCCGGAGTAGCCAAACTTATACCTGCAGAGCTTTGCCATGCCGCTGACGCGGGGCTCAGGGACGCGAGACGAAACTGGCGCCGGTAAACCGGCCGGCGCCATGGGCGCGGCCGCTGAATGAATACATTCCTACAGAAACCAAGGCGATGATCACCAGCGCCATGCCCAGGCGCACCCAGTCGTCAGCCATGCCCATTGAGCCGTCCCCGAATTATTTCCTTGGCGCAAGCTAGATGCGTGCCAACTCACCGGCCATCGCCGCCTGCGAACGCGGTAAAGCGCTAAGGTTAAATCGGGGCCTGTTGACGCGGCCGCGCGACCGGATCGGCGGCAGAGGACTGAGGGCCTGCGTTTACGGGGCTATTTGGCGGCGGCCTCGAGCGCCGGCAGCATGTAGGTGCGGGTCTGGTTGCAGCCGTAACAGACGAAGGTATTGCGCTGCATATGCGGCACCATCGGATGCGGGGTGACCGCGACATGGGTCATGGTCCCGCGGCATTTCGGGCAATCTACGGAATGAGCCTTCGCGTTCATGCGCCCGCCATCGAGTGAGGCGGGCAGTCTGCGCCAAAGATGCTGAATAAGTCGTTTTTACACGGGTCGGTTGTGGAAAAGCCGAAGTTCCCGATCACCATCAGGCGCGCATGTTAGCGCGTGAAAACCAGCCAGATCACGGTAGCCCCAACCCACGGCGCTAAGTATCAGGCCGGGCAGGATCCACCAGCCGGGCATGAAGCGCGACTGGCGGGCGACGCCGCCCAATCCGACATTCGGAATACGCACGACAAAAGCTCCGCGACGACTGCGGAATTTATAACGGGAGCATAAGGTGTATGCTAGCGCGCACTACAACCGGACGATGACATCCTCTTCAAATTCGCAACGCGAGCATTTGAAGGTGTGCTTGTCGTGGCCGGGGATGTGCGGCGCGATGCGCGCAATCCACATGGTCCATCCGCAATTGGAGCAAAGCGGCCGGTCGGTCGGTTCTGGCGGCCCGTAATTGTCCGGTTGCGACATCGCGCGCGCCCCCCACAGGCGCAAGCTTGAGCCGGCGATGCCGCTAGGCATTACACCAAAGTGCGGGCGAGGACGAGTCACAAACGCGGGGTAGGTCTAGGACCGAAATCACCATGTCCGCATGAATGAAAAAGAGGCCGCCAACTCGGGCGGCCTCGCGTCGCTCATCTCACCGTGCAATCGCGCTAGCAATGGGCGCACCAGCAGCGGCCATACCGGCATACGCGATGATGGTACGGCCCGCACCAGCGCCCAAAATTTGGTCCGCAGGCTGCCTTCTCGATCGGCGTAAAGTTCTGGCTCGCGGTCGTGAGCGTGGTCGCTCCGCGCGTGGTTTGCGCGTTCGAACTTATTGCGCCGCCGAATACCAACGCGGCCGTCGCAGCAATCAGCAGTAGTTTTCGCATCGTTTCCTCCATGGGCTTGCGAAGTAAAACTAGAACGAAACCTATGTCCCTGCTGTGACTGAGGTCACAAAAGTTGCCGATTTCCGAATAGCGTGAGATGGAGCAAACCGGGGCGGCCCTACCTCTGCTCGGCGGGGATCTCGAACACGGACTCTATCGCTTCGGCCTTGTCGGTCAACTCGCCGCAGATTTTATCCAGTTCGGCTTTGATCGCCGGATCGCGGCAGCTCCTCGCGATCCGATTGCTCCGGATCGAGAGATTTCTGAGATAGGCCGCAATACCGAGCTGTTGCATGATCTAGCTTTGCTCCGGCCGCCGCTGCCCTTCCGCCAAGGTGAAAGCCTCTCCGAGCGCGTGAGCCTTGTTGGAAATCTCGATGCTGAGGGTTTCGAGCGCGAACTTGGTCTTGCTGTCGGACGCCGTCTTCGCCGCCGATCGAAATCGCTGCGCCAAATCGTTCAGGTAGGGTACGATTCCGACCTTCATCGGAGCTCCGGCTTTTTGTTTATTCTTGTTTATATCAAGAGCTAAAAAAACAAGCACGGGACCGCAACCGCCAAATTGGCCCACCCGCGATTTGGCCCACCCGTGATTTCAAAGGCTGCCGTTGCGGTCAAAACAGGCCGATGCCGCCATCAGGGCGGCTTTTTTCGTTTTCGGCTTTTAGGTTTTCAGCCCGGCTTGCCGCCGAAGGCCTCGACAGCAACATAGGCAAATGCGGCGAGGCACGCCGCGACGAAAATCGCGGGTATTGGATCGAAGATCGCGGCGAGCGCGATCGCAACAGCCAGCGCCGCGGCAGCCCAGACATCCAGAGGGATCGATCGAAGCATGGCGAGCCGCCAGGCGGCCACGAAACGCAGCCGCTGTTGGTCTATTTGTGTTCCGGCTTTATGGCGTAGTAGCCGGCCGCCAAAACCACGATCACCACGACGACGATTGCGAGAATTGAAAGCGTATTCATTGCCGGATCTCCCCAGATTCCGAGGCTGTCTATTTCACCTCGACCGTTTCGACGTTGTGGCAGCGCTCGCAGCGATAGGTCTGCAGCTCCGGATAGGAGCCGATGCGCGGGATGGTCTTGACCAGCTTCATCGCATCCCCGCAGCAAAAGCGCGCGATGGGATGTCCCGGCTGGTATTTGGACTGTTCGGCTGCGGCCATGCCGTGGAGGCAAGACTAAAGTCGCATAGGCTTTCAACTACGGATGTTTGCGTAAAGTATTAACCATCAGCAAAAACGGCCGCTTCCGCTGGCCAAAGGGGCCATCGCGTCCTGGAGGAGGCCGAAAGTGGCCGGTACCCACCCCCGGCACCGGCCGAATTAGGCCACTCTGGTTTTCCGGTCGCTCGACAGCCACGAGCACACCGCTGCCGGAATTGCGCTGATTAAGCCGAGCACAAAGATATATTTCGCGCTGCCGTCCCAAGCCAGATACAGAACCAAAGCCGCATAGACGACAAGAGTCGTTCCGATCACGGCAGGAATGGGCGTTTTAGCAACAAGCCAATCCAGCAAAGCGACCACAAGCCCCGGCCCGATCAAGACGAGATAGGTAAGCGCCGGTGCGGAAAAACTGTCCACCACTGCGCCCGTTAAGACGTAAATCACGGCATAGGCCGAGGCAGTGGCAATCGCGGGAAAGACGAAAAGAAAAATTAGTAGCCGCTTTTTGCCCATTGTGATCGCCCCACTATCGCGGAGAGATCATAGCCATGATTGCTTGCCGCCCTCAATTACCTTGAACCCAAAAGCGGCGATCCGCGGGGTCGCGAGCGGATCAATCGGCTGCGTCGCGAGCGCAGCATCGACAAGATCGCCAATGGTGCAAACGCGATCGGCAATACCTGGCGCCATTGCTGGCGTGCTGCGTAGGCTTTCGTGAATGCGGCAAATGCGGGGATAGAAACGAAAGAGGTCTCCAACGGAAACAGCTGTTTAAGCGGTCAAGGCCCAACGTTGGGTCGGTTCGTGTTGAGTTGGCTCGGGTATTGCGCGGCCCAAAGCACGCGCTTGATCGATCCATTCCACGATAGCATCGCGAAGGTTTTTGACCGCATCTTCTTGCGATTCGCCGTCGGACATGCAGCCGGGGAGGTCGATGGCAAAGGCTACGAAGCCGCCGCCGTCTGCTTCCGACAGGCGCTCGATCTGAATTGGGTAATCGAGAGCGTTCACC
>Ga0335081_10019499_pt1 | contig 10970 bp, 9 predicted proteins | sample Lox_Sample_35_FD_206713 | JGI IMG/M metagenome (GOLD analysis project Ga0335081, IMG submission 206713) | Soil microbial communities from Loxahatchee National Wildlife Refuge, Florida, United States - Lox_Sample_3.5 | ecosystem: Environmental > Terrestrial > Soil > Wetlands | place: USA: Florida...
CGGCACCGGCAGCGGCAGATCGCGAGGCCCCCGATGTGCACGGCGTGCTCGCCGGGCGGGCAGACCCGCAGGCCCAGTCCGGGTGACCGTTACGGGAAAGTGACACCAGGTATGTCCCTTTTGCTGCCCGTCCCGCCGGGCCGCGCTTCGCGCCCGGGCCGGCCCAGCCGGCCCGGGTATTTCCGCCGTATGCCGTCTGACGTGCGGAATGTCACTCCGGCCGGGGGACTGCCGCGGGCCGCCGGGCGCCTAACTGGAGGGACGAAATGGGGCCTATGGGGTGATTCTGCGCCCATCCCTGGGGCCTCAGACACGCGCTGGAAACATCGGTGCGCTGCCGGCCTGATGCGTTACCGGCCACGTAACAAACGGGAAATGAGCTGGAAACCCGCTCATGGGAGACATGGAACCGTTCCGAGAAACACACCGGAGCGGCCGGGTGGGTCCGTATAGGCCCCCGGGGGAGACCCCTGGAAACCCGTATGGCCCTTCCAAGGTAGCCCCCCTGGAGGCGCAGAGCAGTGGTTCCTTATCCAGCATGGCTGAACGCCGGGGATAACTCCTGGCAGATGACAGCCGCCACGCTCGTCGGCTTGATGAGCATTCCGGCCCTGGCCGTCCTCTACGGAGGCCTGGTTCAGAAGAAGTGGGCCATGAACACCGTGCTGATGGTGTTCAGCACCTTCTGCCTGGTCTTGATCGCGTGGGTCCTATGGGCCTTCAACATGGGCTTCGGCCACCCGTGGATCAGCTCGTTCGTCGGGATACCGGGGACAGTTCTCGGCCACAACGCCCTGCAGGGGCAGGCCAGCGTGCCCTTGCTGGACGGGCTGATGCCCAAGTTCCGGTTCCCCCAGGCCTCGCTGGTCTACTTCCAGTTCGTGTTCGCCGCGATCACGCCGATCCTGTTCATCGGCAGCGTGATCGGCCGGATCAGCTTCAAGGTGTGGCTGCTGTTCGTGCCGCTGTGGATCACGTTCGCGTACGCGGTCAACGCATTCCTGCTGTGGGGCGGGGGCTACTGGGCCCAGAAGGGCGTGCTGGACTTCAGTGGCGGTTACGTCATCCACCTCGCCGCCGGCACCTCCGGGTTCGTCGCCGCCGCCGTCATCGGGCCGCGCCTCAGGCGCGACCGCGAGCGCGCCATCCCGAACAACCTGATGTTCGTCGCGGTCGGCGCCGGCATCCTGTGGCTCGGCTGGAACGGCTTCAACGGCGGTGACCCGTACTTCGCGGGCGCGGACGCGGCCGCCGCGGTCGTCAACACCAACGTTGCCACGGCCGTGGCCATGATGACCTGGATCATCATGGACATGCTGCTGAGCGCGGAGAAGAAGCCGGCCTTCCTCGGCGGCCTCAACGGCATGATCTGCGGCCTGGTCGGCATCACGCCCGCGGCCGGCTTCGTCAACGGCCTCGGGGCCATCGTGATCGGCGTGGTCTGCTCGGCGATCGTCTGGGTGGCCTGGACCTATCTGCCCCGGTACGTGTGGCCCTTCAACAAGGTCGACGATGCGCTCGGCGTGGTCTATACGCACGGTATCGCGGGCCTGTTCGGCGGCTTGCTCGTCGGCCTGCTCGCCGATCCGAAGATGATCGAGTACATCGGCCTGGGCAAGACGGCGTCGTTCAGCGGCGCCGGCCTGTTCTACGGGCACCCCAAGCAGCTGGCCATCCAGGCCGGGGCCGCCCTGACGATCATCATCTGGGACGCCGCCGTCACGTTCGTCATCCTGCGCGTGCTCGGATTGTTCATGAAGCTCCGGATACCCGACGCCGACCTGGAGATCGGCGACGTGGCGGTGCACGGCGAAGAGGCGTACCCGTCGGAGGACCTGGTCAGCATCTCCGCCAGCCGCGCCTCGGAGCCGCTCGCCCCGACGACCCCCGGCGACAGCTCCCTCAAACCGGAAAGGGCCGCCAAGACGACCGACGACAGCTAGCCAGCGCCCTCGTCATATCCGGTAACATCCGGTCCCTTCGTCTGCCCCCGGCACCCCCGGTCCGGGGGCAGACGCCGTCCCCTCCCGTCGCGGGCGTTCGCGGCCGGGGCACGCACCGGCCGCCCCCGGCCCCAGGGACACCGGCCCCAGGGCACCGGTCCCGGTGCGCCGCAGTCACCGCCGGGACGCACAATGGGATATATGGCTAAACCGGTGACGACGGCGAAGACCCTGGTGACAGACGACGGCGTGCCGATCGATGCCGTCCACCTCCCGCGGGACAGCGACCTTGCCATCGTGCTCGCGCACGGCTTCACGCTGTCCTGGCAGCGGCCCGCCGTGTGGCGGGTATCGACCCGGCTCAGCCAGATCGCCGGCGTGGTGAGCTTCGACTTCCGCGGGCACGGCCGGTCCGGCGGGCTGTCCACCCTGGGCGACCAGGAGATCAGGGACCTCGACGTCGCGGTCGGCTACGCCCGGGAACTCGGCTACCAGCGGATCGCCGCCGTCGGCTTCTCCATGGGCGCGTCCATCGTGATCCGGTACGCCGGGCTGGTCGGCGGCCTGGACGCGGCGGTGTCGGTGAGCGGGCCGGGCCATTGGTACTACCGGGGCACCGAACGGATGCGGCGGGTGCACTTCGCCGTGGAACACCGCGTCGGCCGCCTGGCCACCCGGATGCTGACGAAGACGCGGATCAGTTCCGGGCGGTGGGATCCCACGCCGATGCCGCCCGACGAGGCGGCCGCGCGGATCTCGCCCACCCCGCTGCTGATCGTGCACGGCGACGAGGATCCGTACTTCCCGGTCGACCACGCCCGCCGGCTCTATGACGCCGCGCGGGATCCGAAGGAACTGTGGCTGGTGCCGGGATTCGGGCACGCCGAATCCGGGTGCCGTCCCGCGCTGGCCGACCGGATCGGCGGCTGGGTCGCGGCCGCCGCGAACGCGCCGCTGGCCCGGCATCTGGCCGGGGCCAGCGACGGCGCTGTGGCCGGGAACGCGGCCGGGACCGCGGCCGGCGCGCTGCTGAAGCTGCCGCCCGCCGAGAGCCAGCAGGAGGCGTCCGCGCAGGAAGCGGCGGAGGCCGCCGGCGCCGCCGCGGCGGCGGGCACCACCCCGGCCGAGGCGATCCGCGGCGCGGAGGCCCTGGACCCCGACGCCCTGAACGCGTAGGGCTCGCGGATGCGGCCGGGACTCACCAGCCGGCCGGCAGCGGCATGCCCTCGGTGTAGCCGGACGCGCTCTGCTGCCCGATGACCGCGCGATCCGTGAGTTCTTCCAGGTCGCTGGCGCCTGCGTAGGTGCAGGCGCTGCGCAGCCCGGCGACGATCGAGTCGATCAGGTCTTCCACCCCCGGGCGGGCCGGGTCGAGGTACATCCGTGCGGTGGAGATACCCTCCTCGAAAAGCTCCTTGCGGGCCCGCTCGAACGGCGTGTCCCCGGTGCCGCGCTGGCGCACGGCGCGGGCGGACGCCATCCCGAAGCTCTCCTTGTACAGCCGCCCGTCGGCGTCGCGGAACGTGTCACCGGGGGACTCGTACGTCCCGGCGAACCAGGACCCGATCATCACGGCTGAGGCGCCCGCGGCCAGCGCGAGCGCCACGTCGCGCGGATACCGCACGCCGCCGTCCGCCCACACGTGCGCGCCGAGCCTGCGGGCCTGCGCGGCGCATTCCAGCACCGCGCTGAACTGCGGGCGGCCGACCCCGGTCATCATCCGGGTGGTGCACATCGCACCCGGCCCGACACCGACCTTGACGATATCCGCGCCCGCCTCGACCAGATCGGCGACTCCCGCCGCGGTGACGACGTTGCCGGCCACGATGAGCACGTCCGGGCAGGTCTCCCGGACCCGGTGCAGCACGCTGATCATCTTTTCCTGGTGCCCGTGCGCCGTGTCCACCACGAGCAGGTCCGCGCCCGCGTCGAGCAGCAGCTTCGCCCGCGACCCGGGATCCCCGCTGACGCCGAGCGCGGCGGCCACCCGCAGCCGCCCGGCGCTGTCGGCGGCCGGCCGGTACAGCGTGGCCCGCAGCGCGCCGGTCCGGGTCAGGATGCCCACGCAGCGCCCCGCCGCGTCGACGACCGGGGCGAGCCGGTGCCGCCCCGCGTGCAGCAGGCCGAACGCGCGCTCCGGGTCGGTGCCGGCCGGCACCGTCACCGGGCGCGCCGACATGACCTGGTGCAGCTGGGTGAACCGGTCCACGCCCTGGCAGTCGGCCTCGGTGACCACGCCGACCGGCTTGCCGTGCTCGATGACGATGACGGCGCCGTGCGCACGCTTGGGCAGCAGGCTCAGCGCCTCGCCGGTGGTGTCGGAGGGCCCCAGCGTGATCGGCGTGTCGACCACCCGGTCCCGGGACTTGACCCACCCGACCACCTCCGCGACCACATCGACGGGGATGTCCTGCGGCAGCACGGCCAGGCCGCCACGGCGCGCCACGGTCTCGGCCATCCGCCGGCCGGATACCGCCGTCATGTTCGCGGCGATGAGGGGGATGGTGGCACCGCTGCCGTCGCTGGTGGCCAGGTCGACGTCGAGCCGGGACGCCACCGCCGACCGGTTCGGCACCATGAATACGTCGCTGTAGGTCAGGTCCTGCTCGGGGACCATTCCGCCGAGAAATTGCACGCCCTAGATTGTGCCCCGGGTGGCTGGATGCTATCGCCGCGGGTCCGCCGCGCCGGTCAGTCGGATGGCGCGAACGCCGCGAACATGATGTCGGCGATGCGGTTGGCCATCTCGTCGATCGGCAGCTTGACCTCGGCGCTGAGCAGGTAGTTCACCCGTTCCAGCATCATCAGGCAGGCGAGCGCGGTCAGCTCCGCGTGCTCGGGCTGCTGGCCCGCGCTGCGGGTGGCCGCCGTCATCCCGGTCGTCATCGCCTCGGAGATGCTGAACAGCATCTGCAGGCCGTCCCCGTACACCTCTTCCGGGATCAGGTCGGCCTGGCTGAGGATGCGGATGACGGTCGCGTGCGCGGCGTACACGTCGAAAAACGTCCGCACCCAGCGGCGCAGCACGGTCCTGCCCGTGTCATCGCGGGTGACGACCGGGAAGTCGCCGGCGACGGTCTCCATGTCGTGCAGCGCGTCCCGCAGCAGGGCCTTGAACAGGTCCTCCTTGTTGGAGAAGTACAGATAGAAGGTGCCGTGCGAGATCCCGGCCCGGCGCACCACGTCGTCAACCCGCACGCCGTGGAAGCCGCGCTCCTCGAACTCGACCATCCCGGCGTCGAGCAGCCGCTTGACCGTGGCCCGGCCCTGGGCGCGCAGTTCCCGGTCACGAGCGGGAACGCCGCCGCCGTGGGACGGCTGACGGCCCGGCCCATGCGCCGCCTGCGCGGCCCCGGCCGGCGGATTCTGCGGCCGGGGGCGGGGCCGGTTCGCCTCGGTTCCCGGTGACCCCGGACCGCGGCTTCCCTCGTGCGTCATGGTAAGAGACTAGCCGCCCGGTTCCCGCCCCGGTGGCACTCGGCGGAGGTGCGGGGCCGCCGGCCGGGTTCCGGCGGGCCGGTGCGCGGCGGGAACGGCCCTTATCGCTGCTACTGTTCGAGCGGTGAGCAGTCCGGCGAAGGCTGACGGGGCGCAGGCTCGCCCGGGCCCGCGGCCGCCCGGCCAGGGGGCCGGATCTGCCGCGGCCGCCGCGCGCAGCCGGGCGACCGTCCTCCGGGTCACCGCGCTGACCGCCGCCGCCGCGCTGATCTATGCTGCCGATGCCCTCATCCGGTTCCGGCGCTTCCTGACCAGCACGTTCGACCTGGTCATCTTTGATCAGGGGGAGCGCGGCTACGCGCACTTCCGCGCGCCCGTCTCGATCGCCCGGGGGGTCGCGGACGGCGGGACGGCGCATTTCGTCCTGCTGTCCGATCACTGGTCGCCGATCCTGGCCGTGCTCGCGCCGCTGTACTGGATTCACGACGGGCCGGCCACGCTGCTCGCCGTGCAGGCGGTGCTGTTCGCGCTGGCCATTCCCCCGCTGTGGGCGTTCACCCGTCGGCAGCTCGGCGCCCCCTGCGCCTACTTCGTGTCCGCCGTCTACGCGCTGTCGCTGCCGATCATGGCCGCGGTCACGTTCGACTTCCACGAGGTGGCGTTCGTCCCGGTGCTCACGGCCGTCATGGCGGAACGTTTCCAGGCCGGGCGGCGCGGCCAGGCCATCCTCGCCGCGGCCGCGCTGCTGCTGGCCAAGGAGGACATGGGCCTGCTGATCGCCGGGTACGGGCTGTACCTGCTGGCCACCCGGCGCCGCCGGGCCGGGCTGGGCTTCCTGGTGGCCGGCGTCGCGGCCACCTGGCTGGCCAGCCACGTGCTCATCCCGGCGTTCGGCGGCTCGGCCAGCTTCTACTGGGCCTACGGCCAGTTCGGCCGCACCGCCGGGAGCGCCGCTGTGGGCATTCTCACGCACCCGCTGCACGCGCTGCACGTGCTGGTGACCCCGCGGGTGAAGGTCCGGACCATGATCGGGCTGCTGGCCCCGCTGGCCTTCCTGCCGCTGGCATCGCCGCTGGCCCTCGCCGCGGTGCCAATGCTGGCCGAGCGGATGCTGGCCTCCGGGTACCCGCTGTGGTGGCAGGCGAAGTTCCAGTACAACGCATTCGTCGTGATGATCCTGGTGCTGGCCGCGGTGGACGGGGCGGCGCGGCTCCAGCGCCGGTGGGGGAGCCGGGTGCCCCGGCTGCCCCGGGGCTGGACGCCGGCCACGGTCTGGGCCGCGGCGGTGTTCGCCGCGGCCGTCGGCTACATCCCGTCCTCGCCGTTCGGCCAGCTGCTGAACCCGGCGTACTACACGGTGAACGCGCGCATGCACGCCGCGGACCAGGTGACCGCGCGGGTCCCGTCCGGGGTGGAGGTGGAGGCGGCCGACAACCTCGGGCCGCGGCTGTCCGGCCGGGACACGGTGCTGCTGCTCGACGGCACGCCGCGGTGGGCCCCGTGGGTGGTGGCCGACACCAGGGGCCTGGATTTCCCGTTCTGCACCCCGGCGCAGCAGGCCCAGCAGGTGTCGTTCCTGCGGGCACACGGGTACCGGCTGGTCTTCAGCGACGACGGCTACGTCGTCCTGCACCGTCCCGCGGACCCGCGGACCCGGCAGGCCCTGCGGCATCCCGCGCCCGCCGAGAAGATCCACACCGACGTCTGCTACTGAAGCGGCTCGGCCGGCGCGGGGACCCCGTCACCGGGCGGCGCGAACCCCGGTCACCGGCGCCGGGGACTGTGTCCCGCGCGGTAGAGCAGATATGGTTGTTGAATTGTGGGGACAGTGATCCGGTGCGGGCTGTCGGTGATCGCCGCCGTTGCCTCGATCGGTGCCGTGGCCGGCCTGGGCATCGGCCAGGCCCGTGTGGCCAGCCCCGCGCATGCGGGCGGCTCGGCCGGCGCTGGCCGGCCGGCCGGGATCGTGCCGCCGTTCGGCGCGTCGGACCAGCTGCCGGATGCCCAGGGCAGCGCCCGGGTACCCGCCGTGCGGACCACCTCGGACACGCAGCTTCCCCGCGAGCTCGTAGTCCCGGACGTGCTCGCGGTCATCCAGACCGGTATCCCCGCTGCGGACGTGCCGAAGATCCGCAAGCTGAACGGCGTCCGCGCCGTGCTCACGGTGAGCGGCGGCGCGATCAAGATCGCCGGCCGGGCCGTCAACGTGATCGGCGTGGATCCCGGCGCGTTCCGCTCCTGGACGCCGCCTGCCGCGGCCGGTGCGCAGGCCCTGTGGCAGGCGCTGAGCCGCGGCCAGTTCATCACGAGCACGGCGGCGCAGCGCACGCTGGGGGCCGGGCCGGGCGGCCTGGCCCGGGGGCGTGCCTACCCGGTGGCCGCCGCCGTCCAGGCGCAGCTCACCTTCGGCGGCGCCGCCAGCCTGGGCATCCCCGGCGTGGACGCGGTGGTGAACAACGCGACCGCGGCGCGGCTGGGGCTGGTGCCGGACCTGGCCGCACTCGTCAACGCGCCCGCCGACGACCTGACCTCGCTGGTCTCCCAGGTGCACACGGTGACCGGCGCGCAGAGCAACGTGGTCAGCCTGCAGCCCGCCATGACCCGCACACCCGGCCAGCTCCCGGTCGCCACCGCGGTGCCGTCCGGCCGGCCCACCACCTACATGCAGCTCTACCAGGCGTCCGCCGCCCAGTACTGCAAGGGCCTGTCCTGGACCGTGCTGGCGGCGATCGGCGAGGTGGAAAGCGGGAACGGCGCCAACGTGGGCCCGTCCAGCGCCGGGGCGCTCGGGCCGATGCAGTTCCTGCCGTCCACCTGGCAGCAGTGGGGGATCGACGGCTTCGGCGACACCGGCACGCCCGACATCATGAACCCGTTCGACGCCGTGCCGAGCGCGGCCAACATGCTGTGCGCCGACGGCGCGGCCACCGGCGGATCGTCGCTGTATGACGCGATCTTCGATTACAACCACGCGGACTGGTACGTCAACGAGGTGCTGGCCATCGCCCGCGAGTACGCGTCCGGCGCGTGAGCCGCGCAAGGGAGTACGCGTCCGCCCGTGCGCCGCCGCGCGCCCCCGGCCCGCCGCTCCTGGTTGGATGGTGACCATGCCGGATTACGACGCGTTCCTGCTGGTCTCGTTCGGCGGCCCGGAAGGCCCCGACGACGTGCTGCCGTTCCTGCGGAACGTCACGCGTGGCCGCGACATCCCGCCGGAGCGGCTGGAAGCCGTCGCGGAGCACTACGACGCCTTCGGCGGCGTGAGCCCGATCAACCAGCAGTGCCGTGACCTCATCACCGCGCTGCGCGCCAACTTCGCCGCGGCCGGGCTGGACCTGCCGATCTACTGGGGAAACCGCAACTGGGACCCGTACCTGGCCGGGACCGTGGCCACGATGACCGCCGACGGCGTGCGGCGCGCGCTCGCCTTCGCCACCTCGGCCTACAGCTCGTTTTCCAGCTGCCGTCAGTACCTCGACGACATCGGCCGGGCCCGCGAGCAGGCCGGCCCAGCTGCCCCGCGCATCGACAAGATCCGCCGCTACTTCAACCACCCCGGCTTCATCGAGCCGTTCGCCGAGAACGCGCGGGCGGCGCTGGCCACACTGCCGGCCGGCGTCCGGGACGGCGCGCACCTGGTGTTCACCGCGCACAGCGTGCCGGTGGCCATGGCCGCCCGCAGCGGGCCGCCGGGCGCCGGCGGCCGGTACGTGGCCGAGCTGACCTCCGCTGCCGCGCTGATCGCGGAACGGGCCGGCGACGGGGCCCATCCCTGGGACCTGGTGTACCAGAGCAGGAGCGGGCCGCCGTCGCAGCCGTGGCTGGAACCCGACGTGACCGATCACCTCGGCGCGCTGGCCAAGACGGGCGCCCCGGCCGCGGTGATCGTCCCGGTCGGTTTCGTGTCCGACCACATGGAGGTCCGGCACGACCTCGACACCGAGGCGATGGCGGTGGCGGCGGCGCTTGGCCTGCCGGTCGCCCGGGCGGCCACGCCCTGGTATCATCCCCGGTTCCGGGCGATGATCGCCGACCTGGTGCGTGAGCGCCTCGGGCCCGCCGGCGGCCCGCGCGCGGCGCTGGGGGAGCTGGGGCCGGCTACCGGCGCCTGCCCGCCCGGCTGCTGCGCCGTCGCCCGGCCGGGCGACGGCGCGGCCCGCCCGGGAGCCGCCGCGGGCCGCCGGGACACGGCCGGGACCCGCCCGGACGGGGCGGGCCCGGCGTGACCACTCCGGACGCGAACGAACTGCTGGCGCTGGCGGCCGAAACCGCCGTCGCGGCCGGGCGGCTGCTCGCCGATCGGGGGGCGCTGGCCCGCCCCGAGGTCGTGCAGACCAAATCGAGCCGGACCGATGTGGTCACGGAGATGGACCGCCAGGCCGAGGCGCTCATCACCGGACGGATCCGGGCGGAACGGCCCGGCGACGCGATCCTCGGCGAGGAGGGTGGCGAGACCCACGGCGCCAGCGCCGCCGGGGCCGGGGAGGGCCCCGCCGCCACGGCCGCCGTGCGGTGGATCGTCGACCCCCTGGACGGCACGGTCAACTACCTCTACGGCCTGGCGGACTGGGCGGTCAGCATCGCCGCGGAGGCGGACGGCGCGATCGTGGCCGGCGTGGTGGCCGTCCCGCTGCACGGCGAGATGTTCCTGGCCGTCCGCGGCCAGGGCGCGTGGCTGCGCAGCGGCCCGGGACTGCACAGTGCTACGGGCGGTGACCGGACGGCCGGGGGACGCGGGCCGGCCGGGGGTCAGCCAGGCGGCTCGGCCCGGCTGCGCTGCAACCAGGGCGTCCCGCTCGCCCGCGCCCTGGTCGGCACCGGATTCGGCTACCTGCCCGGGCGGCGCCGCGTGCAGGGCGAGGTGGTCAGCGCGCTGCTGCCGCGGATCCGGGACATCCGCCGGGGCGGGTCGGCGTCGGTCGACCTGTGCATGGTCGCGGCGGGCCGGCTCGACGCGTACTACGAGCGCGGCCTCAGCTACTGGGACTACGCGGCCGGCGCGCTGATCGCCGAGGAGGCGGGCGCGCGGGTGACCGGCCTGCCCGGCGGCCCGCCCGGCACCGCCATGACCGTCGCCGCCGCCCCCGGCCTGCACGAGGAGCTCATCGCCGCGCTAGCCCCGCTCCGCCCCGAGCGCGACGCCTGACAGGTTCCCGCCCGGCCCGGAGGCTGGCCCGGCTGGGCCGTCACCGCCGGGCGTGCGGGTTCATGCCGATACCGGGTGAGAAATGCCAGGGCTGACGGCAGCGGCCAGGGCACGGCGGGAAAAAGGACATCGCGGCGGCCCCGGGACACGGGTGCGTCAGCCGTGCGCCTGGTCGGGGATGCCGTGCGCCGCGGCGATCTGCCTGAGGTGTTCAAGCTCGTCCAGCTGGGTATCGCTCAGGTCGGCGTCCCCGGCGGCCAGTGCCGCCCGCAGGGAGGCGTGGGCCTCCCTCAAACGGCACTGCAGTGCGGCTGCGAACTCGCCCATGCAACTCCCTCCGGCCAGCACGCGGATACGTGACGCGGAATTTCGTGGCGGGGTTCTACCCGAAGGCACTCGCCGGTAACCCGCTTTCCGGGCCGAAACCCATGAACGGGAGTGAG
>Ga0335081_10019500_pt1 | contig 10970 bp, 6 predicted proteins | sample Lox_Sample_35_FD_206713 | JGI IMG/M metagenome (GOLD analysis project Ga0335081, IMG submission 206713) | Soil microbial communities from Loxahatchee National Wildlife Refuge, Florida, United States - Lox_Sample_3.5 | ecosystem: Environmental > Terrestrial > Soil > Wetlands | place: USA: Florida...
CGTTCAGTCATTTACCGGTGATCTCGATAAGCTTCGGGAAGTCATCTTGAAGCAACGCGCGGGCGGCGGGACAGCGCTTTATGATGCGATCTACGAGGGCTGCCAGCAACTGCTCAAGCTTCCTCCCGACGTAGGCAATCCGGAAACGGACTTGCGCCGGGTGCTCGTGGTGATCAGCGACGGCGACGACAACCTGAGCCGCCGCTCCCGCGGAGAGGCGCTGGAGGCGGCGCAGCGGGCGGGCATCGTAATCTACGCGATCAGCACCAGCATCAACTGGATTCTCACCGATCAGGAAGCTGCCCAGGCCGATCCGTCGAATCGCAAATACCTGAAAGACGAAGGCGACAAGGTCCTGCAGCAGTTTTCCGACGAAAGCGGCGGCCGCGCTTTTTTCCCTTATCACGTCGACGATCTGGCGCAATCATTCGCCTATATCGGAAACGAGTTGCGCAGCCAGTATTCGCTTGCCTATGTCCCCATCCGTCCCCCCGACGGAAAGTTCCACAAGATTCGCATCGAGGTGAACACAAAGGGATTGCAGGTGCGGGCTCGCAAGGGCTATTTCGCTACCCCTGTGGAAGCTTCTGCGGCGGAGACCCGTTAAGTCCGGCGGCTAGTTCCGCGGCGCGTAATAACCCTGCCGCGTGAGCACGTCCAGATCCTTGCGCATGGTTTCCACTTTGACCTTCCGGTAGCTCCCGTCCCGCGCGCCGTTGGAGGAGTAATATCCCAGAGTGTACTGGCTGCGCAGCTCCTCGCTGATCTGGTCGAACGCCGCCTCGAGATTTTTTTCGTTGCGCACAACGATCGTGCGGCCGCCGGTCTCATCCGTTAGCTTCTTGGCCACCGAATAGTTTCCCCCGCCATAGCGAGCGTCGGCAACCAGCAGGATGTGCACCACGGTATCGGTGCGCTGCGCCGCTTCTATGGCGTCCTGAAGCTTCAGGGTGCTGCCTTCGTCCTGCGCGTCGGTGAGAACCACGATGGCCTTGCGCCCGGCTTCGCCCGCAAGTTTATCGTGACACGCGGCGTAAACAGCATCGTAGAAGACCGTGCCCGGAACGGTTTGTGCCAACGGTCCCTGCGCGCCCGGCGCGTTGATGCGCGTGCGATTGATGGCGCGGTCGAGCCTCTCCTGATCGTCCGTCAGATCGGCCAGCAGGTCCGAATCCGTATCGAAGCTTACTACCATGGTGAGATCGCCCTTGCGCAACACTCGCGACAGAAATCGCACCGCGGCTTGTTGCTCGGCCCCCAGCGTATTCGACTCGCTGCCGCTGGTATCGATTAACAGACCTAGCGTGATCGGCAGCGTCGATTCGCGCGAAAAAAACGAGATCTTCTGCTCGGCTCCGTCTTCGGTGATCTTGAAGTCGCCCTGCTCGAGACTGGAAACAATCTGCTTCGTTTTCTTGTCGCGCACGGTGGCGAACAGATTCACCAGGTTCACTTGCACGCGAATTCCCTGCTGCGCCAGCGGCTCAGAATTTTGGCCTGCCCCCAGCGGAGATGCGGGCCACAGCAGCGGAATCGCCAACACGGCGACTGCCACGTAGAGTTTGAGACGTTCCGAGCTCATCGTATAATCTCCATTGAACCTTGCGTTGACCTTACGATGCGCCATCGCTGTTCAGAGGATGCGCGTGCCGGAGTCCACCTCGGTACGAGTTTGGGATGATGGCCTAATTGTCGTTCGATGACCTCCTTGCGTCAACCGCTCGCCTGGGCTCTGCTCCTGCCCGGCTTATTCCTCGCCCTGGCCGTGTCGCTCGCCATACCCCCGCAGGTTGCCCCTGAGGGGCAACAGCAACCGGCGCAAACCCCACGCCCCAATCCCCGCGCCACGATTCGCAGCAACGTGGAACTCGTCGTTGTCCCCGTGACTGTGAAGGATGCGCGCGGCAATCTCGTGGACGATATCCGCCAGGATGAGTTCACCATTCTCGAAGACGACGTGGAGCAGCGCATCTCCACCTTTTCGACCGACGCGGCCCCGCTCTCCGCCTTGGTCGTCTTGGACGACGACCTCAAACCCAAGGCCGCGGATCAGTTGCGCAAGAGCCTGATCGCCATCTCCGGCGCCTTCAGCGAATCCGACGAGGTCGCCCTGGGCAGATTCGGATCGTTCTTCGCGCTGCTGATGGATTTCACGAAGGATAACGACCGTCTCGTGACGGAGCTTAAAGGCCGAGCTTCCGGCGACGACTCCCTGTCAGATCCCGTGTCCACCGCGCCCAGTCCGGGAGCCGGCGGCCAGCCGATTCCGGGCGCCCCCACCACTCAGCAGCAAGCATCCGCAGACAAAAGCACCAAGCACCTCGACGACGCCCTCAGCGCTGCGGCTGAAGTCCTGGGCACCCGGCCGCGCGAACGGCGGAAGGTGATCATCCTGGTTTCCGACGGCGTCGATGCCAAGAACAATACCCATACCTACGATCAGACCCTCACGGCCCTGCTTTCTTCCGACGCTTCGGTTTACGCCATCGGCATGGACGCCGCCTTGCTGCGCCGTGGCGCAAGCCCGCTCTCGCGTTATGCTCGCTCGACCGGCGGCGACACTTATTTCGTGAGCAATGAGTCGGCGCTTTCCAAGGCTTACGCTCAAGTTGCCGAAGAGGCCCGTCATCAGTACACGCTGGCCTATTCCCCCGCGGGCACCGATCGCACCAAGAACTATCACTCCGTGGAAGTTCGCGTGAAGCGCGCCGGTCTCAACGTGCTCGCGCGTGACGGCTACTACCTCGTGCGTCTGCCCTGAACTGCGTGCCGCGCCCGCATTTTCGTCTTGACATCACCACTGGCGGACCGTATAGAAAGAATTGCGCGCGTTTTGACGATCGCAACATCGCGAGCGCGCGCGGCTCTTGTAGGGGAGATGCTCCGGCAGAGCCAATGCGCGTAAGGCGGAAGGGACGGCCCGAATGGGTCCCTTCCTTTCACTTCGAGCGTCCCGCTTTTGTTTTCGAATCACTCTTGCGCCGCCGGTGAGCGAACGGCTTCCTCATGCGCGGCCGGCTCGCGCCGCGTCGCAGCGGATTCCTGCGTGGGACACAAAGACCGATATTCACAATTCTTGCAAACGAAGCCGGGACGCGCGGGAAAATCGCGCGCCCGGATGTCCGCGGCCACTTCCTGAATCATGTCGCGCAGCTCTTTTAGCTGCTTCTCCTCACGCGAAGCAGAAACGCACTGATTGTTCTGCAGGTTGTAATAGACGAGGCGCACCGGATTCACGTCGAGCACTTCCCGCGCCGCCAGCGCGTAGATGCTCAACTGCGCGTCCTTGTCGGCGTGGCTTTCCGATTTCGGCTTGCCTGTCTTGTAGTCGATGATCTCCACTTCTCCCGCCGCGATACGGTTGATCTGGTCCATTCGCCCGATCAACTCCACGCCATTTTCGCAGTGCACCGTGAAACGTTTTTCCTGCCCGGTCACCTGCGGCGGAGCCGCCAGCGTGCTGGAATGGAACGCCCGCAATTGCTCGAGTCCGTCCGCCAGATAGAGATCTTCCTGATGACGATCCTCGAAGCCCGCCGAAGTCCATTCGCGCCGGAAAATTGCGGCCACCTCGTCGAACCCAACCCGGACACCCTTCCGCAGCGCGGCGATAAACTGCCTTATGGTCACATGCATGACGTTGCCGAAGGTGGTCGCCGCGCTTGGGCCGCTGCGGATTCCCCAAACCTGGCTGAACAGATATTTCTGCGGGCACTTCTGATACGTCTCGATGGCCGAACTGCTCAGCTGCAAGGGTTCGAATACCGGCGGGCGGTACCGCTCGGCCCACGCGCCGATCCGCGAATAAACGCGCGGCTGAATGGCCGCGCCGCCAAAAAGGTTTGGCTCTCCCGGTAATGCCGCGCGCGCGGCCACCGCCACGGGCGAAGCCGGCGCGCTCTGTTCCACGTTCTGTTTCGCCACCTTGCCTGCGCTCAAAATGTCTTCGATGAACACCGAAGGCTTCGAGCGCTTGTGCAACACGGTGCTCAGCGTCAGCCGCTCGCGCGCCCGCGTGATGGCCACGTAGAACAAGCGCCGCTCTTCCTGAGTATGAAAATCTCCTTGCGGCAACTCTTCCTTCATCAGCGCCGCGGGAAATTCGAGCACGGGCTCTCGCGCCGCCATGGGAAAGCCGCGCTGCGTCAGCCGCAGCACGAAGACGTGGTCGAACTCCAGCCCCTTCGCCGCATGCACGGTCATGAGTTGGACAGCGTCTCGAGACGACTCCTGTTCCAGATTGATTTGACCGCCGGCCTGCGCAAAATAGTCGAGATACTCCACAAATTCCCGCAGCCGGCACGTTTCGCTCTTGGACTGCCACTCTCGGGCAAATTGCGCGAACCGGCGCAGGTAAGGCTGATCCGAGCCGCGAAGATTCAGAGGAATTTCGAGCCAGTCCGTCAAAGCGGCAAATAGATCGGCGGCTTCGATGGCCTCCATCCGCGCGCGCAGCCCATTCAAGCCGGCAACCAGGTCCTGAGTGGCCGCCGGAGCGCCGCTAAAGGGCAGCCGCCCTTGTCGCGGTTGCAGCTCGTCCCAAAGCGAACTCTTGGCCTTCTTGGCGCGCTCGCAGAGCCGCACTAGGTCGGCCGCTTCGAAACCCCACGCCGGAGCGGCCAGCACGCGAGCGCAGGCCACATTATCCCCGGGGTTCACGATCAGACGCAGATAAGCCGTCAGATCGCGCACCAGCGGATGATCCAGGATCGAAAGATTGCGAATCACCAACGGAATGCCACGCTCTTCGAGCGCGCGAACCAACTCATTCCGGTGGCTGTGGATGCGATAGAGAGCGGCGAACTTTCGCCAGCTAAGTCCGGCCGCGTGCAGCCGCTCGATCTCCGCGACGATCCACTGCGCCTCTTCCTTCGCCGACCCGAACTCCACGATGCGCACCTTTTCCCCGTCGGGCTTGTGCGGCAGGAGTTCCTTCTTGGGTACCAGCGGAGAGCGGTCGATGAAGCTGGCGATCTGCGTGGCGGTGCGCAGGATGCGCGCCGTCGAGCGGTAATTATCCACCAGCGGTTGCACGAACCGCGCCGCTCCCGCGCTATTGCCGCGCGGAACGCCGGCAAACCGCTCGAGGAAAATCGTGAAGCTTCCGAACGAGGCGCCGCGAAAGCGGTAGATGGCCTGCGCGCTGTCGCCCACGGCCACCACATTGCGATGGTCCCCTGCCAACTCCCACAGCAGTTCGATTTGCGCGATGTTGGTGTCCTGAAATTCGTCCACCAGAATGTACCGGTAGCGTCGGCGCAGTTCATCGCGAAAAGCCGGATCGCTCTTGAGCAAGCGGACCGCCTCCGACAATTGCATCCCGAACGTCAGCATGTTCCGTTCGCGAAGCAGCCTGTCGCTCGCCCGATAGGCCCGCGCGATCTCCCGCTGCTCGGCAAGGGCTTCCTCGCGGATAGCCCGTTCGTCTTCGGCCAGCCCGCTTTTCTCGCGCGCGTAGGCTTCGGCCAGGGATTCGCTATAGCGTTCGTAATCCTCCGGCGTAACCAGCTCGTCCTGGCAGCGCGAGAAAAACTTCACGAAATCGCCCAGGAATTGCCCCGGCTCCGCCAGCCGCCGGTAACGATCGAGCGCCAGAACCGCCAGGTTGCGCCGCAAGAGAATCCAGTGGTCGATGTCGTCCAGAGCCTGCAGCTTGGGATTGCGTTCGATGAGCAGAGCGTTGCAGAAGGCGTGGAAGGTTCCTACGAAAACGGCCCGGCCGCGTTCGCCCGCCGCGCGCGCGATGCGGTGCTTCATCTCTCCCGCGGCTCTGTCCGTGAAGGTCAGCGCCAGGATCGATTCGCCCGGCAGTCCGGGGTCCGCATTCAGCAGGTGCCGGACCCGTTCCGTGATGACGCGCGTCTTGCCCGTGCCCGCGCCCGCCACCACCAGCAGCGGTCCTTCGCCGTGGCTCACTGCGGCGCGTTGTTGCTCGTTGAGCTCTTCGCCAACCGGGGCCGCGGGACTGGCTAATTCGAAAAGATCGGCCACGCCGTCATCCTAGCCGATTTGCCACGGCTGCGCACGGTCCTCCAAACGGCCCCATGAATTGACGGGTATGTATGCAGACCTAAGGGTTGCCCATTGGTGTTTCCAACGCTTTGATTCTTTAGGTGTAGAATCCGCCGTTAGAAAACGAGGTGCTACGTGGCGGAGTCCAAAATGACCCATGCAGACCAAGCTGTATTAATCTGGCCTGTGCTGATGTTCGCCGCACAAATGCAACGAATCCTCACGTACGGAGAGTTGGCGAGATTTACCGGAATTCAGCAACAAGGACTAGGTGAACCACTTTTCTTGATACACGCCTACTGCGAACGAAAGCACCTTCCTTTACTAAATGCGATCGTTGTTTCAGCGGTTCCGCCGAACTTAGGCTTTCCGGGAGATGGATTCCCCAAAAAATGGACACCAGCACAACACTTAGAGGAGAGGGTCCGAATATTTGCCTATGGTTGGGCGGGCAAAGATAAACCCCGCCGGGACGATTTTGAATCCGAGCCTGCAATCGTCTGAACATTCGAGCGCTGCTATACTGGGCTCGTTCGTTCGTCCGCCCAACAGCCGTTTTGCCGCAAGGAGCGCCGCTATGCCGCTTCACAAAACCCTTCGCCAGCCCGTGATCCTCAGCGCGGTCCGCACTCCCGTCGGTAAATTTCAGGGAGCTCTCTCGTCATTTTCGGCCACTGAACTGGGAGCCCGCGTCGTCGCCGAAGTCGTGCATCGCGCCGGCATCCAGCCCGACGCCGTGGACGAAGTGATCATGGGCAACGCCGTGCAAGCCGGGCTGGGCCAGAATCCCGCGCGCCAGGCGGCTCTCCGCGGCGGTCTGAACGCTCGGGTCGCCGCCATGACCATCAACAAAGTCTGCGGCTCGGGTCTCAAGTCCGTAGCCCTCGTCGCTCAAAACATCATGGTCGGGGAGATCGATATTGCCGTCGCCGGGGGCATGGAGTCGATGTCCAACTGCCCTTATTTGCTCCCCGACGCGCGCAACGGCTATCGCATCGGCAATCGCCAGGTGGTCGATTCCATGATTCACGATGGCCTTTGGGACGTTTACGAAGACGTGCACATGGGCATCACCGCCGAACTGGTGGCCGAGAAATATAAGATCTCGCGCGAAGAACAGGATAAGTTCGCTCTTGAAAGCCACCTGCGCGCCGTCCAGGCCATGAACTCGTGTTTCATCGAATCGCAGATTCTTCCCCTCGAGGTGCCTCAGAAAAAAGGCGATCCCCTGGTGATCAAACGCGATGAGTCGCCGCGCGCGGACGCCTCGCTCGAAGCCCTCGGCAAGCTGCGCCCCGCGTTCAAGAAAGACGGCACCGTCACGGCCGGCAATGCTCCCGGAACAAACGACGGCGCCGCCGCCGTGCTCCTCGCGAGCGAAGAAACCGCTGCGCGCCTTGGAAAAACTCCCATGGCGCAAGTCGTCGCGCAAGCCGTCTCGGGGGTCGAACCGAAATGGGTGATGATGGCTCCGGTGGACGCGGTCGAAAAGCTCCTGCGCAAGACGGGCTGGGACCGCGATCGGGACGTCGATCTTTACGAATTGAACGAAGCGTTTGCCGTGCAAGCCATCGCCGTGATGCGCGAATTGCGTCTCGATCCCGAGAAGGTCAACGTGAATGGCGGCGCCGTCGCCATCGGACATCCCATCGGCGCTTCCGGCGCCCGCATTCTCGTGACTCTGCTCTACGAAATGCAGCGCCGCGACGTGCATCGCGGAATCGCCGCACTTTGCCTCGGCGGAGGCAACGCCGTCGCTTTGGCCGTCGAACGCTAGAAACCTCTCGCGACGCGGCTGCCGGGCTAGTTTACTGTGGCACAGCACTCCTGGCTGTGCGCATGTGGCAAGCCTTGTAGCTCAGGTCGCGCCTGCGCCCGGCGCGTCGGCGCGCGCGTTGAAAAAGGTCGCAGGCGGGACCTGAGGCTTTCGTCTTGGCCCCGGCTGTTTTCGCGAAGAATCTCTCAGCGCTTTTGCGTTTTTCCTTCTAAACTTTCCCTTCTAAGAGGAACCGCCTTTGAATCCCGAATCCATTCGTACCATCGCCGTCCTGGGCGCCGGCACCATGGGTAACGGCATCGCCCACGTCTTCGCGCGCTACGGCTATAACGTCATCCTGCGCGATATCGAGCGGCCCTTTCTCGACCGGGCCATCGAAAATATCTCCCAAAACCTCGATCGCGAGATCCGCAAAGGCAAGCTGGCGGATGCCGAAAAATCCGCGGTTTTAAGGCGCATCAGCACCGTCACGGACTTGGACGCGATCTCGCGCGCCGATCTCGCCATCGAAGCCGTCCCGGAGCAAGTCGAGCTCAAACGCCGCGTCCTTGCCGACGCGGATCGTGTCCTGGGCCCGCAGGCCATTCTCGCCAGCAATACTTCTTCTATTTCGGTGACCGCGCTTGCCGCCGCCACCCAGCGGCCCGACCGCTTCATCGGCATGCATTTCATGAATCCCGTTCCCGTTATGCCGCTGGTGGAAGTGATTCGCGGATTGCAAACCAGCAACGAAACTTTTGAAGCGGTGATGAGTGTGTGCAAGAAGCTGGAGAAAAAACCGGTGGCCGTTGCCGATTCGCCGGGCTTCGTCTCCAATCGCGTGCTCATGCCGCTCATCAACGAAGCCGCCTTCTGCGTCATGGAAGGCGTGGCGACCGCCGAAGGCGTCGATAGGGTGATGAAGTTGGGCATGAGCCATCCCATGGGCCCGCTGGAGCTGGCCGACTTCATCGGCCTGGACGTTTGCCTCGATATCATGGAAGTGCTTCTCGAAGGCTTCGGCGACCCGAAATTCCGTCCCTGCCCGCTGCTCAAGAAGATGGTCGCGGCGGGCTGGCTGGGCAAAAAATCCGGCCGCGGATTTTATGTCTACGGCGGCAAGTAGCCCCTTCCGCATGCCCTCACAATCGGAATACGACGCCATCGTTATCGGCTCCGGCATCGGCGGCCTGGCTTTCGCCAGCATCATGGCCAAGCTGCGCCGATGGCGCGTGCTGGTGCTCGAACGCCATTTCAAGATCGGGGGGTTCACGCACACATTCACGCGGCCCGGCGGCTGGTCCTGGGACGTGGGGCTTCATTACGTGGGCGACATGGGCGAGGGCATGATGGGGCGCAGGCTCTTCGATTTCATCACCGAAAGCCGCGTGAAATGGAACCCGCTGCCGGATGTTTACGACGTATTTGTTTACCCCGGCCTCGAAGTCAGGGCTTGCAAAGGCGAAGCAAATTTCCGCGGCGCTTTGATAGAAGCCTTTCCCAGCGAGCGCTCCGACATCGAGCGATATTTCCGCGACCTGAAATCGGCTGCGAACTGGACCACCCGCAACATCATGAGGATGGCGGCGCCCGCTCCGTTCAGCTGGCTGGTGGCGGCGGTGAATCGTTTCACTTCGGAGCTTCCCCTGGAGCTCACGCGGCATTATCTCGAACGGCGTTTCCGCGATCCGCGCCTGCGCGCCGCCGTTGCCTCCCAATGGGCCGACTACGGGCTGCCTCCCGGTCGCAGCGCATTCGCGACCCATGCGGTGATCGCGGCGCACTACTTGACCGGTGCGTGGTATCCGGCCGGGGGCCCGGACGAAATCGCCAAAGCCGCCGGCATGGTAATCCGGTCGGCGGGTGGCGAGCTCCTGCCCAACCACGAAGTCAGCCGCATTCTTCTGGAAGGCGGCCGCGCCGCCGGCGTCGCCGTAAACATAAAGAAAGGCAACGCGGGAAGACGCGCGGAATTTCGAGCGCCGGTGGTGGTCTCCGACGCCGGGGCCTGGAACACCTTCACGCGCATGCTGCCCGCATCCGCTACTCCTTTCGGCGACCAACTCCAAACTCCGCCGGAAGGTTTCGAGGTGGTGGAGCTTTTTCTTGGCTTGCGGCGCGATCCGCGAGAACTGGGCTTCCAGGGCGAAAACTACTGGCTTTTCGACTCTCTCGATCACGACGGGATTTATGCCCGGCGGGACGATCTGCTCAACGGCCGCGCGCCCATGGCCTACCTCTCCTTCCCCTCTCTGAAGGATCCTCTGGCCGAACGGCACACAGCGGAGATCATCGCGCCGCTCTCCTACGGCTCGCTCAAAGCGCATCGCGATGAACCATGGCGCAGGCGCGGCGAAGATTATGGATCCGCCAAGCAGCGCATCACCGCGGCGCTGCTCGAGCTTGTCGAGCGCCACCATCCGGGATTTGGAGCCTTGGTGGAATATGCGGAATTGGGCACGCCCCTTACGTTTGAGTACTTCACGGCAGCGCCCTCCGGCGCCATCTATGGCTATCCCGGCACGCCGGAAAAATATTCCCTGGCGTGGCTCGCACCGCGCACCCCGATCGAAAATTTGTACCTCACGGGCAGCGATGTGGTCTTGCTCGGAATCATGGGAGCGCTGATGGGAGGGGTGCTCACGGCAAGCTGCGTTCTCGGGCCGCTTGGGTTTCCCAGGGTAATGAGGGCTGCGTTCACACATTCGGCGGCGAAGCCGGCCTAGGGGGCGATACGGCTGACGCCTATTTTTATGTTTGCCTTTTATTCGCCCTTGGATTAGGATGACCGCGCTCGCAACGAACCGGCTGGGCGGTAGCCAGTGTTAGCGGCCATACGAGCAATCTGTTAAACTCCCGCCAACCGCGGCGGCAGATTTCGCGAGGTGCACTATGGCAGACGATCGCAGCAAAATCCTGGAATCGGCGATTGCGCAAATCGAAAAGCAATACGGAAAGGGCGCCATCATGCGCCTGGGCAACCGGGACGTCCTGGTGCCGGTCAGCGTCATCCCCAGCGGATCGGTTAGCCTGGATGCCGCTCTCGGTGTCGGCGGCTTCCCCCGCGGACGGGTTGTGGAAATCTTCGGGCCGGAATCCGGCGGCAAAACAACCATGACGCTGCACGTCATCGCGCAGGCGCAGAAGATGGGCGGTCAGGCTGCGTTCATTGACGCGGAACACGCTCTCGATCCCGCCTATG